>SDBU01001287.1_pt1 | contig 36343 bp, 35 predicted proteins | sample 2277071 | NCBI WGS metagenome assembly SDBU01 (sample SAMN10397929, study PRJNA504765) | marine sediment metagenome | isolation source: marine sediment core GS08_GC12, 126 cmbsf | place: Arctic Ocean: Gakkel Ridge, Loki's castle | collected 2008 | reverse complement strand
TCATCGAAGTTGAATGGGGTTGCATCTGGAGATCAGAGCCTTCAGTAAAAGGGATAAATTATCTTTCTAATAGTAAATCTTACATATTTTCTTACATTTCATCGATACATTATTTATGGATATGTGAGGTTTTTAGCTATCCTTATATTTCGCAGAACATGGGAACCGCATACTGAATTGTAGGGGAATCCTAATGACAGACAATATCTCTCGCGAAACAATTCGCAATGAAGCCATCGATCCAGACTTTGTTGACAGGATTGTCGAGGCAGGAGCTGATAGACTTAGAACCTGCATTCAATGTGGTACTTGCTCCAGTGTATGCCCAAGCGGTCGACGAACTGCGTTCAGAACTCGAGAATTGATGCGAAAAGCATTACTTGGTCTTAAAGACGAAATCTTGTCAAGTCCAGACCTCTGGCTATGCGCAACATGTCTCACATGTCTAGAGCGTTGTCCCCGACAAATCAAGGTCACTGACGCAATTATCATCATGAGGAACATGGCTGTAGAAGAAGGCTACATGCTCCCTGAACATAGGAAATCTTCGAAGAAGCTTCTGGAAACTGGTCATGCAGTTCCAATAAACGCGGCTAATCTAGAAAAAAGAAAAAACCTGGGTCTCAAGGAAATACCACCAACTACCCATTCTAGTAAAAAAGCACTTGCTGATGTGCAGAAAATAATGAAGAGAACCGGGTTCAAAAAACTCATCGAAAAAGAAAAGGAGGAGAACTGAAGTGACTGAATCTCAGACATACTCGTTCTTTCTAGGCTGTGTAATGCCAAATAGATTTCCTAATGTTGAAGCAAGTATTCGTCTTGTATTGCCAAAATTGGGTATTGAATTAGAGGATCTAAAAGGAGCTAGTTGTTGTCCAGCACCTGGAGTGATTAGATCTTTCAGTGAGCCGACTTGGTTAGCACTTGCATCAAGAAATCTAGCACTTGCTGAGATGGCTGGACATGACCTCTTAACGGGATGTAATGGTTGTTATGGTACTTTCAAGGAAACACTAACTGAAATTCGTGAGCACCCGAAGAGATTGAAAGAAGTTCAAAAGGTATTCAAAGGAATGGGACTCAAGTTTAAAGGAAAAGTTGAGGCCAAACATTTGATTGAAGTCATCAATGACCTTGATGCTGAAGAAATCAAAAAACTTCTGACAAAATCTCTTGAAGGTATTAAGGTAGGAGTACACTACGGTTGTCATCTCTTAAAGCCAAGTAAGAATAGACCTTGGGAGCAGACTCATCACCATACATTCCTCGATGAACTTGTTGAATTAACTGGAGCAAATAGTACCAAGTACAAAGACAAGTATCTTTGTTGCGGTGCTGGTGGTGGAGTTCGGGGTAGTCAAGTTGCTGTAAGCGTTGACATTGCAAAAGAGAAGCTCGACAACCTGATAGAAGCTGGTGTCGATTGCATTGTGAATGTCTGTTCATTCTGCCACCTTCAGTATGAGGTTTCACAGGCTCAGCTGAATAAGGAATTGGGTGAAAAGAAGTACCAGATTCCAGTGATTTACTTCACACAATTACTTGGATTAGCAATGGGACTTGACCCTTCAGAGCTTGGACTAGATGTCCATATGATTGACACACAACCGCTGTTGGATAAGATACTAGGATAGTAACTTAGAACCATTTCTTAGCGGCATAGTAGACAACTATTGCCATTACGGAACTAGACACAACTAGGATTACAATAAATGCAGTCAATCGGATGTCAAATGTAGTAGTTGTAGTTGTAGTTGTTGTCGTTGTTGTGGTGGTTGTTGAATGTATAATCTCTCCAGCAGTGAAGGTCGAGTCAGAACGATCTGAAGAGAAGTAGATACCGTCAGTGACTCTGACTTCTACAAGGTACGTTTCGAGTTTATCCAACGCGGAACAGTTCCATTCAAGCCATTTATTCGATATCGCGGTTGCTAATGTATCAAAGGTTGCACCACCATCGGATGACATGAGAACATCGTACAGAAGTGATTCTGCGACATTCAGGTCTGATGCATCCCATGTGATGTTGTTGGTTCCAGTCCATATTTCATCACCAATCGGAGAGGTCACAGTAATCTTAGGGACAAAGAAGTTCCCAATGAACACGTTCAGGAATGTTTTGGATACCATAGAACCATTAGTGGTAAGCCAACCTGTAACAGTAATTGTACATGTGGCGTTATTGCCGAGATATCTGGTGTCAATTTCAGTTATGGATAGATTCTGATTTTCTTCTAATGTGGTTGGTATTGCGGGAGCAAAGATCTCAAGACGAGACCTATTGACTAGTGCGGGATCCCATGATGCCTTGATTGTTACATGGTCACCAGCAATCACCGAATCTGATCCAACATCTAATTCAGTTAGATTTGATAAAACATAGTAGGTAAGATTGAGATGAGGCGTCTCAGAAGAAGGTAGAGCTTCTTCAATAGTAAGGTGAATCATACGCTCATTCTGAATTGGATTTGTAGGGAGAATTAATGGTAATACTAACATCACCAGAAGTGATAATATTATTGCAATCTGGAAACCTTGTTGAGTTTTGCTTGAATTTGTTAGACGACTCATTAATCATCACCTTCTGGAAATGGTTGTTCTCTCCATATTTTGAGTGCTTCATACCAAAATATTGCACAAGCAAATATCAGGAGAACAATGAGCATAGCTGAATACCAATCAGCAAACCAAAATGCTAGAGTAATAGAAGCAGCAGTAAGTGATGACAAGAAGGTGGCATAAAATAGGAATCGAGGAACCATGAGACGACCTTTACCCATGAATTGATTCAGTATTCCAATTCGTACATCACGTGTAATGCTGTATTGTCCATGGACATCCTTATCGACGAGACCATACTGACGTAATCGTTCAAGATGGTGCATAGATAAAGAGGGGCTGGAAAGCCTGGCGCCACGTTGAATTTCTCTTGCTGTTAATGGTTCTGTATGTCGTAACATATACCAATACACACTGAGGGTTCTTCCCTTGATCAGTTGGACCAATTCTTCATCAGTTGGCTCCTTATTAGTCAAGATCACTACTCCAACACTGCTCAAATATCCTAATCGCAGGATAATAATGAAGGACACTTAAAGACTCTTAATATCACTCTGAGGTTAGAGTCCCGCAAGGCAAGGCTAAAAAGGGGTTGTAGTCCGCCATGAATCACGCCTGAATATATCGTTCAGCAAACCTCCAAATTGCTCTAGATTCTTCCACATGAGATTCCGGAGAGAATACTGATGTCCACTGTCAGGAAACCAATAACCCCAGGGCCCCTAAGAAGAAGAGAAAAGGTCTTAGTAATTCTACAAGAGCAATGCAAGGAATGTGGGCTCTGTATAGAGTTTTGCCCCAAGAATGTTCTTTGTTTTACTGATATCTACAATCGGAAGGGATACCATCCAGTCACAGCTTGTGATATTGATGCTTGTGTCAATTGTGAGTTCTGTGAACGTATATGTCCAGACATGGCAATTTTTCTGATAGATAGAAAAGAAGCAGAGAAAGCCTACAAAAAAGGGGCAGTACAAGAGGGCACAGTGATTCCTGAATTCGAAGATGAAAAGGAGGAATCAAAATAAATGCCAGAACGTGTAATGTTTACAATGGGTGATATTGCCTGCGCAGAAGGTGCATTAAGTGCAGGATGCCGGTATTTAGGCGGTTATCCAATCACTCCTGCAACCGAGATTGCGGAATGGATGTCAATTCGGATGCCACAGGTAGGAGGAGCATATGTCCAATATGAGGATGAGATAGCAGCCATTACAAGTGTTATTGGAGCCTCGTGGACTGGAGTAAAATCAATGACTGCTACATCTGGACCAGGTGTTAGTTTGATGTTGGAAGCAATTGGACTTGCTGTGATGACCGAAACCCCCTTGGTTATAGTCAATATCATGCGTGGAGGTCCAAGTACAGGTCAACCTACACGAGGTCAACAAGGAGATATTATGCAGGCAAAATGGGGTAGTCATGGAGACTATCAAATAATTGCATTAACCCCAGCCTCTGTGCAGGAGATGTTCGATCAGACAGTTCAAGCTTTCAATTTGTCAGAAAAATACAGAACTCCCGTTTTTGTATTAGCGGATGAAACTGTCGGACATATGAGAGAACGCCTAGTAATTCCAGATGAGAAAGATTTGAAGTTAGAGTATAGGAAGACACCCACTGTGGACCCAAAGGACTATCTTCCATTCAAAGCAGATGATGATCTCGTACCTCCTATGGCACTTTTTGGATCCAAGTACCAATTTTATGCCACAGGTCTAACTCATGATGAACGTGGATATCCCAGCGACAAAGAGAATGTGCAGATCGAACTCGTTACTCGCTTGCAGAACAAGATTCTCCATAATGCTGACAAGATCATTGATGTTGAACGTATAGAACTTGATGATGCTAAGATTGGAGTGATTGCCTATGGTACTCCTTCAAGAAGCGCAAAGAAGGCCATCAAGGATGCTCGTAATGAAGGTATAAAGGCAGGACTTCTTAGGCTCAAAACTGTGTGGCCATTCCCAGAAAAGCAAGTAGCACAGTTAGCATCTGAAGTGGACCACATCATTGTTGCGGAGCAGAATCTCGGTCAAGTCTATTACATGGTAAAGGCAGCTGCTGCACCGACTCCTGTACACCTGATGTCAAAACCTGCAGGAATGCCTCAATTGCCACATGAGATTCTAGTCAAGCTTAGAGATGTCAATTCAATGTAGACCTTTCAATTTCAGATTAACAGCGTTAATGAAATCGTCGACCACATCAACAAGCCTTTTATCATCTTTAGTGAGAGGCCGTGATAAGGAGAACTTCCTATGACTGAAACCACACCAGTGCTCAGGCATCCTATGTCCAAGTACATTCGAGAGGATAGGCAACCCTTCATCTATTGTTCAGGTTGTTCAATTGGTATAGTCACAGGAATGCTTGCGCGTGCAATCGACAATCTTGGTATCGATATTAACAAGACTGTTATCGTTTCGGGAATCGGCTGTACTGGTCGAACTTCTGGCTATTTCAAGACTGGAACTTATCACACAACCCATGGTCGAGCAATTGCTTTTGCAGAAGGGGTTAAGATTGCTAATCCAGAACTTGAGGTCATTGTTGTCAGTGGGGATGGAGACTTAGCAGCTATCGGAGGCAACCACCTCATCCACGCCTGTCGAAGAAACATCGACATGACTGTCATTTGCATCAATAATTTCATGTACGGGATGACGGGCGGACAGTTCGGTCCAACAACAGAACATGAGCGTTATTCGCAGACCAGTCCACGCCCATATGGAAATCTCGAGCACCCATTTAACCTTGTAAAACTTGCAGCTTCTTCAGGTGCTACCTTTGTTGCCAGATGGACAGCTGTACAAGCACGTAGAGCAACAAAATCTATCGAGAAGGCAATCGAGAAAGAAGGCTTTTCCTTTGTAGAAATCATTGGAGCATGCCCGACAGCCTACGGTAGAATGAATCGCCTTGGTGACGGGGTTACCATGCATAAACACCTACTTGAAGTAGCAGAGATTCAGAACGGACTTCCACCACACGAAGCAGAACTCGACTATGCAACTAAGATTATCTGTGGAGAGTTTGTGAATATCGAGAAACCAGAGTATACTGCGGTCCTTGCAGAAATGCAACGCAAAGCCAAAGGTGAATGAAATGAGCAGATACGAGGTCAGAATCGGCGGATTCGGAGGGCAAGGCGTTGTCACCATGGCAGTTGTCGCTGGAGAAACAGCATCACTCTATGATAAAAAATTCGTTGTACAGACTCAATCCTATGGGCCAGAGGCGCGAGGCGGAGCAAGTAAGAGCGAAATTGTAATCTCTGATGAAGAGATAGATTTTCCTAAAGTGCAGGCACCAGATGTATTTGTTGTACTGAGTAGAGCTGCTTACTTGGAATATGTGAATGGCTTGAAGGATGATGGCATTCTGATTATTGATGAAGATCTTGTAAAGATAGAAAGTGATATTCCTAAAACAATGAAGGTATACAAGATTCCAGCAACAAGAATCGCAGACAAAGAAGTTGGAAGTAAGCAGGCAACTAATGTTGTGATGCTTGGAGCTTTTGCAGTGATCACAAAAGTTCTATCAATCGAAGGTCTGAAGGCACGAATCGAAGAAAAATGGCCTAGATTTGTAAAGTCAAACATGCTTGCTCTAGAGTTAGGTATGAAAGCTGGTGAAGAAGCACTAGCAAAGTCTGCATAGAGCCATCTTCATCAACTTTAAGTGACAGAGCATTTTAGGTTCAAATATGACGTCAGAAAGACCTCTAGACGATTGGTTATTTCTTATTGGAGAATGGAAAGGCCGTTCTGAGGATGAGTTTGGTGGCGAAGGTGTCATTGAAACATCAAGTGTTTTTACTCTTGAACTAGGTGACAACGTTATCCATGGAAAACAAGAATCAGTACGAAATGATGCTATTGAGAACCAGAGTATCAGTATGATGTTCTATGATAAGAGAAACAAGAAGTTCATCCGAAAGACCTTCTTCAATTATGGATTTGTTAATAATGAAGTCGAATATGAGAGGTCTGAAACAAAAATACACTTTGACGTTATTTTAGAACCAACACCACAAGCGTTCGATAAGATGAAGTGGAGATCCTACATCCGTAAGGTTTCAGATGATGAGATACGTATGGGCTTGGAAGTTGCAAAACCCGGGGAAGACTTCACATCTTATGGTGAAAACGTACTGGTTAGAGTTTAGTGAACAACTCAAAAGAGAATGAACTTCAGGATTTCTCCTTTAGTGCAATAACCGCAGCTCCTAGGGCACCTGTGAGCTGAGGCTCTTCAGGAACCCAAAGTTCTGTCCCCAGATGTTTTGAAAGATAGTGTCTGAAAGCCGGATTCAGGGCAACACCTCCAGTTACACAGACAGGTGGTACCACTTTCACACGTTTTGCCAATGCAACAATCTTTGTGGCCATTGATTCGTGGATTCCTGCGGCTATATCATCGGGTTTTGCTCCCGCTCCAATATGACCAATGACTTCACTCTCTGCAAAGACTGTACACGTGCTACTGATCGATGAAGGAGAATCAGACTGAAGCGCAAGAGGTCCTAACTCATCCAGCGTGACACCTAGAACTCTAGCCATGACTTCAAGGAATCTTCCGGTGCCAGCAGAACATTTGTCATTGAGTTCGAAATCTTCAGGTCTTCCATCCTTACCTATCCGAATCACTTTAGCATCTTGTCCGCCAACATCTATCAGAAGACGAATCTCAGGATTTAATGAGTGGACACCTCGGCCGTGACAGGTTATCTCTGTCACGGATTTCTCGGCATTCTCTACACGAGCACGTCCATATCCCGTGCTGATTATCGCAATATTATCAAGTTGAAGACCAGATTGTGATTCAAGTTCTTTCAGAATTGTATCGATTGCCTGAGAGGCTGCGGCTCCTGTGAGCATGATGTGCTTTGCACGTACCTTCATATCACTGTCAAGAAGAAGGCCCTTTGCAGTTGTTGAACCTATATCAATACCAATTCCAAATTTGCTCACAATTAGAACCTCACATGAACATCTCTAGCAAAGCATCTACTCGTGTTTGAATTTGTGCTTCGTTATATACTCTAGAGTCGACCATATCCCCTTCAATCAAAACACCGGGAACACCAGTCCGTTCAGATACAATCTCCTTTGAAACTAGTTGACCAAGTGAGTAGCGTTTACATGATCGCACAGAGAACATTATGAATCCATCAAGGTTGTAGTCATCTATCAATTCACACATTTTATCGATCTTTGCATCAAGGCCCTTGTTGAGATAGACATTGGAATAGATATCTACTACACTATCAAACAGATCATCACCCTCAATCTTAAGCTTTCCAGACCAAGCATGGGTGTAAGTATCCGCGGGAAAGGCAACTCCGCGTTTTGCAAGCCCATTGAAGAAACGGAAAATAGAATGCCAAGGGGGGATGTTATCCCAGAGCAGACGTATCTTCTCATCACGGATTGCACCAAGCCCCTCTTTTACTCGCATCTCAACCTCATCTAAAAGAGTTTCATAGAAATCAATGATAAGTTCTGTACCCCTCATTGAAACAACTGGAGCCATTGCCAAGAATCTATCAGCACAATTGAGAGGTGTGGGGCTTGTTTTGCATGCAGTCAATGACTTGTTCCACAATTCAAGCGCTTTACTTGAAAGGTCTGCTACCTCATGCATCCTCTCAGAAGTTAGGGTTGTATTGAAAGTGGTTCCTAGGAAATCCACCAATCTATCTAGACCATTTCGTACGTATTCCTTGTGATGATCGGGTTGTCCATCGTCAATTGGAGGTGTATCAAACAAGAATACGGGTGCTCCTGTTTGTTCGGAAACAGCATCGTACCATCTAAGAACTGTGCCACAAATATTGTTCCCAGCAAGTAGGGCTTGTGGAGTAGGAAGACCATCCATAGGACTCTGATCTGGTTTCTCAACCGAACCTATACTTGCCCGTGCATAAGAGCAGAGTTCTTGGGAATAACCAATCTCTTCGGCATATCCACAGACTTCGGGTCCTACTTTTTGAGACCCAACCACTGCACCATACTGTTCAGGATAGCTTACGCCTACCCCCATAGCTACTGGAATCTCCACAGGAAATCCAGATGTGACCCATGCAAGACGATTCTCCTCGCTAGCCTGATGTCCTTCTAACATATACTGGAACATAATCTGCTGAAGCAGTTTATTCGACTCAAGTTGACGGTAGACTTTCTCTTCTTTTTTCTTCTCGGTCATCAGGTTCACCTCATGTGTATCCAGCTGATTCTAAAAATGACTGAATTTTAACTTCAATCCGTGCTCGATCTGAGAGTTCTGGGTCTATCGGAATTCGTACAGTTCTAATTCCTGCTTCTGATGCAGCCTTCTCAATTGACGGAGCTTCGAACTGGTCAGGGTCACAAAATGATTGTTCACAAATTAGCAAACCATCAATATGAAGTGCCTTGACTAGATCCTTGAGAGATCTCATTCGATATTGTAATCCCTCTTGAGTTGGTTCACCAGGTGCTGCAAGAATTGATTTTGCCATTTCTTCAAAGGGTTCTCCATTCTTTTCTAGTGGCGGTGCAAATACACTCTTGAAACCAAATGAAAGAAGATCTGAAACAATTATGGAGTCACTAACCCCATTAATTCCGTTGATGATGGTTGCAATCGCTTGAGGTTCTACCATTCCGCCTACAGCAAGAATTCTTGGTCCTGATGGATGTTTGAATGGTTTTACCTTAGAGAAGTCTTTCTCCTGAAATCCAGACATGATAGAATTGATGATGTCTAAGAGACCTTTCGATTTCATCTTCTCTTTCACTAACGATGAAACTCTATGAATTTCAGAAGCTACAGACACCAATGGAGCAGTCAGGAAAGAGCGAACAAGTCGTGACAATTCAGTATATGATAGTACTTCAGGGTCAACTACTCTAGCGCTGTATAGAAACTGAGCATCATGACGGAATTCTCGGATCATTGACACTGCTCGTTCATAATTATCCATCATGAATGGGCGGTTGAGGGTCGATTCAATTATCTTGCTCAGAATCTCAAGTTCCTTTGTCAAGTAAATTCTTGTAGAATCATCATCAGCATATCTTGTTACGGGGTAAGTCAAACGATAGATACGGTCATCGGGAAATCTAATCTTCCAGATATCAGTGAGGTTCTGTAGAGAATCACATGTATTACTTGGAAAGAGTAGACCAGTAATCTGGGGTAGTTGGTCATTGGTTCTCTGATTGTAGAGATTTCTGATATATGAACATGCAAATGTTTGAAGACTCTCTTCAAATCCACTACTTACTCCTGGGATTGCCCTCATTAACGAGGGTGTAAGACCATGAGCAAGTATTAGTTCGAGAGGGGCATGTGGATAGATGTATCCAATAATTTCCTCTCCAGCTTTTACAAGCTCTTGCAGACCTAAACCAGATTGTTCTAGAACTCCTTCGTAACTCACTGTTGTTACCTCGTCAAATTGTAGGGACTAATGGGATAACTAACAAAATCCATCTTATTTGTTCCGCTAAATAGTCCAATTTTACTGGTAGAAGGTATTAATTAGCACAATATCTATGAAAGAGAGCTATACTTTGAATGATTTTGACCATCAAAACAATGGTCAGGACATGAAAAGGAGAGGAGACAAATATGGAAGAACAACTATGGCATAAATCGAGGTGGCCATCTACAGTCAAGAAGACTATAGACTATCCGGATGAGCCGCTCTATAAACTGCTTGATAATATTGCTGCGGAAAAACCAGATGCACCATCGACTCTATGGTCTGGTGTATCAAGAAGTTTCGCAGAAGTGAAAGACCATGCTGATAGGATTGCGAATTTTCTTGTTAGCAAGGGAATAAAGAAGGGAGACCGGGTTGGTATATTCCTGCCTAACTTACCGCATTACCCGCCAATATTCTTCGGAATTCTAAAAACCGGCGCTATTGCAGTAACATGCAATCCATCTTACACAGCAGCAGAGCTGAACTTTCAACTCACTGATGCTGGTGTCAAGGCAGTATTCTGTATGGATGATAAAAGATTCACACCAATGACATACAAAGCAATTGAAGGAACTGATGTTGAATCCGTGATTGTTTGTAGTGTGAAGAGCTTCTTACCAAAAGTAAAGGCGGTTCTTGGAGGTCTCATGGGTAAGATACCAAAGAGTCCCCATTACGAAGAGGGAATCACTTACTTCTATGACAACATTATGGAGGAGTTCCCTGCCGAAGCTCCAGATGTCAAAATAGATGCTAAGAAGGACTTAGCCCTGATTTTGTACACAGGCGGTACCACAGGAACTCCTAAGGGAGCAATGCTGACTCACCGCAATCTGTATTCAAATGTAATGCAAATAGATGAGTGGGTTCAGTTGGAACCACCAGGTGGTGGAACTCCAGAGAAGCTGAAGCGTGGTGAAGAAATCTATGTTGGAGCCCTACCTTGGTACCACAGTTTTGGGTTAACCCTAACGATGATTGCTTCGTACTTGATAGGAAGTGCAGTCATCTGCATACCTGACCCACGAGCTGGTAAACCTCCATTAACAGATCTACTATCAGATGTTCAGAAATACAAAGGAACCGTGATGCACTGTGTTCCAGCACTTTTCGCTGGTATGGTAAACCATCCAGAAGTTGGAAAGTATGATCTATCATCAATCAAAGCATGCGGATCAGGTGCGGCACCACTCCCACCCGAGCTAGCAAAGAACTTTGAGGCTGCAACAGGAGCGTTAGTGTTTGAGGGATACGGATTAACCGAAACATCACCAATGACTCATGCGAACCCATCTCTTACGAACCTTCGTAAATTTGGTTCAATTGGTGTGCCTATTCCAGATACATACTCTGTCATTGTCGATATGGAAACTGGCGATAAGGTTCTAGCTCATGGAGAAACTGGAGAGATTGCCGTACATGGGCCTCAGGTGTTCCCGGGTTACTGGAATAAACCAAAGGAAACAGCTGAAGTGTTCCGTAAAATCGATGGAAAAGACTACTTCTTGACTGGAGATATTGGTCACATCGACGATGATGGATTCTTTGTCATCTCTGACAGAAAGAAAGACATGGTGAATGTTGGTGGTCTCAAGGCCTACCCACGAGAAATCGAAGATACTTTGTATGAACATCCAGCGATATCTATGGCAGCAGCCATTGGAGTACCAAAGGGTGATGGTACAGGTAACGAATTTGTGAAAGCATTCGTCGTTCTGAAGGCTGGTGAGACAGCAACTCCGGATGAGATAATTGCATGGGCAAAGGAGAGACTTGCTGCATACAAGCGTCCAAAGGAAGTCGACATCGTTTCAGAACTCCCAGTTAGTACTGCAGGGAAGGTCTTGCGAAGAGAACTTCGAGCCAAGGAACTTGAGAAGAGAGGTCTAAGTTAGACCAAGTATAGCGGGAGAATAAACTCCCGCTGTTTCCTTTTTTTCATATCTCATATGTTCGAATTTCATTTACAGATGTGTTCTGATTCAATTTCTTATTCCAAGATCTTGTCACCTGACGCAATCCGTAAAATTCGATGAATGAAACTAGGACAACTATGACACTGAGATCAAACAAAATTGATTCATGAAGGGTGTGAGATACCAAAAATATGAGGTACATAATCGAATTGATAGCCACAGCGAGAGAAACAACTGGTACTAGGAAAGCGATATTCCAAAATCTTGTTGATGGTTTAAAACTCCAAATGCCCATGACAAAATCCCATAGTCCCAGGAATAAAGGAATTAGAACTGTCATCCAATCACAATTACCAGACGCATTGATACAATCAACTAGCAAATTGAACTGTACTAACGCAGCAGCGATGTAAATTATCACTCTTGAGAAATTCACTAGTCTTACGAGTGATTCTCCGTTATTCCCCTCGTACTCCTCTTCAAACATTGATGTTCAGGACCCAGTTACTACTGAGGATTAAATCAGTATGTATCCACGCGTTTCGCAATCAGCCTCAACAAATATCAGTGACTATAACAATAATGAAAGAATAGAATTCATAGATTATTCTACAAAAAAGAGAGGAGCTTGAATAACTTGGATGAGATGTACTGGCAATCAGGACCTGCTTGGCCAAAACATGCACGCAAGACCATTGATTATCCGAAAGAGCCATTGTTCGCAATGTTAGACAGAGCTGCTGAAAAGAGTGGAAACCTACCCTATACTGTGTTCATGGGTAAATCACAAACCTTTGCAGAAGTGCAAGAACACGCAGATAGAATAGCTAATTTCTTGGTCAGTAAAGGAATCAAAGAAGGGGATAGAGTAGCCATCTTCCTCCCAAACGTTCCACATTTCCCTGCTGTGTTCTTTGGAGCGCTCAAAGCAGGTGCTAAAGTTGTTACTTGTAATCCACTGTACAAAGCTGGTGAACTGAACTTCCAGCTTAAAGATACTGATGCTCAGATTGTCTTTGCACTTGATCACCCAACTTTTACACCTACATGTTATGAGGCGATCAAAGGAACAAATGTGCACACCGTTATTGTCTGCAGTGTGAAACCATTCCTATCCAAAGCAAAAGCGATTATTGGTAGTCTAATAGGGAAGGTTCCGAAGAGCCCCTATTATGAGGAAGACAAGACAGTATTCTATGAACAGATTCTAACAGAATATGAGCCCAACGCACCTGTAGTCAACGTGGATCCGATGGATACTGCAGTCCTAATATTCACCGGCGGGACGACAGGATTGCCTAAAGGAGCTGAATTGACACATTACAATCTTACATCAAATGTGCTCCAGATTAATGAGTGGGTTTACTTAGAGGAGGAAGATGTGCAGGGCAGAGATGGTGGTGTTCAATATGAAGAAGAGGTCTTTGTTGGAGCTGTGCCTTGGTACCACAGTTATGGACTGACTCTTACGCTCTTAATGGCTACGTGGTATGCTGGAAAACTAGTATGCATCCCGGATCCGAGATCTGGAAAACCACCTTTGTCAGATTTACTGAGTGAACTAGCCAATACTAAAGGAACTGTCTTGAACTGTGTACCTGCACTCTATGCGGCTATTGCTAACCACCCCAATGTGGGAAAGTATGACCTCTCATCAGTTGGTATCTGTAGCTCCGGAGCGGCCCCATTACCACCAGAAGTTGCCAAGGCATTCGAGGCGGTGACAGGAACCCTCCTTTTCGAAGGATACGGTCTCACTGAAACCTCCCCTGTGACTCATATCAATCCAACCAACAGTCGGTATAGAAAGTTCGGCTCGATAGGTCTCCCAATATCAGACACCATCTGTAAGATATTGGATATGGATACAGGGATGAAAGAGATGCCCCTTGGAGAGATTGGAGAGATAGCCATTCACGGTCCTCAGGTGATGAAACAATATTATCAGAAACCAGAAGAGACCGCACTTGTAATGCGGGAGATTGATGGTAAGCGTTACTTCCTTACAGGAGATGTTGGACATATTGATGAGAATGGTTACACCTTCATCAGTGACAGAAAGAAGCAGATGATTAACGTCGGGGGAATGAAAGCATACCCACGAGAAATTGAGGACATCTTCTTCACTCATCCAAAGATACAGATGGCTGCTGCTATCGGTCTACCAAGGGAAGAAGATCCAAGTAACGAGTTTGTCAAGGCGTATATTGTCTTGAAAGATGGAGAAACTGGAACTCCGGAAGAATTCATCGAATGGGCACGAGGGAAAATGGCTGGATACAAGAGACCCAAAGAAATCGATATCATAGATTCCTTACCAATGAGTTCAGTAGGGAAAGTATTGAGAAGAGTCCTTCGTGATGCGGAGATGGAGAAGAGAGAGAAGAACTAGTATTTCTTTAGCCCCTCTATCCTCTCAGATTCTCTCGAAGGTCGCTCTCATTGTACCGCCACAGTAGCTGCACTGTGCTTCTAATGGACCCACCCAATCAACATTTTCATGGGAAACTTCCGCACCACATGATGGACATTTCAATGGTAAACGGACAGTAGTTGTTTGACTTCCATGGGTCTGGGTTGAGTCATAGTGTTCCTTAGGAATCACGTGCATCGGGGCATCGACAAGAATAGTATCTTGGATACTTGATACTCGGCGACGAGAACGTCTACACGCTAACCCACCACAGATAAGCGGCAAAATTACTGCTAGTATAGAGAGCAGTATTGCCCATTCCATCATTGAAAGAGATTGGAAAAATCCAGGAATATGAGCATCATCATAAACTCCGACACTGTAAAACCCACTTGTATCATGATAGACCGAATTTTCACTGACCCGAATGTAAACTGTGCTATTTGTGTTCAAAGTGAAAGCAATACTCGGAAAATTACCAGTTTCTGTTCCGCTCTCAGCAATAACATTAGAAAACTCACTATCTTCAGCAATAGTGATCTTCACTTGTAAACCCCAGAATGAGTCAGTATCAACAATAACCGTCCAATGACCAGCTTCTAAATCAGCAACGTAGGAGTTTGATCCGCTGAAGAGATGCTCATTTGTACGGGGTGTATTCGCAACCAAATTAGCTTGTGCTGATACAGTTCCAATAAGAAATAACATGGATAATACAACTGTTAGTACGAGAATTAGGTGGGGCTTGCGCATAGCTTACAACTCAAGTAAATGACGACATAACCCGGTTAATAGATTTGTTTGTGACTTTGTTATGGATTCGTTCCAGATTCAGATTTCTTGTGAGTCTTACCTAGCTCAACATAGAGTTCAGCACCTGCCATGAATGCTTCGCGAAGATTCTCAGGTACTTCTTTCACGACCTTGCCAGGAATCCCAAGCACAAGACTTCCATCAGGAATCACTGTGTTGTTGGTCACCACAGAGCCAGCTCCGATGACGCAATCATTGCCAACCTTTGCCCCATCAAGAACTATAGAACCCATTCCGATAACAGTTCTATCACCAATCTCACAGGCGTGTATCACACAATTATGACCACCAGTCACATAGTCACCTATGATTGTGGGATTCGCGAACGTTGTATGAACTGTAGCATTATCCTGGATTGAAGTCCCCTTTCCAATTCTAATGAAATTCATATCAGCCCGAAGCACTGCAAATTCCCAAATGCTAGAATCTGCTCCAACTTCAATATCACCAATCAAAGAAGCTCTGGGAGAGATGTATGCTTCAGGATCAACTTTTGGTTTCTTACCATCAAACTCGTAGAGACCCAATATTCACACCTGAAGTGGATTCTCCTGCGCTCTATCTTTAAGATTATCGTAACCACCAAACCTAGTTTTGAATAGTTCCAGAACACATTTTACTTACCCGAGTAAGTCTGTAGAAGGAGAGAATAATATGGTACTACTTGACCCTAACAACCTTACTCGAAAATACCCCGACGCTGAATCAAAGGAGATAATGAAGAAGACTGTTGAATTCTTTGAGAACAAGGGAAAAGTCGCCCTCAAGAACGATGATCATGAGCGAGTTTGGTATCAGGATTTTCTTAATTTTCTTAAGAAAGAGAAGATATTCTACAAGATGCTAACACCCAGTCAATATGGAGAGGAAGGGTGTAGATGGGACACTTGGCGGAATATGGAGTTTAACGAGATTCTTGCATTCTATGGACTACATTATTGGTACACTTGGCAAGTTACAATTCTTGGTCTTGGCCCGATATGGATGAGCAAGAATGAAGAGGCTAAGAAGAAGGCAGCTGAATATTTGAAGCAAGGAGAAGTCTTTGCATTTGGATTAAGCGAAAAGGACCATGGAGCTGACCTCTATTCATCAACAATGAGCCTGAAAGTATTAGATGATAACAAGTATGTAGCAAACGGGTCAAAGTACTATATTGGAAATGGCAATGTGGCACGGATGGTTTCAGTTTTCGGGAAGACCGATGTTCCCTCAGACACTGAGAATAAAAAATACGGAGATTATGTTTTCTTTGTTGCAGATTCACAACATGCTAACTATGAATGTGTGAAGAATGTAGTGAACGTTCAATCCTATGTTGCGGAGTACAAACTGAACGACTATCCAATAACAGAAGTAGATATTCTCTCTAAAGCAAGAGACGCATGGGACTGTACTCTCAATACTGTCAATGTTGGAAAATTCAATCTAGGTTGGGCGTCAATCGGTATCAGTACACATGCGCTCTATGAAGCAATTAATCATGCATCTAATCGAAATCTCTTTGGAAAATTCGTTACCGAGTTCTCACATATCAAGCAGTTCTTCGTAGACTCATATGCACGTCTAGTTGCCATGAAGCTATTCGCTTTGCGAGCTGGAGATTATATGAGATCTGCATCTCTTGAAGACCGTAGGTATATCCTATACAATTCTCTTGTCAAGATGAAGGTGACCAGCGAGGGAGAGAAGGTGATAGATCTCCTCTGGGACATAATCGCCGCAAGGGGTTTTGAAGGTGAAACCTATTTCTCAATGGCTACAAGAGATATTCGAGCTCTACCTAAACTAGAAGGAACAGTTCATGTCAATATGGCTCAGATTATCAAATTCATGCCTGCGTATTTCTTCATGCCACAAGAATATCCCGATGTAGGGACCATTACAGAGCCAAAGAGTGATGAGTTCCTCTTTGATCAAGGAGTTACAAGGGGATTGAGTCAAATCATGTTCCATGATTATCGAGCTGTCTATGATACAGCCAATCTACCAAATGTAGGCATCTTCAAGAAACAGATAGAAGTGTTCAATGAATTCATGACTGAAGCAACACCAGATGAGAAACAAGGTGAAGATCTTGACTTCATATTGAATGCAGGCGAGCTCTTCTCACTGGTTGTGTACGGACAGCTAATAATTGAGAATGCGAAAATCTACAAGATAGATGACCACTTACTTGATCAGATTTTTGATTTTATGGTTCGAGACTTTTCTAGATATGCTCTTCAGATGCATTCGAAACAGAGCTCAACTGAAAAACAACAGGAAATTCTGCTCAGGATGATAATGAAACCTAATGTAGACAAAGAGCGCTATGAAGCAATTGTGAAAGAAGTCTATGCACTGAATGGGAGATATGAGATGCACAAGTAGGTTACCACGAGTACAGTTCTTGGATAATCGATAACGGTATAATTGCAGCAGAAGGTTGAGATAGAATGCCAGCTACACCATTTCATTATCCATTTGCTTTTCTGATATCCAAAATAGATAGGCGGTTGTCCCTGCCTGCTTTAGTAGTTGGATCAGTGATGCCAGATATTGAAGTACCACTCATGCGGATATTCTTCAGTGACTTACCAGACCATTTGTTCTTGCACAGTCTGATTGGAGCTGTTACAGTAGGGACCATTCTAGCAGTTATCGTTACTTGGATTCTCTATGCACCAATAATCTCCACTCTTTTTGGTGTAGATCGCGAGAGATTGAACGAAGTATGTGGAATGTCAAAAATATTGGTCGTTTCGTGCCTTATTGGAGTCCTTTCACACCTATTGCTAGATTATCCAATGCACTGGTTCAATCCAATTCTTTGGCCATGGGTAGACCCGTTTGATGTTGTAGGACCGTTGGTTCTTCTCTTCACACCATTTGGTAGTATCAACGGGATTGCCTATCTAATGGCAAATGTACTTACAAACATGATTATGGTTGTGTGTTGGGTGCTGATTTTGAAGAAATACTGGGGAAAGGACCTATGGGGCAATCATTGGGTGGGTGATAAAGACCAAAAGCAAGATCTTCAATCCGCCGTTCCTTAGCATTCATATAGCTATAGACGACGGGAGGTCCTGTGGTCACCATGACTGAATACAAGGTGAAGGACATTGATCTTGCTGAAGAAGGCAGGATGCTAATCGATTATGCTGAAAAGAACATGCCAGTTCTCATGCTTTTGCGGGAAAAATACTCCAAGACAAAGCCTCTGAAGGGAATGAGGATTACTGGTTGTTTACATGTAACCAAGGAAACCGCAGTGCTTGTTGAAACCCTTCGAGCAGCTGGTGCAGAGGTTGCATGGTCAGGTTGTAATCCCCTCTCAACAAATGACAAAGTTGCAGCAGCACTCGCAGCAAATGATGTGCCAGTCTTTGCTTGGCACGGTCTAAATACAGAGGAATACTACTGGTGTATAGAACAGACCCTGAAAATCAAACCGACCCTGACTCTAGATGATGGTGCAGATCTCATTTTCACAATACACAAGAAATACGAGGAACTGATTCCAGATCTCTATGGTGGCTCTGAAGAAACAACTACTGGTGTTATCAGAATTAGAGCAATGGCTGATGATGGAGCACTCAAGTACCCAATAATAGCAGTCAATGATGCAGATACAAAGCATCTGTTCGATAATGTCTATGGTACTGGGCAGAGTTCATTTGATGGTGTACTAAGGGCGACGGATATGTTGATAGCTGGAAAAACAGTCGTTATTGGTGGCTATGGGTATTGTGGACGAGGGATGGCTCTCCGTGCTAAAGGAATGGGTGCTGATGTTATCGTAACTGAAGTTGATCCAGTAAGAGGATTGCAAGCTAGGATGGACGGTTATCAGGTCATGAAAATGGACGATGCGGCTCCGATGGGTGACCTCTTCCTTACAGCAACTGGTATGAAGGATATCGTTACCGCGGTTCACATGAAGAAAATGAAATCAGGTGCGGTTCTTGGAAACCTTGGTCACTATAACGTCGAAATAAATGAACCAGACCTGATGGCTCTTAGTAAAAGTAAGACAAGAATCAGACCTTGTTTGGATGAATACATTCTCAAAGACGATAGAATCATCTATCTGTTGGGAGAGGGAAGGCTTGTCAATCTTGCATGCAGCGTTGGACACGCAAGCTCTGTTATGGACCTCTCATTTGCGTCTCAATTCAATGCCATGATCTGGTTAGCCAATAATGGCAAGGGCTTGAAGCCAGCAGTCTATGAATTCCCAAAGGAATTAGACCTTGAAACTGCCTTGATGAAACTTCATACAATGGGCATCACCATTGATGAATGGACTGAAGAGCAGAAACGCTACGCTACAGCATACATGGAAGGAACTTGAGAAACTATGTTGGGGAAGATTCCCCAACTTTTCTTATTTTCAGTAATTTTGTCCCATAGATACAATTGTAATAGTGAGAGGTAGGGCAACTTTATCAAACAGGCAAGACTAACAGCTGTAATTCAATTCACTGTTTAGAACATAGCAAGAGCTCAGTAAGAAGGAGAATAGATCCGTGACAACTAAAGCTGAAAAGGCATTCATTTTCATCACTCTGTCAGCAATCTACTTCTTCTCAATAGTTCATCGTGTGGGGATTGCTGTGATTGCTGTTGACATGGTGGCTGAGTTCAATGCGAGTACCTCTCTCTTAGGTTTGATGTCCTCAGCCTACTTCTTGTCTTACGCTTTGGTTCAAATTCCAGTCGGGATTTTATTGGATAGGATAGGAGTAAGAAAAACTATAGGATCACTAGGTATCATCGCAGTAATCGGAAATTTCACTTTCGCGCTCGGTCCGACACTTGAAATTGTCACATTAGGGAGAGTATTAGTTGGTGCAGGAGTGGGAGGATTCTATGTTTCAAGTCTAAAAGCACTCTCTGTATGGTACGATTCTGGTAAGTTCGCAACACTAGCTGGATTACTAACAGCAATAGGCAACCTTGGCGCATTCGTTGCTTCATCACCACTTGCTATTGTTTCAGTTAATATTGGATGGCGTAGCGCATTCACCGTCATCGGTATAGGAATGTCAATATTCATCGCCTTAGTATGGGTTTCATTGAGAAAAGAAAGACACGTAGTTAATACGTCGGAGAAAAGTGCAAAGGGCGATTTGAGAGGAATATTCACTAACAGATACTTCTTGATAGTAATGATGATACCTTTCCTTACTTATGGTGCGTACATCAGCTTTCAAGGATTGTGGGCAGGGCCATATCTAGCATCTGTTTACAGCATGGACACTGTGACAGTGGGCTTCTTCTTGACTTTCATCAGCATTGGATTCATAATCTCTACTCCGCTTGGAGGATACCTATCGGATAAGGTTCTCAAGAGGAGGAAACCAGTTCTTCTAATGGGACTAGTATTGAGTCTCGTCTTCTGGATTTCACTTGTCCTCTTCGGAGCTATTCTTACTCCAATAACACTTAGTTTGCTGTTGTTCCTGATTGGATTTTCAACCGGCTTCACTTACGTATTAATGGTGATGTCCAAAGAGATGTTCCCAAGTGATATATCAGGAACCGCGATGGCAAGTCTCAACCAATTTTATTTCATTGGTGGGGGCTTCTTTCAATTATTCATGGGCTTTGTCCTTGACGCATCATTCGGAGGCACAATGACTTTTGCTTCTTACCAGCTAATCTTCGGGATTAGTGTGGTTAGCTTGCTTCTTTCGATAATCCTAGCAGTAATGTCAAAGGAAACTTATTCGGAGCCAAAGAACGTGAATGATATAATTTCAAAACCTCTGGGATAGTTTAACCAATGCATCCTTGAAACATTCCATCGGCGGTCTCACCACTCCAGCACCTATCTGACCAATCCCTGGGTTTCTATGAGCTATTCCTGTGTTTATGACAGGTAAAATCCCCGTGTCTATAATCTTCAGAAGGTCTATTCCTATGGGAGTCCCTTCAAATCCCAGAGCTGGAATAGTGAAGTTATCATCAGTTGCTACGGTGATTTCCATCATTTCGCGAGTGTATCCTATGGCATCCGCTGGTGTGCCGCCTACGAATCTTACAATTGCAGGGGATGCTGCCATAGCAAATCCACCAAGTCCTCTTGTTTCCGCAATAGAGCTGTCTCCGATATCTGGATTAGCATCTTCGGTCGTATAACCGGGGAAGTAAAGTCCCTCCACAGTTGAAGCAGGAGCTGTAAACCATTCATCACCAAGTGTGCTTACTCGGAAACCAAACTCAGTGCCATTCCTAGTCATTGCGGTTATTATTGTAGAATTGTCAATACCATGAGCTGAATCCATTGTGACTTTGCACGCAGCCATCGAGAGGTTGAGAAAGAAATGATCGTTCGCTGCTATGAACGCTGAAATTTCCTGAAGTAGAGATATTTCAAGATTAGCCTCTAGGAGAAATGGTATGAGCATCTTGAAAAACAGTGAAGATGATGCGACATTGCGGTTGTGACATTCATCTCCCATGTGCAAAGCTCTTGAGATAATTCCATTGAGATTAATCCCATCTGTTTTAGCTAATGCCTTTTTGAGAGATGGACCGAGAGTTTTCTCAATCCATTTTAGTTTCGTGATTACTTCCTCGTCAAATGCTCCGAACCGGAGAACCTTTCCTAGACCTTCATTGATAGTTGAGAAAGAGCGATTCCCATGTGCAATATTGTCCACTACAAACACAGGCATCGAGTGAGAAACAACTCCCGTCATGGGACCTACTGTACTGTTCTCATGACAAGGAGAGAATTCAATTTCGTCACTCTCGATAATGGCTTCTGCTTCTTTCAGGTTGTCAGCTAACTCTTCAAAGACAAGTGCACCAAGAACTGCACCTCGGAGGGGGCCGCACATTTGATTCCACTCTATTGGTGGTCCCGCATGAAGAATCAGCTTCTTCTTCATTCCGGAGATGACCTTTGAAGCTGGCTCTACATCAACTAATATTGGTTGGGCGTTTTTCATTGCCTCAATGGCTTGTTGATTGGCCTCTTCAAACACTTGTCTTGTGATTATCAACCCTCCAGTCGCTCTAGGAGTTTGAGCATTTCAAGATCGCCACCTGCAGGAGGTCGCCAGTCTACACTAATGACCTCTACACCTTGTGCCTTCAAGTCTTTGGGAAATGTGTCAATTCCTATGTTGATTACCTTGAGCTCTTTGTTGAATATGTTCTTATCATCAGTCATTTTGTAACCTCCTCAAACAGTAAGTCTGCAATTGTACCTCTTGTCGCAATAAGAGCCGCCAAGCGTACCGCTTGTGCGTTGCTTGGCATTACTATCACACCTGCGTCCTCCAATTGTTTCTGCTGCTTGCGTAAGTTTTGATGGTCCAAATCCGTGCCCACAATAGTAGCAACGAACGAAAGACTGCGCCCTTCCTTTTTAGCTGCAGCTCTAGCTTCCTTGATTGAAGGTATCAATTCTCCTGCAGGGTCATCATGGGATCCATATCCTATTACTACATCGAGGAGAATCACTGCAGTTTTGGAATCTGCTCCTTCTCTGATAATCCTCTGTTTTCTGAGTGTGTAGTCAATCATAGGGTGTGGACGACCTACTGTGAATTCCTCAGAACCCATATCCACACAAGTATGGTCTTTGCTCGTATTAGAGTTCTCAAGATTGTATTCTTGTTTTAGAGGGGAATTAGAGTAGATGGTTCCGAGTAATGGTGAGAGTATCACAAGGGCTTCAGAACATAGAGTTCCCCCTGTGTAGAGACCCCGAATGAACTGTTGATCAGTTGCGAAACCCTTCGATTCGGAATCTGCAAGTGCTACTACTTCATTTCTCTCAGCAGTAAAGATAGTGGGTGAGGGTTGTTTCCCTTTCATCAAAGCACAAATAGCTTTAGAAGTATCCTCGAGGGTTGCTGCACTTACACCGCCATGACGCTCTATTTCTTCTGAAGTCCCTCCGAGGAAGATGACAACCACGGGCTTGTTTGAGCGATTTGCCGCTTTAAGAACCCGATTACTTACTTCTTTGTCTGGGGGCTTCGATATGAGAACAATAGCTTCAGTGGCGGAGTCTTCTGCGAGCCGTTTTATTCCCTCAATCATCATGAGCCCCCCGACAGCCTTTGAGAGGTCATTACCTCCTATTCCAATCCCCTGTGAAATACCAAAACCCTCATCGTGAATAATGGTTGAAACTTGCTGAAGTCCAGTTCCAGCAGCAGATACTATCCCTATTGTGCCTTTTCTAACAGAATTCCCAAAGCCAAGTACGACATTATTGATAATAGCAGTTCCACAGTCAGGACCCATCATTAAGAGACCATTTTCAACAGCGAGCTGTTTGAGCTTAACTTCATCCTCAACAGACACATTACTACTGAACAAGAATACGTTTAGTCCTTTCCGGAGAGCCTTAGTAGCTTCTCTTGATGCATATTCTCCAGGAACAGAAATCATTACCAGATTGGCATTTGGCAATTCTCTGATTGCAGAACTCAGAGTCTTAGGAATTACTTCGCCCTCTTCACTTGTTTCTCGGGCTGTAAGTAATCTATCTACTTCAAGAAGTGCTGCCTCAATGCTAACATCATCCTTTGCATCAATTGCAATCACAAGATCATTTGGTGTTGCTTCCTCGGCATCTTCAATTAACAAATCCAAATTCTTCAATAGATCCTTGTTGAGGACCGTTGCCATGACAACAGCTGCTTGTTGAACACCCTCTACCTCTGTAATATTATTAGAAATCCTCATCAGAATGACAGAATCACGATAGGTGTCCGTTTTTACTATTACTCGTTTAGTCATGAAATGACCCCATAGGACCGATTCTTTGACGAACTTGTTAAAAAAGGTGACTCTTCGATAATGTGTCGCTCAGCATCATATTAACGCCAAATATTATTCCAATAATCGTGTCAATCCCAGAGGTCCCGCCAAAGTCCATGACTTCCTGTGCAGATTGCTCCAAACCGATTTTGTTGGAAGTTAATAGGGCTTCAAGTAGAGTTTGGACAATCTCATTCCCGTTACCAATCGCTGCTTGTAAAAGGAACTCTTCACTAATTTTAGTTGTCCTACCATGAATGCAGGACAGGATGTCATTAAGAGCATCCTGGACTCTGATTTTTCCCGGATTCGAATTCTCAGCCATATAAAATATGCTCAACATCAAACCAACAAGAAAATCATCTGCGGCTGGAGTCAACCCTGGACCCAGTCCTATGAGCTTCATTACGCTCTGTACTATGTTCTCTGTGTTGCCTAGTTTGATAGCATCTAAGAGTTTCACGACTTGTGGCAAGGCCATGCGGCTGACTGGATTCAACTCCATAGTCAATTCTTTATCATCCTCCTCAGACAACTTGTATACTTTCAAGAGTTGATAGAGATCACTATGATTTCCGAAAAGTGTTACTAGTCTAAGTAAAAATCTAAGATTCGACTCAATATCTGAATAAGCCAAAATGTCTTTGAACTGTTTCATTGGCTCCCAAAGTACTGCGTTCTCTAGGGATACATCAAGAATATTCTCACTCACTCTAATCAGATTGCTATCTCGTATTACTCTGTGACTTTTCTCCACACCTATGGTTGTAAAATCGATATGTGCAGGAATTTCTACAGAAATGTAAAGAGGACCCCTGCCAATTTCATGTCCGACCAAGCTTACCAATCCCTCATTAGGGATTTCTATATTGATGACGCGTCGGAAGACACTATGTACATGTCCCTCTACTCCTTTTGTCATTCTTAAGGCTGTAACTGAACCAATAGAAACCGCAGAGAATTTAGCTCCGGACTTCATATTTTCTCTAGCGTGTTTTTTGGGGGTTGGATCATTCATCCGGGGCCACCTCAACAATTGCTCTATATCAGGAGCAGAGTGCTTACATTGTGTCACTTACGTGATTCATGGACAAACAAGACTATTTGATACCAGTCATCATCCGTCCGATTTCTTCGATATTTGTATCAGCACCAGAAACGATTCTCACAATCTTGCCTTCGTACATGACTGCAATTCGGTCGCTGATGGACATTACCTGATCCAAATCCTTAGAGATTAGCAAAACAGCTACTCCTAGATTCCTCTGTTCTAACAGTTTGTTTGTTATGAACTCAGTAGCTCCAACATCCAGTCCTGCGGTGGGCTGGGCGGCGATTAGTAGCTTAGGATTCCTTGAGATAACCTTGGCCAAAAGCAGCTTCTGTAGATTACCACCCGAAAGATTTCTTGTAGGGATAAAGACACTTGATGCAGCTATGTCAAAATCAGCAACGAGTCGTTCAGCATATTTACGAATCTCTTCATCATTAAGGAAAAACGTCATATTGGATGGCAAGATTCGTGAATCTGCGAATGGAGGATTTCCATGAGTTTCTAAAACAAGATTCTCAGCTATTGAAAAGTTCATTATCAGACCAGTCCCTGCCCGATCTTCAGGAATGTCACCTATACCATAATCAATGAGATTTTTAGGATTGTGATTTGTTACGTTATTGCCAAGAAAATAAACAGTTCCTGTTGAAGCCTTTCTCATACCAGTTAGGACCTCAGCTAGCTCTGATTGACCATTTCCAGAAACACCAGCAATACCCAGAATCTCACCTTGATGAATAGAGAAAGAAATATCTTTCAGAGCTTGTTGGTTCTTATCATTCATTGCCGAGAGAGCCTTTACTTCAAGCACGATGTTTCCACGCTTGACATCCTTCTTTTTGATATCAAAATCAACTGCTCTACCAACCATTTTCATGGATAGATCAGCTGGGTTTGTATCCTTAGTTTCGATTGTAGCAACAACCTTCCCTCGTCTGAGTACTGTGACACGATTACTATAGGCCATAACCTCAGGCAATTTGTGAGTGATCATAACTATAGTCATACCCTCCTTCACCATGGCTTGCAAGGTTTCAAATAGTTCCTCGGCTTCCAAAGGTGTCAGAACTGAGGTGGGTTCATCAAGTATCAATATTTGCGCTCCGCGATAGAGAGCTTTAACAATCTCTACACGTTGTCTTATACCCATTGGAAGTTCATCAATTCTCTTTCTAGGGTCCACCTCAAGTCCATAAGATTTTGAGAGTTCAGTGATTCGCTCCTCTGCTTGAGCCAGATTTAGGAGAGGTTCTCGGTCCGACTTAATGCCTAAGATAATATTCTCAGCCACGGTCATCACCGGAATCAACGTGAAATGTTGATGGACCATTCCAATTCCAATTTCAATCGCATCTTTAGGGGAGTTGAATTCGATAGGTGTTCCAGCGATTTCAATCTCGCCAGCGTCAGGTTTGTATAGACCGTACAGGACTCGTGCCAGAGTAGTCTTCCCGGCACCATTCTCACCCAAAAGGGCATGGATTTCACCTGCACGAAGCTGGAAGTCTATTGCATCATTTGCTAGCACACCAGGAAACTGTTTGGTTATCCCGGTCATTTTTACAATAATCTCGCCAGTTTCCACTTGACCAAGATGAATTCCTACTAGTTGGTCTTTAGCACGAAATGTTTTCATGGTGTCCCAGAATTTTGATGCACTGGTCTTGATTTTGGCTATCGTATCGCTCAAGGTATTTCATTCCAGTAAGAATAAAGAAAGATGGAGCACATATTCAGTTTTCCTGAATATGTCTCCCTTATATTGATTGTTTTCAAACTAAGGATCCAGAGGTGGATCTTCAGTGACGGTCCTTGGAACTACTATCGTTCCAGCCTCAATGTCTAATGCAGTCTGTGCAAGTAGATCCTTCAAGGCTTGAGGAATGATACTGTCGTATTGATGGAATGGGTATAGATAATTTCCAATGGGTATCTCCCAGGAAAGACCTCCCAATTCATCAAATAAGGTACCGTTTATCAAGTGCTGACCGACCACTTCCATCAACCATGGAGTGTCCATTCCAATACTTGTCATTGTGACTTCAGGAGCTAAAGTAGCCTGATCACCAACTGACCCGATAACACTTACATTATAGTCTTGACAGGCTGAGATTACACCACGTCCAGTGGTATCTGCAACTTGGACAATAATGTCTACGTCCTTTGTCGTGATGAGAGCCTCAGCAATCGTGTATCCAATAGAGGCATCGCCCCATGTACCTGCAACACGGGCTAGAACTTCTGCGGTAGGATTAACACTTTCAACGCCAGCCTTGAAAGCATAGAACTCCATTGACAGATACTCGTACCACTCTCCAAAGATAGCAGCCACAGTATTCGTTTCAGTCATATTTCCTGCTAATACTCCAGCAAGATAATGACCTATCGTCTGAAATGATGGATGTAGACCTACGAGGTTAGCCGGTGTGGGGACATACTCGTTAAGTCCAGGAATCTGTATAAAGAATGTATCATTGTATTGTTGTGCAACCTCAAAATATGTTGTAGGAATGAATTGACCTCCGATACAAAATATCAGATCATATCCTGCTGCTGCATATTCGCTTACAACTCTTGATTGGTCGGCAAATTGTACTTGCCGGGATATATCAATCTGGAATCCGTATTTATCCCTGAGTCGATAAGCACCTTGGATTGCCATATATGAGAACCCAAGATCAGTTTCATCACCACCCAGTACAAAAGCTGCTTTGTATGTTACTTCCTCGACAGGTGCTGCTGGAGTCATAAATAGGTAGAACCCGACGGGAACCGATATAACAATAATGGCAATTATAATGGCGGCTATATATTTTTGTTCCATATTCTCAACTCACTTAATAGTGACTTTTGTGTATCTTCATGTCAGATATCACATCCGCCCATATCCGACTTGCGCTCTATTAAGTATTACGAACGTTTAAACAATCATCAATAACTATAATGATTATTTTAGCTTCTCCAATTAAAAAGAGATTTATTGACCTCTTTATCTTAACTATGAAGGTTGATTCACTCATGGGATCTTTAGGCACACTAATAGCAAAAGCAAATGAAGAAGCTACCAAGAAAATTATCGAAGCTGATTGCGAGCTAGTTGACATTGAAACCGCTGGAAAGGTTGTTCCTGACTTCAAGAGTGACCTCTTCACACATGCTGGCCCACCAATTGAGTTTGATAGAATGTGTAAACCAATGAAGCTTGCGATAACGAATTTGATTATGTATGAAGGTTTAGCTGATACACCTAAGAAAGCAGAAAGACTCGCTGCAACTGAAGAGGTCTTGATTGAGCCAAATCATAGCCATGATTCAGTAAGTGGAATGTGCGGTGTTACATCAGCTTCTCTTCCCGTTCTTGTAGTGAAAAATAGTGTTCATGGTAATACTGCTTATTGTCTGCAGCAAACGAGCATGACAGCTTTTGGAGCGAAGTATGAAACTAAAGGTGAGCTTGATTTTGTTCGAGAAACCCTAGCACCAGTTTTGAAGGCAACCATTAAGGAAGCAGGAAGTTTTCCTCTCAAAGAACTCCTTGCCACAAGTTTGCAGATGGGGGATGAACTCCACGGCAGACTAGATGCCACTAGAAGTATCTTTGTAAGTTGGCTTCTGCCACATATTGTGAAAACAGACTTTCCAAAGGACACTCTTGTTCAAGTTGGTGAGTACTTCTTATCGCCTCAAGGACGTTGGTATGGAGGAAATCTAATGATGGCCTCGTGTAAAGCTATGATGGATCCTGCTAAGAATATCAAGTTTAGCACTATTGTATCGGCTATGGCTAGAAATGGAGTGGAGTATGGTATTCAAGTGGGTGGTCTGGGAAACGAATGGTTCACAGCTCCTGCAGGAAAAATAGTGGGCTTCACATTCCCAGGTTATCGACAAGAAGATTCAACACCCGACATCGGAGATAGTGCAATTTCAGAATCAAGAGGTCTTGGTGGGACTGCCGCACCTGCAGCACCAGGACATGCAAGGTTTGTAGGAAAGGACTTCAAAGATGCTGTGGACCATACAAATCAGATGTATGACGTTTCCATATCGGAAGATCCGTTATTCCAAATTCCCTATCTTGACTTCCGTGGTGTTCCTGTGGGGATAGATATTAAGAGGGTAGTCGAAACAGGTATCGTACCTTTGATCAATACAGCAATGGCGCACAAGGATGGTGGACATCCGATGATTGGCGCTGGAAAGGCCGATGCACCTATGGAATGTTTCAAGGGGGCTCTCGTAGCTTTTGTCGAAAAGTATGGATAGTCAGTATATTGATGTCAACTATCATAAAGATAAAAGAAACACTAAGATTTACTGGAGCTATGTAAGAACCTTTTTATTATGACTGTGAGCGGAGAGTTGTTTATGCAAGAACAATATGAGAAATATGAAAAGTATATGAGCTATCCATTAGGAATACTTGTAGCATTTGTGATTTTCTCAGCCATTCTTGTTATGCTAGGATTTAACCCCATTGCCAGCATACTGGCCATACCATTTGGTGCGTTTGGCACACCATATAGTGCTAGTGAAACGTTTATTCGATTTATCCCACTTCTACTGACTTCATTGGCGTTTCTTGTTGCGTTTAAAGCGAGATTCCTAAACATAGGTGCCGAAGGTCAACTCTACATAGGTGCGCTTGTTTCATATCTGGTGGCTGCTCAGTTAGAAGGAGTACCTACCCTTATCGCAATCCCCATCATTATGATTGCAGCTGCTTTAGGAGGAGCTGCATGGCTTGCACTCCCCATCATAATGAGGACTAAGCTCGAGATTAACGAGATTTTTCCAACCGTCGTATTGAATTTCATAGCCATGTTTCTTATCAGTTGGCTTTGTACTGGTCCGCTCCAAGATCCGAATGCATTCAATCCGAGAACACCTTACATCCCAGTGTCGACAGAGTTACCAGCCATATTTTCAGGACTCAGAATTCACATTGGTATCTTCATTGTAGTACTACTGGCATTATCGATGTATGTCATTCTCTTCAAAACAACCTTAGGATATAGAATCAGAGCCGTTGGGCAGAACCCTCGTGCAGCCAAACATGGGGGTGTCAATGTGAATCGGGGTATAATTAGTGCGGGTCTATTAAGTGGAGGTCTTGCAGGACTAGCGGGGATGATGGAAATCATCGGAACGCATCATTTCCTTCTTGCGGGCTTTTCTCCAGGATTTGGTTATGCGGGAATAGCAGTAGCAGCTCTTGGTGCTTTCCATCCCCTTGGTATAATCATTTCTTCCTTCTTTTTTGCAGTTCTGCAAATAGGAGGAGAATCAATGCAACGAGCAGTCGATGTACCTGTTGACTTAATCTTTGTATTGCAGGGAATCTTGGTACTTACTGTTCTCATCGTTCAGAAGTGGATTTCAACGAGGAAATCATAATGATAGAATTAATAATTGCAGTCCTTTCTGGAGGTGTCGTATTATCAGCTCCTATTCTACTAGCTGCTACCGGTGAGATCTATAACGAACGCGCAGGTGTAATCAACTTAGGAATCGAAGCCATAATGGCGCTTGGTGCGTTTGTCGCATTGTATGTGACATTCCTAACTGGATCGTATTTGACAGGGACTCTCGCAGCCTTGGCAGTAGGAGGACTCGTTGCTATGATTCATGGCTTCTCTTCTATTACTATAGGAATCAATCAACTGATATCAGGATTGTTGCTTCTGACGATGATAGATGGTCTTGCGAACTTCAGCTATAGCATTGTTAGCAAAACTGCAGTTCCCACTGTGACCGCTCTTCAAGATATCTATATTCCATTTCTCAGCGATATTCCCGTCCTGGGACCAATCCTATTCCAACAAGACGCTTTTGTCTATCTCGCCTTCTTCCTAGCAATAATCTTCGGACTAATCCTATACAAGACAACATGGGGGCTCAAAATTAGAGGAGTCGGAGAGAATCCAGAGGCTTGCGACGCAGCTGGAATCAATGTCAATCGAGTTCGACACATATGTGTCATTTTCGGTGGAGTCATGGCAGGACTTGCAGGTGCCGCCATAACCATTGGGCACATCCCACTATTTGATCAAGGCATTGTGGGAGGTCGCGGCTGGATTGCAATCATTGTAGTCATCTTCTCTCGATGGAGTCCATTCAGGGCAATTATAGGTAGTCTGGTATTCGGTACAGGCTATTCGCTCGCTGCGAACCTGATAGGAGTAGGTTCAGGGATATCTTACTATTTCCTCTTGACGATGCCATACTTAGTTGCATTGATCGTCATTATACTCCTAGTGAGAAAAACAAAGGGACCCGCTGGACTAACTGTCCCATATCGTAGAAAGTAATAGTTATTGAATAAGGTGGTAAACCATGACAGACGATGATACATTCTATACAAAAACAGTTACCAACAAAAAGCAGCTGGGCGGGATTAATCCTGAAAAAACTGCACTGCTTGTAATTGACATGCAGAATGATTTCATTGAAGAAGGATCAGTTCTCGAGGTCCCAAATATCAGGGATCAAATACCTAAGATAAAGAAACTTATCGAAACATGCAGGGGTATTGGAATACCAATTATCTATACTAAACAGGTCTACAGAGCAGATACGGCCGTAAGACCCCTTATTCTTGACATGTTCACACTTCTAGATAAAAAAGGACTTAGAGAAGGTTCTGAAGGAGCGGAAATCCATAAGGACCTAAAACCATTGCCTAGCGACTTCATTGTGAAGAAGCTGAGATTCAGTGCTTTTTATAATACTGACCTTGAATCTATTCTACGCAACATCAAAAGTAGAAGATCCATCGATACCGTCATTATCTGCGGCACCGTGACCAACATCTGCTGTGAGTCTACTGCACGTGATGCCTTTGAAAGGGACTATCGTGTTGTGTTTGGAAGCGACATAACATCAGCATGGTCTGACGAATTCCAGAAATTGTCATTACAAATCATCAACTATGCTTTTGGTTGGGTAATGTCATATGATGAGATTATACGTGCTCTCAAGCCAAATCAATGATTATGTCATTTCTTCTTCTTTTTCTTTCCGAAGAAGTAAATCACTGACGCTGATGATGAGCCTTCCACCTTGACTCTTTCTTTGAGCAATTCTGCCTCTTTTCTCAGTTCATCATCGGATGAATGCTCACGTACTCTCTCCAAGTCTTCATCAATTTCTTTGAGTATATATTCAATATTGTCAGCTCGCGTTGGATTTTGACATTCTTTCATGTCTTTGCAGAACAGGCATCTGACAGCCCACGATGACTCAAAGGTCTCTACTTCATCCAAACCAACCTTGTTGACCAAATCCTTCAATCTCTGTCGAGTTAGTGCTTCGAAGTGAGGAATCCCAAATAGAGTATCAATCTTCGCATTCAAATCGTGTACAGCTTTATCCACTTGCTGAGCTGTAGTCTGTTCTCCATCAGAATACAGTTCCTGGATGATGAAATGACCTCCAGGTTTCAACACACGATACATTTCAGCCAATACAGTTTCAATATTCTCTAAGTGATGGATTGAATATGATATACACACTGTATCGAATTTATTGTCTTGGAAAGTCATCGTTTCGGCGTTCATTACTTTGAAATTCACTGGAGCATCTTTGAGTTGTTCTCTTGCTTTTTCCAATTCATCTTCTACGATATCAATACCAGTGAATGAGTTATAGTCCAATAGGGTCTTCATTAACGTGTCAATGAAGTCACCTTCCTCTGTGCCAACATCGAGAACATCCCCGCCAGAAATGGTTCCGAATTTCTTTCTAACCTTGAGAGCTCCAGATTCTCTAATCCCATCAGGTAAGTCTGCATTCACTTCAAGATTCTCCAAAGGATATTTAGATACAATTTAGTCATCAATCCTTCGAACAAAGCAGGATCAGGTCATTTCTTCTTCTTCTTCTTCTTCATCTCTTCTTTGGTCAGTTTCACGCGGGATGCCACATCGACCCCGTCGTTCTCAGCCATTTTAAGAAGAAGTGGAATCATGGACAGATCAATTGAAACAAGATATGCTAGTTTCTTGCGTGTGTAGGTTCTCGCACCAGCGGACAATAATTCCCATAGACGCCGGTATGAATACTTCAGCTTACGATAATCATTCTTCAACACATTGAAGCCATTCATACTACCAATTGCATCTTTAATCAACTGTTCAAAGTGTTCAGTATCTAGGATCATACCCTCTGAAACGAAAGATCCATATTGAAGGTCGAAAATTGAAGGCCTCATTCCACTCACACTATCAATGTCATCATAGCTAATCACGAATAGTGATACTTTATGATCTGTAAATAATGCATCAAGCTGGTCTTTCACAACTTTTCCAATACTTATGTTATTATGAATTAGATACAATGTGTTTCCAGCAATGAGTTGAGCAGAAATATGAGCAAATGACTTGATTGCCTGTTCCTGTTTTTCACCAAAAGAGCTGATTATTGAGCTAAGATCATGAGTGTCATCTTCAACAATTGCGGCTTTGTCGCTCTCATTCGAACTTTCTTTGACCTGCAATAATGAAGGGTACTCAATACCTCGCGCCTTGAGGTTCTTATCTAGATAGACTAGTATAGCATGCTGTGGTTCTCCATGTATTGAGAGAACTGAAATAAGACCTGTCTTTGCCTTCTCAATATCATCCTTTGTGACCTCTAGAGGAACATTCTGCTTACATATAGTGCAGAAGGCATATATTTCTGGGGACGCTTCATCGCTCATTGTACTTCAACCCGAATAGTTCCTAAAGATAAATTATAGTCGTGTGTTATCTACAATTCTGGTAATTCATGCTATGTGTATAACACCTAAAGAATTTCCTTCTAGTATTGCGTTCTTAATAACAAATATCTATCAGAATTCTACAGAAGTGATTCATGAGCAAAATCAAACTTGATCAGAGGTTTTCCCCTTATCAGATGCCGAGTGTAATCGTCGGTACAACCATAGATGATAAACCAAACTTCATGTTGTGTACCTGGGCTAGTCGAGTAAATAGAACACCTCCAATATGGATGGTTTCAATTAACAGAAAACACCTCACTATGAATAACATAAGAGAAAATGGAATATTTAGTATGAATTTTCCATCAGCAGACCTTGTCGAGGTGACTGATTATGTTGGGATTACCTCAGGACGAGATGCAGACAAATCTTCAGTATTCAAAGTATTCTATGGAGAAACAAAAGCCCCAATGATTGAAGAATGTGTCCTGAATATGGAATTAGAAGTAGAAGAGATTATCGAGCGTCCAGATCATTTCATAATTCTTGCTAGATCTATCAACACCTATGCAGACCAACAGATTATGACTGACAACAAGCCAGACATTAGAAAGATGAATCAAATTGTCTATACAGGTGCACAAGGGCAGCCATCATATTGGGTGGTCGGAGAGAGGATTGGAGATGCTTTTTCACTTGGTAAGAGATTCAAAGAGCTGAAAACAAGGAAGTAATCATAGGTTCATTGTATGATTGCTATTTTTCCAACCTGAGTTTGAATACCTTCTCGAATTTGTCAAGTTTAGGAGCAATAACGTAACGACAATATCCCTGATTGGGATTGTTCCGAAAGTAGTTCTGGTGATAGTCCTCTGCAGGATAGAACTTTTCAAAGGCAGTTATTTCTGTCACTATCGGATTTTTCCCACTTTCATTTGCATCAAGTTCATTCTTTACTCTCTCAGCAATGAGTTTCTGTTCTTCATTATGATAGAAGATGGCTGATCGATATTGAGTACCAACATCATTTCCCTGACGATTCAATGTGGTTGGATCATGAGTTTTGAAGAATATCTCAATGAGTTCCTCAAAGGAGATTTGTTCAGGGTCAAACTCAATCTGACAGACTTCAGCATGACCAGTCTGACCTGCAACTACTTGTTCATAGGATGGATTTTCTACATGTCCACCAGAATAACCCGAAACAACGGATTTCACACCTTTCAATTGTTGGAATACTGCTTCAGTACACCAGAAACATCCAGTTGCTAATGTCGAAATCTCCATATGTATCAGTCATTTTGTATCTTAATCAACAACAAGAATGTGGCAATTGTTTTCAACTGAAGGAAGATGGATGATTATGGAAATTCTAGGAATCGATGGAAGTCCAAGAGCAGGGGGTTAGCAACAGCTGCGCAAATCCTGGACAAACCTGAACATTGATGAAACCAACAGAATAAAGAACCTTACTTGTATGAGCTTATTAACTCCCCGTAAGACAATATACCGAACCTGAATGTTGATCAACAAGGCCTACAGGTATGAACTGGACCCCAACAACATCCAGAGGTCGCACCTTGCTCAACATGTAGGAGTAGCTCGTTTTGCCTACAACTGGGGTCTCGAAAAAAGAATTGCACGGTACAAGAATAATCAGGGTGACGACCGGTTCACTGATGCCATGAAGCAGCACAAGCTCCTCAACTCCCTGAAGAAAACAGAGTTTTCATGGATGTATGAAACCTCGAAGTGTGCACCTCAAGAAGCCCTGAGAAACCTCCATCAAGCCTTCAAGAACTTCTATCGAGGACTCAAGTCTGGTAAGAAGATAGGATTCCCTCGCTTCAAGAGGCGGGGAGTAAGGGACAGCTTCAGACTGACCGGAGTCATCAGGTTCCATGAACGGGCAATCCAGCTCCCACGAATTGGAAAGGTCCGGATCAAGGAGAAGAGGAAGAGCTACTACAGTGGAAGGATCCTCTCAGTCACTGTGCGACGACGGGCCAACAGGTGGTTTGTTTCAGTCACCGTAGAGGAAAATATCCTTGACCCTCAACCCGTAAGAGGGGCACCAGTGGGTGTGGACCTGGGAGTGAAGACTCTGGCCACACTAAGCGATGGGACTACTTTTGCAAACCAACGAGCTCTGGGAAGACGACTGAGGAAGTTGCAACAGTTACATAAATCGTTATCAAAAAAGAAGAAGGGGAGCAAGAACTACAAGAAGGCAAAATTACGACTTGCAAAGATGTACCTTAGGGTTTTCAACATCCGACAGGACACACTGCACAAGGTGACGACCAACCTTGCCAAGAGCCACAGTAAGGTAGTGATCGAGAACCTGCTAGTGTCAGGGATGCTGAAGAATCGAAGGATAGCGCGAGTCATTGCAGATGTGGGGTTCTACAAGTTCAGACGACAGCTGGAGTACAAGTGCCAATGGTATGGTTCTGAGCTTGTCATTGTATCAAGGACCTTTCCTTCATCAAAGATGTGTTCACAGTGTGGGCACAGGAAGAAGGAACTCTCTCTGTCAGAGAGGGAGTATCATTGTGAACAGTGTGGGCTTGAAATCGACAGGGATCTTAATGCTGCACTGAATCTAGTCGCCGTCAGTTTGCCG
>SDBU01001286.1_pt1 | contig 36344 bp, 45 predicted proteins | sample 2277071 | NCBI WGS metagenome assembly SDBU01 (sample SAMN10397929, study PRJNA504765) | marine sediment metagenome | isolation source: marine sediment core GS08_GC12, 126 cmbsf | place: Arctic Ocean: Gakkel Ridge, Loki's castle | collected 2008 | reverse complement strand
TAACAGATGAAGAAAGAGAGATTGGTAGAAATTATCCTGAGTATAGAGAATGGAGGACAAGTGTTTATAAAAGAGATGACTACACCTGCCAAAAATGCCCTCAAATAGGAGGTAGGTTAGTAGCTCATCATATAGAGGGGTTCTCAAACAATAAGGACTTAAGAGTAGATGAGAACAATGGAATTACTTTTTGCGAGGATTGCCATCATGAATTTCATAAAATATATGGAATAAAAAACGTAAATAGACAACAGTTAGAAGAGTTTTTAAGAATAGTTCCAAAAATAAACTAACTACTTAATAGTTTTTCTAAATCATCGGTTGTCAAAACAGGAATACCTAATTCTTCTGCTTTCTTTGTTTTAAGCCCCGATCCAGATCCCGCAATAACAAAACTAATAGACCTTCCCACGCTATTTTTTACAACCCCTCCTTTGCTTTCAATCCTCGATTTCCATGCAGCTTTGCCTCCTTCGAGCTTACCAGACAGACAAAAACTCTTTCCTTCTAATTCTCCTGATGATGCCTTAATCTCAAATCTAAAATTTGATTCTGTGTCTTCTATCATTTCTCTATTTTCCTTAAAAAAATTAACAACTTCATTTGCCACAATTGGCCCTATTCCTTCTATCTCTATTAGTTCTTCTTTTGATAAATTTTTAATTTCTCCCCAATTTTGATATTTAGATACTAATATACTTCCAACTGTATTTCCTGCATTTTTTATACCAAAAGCTGCAAAGAATTTCTCCATTGGAACCTTAATCTTTTCAGATGAGTGACCCTTTATCGCTGAAATTAATACATCGTTGTCCTTTATATTTTCTGGGCTACTGACTCCTTGAATACGAGCTACAATCAGGATCGCAGTCCTCTCTGTAAAACCTTCTGCTATCAATTTATCTACTGTTAAACGATAAAAATCACCTGGTTTTTGAACTCCTATATCAATTAGTCTTTCTATATTTTTTTCTGCAATTCCTTTTACGTCTAATGTCTTTAGCCAATGGTGTAGATTTTTAGTATTTTGAGCTGGACATGAATTACTTTCATTTGTACAAATTAAACTTTGTGCTCCGTCATTCCCATCTTTTATTTGAGTAGGAGAGCCACAAGATGGACAATATTCAGGGATAACTACCTTTCCTATAGCTTTTATTACTTTATGTATCTTAGGAATTATTTTTCCTGACTTAATAATTTCAATTTTAGAACCTATACCTATTCTATTATTTTTAATAATAGATAAATTATGTGCTGTTGCTCGACACACCGTAGTTCCTTCTAATTGTATTCCGTCAAAAATAAGGACTGGGGTAAGGATTCCTGACCTACCGCACTGCCATTTTACATCTTTTATTGTCGCAAGCTCGACAATATCCTTAAACTTAAAAGCAATTTTACCTTTTGGATTTCCTGTAAGCTTACTACCTGAATTTCCCATTTTCTCTTGTAATTTTATATTATTAATAGAAATGACAATACCATCAACCATAAAATCTAAATTACGATGTTCTTTTTCCATCTGCTCTAAAACACTAAAAGAAAATGGAACTGTTTCTGCAAAGTTAATTCCTAATTCTTTCCTTACCCATTCTGCTCTTTTTATTTCTGTTTCGTAGGGAGGGTCTTCTAATTTAAGAATATTATATGCTACGAACTCTAACCCCCTATTCTTCATTTTTTCTGGAGTTTTATGATTCATACTCCCGGCTGTGTGTGCTCTCGGATTTGCTTTTGAGTCATCTCCTAACTCTTCACTTACTTTATTAAAAACAGATATAGGAGTTTCGACTTCTCCCCTAATCGTCATGGTTAATGGAAGAGGAAGAGTTTGAGGTATTCCTTTAATATACTTAGCCTTATTAGTAACGTCAATACCATCTACTCCACTTTTGCTTCTGAGTCCTACTTTTTTTAACTTTCCTTCTTCATAAATACAGCTAAGGGCAAGACCATCATGCTTATATGACATTGAGAAGAAATTCTCTAACCACCATGTATAAATTTTCTTATCCCTAATATCTTTTTTTGACTTACCACAATCAGTAAAAAACTTTTCAAGTATCTCACTTTTCTCTATTTCACTACCATTGCATTTATTTATAGAAGTCATAGGAGGATCATGGACCACCTTACTACCTGATTGTTTCTCTTTTGCAGAGGTAACTGTTTTGAATATTCTTGACTCAGGAAAAAGAGAAAATAATTCTCTTTTTAGTCCATCATATTCATTATCACTAATAATTTCTAGAGAAAATGGATTTACACAATCTTCCCCTGTAATATGAAAATTATTATCAAGATTTTCAATTATTTCTTCTAATTCTTTAATCCTATCAGACATTATATACCCTTAATTAACTATTATTTATTTTACTATTCACTACTACCTACTCACTAAAAACTTACTGTCTGGATTTTTTATAATTTTTGTCATAATAATCAACTACTTCTAATATATGTAAAAGAGTTTCTTTATCTATTTTCTTATTATAAAAACTTTTCCACTTATCAAGGGAGAAAATATGTATTATTTTAGTTTCTTGAGAATGAAACAGAAGCATTTTTTCAAGTAATTTTTCTATTTTCTCATTACATTCCTTACATCTTTTTCCATCAAGTAGTGTTACTACTCCGTCTCCTTGAAATATTATATCTCCTATTTCATTTCTATGTCCATCCCATCTGCATTCATATTCTAATACCTTTTTACCACAATCTACACAAAGAAAAAGATATCTTGGATATCTGCCAGGGTGAGAATTTGATTCATGATAGGTCTTAAAATATTTCCTAAATACCTTAGACAGTTCTGTAATTTTTAGATTAAGTTTATCTTCTTCCTCTGCTTGAGTTGCTTCTTTTTTAGTAAGGAATTCTCTATTCTCTCTAGTTAGTTCAGCTATCCAAATAGTTTTTCTCTTAGGCATTTAATTACATCTCTTCTAATAATTTACTATTATCAATACTATATCAGAAAAACTACTCTTTGTCAAGTCTTTTTTTTATTTTATTTAGATGATCTGATAATTCTTTGCAAATTAATAGTTTTTTCTTCAATTTAGGAGTGAGGTGGCTCTTAGGGACTACTTTAGTGATAAATTCCCAAAACCTAATATTTTTGTTTTTTAAGTAGGAATTAAGATCTTTTGGCTTTAAAGTTGTTTTTTTATTTATTATATCTTGAATATGAGAAACAGAAGTGTTTAAATCTTTTGCTATATCATTTATAGACATACCTTCCTTTTGTAAGTATCTTATAATATCCGTAGATATCTCTCTTGAAATACTCATGAATGCCTTTATTTTTAAAGAGTCTCTTCTGCTTATAAGGGTCTTCTTCTAAGTTATTTGTTTCATTTTTCATCTTGTATTTACTTCTATTTTTATTTAATTATTCTTCTTTTATACTGTCAAGTAGTTCTTTAGAATTTTTAACAAATCTTCCTTTTTTAATCAACTGTAGAGAAATAGGAGTATAATTATTATCTTCTATAGATAATAAGAAGTGATTTTTTGTTATTTTATTAGTTAGTCTTTTCTCCCATCTTTCAGGGGGATTATTATGAAAATGACCATGAACATTAATTATTCCTCTGTCTATTTCTTCTTGGTTAAGAAGAGCAGGAAAATGAGACAAAATTACTCCACATGCTTGAGCTTTTTCTAATACTACTGCATATCCAGTTTTTATAAACCAATTATTAGAGTGATTTCTATCATGGTTTCCCCTAATTAGTATTTTTGTTCCAGGAAGTTGTCTCATAGTTTCCGTGAGATGCTCCCTTGTTCCCCATGTTACATCTCCCAAGTTAAAAACTACATCATTTTCTTCTATAGTATTTTCCAGTTTTTTATGATTAACTCTTCAAAATTAGAAGGACGAAAGCCAAAATCAGTAATAATCCTTTGATGGCAAAAATGCAGATCTGACACCAGATAATATTTAGTTGGTTTGCTTTTAGTCATAAATCAAGTATCTCAAATCTACTATTTATGGGCTTATAAGTAGGTTCTTTATATAAACATTCTATCATATTGTCATCCCAGTTACAATCTATATCCTTCATTCTATAGCCTATATTTGTTATTTCTTTAATAACTAATGTTCTGCCAGGAAATTTCTCTTTTATTTGTTTTTCCATTCCTGAAACAAAAGCATGTCGTGGAGCATCTATAGAGGAAAGGGCTCCTTCTCCAAACTCCTTCTCCATCCTCTCCCAAGTCTTTATTCTTACTTTGTCTCCTACTCTATACTTCATAATATCCTATAAGTTGTTGCTTTCCAACTATTATCACTTCCTGCATCTATCCACGTGGTGGCTCTACGACAGTCATGAGGTGGAGAATTTTCACCTTGAGATAATATTCCTTCTTGGTTTAATTTTTTAAAACATTCTTTAATCTCATGTTTTTTAACTTGAAAATGTTCTGCTACTTTTTCGGCACAGACAATATTTACTTTGTTTTTATCTTCTTTTTGTTCTAAAATATACTCTTTAACTAAAAGATGTAACTTATCTTATTTTATCTTTTTATATATTGGCCTTAGTCTTTTCCCTTGTCCCTTTCTTTTTTCGGGCTTTGGGACTCCATAGTTTCTATATGTTTGATATTCACTCATAGCTACATTATACTATAACTACTTTTCACTTTCAACTACTTTTTCACTATTTTTTACAGAATAATCAACAAAAAAATACATAGTAATTTCATTTAGGAACTTTACAGTAGACTCTATAGTTAAAACATTTTTAAACAATGGATTACCTGCCTGTTTTTCAATAGAAAAAATACTATCTATATCCATTCCCGTTTTTTCTTGTCTATTTTGTATAAAACTAATAACTTCATCTGTATTTATCTCTTCTCCTGTAGTTTTGCCTATTCTTAAAAGATACTTAAAAGATTCTGGAATAGAAGAATAATCAGCAATATCTATAGATATAACTTCTATTTTTGACAATGGGACTGTTTTTTCCTTATATTTACCTCCTAGAACTACTCTACGAATAGTTTCTTTTAGATCACCACTATAACTATTAGTTATTTTTTGACAAATTTTGAAGAGAAAAGTTCTTACCTCTTCCATTAGTTTGTTTTCTTTATCGCTCCCTTCTTTAATATCTTCTAAATCCTTATCGAAAAGAGACTCTTTAAAACTATGAATACAAGTATCTTCATTAGTATCAAATACAAAATATGTATTAGCTTCATCTCCTTTAACTTCTTTACTAGTCCCATCAATAACATAACTATATTCTACATTCTCATCATTTGCCTCTTTCTTAAAAATTTCTATTATCTCTTTTGCTAATATAGGCACATATTTATCTGGGTTATTTATAAAACTATATATTTTCTTTTCCATATTATACTTTCCTATTAAAATATCTAATATTCTTATATCGGAAATATTATATTTTTTTCTTAATAAAGGATAATTTTTAATTTAGTCGAATAGTAGATATAGGGAGATTTTAATGAGTTCTTGGTTTGAAAAATGTATGCCGAAAGTCAAAGATATAAAACCCTATATCTCTGAAGCCCTAAAAAGTTTTAAAGATGAGGCAGGAATTAAGGGTTTGTATATATGGGGTTCTTATGCTAAAAATATAGATAAACCTAATTACAGGGTTAGGGATATCGATATATTAGCAAAGACAAATTTTAATTCTGGTGATTTACTTGCTATTGATAATAAAATGATAACTGCCATTTATTCAGATCAATACCTAGAAAATCAAGGATATGACCCACTTGCAGTAAAATTTAGTAAAAAGTTTCTAAACCTTACTAAATATAATATAGACTGTTGGGCTATTTCTAAAGATAGAAAATTAGTCCACTGGGGGCCTACAGTAGTTAATAAAAAAGAAGCAGAAGAAGTAAATAAAGAAGCTGAAAATCATACTAAAAATATTACAGGATTAAGTAGAAAAAATATAAATAGGTCTTCTGAACAGGTAAGGACAAACTGGTATACTCATTATTCTAATTATATGAATAATTGTTTTGAAGGTATGCCTACAGGGTGGTACAAAACAGAAGATATAAAGATTAAAGATATAACGAGCCAAGCTTTGAAATTATAAATTAAAAAGGGATTCAAAAAGATAAATAGAATATAATAATATAAATACTTAATCCTAGTTAATGTATTTGTGACAAAGATATTTAAAAGAGTATTGTTTATTTCTTTTACTAGGGTTAAAGAGGTAAATTCTTACTCTTTTTTTATTGGAGTATAAAATGTTTAAAAAATTAACAACTGAAGAATTTATTGAAAAAGCTATAAAAATACACAAAAATAATTATGATTATTCTAAAGTGAACTATATAAACAATAAAATTAAAGTTATAATTTATTGTAAGAAATGTAATAAATATTTTAATCAAATCCCTAATAGTCACCTAACCGGCCAAGGATGCTCCAAATGTGCTGGACACCAAAAAACAACAGAAGATTTAATCATTCAATTTAAAAAAATCCACAAAAATAACTATGATTATTCTAAGGTTAAATATATTAAATCTAAAATAAAAGTTATAATTATCTGTAAAAAATGCGACAAAGAGTTTAAACAAACTCCTGCTTCTCATTTAGGTGGGAATGGTTGCCCTAAATGTGGATTTGAAAGAACGGCCATGGCCAAAACATTAACGACTAATCAATTTATTGAAAAAGCTATAAAAATACATAAAAATAACTATGATTATTCTAAAGTGAATTATATAAACTGTAAAATTAAAGTGACAATTTATTGTAAGAAATGTAATAAATATTTTAATCAATCACCAGGTTCTCATTTACATGGAGTTAATTGTCCTTTTTGTAAAAATAAAAATGAGAATAAAGTAAGAGAACTTTTAATTAAGCATTTATTAAATTTTAAAATATATTCTAATAAATTAATTTATAAATATATTGGAGTGGATAAAAAAGAACATAAAAGATATTGTGATTTCTGGTTAGAAAAAGATGGAATTAAATTTATGGTAGAATATGATGGTCGTCAACATCAAATGCCTGTTAATTTTAATGGAATGAGTCAAAAACAAGCAGAGAGAAGACTTGTAATACAACAATATATAGATAAAAAAGATGCCGAATTTTGTAATTCTAATAATATATTATTATGGAGAGTACAATACAATGAGAATAAAGAAGATTCTATACGAAGATTACAAAAAATAATATGTTAAATTATTTTAAAATATTATCGACAGTAATATCTGGAGCAAATCTATTTACCATTTTTTCAATAGCTTCTCTTGGGACTCCATGAGAATTTTTATTAACCATTTCATCAATATTCTTTGATTTCCACCACTCTGTCTCTGGCTCTTCTATTTTTATACCATATCCTAATGACTGTGCTAGTTGAATAATTGGTTTTAGTTTTTTCATTTCCCATAGTTGAGTATTTGTATTATCTATAATTACAGGAGAAGCCCCTTGTTTTAATGCTTGTATGGTTCTTTCTTGACATTGTTGATGTGCTTTACCTAAAAGAGAGGGATTAAAAGCATATTCTCCTTTTCCTAACTCTGTGAAAAAATCATCAGCAGAACAAATAACTCCTGTTTCTCTAGCTAACTGTTTAGCTTTAAAACTTTTACCAGATCCACTGCCACCCCTCATAATTATAAGTTCTTTATTCATACTTGGAATTATATCACTTTCATTATCACTTGTCAAGATGTTTTTATACCAGTTCATTAGGCTCTCTATACATAGTCCTATTTGTTGTAAAATCTTTATTTCTACCCCTATTTTGAATAAGACCAAATCTTTTATAAAAATTAACTAGCCTCCCTTTAGAGGTAGTTCCCTGAAAATCTCCTTTTTGACCTGGACTTAGCTCTAATCTTTTTCCAACCTTATCAGCATAGTTCGTTAGTTCCTGCATAATTTGAGTCCCTATCCCTTGTTTTCTTTGTTCTTTAGGGACTATAAGAGATTCAAGAAGAATTTTATCTATCTGCTCAAATATATAAAGAGTTATTCCTTGAGACTTCCATTTGCTTAAAATAGCCTCTAACCCTGGTGTCTGTTGTACTTGTTTATACCAGCTCATACCTAATCCTGTAGCGGTCCAAATTCATAAATATCATTACTATTACTTTTAACAATTCTAAATATTATAGTAGTAATTTCTGATTTCTTACCTTTGTAGTAAACTGCATATTTTAAAACAACATCATCAGATCCTGCTGTATTTTGTTTAAATACTAAAGATTTTTTATAAATTTTAGAAGATAAACTAGGTTTTTTGCCATTCACTGTATATCTTATCTCAGCTTTGTTAGTAGACTCGTCAGTAAAAACAGGCTTACCTACAAATACTTTATTAGTTACAGAAGTTACTCTATTAGAGTATTCTCTTAAAGGATAAATAGTACTTAAAGTAATAGTAGTAGTTTCTAAAAATGTTAAAACACTTTGATTTGTAACTTCATTACCTGATTGAGTAACTTCTTGTATAACTTTATTAGATACTTGACTAGTAGAGCCATTACTAATAAGAGTACCTGAAGATGTAGTAGTAGGGGAAATTAAAAATAGGGAACTAGAAACATCTGTAACTGTAAGGGGAAATTGAGGAACTTCTTCGTCAGAATCCTGACTAGGCCATACAGGAGGGTAGTCAGCCCGATAGGTATACCATGAATCCCATATCCATGTATCTTGACCTGCTTGAAACGCGTCATATCGTTCTTGTGTTTCGTCTACTTCATCAGCTTGTGGTGGATCGGGCGGCAAGCTATTGTTCCAAGCAATCCATCTGTCTACATAATCAAAAAATGCAAGATGATTATACAAGAACTTTTTACCCATAATATGTATAGCCAAAGCTGATGACATATATGTACTTGAATTCAATGCACGATAATTAGTATCTAAATTACGAGCATTCTGGTCAGGCTCGGTAGAATGTCGTATACCAAATTCTGGTAATCCTATATCTACCCCCTCTCCGTCATCCGAAGGTCTATACGGATACTGATCGATCCGAGGGTCCGGTGCCCAAGGTATACCACCCACTAAATCATGTGTTAAGTCAAAATCGTATTGTGTTATATAATGTGTATTATCATCTTCTTGAAAATGAATATAGTCCGCTGGCGGATTTCCAGGACCTGTTGGATTAGGATATCCATTACCATCTACTCCCCCGTTAATATAATCACCAGTTTTTTGAAGCGAAGCCACTATGTTATTGTATAGTGTTGTATTATTATGTAGAACAATGGCAGCAAAAACTACCGGTATTTTTCGACCATGAAAAATGGCGCCATTATTCTTCCAATTAAAAATATCACCTGCTTCGATAACCCCATGGAAATCTATACCCATCTGTAAAAAATTAAGTAAGATAGGCTCTTTTTCTTCAGATGTATAATCCAAATTCAGTGCTAATGCAGCCTGTCCAGTCCTGTTGGCAAATCCAGTACCATACCAATACATATTGTTAATTGGATGTATATATGTTGACCAAAAAGAATCCCAATGGACAATCCAGGGACCATTATCCATTCTAATATACTCTGTCAAATCGGCAATCGACAACGAATTCGCTGGTTTAGTAAGATTACTAAGCACTGTTCTGTCAATATCACTTTCCACAGCCCTAATGGTTTTATCATCTCCCGAATACGGTGGACGAAAAGAATTTGCAGCAGGTGCAGTTGAAAGGATTGTTAAGACACACGCTTGTTCTATCCATACCTTATTAGACGGACCACCCACTTCTGGTAAACTTATACATGAAATTAGTGATGAATCAGATGTTATAACTAATGGACTCCCACCAGATACATCTAAAACAACATTTTTACCGGCGTTATACCCCGCTGAACGACTATCATATGCTTGGTCATCAGCTGCTACCGGATTGAGCATCGACCCATTTCGTATATCACCACCACCAAGATCGGTTGATATTGGATGAATACCAACGAGGGTTACATTGCCTCCACCCACCTTAACAACCCAATGATCACCATTAAGAAATGTTCCAGTCTGGTAATACTCTGAAGTGTCAGCAGCGAGATCGTTATCAAATATCCATGTTATACCCCGCTGGCGAATTATAGCATTTGTGGTATTTAATAAAGTCCATGTATCACTTACTGTTCCTATGGTCAATGTCGAATCAACAGGAATGCCTGGAGAAGCGGAAGATGTGTTCCTAACTATTATCGTATCATTTAGCGTTATAGACCCCTCTCCTGTAACCCAAGAACCGCCATTTATTTGATACTCGGCCAACCCATTAGTAGATGATAGAAGAACAGAAAGAATTACCCCGCCATCTATACCTGTTACCGTAATGGGGTCTGAGGCTCCATCGTCAGATTGATATTGTGTATTATCTGTAGCATCTGTTATATCGACGAATGTAAATTGGTCCGGCTCAGCCCCTTCTATCATTTCCTGCCTGATAACCTCTATGGCAGCAGCGTCAAGCCCCGTATTGTACAATCTACAATCCGCAAGTTTCCCAGACCAAAATCGTGCAGCAGTAACATCTTTACTTTTCGCACCAATTCTAAGGGGTTGATTTCCCATCGAACCTTCAGGAGATAATGAAACCTCTGCTTGAAGAAGATTGTCGACATAAAGAGACAATATGGTTCCGTCATAAGTTAATGCGTAAAAATGCCATCCAGTATTTAATATATCTAAATCTGCAAGGTCATGTGCGGTATTGTAATAACCAACAACTGAATCTAAATCCGCCGCGACATAGATTCCATAACCAGCACTATTAACCCTATTTGTGTCAAAAGTGCCAAAATCAAATAAGAATCCAAAAATTGTATAATCGGCGCCAACTTTACTGGATTTCCCCCATATTGTCCATGTAAACGCTGCTGGATTAAGTTGTGTGGTTCCAGGGTCTTCCAGGGTTTGAGACCACGGAATCTCTAAATAATCAGAGCTTCCATCGAAAGTAAGAGCTGTATTGATCTGGCCAGCCGGTCCAGTAACACTCATGGCATCGGTATTTTTGACTACTCCTTCATTCTTGACCACTCCATCATTACCAGTACCTCCTATGTTATCGGTAATTGTAATGGAAGCAGCATTTTCATTTAAAAGCCATTGTGATATAAGTGCCATTTTATCTTTCCCTTTTTATATTAATTAACTTATATTTTCTATTTCGACAAAATTATATAATATCCTCTAAAAATGTCGATATATAGAAAAAGGAGAAAATATGATAGACTTTTTAATATGTTTAATAATATCGGTAATGTTAGGATATGGATTAGCAATAGTCCTAGTAGAGAAGGGAAAAGAATGGCCTATCAGACCATGGAGAATAAGACTACAATTACTACTAAGAAAAATAAATTATAAGCTCCCTAGGGTATTAAAATGCACTACATGCTCTTCCTTCTATACTTGTATTATTAGCGATATTGTGATTTGTATTATTGCTCATATGTGTGGAGTAGGGTATTTTTTCTGGCCATTTAGTGGCTTCATAACATGTGGTATAACATGGACGGTAATAGAATATCTCAATGGAATTGATAAAGAACAGAATATTAATGTATTTATAGATAAGGGAGATAATAATGAAGACTAATATATTATTTATTTTTTTAACTTTGGTACTAATAAGCAGTAGTGGTTGTCAATGGTCATGTAAAAATTTAGGAATGTTTTGCCCTAAACCCATTACTAATAATCCAGAATTTAACATAGTAGAAGATATAGATAACGCTCAAAACATTATAGAAAAAAGTTCTAATAGTATAAAAGAAAGTTCTAATAGTATAAAAGTGGCAGCTAATAGCATAAATAAAGAAACTAATGAAGCCCAAGAAAAAATACCAGAAGAATCAAAAAGTCAAATAGGTCCTCATCTAAATAGTATTAAAAAAAGTACTAATATAATAATAGGAGATAGTCAAAAAATAGATAAAGCAAATGTTGAATTAGTTGGTGCTAAAAGTTTACTAAATAATGCCAAACAAAAAGTAATAATAACTAAGGGGGTTTTAGACAAAATAACGATTGAAAGAGATAATGCTTTAGCAGCTCAAAAAAAGGCAGAAGAAGATAGGGACTCTGCTCTTCATAAGGCAATCAGATGGCTTATATTGGCCTCTATCGTTGGAGCTGGAGCTTTGGGTATCTTTGGCTTTATGTATCAAAGCAAACTGTGTTTAACCCTCTCAGCAGTCTGTATAGTAATAATGTCAATTGCTATATTCGTAGAAACTTATTTCCTTGTTATAGTCATACTTGGGGGGGTTATTTTATTAGGGCTTATAGTTGCTTTAATATGGAATGTTATAGTCCAAAAGAAAGCATTTTCACAAGTAGTAAAAACAGTCGAAGCTACAAAAACAGGATTGTCAAAAGATAAAAAAGAAGAATTGTTTGGCAAAGATGGACAGACAGGAATTATGGATAAAATTCAAGATAAAGGTACGATGATTATGATTTCTAGGGAAAAGTCTAAAATGCCTTTGTGGAATACTATGAAAAAGAAAAATTAGATATAGTTATATAATCTATGGAGTTCCTTCTTTTCTATCTATAAGTGAAAACTTCTTATATGTAGATAGTCCATACTTGTCTAATTCTTCATCATATAAATCTCCTATGGCATTGCCCCTACTATTATGAACAGTCCAATATGGCCTGTTGTTAGAAGGAATCCATATTTTTCCATTTAAGGTATATCTGACAAGAGTTATTTTATTATTCATAGTTTAATTATATACTATTTTCTTTTCACTTTCAAGAGAAAAAATAAAAAGAGGACTATAAGATAAAATAGTGTATGTAGATAATAGGAGATATAAAATGTCTAAAAAGAGAATGAGAAGAACCGACTTATACTTAACTAAAAAGCAACATGAGGCAGTTAAAAAAGAAGCAGAAGAAAGAGGTATAAATTTCTCCGAAATGTTTAGAAAAATAGTAGATTATTATTTGGAGAGAAAAAATGGGTAAAAAATTAACAATAGAATACGCTAAACAGTTTTTTAAGGATAGAGGTTGTGAATTATTGGAGGAAGAATACATAAATGCTCATTATAAAATGAGATATATTTGTATTTGTGGAGAAAAAAGTTATATAACTTTTAATAGCTTTCAACAGGGAGTAAGATGTAAAGAATGTGGTTATAAAAAAAGTGCAGAAAAATTTAAATTTACTTTAGAATATGCAGAACAATACTTCGAAGATCATGGTTGTAAGTTATTAGAGAAGGAATATAAAAATAATAGTACTAAAATGAGGTATAGATGTGTTTGTGGGAATATTAGTTATATTTGTTTTGGTAATTTTCAACAAGGCAAAAGATGTATGAACTGTAGTGGTAATAAAAAACATACAATAGAGGATGCTAAGCAGTTTTTTTTAGATAATAATTGTGAGTTATTAGAAGAAAAGTATATAGATGCTCATACTAAAATGAGATATATTTGTAGTTGTGGACATAAAAGCAAGATAAGTTTTAGTAATTTTCAACAAGGAAAAAGATGTGCAAAATGTGGAGGAACAGAAAAATATATAATAGAGTTTGCAAAACAATGTTTTGAAGAGGCAGGCTGTGTATTATTAGAAACAGAATATATAGATGTTTTTACTTTAATGACATATAGATGTCATTGTAAGGAAGTTAATAAAATAAGTTTTAAAAACTTTAGAAAAGGGCAAAGATGTAAAAAATGTGGGATAAAGAAGTCGTCAGATGCAAGAAAACATACTTTAGAATATGCAGAACAGTATTTCGAAGATCATGGTTGCAAGTTGTTAGAGAAGGAATATAAAAATAATAATACTAAAATGAAATACAAATGCGAATGTGGGGATATTGATAAAATAACTTTTGCTAATTTTCAAAAAGGAAGAAGATGTAAAAAATGTGGAATTAAAAAGATGTCAGGAAAAAACAGTCCTAGTTATAATCCTAACTTAACTGATGAAGAAAGAATAAATAAAAGAAAAGTTCCTGGTTATGGCAAATGGGTTAAATATACATATAAAAAAGATAACTATACTTGCCAGAAATGTGAAGAAAAAAAAGACAAATATAAACAAATAGATGCTCACCACATAGAATCATGGGGCAGTTGTGAAGAAAAAAGACTTGACAAAGATAACGGTATTACTTTTTGCGTAGACTGTCACCATGACTTTCATAAAAAGTATAGCTATGGAAATAACACAAAAGAACAGTTAGAAGAGTTTTTAGGAAGAACTATCTCGTAATCTTATTTTTTTCATATCGTGGTGGAAGTTCATTTTTATGTATAGCTGCTATTCTCATAGATATGACTTTATCCCAATCTTCTTCAGATATTCCTTGATCTTTATAAACATTACTATATGTCCAATAAAGTCTTGATGCAACTAATATCTCATCAAGTTTTTTATAAGACATTCCAATATCTTCCTCGTCTGTTTGAAATCGACATGGTTCTAAATCTGCTGAGGGAGCCTTTGTTTTTATGTTTTTAGGAATTTCTGGCATTAACTCTGCCATTTTATAAACCTGTGTTTTATAAAAATTACCAATTGGTTCGATATCACATGCTAAATCTCCAAACTTTGTTGCAAAACCAATTTGCAGTTCACTTAAATTGCCAGTTCCGCATACAAGATAATTATTTGCTTCAGCAAGAGCATATAATATAGTCATGCGTAAACGTGCTTTAATATTGCCTTTTGCCCTGGCTGATAAATTAATATTAGGATAAGACTCACCTACATCAGGTTCAGCTAAATCACTAGTTAACATTTTAAATGTTGGCCATAGTCCCATCATAACATTTTTAATTCCAAGATTTTTTGCTAATATCTTTGCATCACTAATTGTATCGGGTGTTGACTCACAAGGCATCATCACCCCTGTAACATTTTCTTTACCAACCGCTTTAACTGATAAGCAAGCGATGACGGAACTATCGATGCCCCCACTTAGGCCAACTACAATCCCATCTTTTTTTGCGTTTTTACAGTATTCCTTCATCCACTTTGAGCAACCATCTATCTCATTTTGCCAATTAGCCATTTTCTTCCTTTTTTAATTAGTTCTTTCTATCATCTACTTTGTTATTCATTATTTATTTCCCTATCTAAATCGTTTTTTAGATATTGTATTGCATCTATTTCTTCATTGCCTTTTTTTATCTTTGTGTTTAGACTGTCTCTTTTTTCAGAAATAATTCCTCGGAGAATATCTATTCTTTTTTCAAAAGCTTTCTTTTTATCAGTATAAAGAGTTTTGGTATCAAATGTCCAACGCATTTTAAACCCTTCTCTCCTTAAATTTACCCGAGGATTAATATTAGAACCAAGACTAGAAACAATATATTCATCCATATGTGTTTTTAGTTTGCCAATACTATCTCCATCCTCTGTGTCAAAAAAAGGAGATATCCAAACTTCCATGCCTTTTACTATTTCGACTCCATCTGCTGTTTTTTTAGTCATTTTTAACACTCCGATACTTGATTTCTAAGAAACATAACTCCTATGGGATTAAATTCTTTGATTTTAAAATCTCCAAGCCAATGAACTTTCCCTTTTTTATAGATCTTAATCATTTTATCATATTTATCTTTAGCCACTAAAACTTTTGTATCATTTGAAAAAAGAATACATCTTTCTTGCATATCTCTCCATACAGCATCACAGCAGTAGCTACTGTGATCCCTCTTCATATTATCTTTCTGTATTTTTTTCAAATTCCTAATAATATAGTTTATCGTCCATATCCTAAGATTTAGTTTTTTAGCTTCTTTTTTAGTAAACTCTAAATGTTCAAATTTTATTTTATTCATATCATACTTCCCTTTTACCCAAATGGACAATCACAAGGTCCATTTACTGTTCCACAATCAGGACAAATTTTCTTATCCTCTAATACTTTTAGATATTTTCTTGCACTTTGTTCCCATGGTTTATACCAACCTGTTATTTGTCCTTCTAACCCATTTATCTCTTTTTCTAATTTTTCTACTTCTCTTTGGGCTAAATTAGCCCTTCTTAACTCTCTACCAAATAAAAGATAGTACTCATTTGCCACAGGCATACATTTAGGACAAGGGACAGTCTTGCCACATTTATTACAAGCATCTTTATTATCAACAACTCCATTAGTCATTCCTTCACAATTTTCTCCACCCATTTCGCAATTGTAGTAGCATGTTTCGCCTGAACTAACTACTTCAATTCCTCCACATGTTTTACATTCTTTCTTATCACTCATATTATCCCGCAGTATACTCTTGTATAATTTGACCTTCTTTTCCTGATAGTTTTAGTCTTGTACATTTAACTTCTTTTGGGTCTTCCCAAATATGCCCTTCATCTCCGGTATTACCTCTTTTATTAGCTATTTTTCTTGCTCTATTTTCTGTAGAAGCTCTGATTAATTGTTTTACTGTTTCATCAAGGCCAATATTACAAGGTCTTTCTTTTCTCTCTAATAGGTATAACATTTTTATTTCTTTCTATTTATAATAGTAAAAAACTTACTGTCTGGATTTTTATAGTATATCTTTTTTATCGTAATTATCTATTGTCTGTTGTATTTTATCTATATACTCTTGTTTATCATTATTTTTTTTAGAATATATTAACCATTTTTTATACTTATTTAATGAAGTTAAATCACTTGGGGCTTCTTTAAATTCTATAATAGCTTCATAGTATTCTCTTTTTTCTTTTGAGAAGTTATTTTTTATTAACGATCTAACATAATAACTTTCTTTCTCTTCTTTATAGTAGCCCTTTTTGGAGCTATATTTAAATTCACAATCTGCCCATAGATTTTCGGACAATAATCCTGCTTGTCTAATAGTGTCCATATCAGAGTTTATTTGTCCTGCTTCTATTGCTATCTTAAGAGCCTCTATTCTATCTACATATCTATACTTAGAAGTCCAAAAGCCCTTGTCACTTCCTTCTTTACATGTCCCATAAGGTGATTTTTTGATTATGTCGGCATGAGATTTATCTAATGACAAAATACCATCACTCCTCATAATAGCAGCGTCAGTAATTCTTTCTTTAGTCATTATTCTTCCTAATTAATTTTCGAGTACCTTTTTTACTATCTATCATCATAGTCCAATTTTCTAACATCATTTTATTTCTATTTTTGGCTCCTGTCGTACATAAATCATGTTCAAGTTGTTTTAGTCTTTTATTCTCTTTTTGCTGTTCTCTCATTAAGGTAATTGCTAAACATAATTCACACTTACAATCCATATCTAAACCACATTTATAAGATGGTTTAAATGCAGACAAAAAGTCATCTACTGTCTTAATTTTTTTCTTCATTATATCCCTTTTTCTGCTAAAAATAAAAGAGAAGACAATCTTTGTTTATACTCACATATTTCAAGAAATTCTTCACTCTTCCATATCTTTAATTTTTTATCTTTTATAAGATTTTCTATACGTCCTATATAGGAATTAATATTATGAACATACTTTCCTTTGTTAATTAGTTTAGCATAATATACTACTTCTTTTGCCTGTTGAAGATTATGTTTGACTATTTCTTTCTTTTGTTTTGTTGTTAATTTCATATTTTAAGCTAGAAGTTTATTAATAATATCACAACCATCTTGTCCAAATTTGACTTTTATATGTTCCATAGTTGAAATATCTTCTGGGACTTCTAACCACTCATCAAACTTAATAACATCAAATCCAAGAATATTACCATCCCAATAAGGTTTAAGCCTTATTCCAAAAATTCTTTGAAACTCATTACAATTATCTAATGCTTTCATTCTATTTTTTAAAACATGATCTGTAAAATAATCCTCTTCTGCTTTTTTATCTGTCATATTTACTCCTATAAAATAAAATTTATTTTTATATTTTTATTAATTTCATCAATTCAGGGTGTTCGTATTTATTGCCAATAATCAAGAATTCTCCTCTCCAATTCTTAAAGTGGTTTCCTTGTTCATCTTGAATATATTCACTATCATGCATTGGCAATAAATTGCCACCTTCGTACTCTACAACTCTTGTCTTCCATCCATTTTTTGTTTCAAACTTAACTATATCCTTTTCAAATATAGGAGTATCTTTTATATCATATACATCAACATATCTACGCAATTTAACTTCGTCAAATGGATATTCTTCAGTATTGTCTTGTGTTTCAGAAAAAACCCAAACAAGATCTTTCTCAAAATCAAGAGCCACTACTCTACACATTTCTTTGTACTTTTTAACCCATGCTTGATATTTAATTTTTCTACTCATTATTTATTCCTTTTTTATAAATCTAATATCTCAAATCTACTGTTAATAGGAGTTTCTGCTACTAAACTCTTAATTATACCCTCAGCCCATTTATTTTCTGATCTATCTACTATATACGAATCTTTATCATAATCGTGACAAATTCCTATAATAGTAACTACTCTATTACTTCCTATATTTTTAAGGTCTTTTTCTACACTTAAAAATAACTCTTCATAACAACCAAGGAGATGGTCTTTTATAAATTCTTCCTTAGTCTTTATTACTACTCTGTCTCCTACTTTATACTTCATTCTTCTCTTTCTTTTTCACATTCTACACAATTACCATATAACCACCACGCTCCACTGCTCCCTCAGTCAGAGTCGTCAAAACTTTTAATAGAAAAACTCTCATCATTTTTCATAACAGCTTTAACTGCATGTCTAAAACAAACTTGCTTACCTTCTGAATTTTCTAAAAATATTTCCATATTATAATTCTAACTGATTTTTAGCTATCCATCTTACAAATTTAACTGCTTCTGGGTCTCCACTTTCTTTACCCTCTCCATCATCTCCTAATTTAACGACAGGACATCCATTTATACTGAAAAGCTTAATTACCATATTAAGAGCAGGACTATTCTTAAAATCCCCTGAAAAAAAAGTACCAATACCAAAAGAGCAATTTATTTTATCTCCACAATATTCTTTAACTTTAATAGCCTTATCTACATCTAGTCCATTAGAAAAAATTATAGCTTTTTCTTGAGGATTAATGCCCATTTTTTCGTAGTGTTTAAGTATCTTATCTGTATATTTATATTCACAGCCACTATCGTGCCTCGTCGATCCATACAGTGTAGATAATTTTTTATCAAAATCTTTTAAGAACATATCAACAGTTATAGTATCACTTAAGGCAGTTGCATTCTCTAAAGTAGGAAAAACTTTTAACCAATTTTTCATAGCATAATAATTGCAACGATTATAACTATTTAGAACCTGAGAAGTCATTGTTATCTCATGAGCACAGCTCCCATAGCATTTTAGTCCGTATTTTTTTGCAAAGTAAAGATTACTTGTGCCTAAAAAAGAACTGTTACTATTTCTCTTATTATAATCTACAAAAGAGTTAATAACAATTTCCTGATTATCAAAACTCCTTCTGCGTCTTGTTCCCATTTCTACAAAATAGCATTCATTTTCTGACATTTTTTTTATTTTCTCATAAGCTCTTTCTTCTTGCCCATTATAATCCCATTTTTTATTAATTATCTTAAAATACAATTCACTAATAATTGCCATAAGAGGGACCTCGTATAAAATTGTCTCTACCCACAGCCCACTAATTTTTAATTCTAAATTACTATCCTCTGTTAATCCTATTCTTACATTTTCTGGATTATATCTAAAATTTTTAAGATATTCTATATACCATGGAGTTAAATAAGTAAAATTTTCTTTTAGGTAAATATATTCTTCATCAGTTAATTTAAGATTTATCAAACTGTCTATTTGTTTTTGAAGTTCTATAATAAACTCTTTATTAAATCTTTGAGTTCCTCTATTCTTAAATTTATATGTAACTATAGCTTTAAGAAAAAGTTCTAAAGCGTAATTTTGCATAGAAAATTTATATAAATCTGAGTCTAATATACTTTTAATTATAGGTTTCATTATTCCTCTTCTCTATCTACTAATTCACAGCCTTCTATATGACAGAAATCATCTATATGACAATCTGCACAACATGTTAAGTTAGGACAGTGTTTTTGAACTATTTTATAAACTCCATCCCCAAATTCGTCTAATAATTTATTAAGTATCATTGTTAACTGTCTCGTATTACTTCCTCTCATTAAAGAACATTCATTACATTTATTATCACAAAAACGTTTATTTGTTACTGTTTTATCTTTCTTTTCTTTTCTTTGTAAATCTAAAATTTCAAATCTACTATTTATAGGAACTGATTTTTCTTTATCTTCTACTAAATATTCTATCATACTGTCAGTCCACTTCCATTCTATTTCTTCCATAACATAGTATTTATCTTCATCAGTATCAGTAAGTATCTCTTTGATTGTTAATATTCTACTTATATTTAACTTAATAATATCTTCTTCCATACGTTTTATAAAATTAAACGGAGAAGTATAAATTAGTTTATCTATTCCTGAAAATTTATCTATTCCTGAAAATTCATCTTCCATTTGTTCCCAACTTTTTATCTTTACTTTATCTTCTACTTTATACTTCATAATTACCTTTTCTTAACAAATAAAGAGGGTTTTTTCTTGTTTTCTTTAATATATTATCATAACTACTAATAATAAAAAACTTACTGTCTGGATTTTATCTCTTCCTTTTCTAGATGCATATTATCGTATAATGTATGTATTTTATAAGACGTTGTAAAGATAGCTATAAACCAATGTCCTAACTCATGCAGTAGTGTCTTAAATGTTTGGCCAGTGCCTTTTTTAATAGTAATATGTTTAGTTGAGAATCTATAAACTCCACCTAAGTTCTTATATCTATGTGAATACCTAAGTCCTTCATATACTTCTTTTGGTATCTTATCAACATATTCTACTGTAGGAAAAAATTTCATAGTCTTTCCTTAAATTCAACTATTCTACCACTCACTGATGCCCCACTATTATATAGAAAAACATTCCTAAAAGCCCAAAACTCTACATTTTCTACAACAGTTCCATCTTTTAACTTAACATCATATATTTTTTCATCTATAGGTCTTACAGGATTTATTAAGTGCCATATTTCTTCTTTTATCTCTTCTTCTTGTCCTTCTTCTGTTTGTAAATCAAGTATTTCAAATCTATTGTTAATAGGTTTATATATAGGTTCTTTATATAGCTCTTTTATTTGGGAATTATGCCAATTCATATTATTTTCTTCCATTTCTATAAACTCACTATCAGTTATATCTTTTATTGTAAAAATATAATCACTATCTTTAAGACATGCTAAAGCTCGTATAGAGTAAGTTTTATACCCATCTTCATCACTTTTCATTACTACTTTTTGTCCAGGATTGTAGTTCATTTTTACCTTTTTTCAAATAAATAAAGAGGGTTTTTTCTTAGTTTTAATAAATATATAAGCATCATAACATAAATTCTTTTCACTTTCAAACAAAAAACTGTTGAAAAGTGAAAAATATTTCTATACAATTAAAATACACAATCTTATTAATCTAAGGACATATTAAATGGAGAAACAAAAGATAGAACATTTAGAATTATGGAAGAATTTTCAAAAAGAAAACATAAAATATAAAAAAGATAAACTAAGAAATGAATTAGTAGAGTTATATTATCCTTTAGTCAAGAAAATATCTTATAAAGTAGCTGAAAGATTACAGTGGAAACTACACCCTGAAGAATTAACAAGTTTTGGACTAGATGGGTTATATGTATCTATAAATAGGTTTTCTTTAGATAGAGGAGTAAGTTTTCCTGCTTATGCTAATCGTAGAATAGGAGGGTCTATGATAGATAATATAAGAAAACAAGATTTTATACCTAGATCTGTAAGAATAAATAATAATTTAATAGATTATACAAGGCAAAATTTAGAATCAAAAGAAGAGAGAAAAGTAACAGAATATGAAATAATAGAAGAATTAGGGATAAATCAAAGAGATTATCTAAAAAACACAAAAAAATTTAGTCCTTTAAGTATCATAAGTTTAGAAGGTAGTAATATATCAAGTAATGATAAACAAAACAGTTTTAAACAAGATTCTTTAACTGATATTGTTGATAAGAAAAATAGCTCTCCCGATAGCAAATTAGTAAGAAAAGAGTTTTTTAGTAAATTAATGAGTAAAAACTTTTCTCCTACTGAGCAGAAAATTATATATTATTACTACTATGATGATTTAACAATGGGAGAGATAGGAGATAAAATAGGGACTTCAGAATCTAGGATTAGTCAATTACATATGGAAATATTAATAAGACTAAAAGAAAAAGTTGAAAGAAATCCTGATTTCTTTGGAAAAGATGTAGAAAATTATATATTAAACTGCAATAATCGTGATTCTCTATATTAATCGTTTTTGTTTGCCGGGACATATATATTATTTATAATATATATAATTATAATATAGTTCCTAGTTAATAGTATATACTACCTAGTAACATATAGTATATCATATATCGTATATGGTATATATTGTATGTCAAAAGTAGTAATCGCCAAGTAAAAAATAAAATATATTTAAAGAATATTAAAATTTATGATAGAAGCTATCTTAGGAAATATATGTTATCCAAAGTCAGAAGCACTTATTATCCCTTCAAATACCAAAGGAATAATGAGTCAAGGTATTCCTAAAAGGATTATAAAAGATGGACATATAGGTATTTTTAAAGAAGTACAGTTATATATTGAGAAGAATAAGATAGAAGTAGGACAATGTTTTGTCTCAGGATCTGGTAGATTAAAAAGAAGAGGGTGTAAAAAAATATATCATGCAGTAATAAAACGCTTACAAAGTGATTTTACTTCTATTTATATTGTTAGGCAAACTTTAAAGAATACTTTAATAGAAGTAGTAAAGGATAAAGCAGTTTCTGTAGCAATATGTGGGATAGGTATAGATGATGGAGATCTTGACCCTAAAACAATAGCAAGAATTACAGTAGAAATTTGCAATAAATATAAAAATAGGATAAATATAAAAATAATTGATGATAATAAAGAATTTATAGAGGAAGTTAAAAAATTAATAGATACTCCTGCTTCTAAAGAAAATGGGAAATAAATAATATGCCAAGAAGAATAGGGAAACAAAGGCCTAGTGCTGTTAAAAAAAATAATAAAGGAGCCTATCTTAATCCATCTTCCTGGAATGGAAAAATGAAAGATATCCCTTGTTTTATATTAGGGAATGCTCCCTCTATCAATAAAATAAAAGATATGTCAATATTAGATGATTATTTTACAGTCGGTATAAATAGAATATTCTTTAAATACGATCCTACTGTATTGATATGGCAGGACTTAGCCCTATGGTCCCAAGAGAAAAAGAAAGTACTTAAAACAAAAGCTATAAAATACTGTAGAGAAGGAGCTGCTACTCAAGGAGGTTTTTATGGATTTAAACTTGAAGGTAGAGAAGCTAAATTATCTCATAGTACAAGAAAATTACATGGAAGAGGCAGTAGTGGCTCTATAGTATATCAGTTTGTTTATGCCTTAGGTTGTAATCCTATTATTTTAGTCGGAATGGATTGTAGAAATAAAGGTGGTATATCTGATTTTTATGGGAATAACTCCATGCATAGGCCCCATACTCTGCCAGATTGTGTAAAAGGACTGAAGTTTATTAAAAAAAATAGTAAAGACAGGACAATTATAAACTGTTCTAAAAATAAAGTTTTTCCTGATAGAATGACAATAGAAGAAGTCATAGAAACATTAGGAGAAAAAAAATATAGTAGGGAAGAACTAAAAAATATATTAATGTCTTGAAAAGTGATTAATATATCTTTAATATGAAATAATCAATAATAATTAGCAAAAGTAGTGGAGAGATAAATGGGAGTAGATAAGAAGGTTTATAAGTATGATGATGCTTTTAAGAGAAGTAAGGAGTATTTTGGTGGGGAAGAATTACCAGCAAAAGTGTTTTTAGATAAGTATGCTCTTAGGGATAGGGAAGGAAATATATTAGAAGATACTCCTGATAAGATGCATAGAAGGCTGGCAAAAGAATTTGCAAGAGTGGAGAGAAAATATCCTAATCCTATGTCTGAAGATGAGATATTTGATTTGATAGACCATTTTAAGTACATTATCCCTCAAGGATCTCCTATGAGTGCTATTGGAAATCCTTATCATGTCCAAAGCTCAGGAAACTGTTTTTCAATAGAACCTCCTTATGATAGTTATGGAGGTATTTGTTATACAGATCAGCAATTGGTCCAATTAATGAAAAGAAGATGTGTTGAAGAGAACTCAAAGGTTAATGTTAAAGATAAAGGTCTTATTTTTATTAAAGATGTCCAAATAGGAGACTATATCTTATCTTTTAATAATAAAAATAGAGTATCTGAGTACAAAAAAGTAACAAATATTTTTAATACTCAAGTAGATAAAGAAGATAGGATTCAAATATCTTTTTCAAATGGGAGTATCTTAAAAACTAGTAAAAAACATCCAATATTAACTTATGTAGATGATTATGTATATAAGAAAGGGAAGAGCCTTCAAGAGGGAGACGTTTGTATAAAACCATCTCAAGAAAACCAAGACTACTTATCATTTGATGAAAATTTATCTGATATCTCATGGTTTATTGGATGTCACGTTGGAGACGGTAGTGTTGGTAGGTTAAAAAATGGAGGACTTAGGTTAAGAAATCTAGGAGATAATGAAGAGATTATAAAGAAATATGCGGAGATGTCTAATTTACTTACAGGATCAAAAGCTCAATACCGAGTATCAAGCAGAAAATTTTACAAGACTAAATGCTGGGAATATTCGAATAATAAAAAATCTCTTAATGGAGTTGTTAATAAATATCTTGATGGCATGGTCGGTCAAAAAGTATATACAGTAAAAGTGCCAGAATTTATTAAGAAAAATAATTTATGGATTCCGTTTATATCTGGATTAATAGATGCAGATGGTTATATTCGAGATTACGGAACGATAGATATAGCTGTATGTTCTCAATCTTTGATTGATGAAATTTCGTCATTTTTATCTATATACGGGATATCTTACTATTCCTCGATAAGGTATTCAAAAAGAAAAAATGAAAAACCTATTTACAGAATTCAGATTCATAGTAATAGAAAAATATTAAATATTTTTAAGAAATATATGATTCATGATATTAAAAAAGATAAGATAGATAAAGCGATATGTCGAGAATTTTCTCATAAAAAATATTTATCAATAGGGGAGAGAGAAAGTATTCTAAAAAATTATAAAAAGATTTTATATCCTAATAGATATTCAGATAAAAAATTAACAGTTTTAGAAGTAGGGTCAAGAAATAATTTATCTGCTATTATTGGGTTATTAAAAAAAGATAAAAATATAGGGATAGGAGCGTTAAATACTTTTCTAAATTATGATTTAATTTCTCAAGAAAAATACAATGAAATATCTCAAAGAGTATTTGTTAAGAAAATAAACAAAGATATAGATTCTTCAAAATATATAGACATTGAAGTAGAGGGTAATAATAATTTCTATGCTGGTAATTTTGGAATGGTAAATATCCATAACTGTGGTGTGGGAATGTCATTAAATACTATTAGACCTAAAGGTCTTCCAGTTAATAATGCAGCAAAAAACACTGATGGTATTTCTATTTTTATGGAAAGATATAGCAATACTTGTCGAGAAGTAGCACAAAATTCTAGGCGTGGTGCACTTATTTTGCTATTAAATGTTTGTCATCCTGAAATAAAAACATTCATTAATATTAAAAATGATAAGAAAAAAATTACAGGTGCTAATATTTCTATCCAGATGACTGATAATTTTATAGAGGCAGTAAAAAGAGATGATGAGTTTGAGTTGAGATGGCCAGTAGATAGTAATAACCCTATTATTAAACAAAAAGTATCGGCTAAAGAAATATGGGATAATTTTATTTATTCTAGTTGGAAATTTGCAGATCCAGGAGTATTATTTTGGGACACAGTTATAAAATATAGTGTCTCTAATGATTACGGAAAAGTAGATAAGACTTTTTATGATACATCTTGTAATCCGTGCGCAGAAATTGTTATGGGAGCAGATTCTTGCCGGTTATTAGCTATTAATCTATATTCTTTTGTTGAAAATAAATTTAAGTCTAATGCAAGATTTAACTATAGTAAATTTTCTACTATTGTTCAGAAAGCACAAAGAATGATGGATGATATGGTAGATTTAGAAATAGAATTAATAAAAAGGATAATCAAGAAAATAGAGAGTGATCCAGAACCGGAATATATTAAAGAAATAGAAAAACAAACATGGGTAAAAATTTTAGAGACATGTAAAAAAGGAAGAAGAACAGGATTAGGAATAACAGGATTAGGAGATACTATCGCATCTTTAGGTCAAAGATATGGTTCTGATAAGTCTATTAGAACAACAAGTAAAATTTATAAAACACTATGTTTAAATGCTTATAGAAGTTCTTGTAATTTATCTAAAGAAAGAGGTTCTTTTCCAATTTTTTCTCATAAAATAGAGAAGGATAATCTATTCTTAAATAGAATTTGGGAGGCAGATCCTGAGCTATATAAATTATATAAAAAGTATGGTAGAAGAAATATAGCATTAACAACTACTCCTCCGGCAGGCTCAATAAGTACCTTAGCTCAAGTCACATCGGGTATTGAACCGGCCTTTATGATAGAATATAAAAGAAGAAAAAAAATTAACTCAAATGACGAAGGAACTAGGGTGGATTTTATAGATGATATGGGAGACTCTTGGCAGGAATTTGATGTTTATCATAAAGGGTTTGAAGAATGGATGAAAATTACAGGTAAAAAAGATATTAAAGAATCACCTTATTTTAAAGCTACATCAAAAGATATAGACTGGGTTGCAAGTGTAGATATACAAGCTGAGGCGCAAAAATGGATATGTCATTCAATCTCAAAAACCTGCAACCTTCCATCAGGTGCTACAAAAGAGATGGTAGAAAAGGTTTATTTAAGAGCTTGGTCTAAAAAATGCAAAGGTTTTACTATATATAGAGACGGATGCAGGACAGGAGTTTTAGTTAAAAAGGAAGACCCTATTGACAAACTTACTACTATCATTAAAACAGATGCTCCTAAAAGACCTAAGAAACTTAAATGTAATATTTTTCATGTTTCAGTAAAGAAAATACCATTTTTTATTATAGTAGGACTACTACATAATGACCCCTATGAAATTTTTGCAGGAGTAAATGTCAACTCAGAAGGGGATATAATTATTCCTAAAAACTTTAAAGAGGCTATTATTGAAAAAGAGAAGAGAGGGAGGTACTCCCTAATAGATATAAACGATGATAAAAATATTATAGAAAATATATCTAAATTTGTAGATGAAGAGCAAGAAGCTGTTACTAGACTTATTTCTAGTAATTTAAGACATGGTTGTGATGTTAATTTTATAGTCCATCAGTTAGAAAAAACTAAGGGAGATTTAATGTCATTTAGTAAGGCTATATCAAGAGTTTTGAAAAAGTTTATAGAAGATGGGTCAAAAGTAAGTGGAGAAGAATGCCCTGAATGTGGAGCAAAAATGTTTAGAGTGGAAGGATGTGCGAGCTGTAGCTGCGGTTTTAGTCGCTGTTCCTGATAAAATAAATGGAGAAAAATGACAAAAATAAGAGCAGTAGAATACAGATATTAATACAAATGTATGACAAAGGTATACTTTCTGCTCAAAAAATATTAGAAAAATTTAAGATTAATGATATAAAATAAAACAATATTAACTAATTTATAGGAGAAATAAAATGACAGAACAAATGAAACAAGGCAAGATTAATGAATTACAGATATATCTACAAATGTATGATAAAGGGTTACTATCTAAAAAGACAATATTAGAAAAAATAGATATTAATGCAGAAGAAGAACAGAAAGAAATAGAAAAAGATATAAAATTTAACAATAAGAGATTTAAAGAAAGAATAGAAATACAAATAAAAGCAGAAGAAAAGAAAAAATAATCATGGCAGATAAAAAAGAAGGATTATTTATTATGAATAAACAAGGAGACATGGGTCTGCAAGGATTTGACTTATATCAAGGTGACTGTCTTGATGTAATGAAAAATATCCCCGATAAGTCGGTTCATATGATTCTCTCGGATCCACCTTATGGAACTACAGCCTGTAAGTGGGATTCTATTATACCTTTAGAGCCGATGTGGGAGCATCTAAAAAGAATAATTAAACCTAACGGTGCTATTGTTATGACAGCCTCACAGCCGTTCACTACGGTCCTTATAGCGTCTAATATGAAGATGTTTAAGTATGAGCTTATATGGCAAAAGACTCATCCTAAAGGGCATTTGAACGCCAAGAAACAACCTATGAGGGCACACGAAAATATTTGTGTTTTTTATAGCAACCCACCAACATATAACCCTCAAAAAACTCAAGGGCACAATCGCAAGGTTGCGAAGACTCAATATAATAAGCCTGCAGACGGGAATAGTACATATGGGGCAGAAGTAAGGAACACTTCCTATGACAGCACTGAAAGATACCCACTGTCTGTCCAAGTATTTAGCAATGCCGACCAATTAAATAAGGTCCACCCCACTCAAAAACCGCTATTACTAATGGAATATCTAATTAAAACATATACTAACGAGGGAGAAATAGTTTTAGACGTCACAATGGGCAGCGGCACTACAGGAGTAGCTTGTTGTAATTTAAGTAGAAAATTTTTAGGAATAGAAAAAGATAAAAAATATTTTAAGATAAGTCAAAAACGTATCAAAGAAGCTATTGAAGAAAGAGAAGACAAACTTTTTTGGATAAAAAATGAATAAATTACATAATCTTTATAGATTGTAAGTAAATAAGAAAGGAATAGATATGTCAAACTTTAAGGATAGAACGGGGATTCGCTATGGGAGATTAGTAGTTATCAAATATGCAGGAAGAAATAATAAAAAAAAACATCAATGGCTATGTCAGTGTGATTGTGGTACAGCAAAAAGTAGTTGTTGGTTCTAATCTTTCAAGCAATAAATCAAAAAGTTGCGGTTGTTTAAAATCTGAATTCTTAGCTCAGGCGGGAAATCAGTATGGGCTTCTACTTGATAGGTATGATGCTATAATGAGAGTACAGTATTCTCATTTAAAACGGAGAGATTCTAAATTGAAGCTAAAAGAGAAAAGGGATATATTATTATATGATGAGTTTTTAGAAAAATCAGGAGAACCTTGTTTTTATTGTGGACTTAAATACTCAAAGGAAATAGAAGATAGGTTATGTGAGACTAAAACTAAAAAGAAGATGTCTAACACAATAGTGAGAATTAGCGGTATTGACAGAGTAGATCCAAAAAAGAACTATTTAAACTCTAATACAGTCTCGTGTTGTAAGTATTGTAATTTTGCAAAAAATTCAATGACACAAAAGGAGTTTTACGAATGGATAGAGAGAGTGTATCATCATAATTTTATAAAAACAACACAAGTAACTTAATATAACTTCAAAAGAAGCCATTGAAGAAAGAGAAGATAAACTTTTTTGAATAAAAAATAAATAATATTTAATAAGAAAAAATAACTATGGTAGATAAAAATCCAAAACTAAAAAACAGTGGAGTAATTGACTGCAAACCACAGATAGGAAAATGCCCTATTGACTGTAATCAATGTTTTTATAATAGAGAAGAAGCATTCTATACAGATATAAACAAACCTCAACTACCTACATTAAAAGAAGTAGGAGATGATATAGTGAGAGTTAATAGCGGACATGATTCTAATCTTAATAAGAGAATAGTATTTGAAAAAACAAAAAAGTATAAACATAAGTTTTACAATACTTCTATCATAAATTTTAATTTCCCTGCTCCTTTTGTATGGACAGCTAATCCTAAAGAAGAGGAAGAAGTTCCTTTTGTTGATAAAATACCTAATAACCTTATGTTTGTTAGGTTAAGAGTTTCTTCTACTAATTTGTTTCATATAGGTAATGCAGTGAGAATATATGCTTCATTCTATCAAGTTCCTGTAGTATTGACTTTTATGTCATATTATTCTGAAGAACCAAAAGATAAGAAAAATTATAAGTGGGATATAAGGCATACTAATTCTTATTATTGTCCTACAAAGAAATTTAAGAAAAAAGTTTTAAAAGAAATGAAAAAATATGGAAAAAGACTAGTGACTATGTGTGGGACATTTGACTCTAATTATTGTGAAAGTTGTGGCAACTGTAAAAACTATTATCTACAAACATTAAAACATATGAAAGAAGCTATATAGGAAAAACATGACATTTGGAGAAGAAAAGAAATTAGAAAAGAAGTTAGAAAAAGATAAGAGAAATTACTACAAACCTATTAAGGTTAAAAAATTAGACAAAGAAGCAAAAATACCTACAAGAAAATTTCTTACAGATGCTGGTATGGATGTTTATTCTTTAGAAGATATAATTATACCACCTCATTCATTACAAGTAGTAAGAACAGGAGTAACAGTAGATTTTCCTAACAGCACTGTTGCATTAATATGGCCTAAAAGTAGAGCAAACTTCCTAGTCGGGGCAGGAGTGATAGATAATAGTTTTCAAGGGGAGATTTTGGTTAAAATTACAAACATCTCTACTGAAGAATTAAAAATAGAAAAACACCAAGGAATAGGTCAAATAGTTATAGTTCCTGTTTTATGTCCTCCAATAATAGAAGTAGAAGAAATACACCGAGAAGAAACAGAAAGAGGAGAAACAGGTGGCATAGTAGGGAACTCTAAATAAAAGAAAGGAAATTAATTAATGCTACAGTATAATACTATTAAGTAGGAGAAAAATTGTGAAATATACATTAAAATGCTCTCAATGTAATAAAGAAATTAAAAAATATAAAAAATATGATAATAATTTTTGCTCATTAAAATGTCATGGAGAATATAGAAAAGAAACTTGTAAAACTAAAATTCTTACTAAATGTGCAATATGTAGTAAAGAAATTAAATTAAAAAAATCTCAATATGAAAAACGAAATAAAAGAGGAAGAATTACATGTTCTTATAAATGTATGGGGATATCAAAAAAAACTTCTCAGTTAAAAAGAAATAACCCTAATTGTAAATACAAATCTTTACCAGATGATTTTTTCAAAAAAGTAGACACAGAACAAAAGGCATACATAGTAGGTTTTATTGCGAGCGATGGAAGTTTGGCAAAAAATGGGGTAATATCTATAAGTATAAAAAATACAGATAGAGAAATATTGAGAAAAATAAGAGATACTGTATGTAAAGAGGTTCCTATTGTAAAAATAAAAAATAGAAATATGATTGTTTTAAGATTTTGTTCAAAAACAATGGTAAAGGATATATGTAGGTGGTTACAAATACATCCTGGTAAAAAAGACAGTAAAGTCAGAATGCCTAAAATAAAAAATAAACTAAAATGGCATTTTTTAAGAGGATTTTTTGATGGAGATGGGACTGTTCGTAAAAAGAAAGAAGGCAGATATATAGACTGTGCTATATATACTAATTCTGACAAGATGAGAGAAGGTATTGAAAAATTATGTAAAATAAGATGTACTAATAATAACAAATGGAAATATATAGGGTGGTATGGGGATAATGCCAGAAAGTTTTTAAAGAAATTATATAGTAAAGCAGATATTTATATGGAAAGAAAATATAGAAATTATTTAGAATGGTAATTAATTAATAATAATTTTCTCATTCTCTTCCCACTTTAAGCCCTAAATATTAAGTTATTTAGGGCTTTTTCTATTTATCTAAAGGTATTTTTTCTATTTCCCCGAATTATAGTATATGTCTATAATAAAAGAAAATTTTGTAGTAGTATATATATATGGGAATTTAGATAGTGAAGATTTTGCTAATTACTATATTAACGCTCATGATATGACAACAACTAATTTAGATCCATCCTCAAGTAGTGGGTCTGTAGAGAATATATATTGGCAAGTAGATGGACAAAAAATAGGGATACAAACAACCACTACTTCAGAAATATTAAGTGAAACAGATTTTTTAACAAATATAGAAAGGCCTCTTTTAGAGGCCCTAAACTCCCCAGAATTAACTCTTAGAAATGTGTGGGGTATTATTTTAGGTTATAAAGTTCCTGGAGGGTATTATTATACTACTATTAACCCTAGTGGGCAAGATGAAACTATCATCTCTGCCACTTCTCGGTTATCAAGAATAAAACATAATTTTTCACTAAAAAATCCCAATAAACTATATGACAGACAAGTATTTAAAGAGTTTGACAGTGACGATGCAGAATTTTCTTTAATAGTGTCTAGAATAGATGGTCCTAATCTTCAATTTGCTAAAAATATAGTTGATAACGCTACATCTTTAAACCAACAAGTAGAAATAAATGGAACTTTTTATCTTGACCCTTATTCTGATAGAGCGACTACAGGAGCAGACGATTATACAGATTTGTTATTAGATTTTAAGAATAATATACTCCCTACTCTTAATTTGCCTCAGTGGACAACAACTCTTCAAGATCCATATATAGATCCTTCCATTCCATTTGTAGAGAATGATTCTTTTATGTGGTCATGGTTCTCAGATAGAGCAACTACTTCTTTTTTTCAAAACACTAATGCTATTAGAATATTTTTATATAATGCTGATTATGATGGTGGTTTTGAGATAAGAAATGACTTAGGAAAAAGATGGCCATATTTAGCATTAAACGCAAATTATGCAGTGACAGCAGGAGCCATGTCTAATCCATCTATAGACGGATTTTTAAACCCTAATCCTTTCTTTTATTCTTTATTAAGAGGAGCATCCATAGGGGAAGCATTTTATTTTAGTATCCCCCATTTAGATTGGACAGTCTCTTTATTCGGAGATCCTTTAACATATGTTTCTTTTCCTGGAGTCGAGGTAGAGGAAGAAGAAGTCATAACGGAGCATATTGTATGGGAAATAATGTCTAAAGATTTAGCAGTTTCAGCAGCTAATTTATATAAAAAAGAAAAAGAATTAAGAGAAGTTGTAGATGAAATAGTAGATATAGTAACAGTAGAAGAGAATGTGTCTTTAGGGATTATAGACATAGGGGAACCTCCTTCTGTTATATTATTATATCCTGCTAATGATTTATTAGTCAATAATAAAACAGAGGTATGGAATGGTCAAATAAAACCACTTATAGATACTTTATTTGCTTTCCCTTCTTTTAGATATACATCAGGAGAGCAAACTACTGTTGCTCCATCTATTAATGATTATTTAGAAGATCAAGGGTTTAAGGTTAGTAGGATTTTAGCAGATATAACTTCTGAGTCAAAACCTATAAAAGAAGATAACTTATACGATGAGGGATGGTGGCAGTTCGAGTTTACTCTTATTGATGATAATCCTACAGAATTTACTAATTATCATTTTATATTAGAGGTATCTAATGATGAGTTTTTTACTAATATTATTTTAACTAAGGATAGTTTGTCGATAAGAAACTGGACTTATGAGAAAGAAAAAGAAACATATTTTCCAATCACATCTAATGGAGTATCGTCTAGTTATATTGGTAGAAAAATTAGATATGAGAGTAGGCTTGATTCTCTAATAGGTATTAATGAGTATCTAAATAGGGGAGAAACATATTATTTTAGAGTTACTCAATATAATTTAGAAACAGGAGTTCAATATCCTCCAAGAGAATTTTCGAACATAATTTGGACATAAAGAGATGATTACAGCAGAATTTTATCAAACAGTATCAAACCTTATAGATAGTTCTCAGTTAAGAGGGGAAGATATTGTTTTTTATATAGATAAGATGGCAGTTGATTTAAATAACTCTGAAATATTACCAGATGATAAAGATAGAGAAATATTAGACAGTCAAATATTAATAACATCAGATGTGATGGAAAAAAGACATAATACATATACTAATCAAATGTTAAATTTTGTATTTGTTTTGCAACAGTATGTAGACAATAATTATCCATTGATAAATAATTTTCTTAGTGATAATGATATAAAAGTAAAAGTAGTTTTCGCAGATATATCTTTAACAGTTGGTTATCTAATAGATCCATCAAATATTGAGGGTTCTTCGTAAGGGAAAAATGGCAAAAGAAAAAAAACAATTTATGGGAGACTTAATTGAAGAGATACAATTAAGTATCGAAGAAAATATAAAAAGAGAAATACCTGATATTATTACATTTGTTGAAAGTGAAGAATGGTTAGGGCTAAAACAGAGGGAAAATAATCCAATAGACTTATTTCCAATGCAAAAAGTAATGTTAAAAACTTTTTATAGAGGTTCTTTAGGTAATGAAAATTTAAAACTAACAGATATAGAATTAGAATTACTTAAAGAAAATAATTTAGATGGAGATGATAGAGGAAATGTATTAGAAAAATATTATAGTGGAGATTTATTTAGAGAATTAGTTCTTGTATGGGGAAGGAGGTCAGGGAAGGATTTTAGTGTGGCTATTATAGCTCTATATGAGGCAATGAAATTATTAGAATGTGAAGGGGGAGACCCCTATGCTATGTATGGGCTTTCTTCAGCAGCTCCTATTAATATATTAACAGTAGCTAATGCTAAAGGACAAGCTAATATTGCTTTTTCTGAAATTAGAGAAAAATTATTATATAGTCCGTATTTTAAAGACAAATATATTAAAGAGGGGATTTCAGCAGGGTCTATATACTTATTGACTCCACAAGATAAAATTGATAATAAGAAATTTAAAGAGCAAGGCTTGCCACAAAAAAAAGGATCAGTAGGTATCCTTGTAGGTCATAGTAACTCTGACTCATTGCTTGGTATGGGGTGTATCGTTCTTATTCTTGATGAGGTTGCATCTTATAAGACGACAGGAGGTTCTTCATCTGGAGATCGTATTTATGCGGCACTTACCCCTACTGTTCAAACATATGTTAGAAAAGTTTATCAAAAAGATAAAAATGGAGAAATAGAATTAGATCAACATGGTCAAAAAAAGATTAAAGAAAGAATATATGATGGGAAAATTATAAGTATATCTTCTCCAAGAGCAAAAGAAGGAAAGTTTTATGAACTTTTTAATACAGCATCTAATGTAAAAAATAGACTTGCCATGAGAGTACCGACATGGGGAATAAATATATATCACACTAGAAAATCTCTTAGAGACGATAATAATACAATGTCTGAAGCTGATTTTAATATGGAGTTTGGAGCAGACTTTAGCGGGACAGGTTTTGAGAGTTTTTTCACAGAGGAACAAATTAAACCATGTTTTATAGGCCATAACCTAAAAAATGTAGAAATGGGTTCTCCAGGAAAAATTTACTTTGTACATCTTGACCCAGCTACATCTAGTCATAATTATTCTTTAGTTGTTTTACATAAGGAATATTACTTAAATCAACAAACTCAAAAAGCAGATTTTAGAATAGTAGTTGACCATATCAAGTTTTGGCAACCTATAAACGGGTCTATTAACCCCAATGAAGTTATGCAATATGTTCTTAGTTTAAAACGTAAATTTCGTATAGGATTAGTCACTTATGACTCATTTGCATCTCAAGAAAGTATATTAAAGATGAGAAAAGCAGGAATTCCAAATAAAGAAACAAAATTTACAGCAACATATAAGTATAATATTTATAAAGAATTAGAAAATCTTATAAATACAGGTAGGTTATTTATTCCTTTTGGAGATGATGCTTGTCATCTTTTATATAATGAAATGATTGAACTTCAAAGAAAATTCACCCCTACAGGGTTTAAAGTACTTCCTAAAAAGGAAGGAGATGGAGCTAAATCAGACGATATTGTCGATTCTTTAGCGGGAGCTTGTTATGTAGCAATTGAGAAACAAATGAGTAAATTGCCACATTCTAAATTAGCAAATTTAGGTAATCCTGGAGGGCAACAAATAGCATGGAGAAATATGCAAGGAGGAGTTTATGGGGTAGGGACCGGGCATCAAGTAGCTAATTCTTTAGCAAGGAGATCTAGGGCATATAGCAATCTTAATAGATTCGGTAGAAGATAATTAAAGGAACTTAATATATAAAATATAATATATAAATAGATTTCAAATATGATTAGGAAAAAATTATGAAAAAATTTAACTTAAAAAAAATGGCAAGTAGTAAAGATTATGTTATAAGTGACAAAAGCATACAAGAGAATAGAGAGAAAATGAGTCTATCTAATGATCAACAAGGAGTAGTTGGGAAAAATATAAACTTTAGTTTACCTATTAAAGATAAGGATAATACAATCCCTTTTAATGCCCAGTTAGAAGCAGAAAGAAAAAATACAGAAGCAGAACCTTCTATTACTGAAGCCTCTATGGATAAAAAAGAAGTAAATTTTGGAGACAAAACAGAAGGAGT
>SDBU01001285.1_pt1 | contig 36366 bp, 25 predicted proteins | sample 2277071 | NCBI WGS metagenome assembly SDBU01 (sample SAMN10397929, study PRJNA504765) | marine sediment metagenome | isolation source: marine sediment core GS08_GC12, 126 cmbsf | place: Arctic Ocean: Gakkel Ridge, Loki's castle | collected 2008 | reverse complement strand
GTGCATTTCGTGGTTCGTGAGACTCGGAGTTCATGGGGTTGGTCCTTTTGTTAACCGATGCACAGGCGCATCTTGATTGGAATTGGTTGTGTTTTTGTGAGGGAAAGTAGGGTAGGTCTGTCCGCAGACCTGCTGATATTGGCGGGTTCGAAGACGGACCCACCCTGCGAATGTGGCCGGGTCTGAAGACTCGACCATCACAACGCCCGGTGTGAGTGGCCCGTGGGCGTGCCCAGGCCGAGGGCACCGTTCGCCTATATCAGGCTGATTTGTGTTGTCCTGATGAGGTATTTGCCGTATATTACGTGGCTATGTGGCAGTGGGATGAGCCCACTTGGCCTGAAGGTTAGGTAAGTAGAGTTGTTTGACAAAGTTCTGATAGCTAATCGCGGTGAGATCGCCCTGCGGATCATCCGCGCCTGCCGCGAACTCGGATTGACAACGGTGGCCGTCTACTCCGAAGCCGACCGGGATGCCCTGCATGTCCGCTTCGCCGACGAAGACGTTTGCATCGGCCCGGCCCCGCCGAACCAGTCCTATCTGGACACGCGGCAAATAATCGCGGCAGCCGAGGTCACCAACGCCGGAGCTATTCACCCCGGCTACGGCTTCCTGGCGGAGAACGCCGATTTTGCCGATATCTGCGAATCCTGTGGGATCGTTTTTATCGGCCCCACAGCGGAGCAGATCCGCAAGATGGGCGACAAGGTGATGGCCAAGGAGTTGATGAAAAAGGCCGGCGTACCGGTTACACCCGGCTCCGATGGTATCGTCCGGACATTTCAGGAGACGTCCCGAGTAGCCCACGAGATCGGTTTTCCCGTCATGCTCAAGGCAGTGGCCGGCGGCGGCGGCAAAGGGATGCGCATGTGTCGCAACGAGGCGGAACTGGAGCGCGGGTTTCATATCGCCTCAACCGAGGCGGCCAACTCCTTCGGCAACCCCGATCTGTATCTCGAAAGATTGATCCTCGGCCCGCATCATGTTGAAATTCAGATTATCGGCGATACCCACGGCAACTATTACTACCTCGGCGAACGTGACTGTTCGATTCAGCGACGTCACCAGAAGCTGATCGAGGAAACCCCCTCTCCCCTGATGACTCCCGAACTGCGCAAAGAAATGGGTGAGGCGGCGGTGCGAGGCGCCAGGTTGGTGGACTACCGCGGTGTGGGAACGATCGAGTTCCTGGTTGACGACGATCGCAATTTCTATTTCATGGAAATGAACACCCGCATCCAGGTCGAGCACCCGGTAACCGAAGAGGCCTACGAGATCGACCTGGTGATGGACCAGATACGAGTGGCTATGGGCGAAAAGGTCACTTATCGACCGGAAGAGTTGGTCCCGAAATGGGCGGTCATCGAGTGCCGCATCAACGCCGAGGATGTCGAGAAGGGTTTCCGGCCGGCGCCGGGGAAGATCGTCGGGTTGCACATTCCGGGTGGTCCCGGGGTTCGGGTCGATCGGGCGGTCTATACCACCTACACCATTCCGCCGTTTTACGATTCGATGATCGCCAAGCTGATCTGCAAGGGTCGTGACCGTAAGCAAGCGCTGCTCCGCATGAAAAATGCTCTTAGGGAATTTATTGTCGATGGCATCCCGACTACAATACCGTTTCACCAGCGCGTGATGGAACATCCTGATTTCGCCAGCGGGAATTACAACCTCGACTTTGTCGACAAGATCATGCTTGCCGATAAACAAGCAGCGGCCACAAAACTAACGCTCCAGCGACCGGCTGAGACCACGGAAATGGTCGAAACCGAAGCTGAGACCGAGCCGGTGGCGCCAGGCATCGAAGACAAGAGCTAAAATGGAGGATAGCGTGAACATCCCGACCGAACTGAAATACACCAAAGAACACGAGTGGATCAAGTTGGACGGAACCACGGCCACCGTCGGGATCACCGATTGGGCCCAGGGGGAACTGGGGGATATCGTTTTTGTCGAATTGCCCGAGGTTGGCGACAAGATCGAAAGAACGAAACCGTTCGGCACTATCGAGGCGGTCAAGGCAGTCTCGGACCTGTTTGCGCCTCTCAGTGGCGAGGTGATCGAGATCAACGCCGCATTGGAAGACGATCCGATGGTTATCAACCGCGACGCGTACGGTGACGGCTGGATGGTCAGGGTCGAATGCTCCGACTTAGCCGAGTTGGACCAACTGTTGGACAGCGCGGGGTACGAAAGCATTATCAACGGTTGAGCCGCATCATTTCGGCGCCACTGATCGCATAGGAGCTTGCCAACCCAAATATGCCATACGTACCGAACAGTGATGCTGATCGCCGGGCGATGTTGAATCGGATCGGCGTAAATTGCATCGACGATCTGCTGAGTGATATCCCCACACCGTTGCGACTTGATCGACCACTGGATATTTCCGCCACATCAGAATTGGAACTGCTTGCCCGGATGGGCAAACTGGCCGAGAGCAACTCGACCGGGCTGGCCTGTTTTGCGGGAGGTGGCGTCTACGATCATTTCATCCCGGCCGCTGTAGCGGCCGTTGTCAATCGGCCCGAATTCGCCACAGCTTATACTCCCTATCAGCCGGAAGTGTCTCAGGGTACCCTCCAGGTAATTTACGAGTTTCAGTCGCACATCTGCCGGCTGACCGGGATGGATGTGGCTAACGCCTCGATGTACGACGGCGCCAGCGCGATGGCAGAGGCTTCCGTGATGGCCTGCAAAGTGACGCGACGAAACCGCGTGCTGGTGTCTGAGACGGTCAATCCGCTCTACCGTCAGGTGCTAGAGACCTATCTATCGGGAAGAGATACGCAACTGGTAACAGTACCGATGGCGGCCGGCGTTACTGATGAACATTCTCTGTCGGAGATGGTCGATGACCAGACCGCCTGTGTCATCGCAGCTCAACCGAATTTCTTCGGGCGGCTCGAGGATATCGAAGCCGCCGCCGAAGTCGTGCACGCTATCGGCGGAAAGATGGTGATGGTGATTGACCCGATCGTTCAGGCGATTCTGAAAACACCCGCTGCCTGCGGGGCGGATATTGTCGTCGGTGAGGGTCAGCCTCTGGGCATACCCGTTTCATTCGGAGGTCCGTTGCTCGGGTTCTTTGCTGCCCGCAAGCAACTCATTCGGTCCCTGCCGGGTCGGGTGGTCGCCCGTACCAGGGATGTCGAGGGCCGTGATGGGTTCGTTCTCACGCTGCAAACGCGAGAGCAGCATATTCGTCGTGAAAAAGCCACCTCCAACATCTGCACCAATGAGGCCCTGTGCGCAACCACGGCCGCAGTATACATGACCCTGCTGGGTCGAACCGGTCTGAAGCATGTGGCCCTGCTGTCAGCCGAGAAGGCACAGGAGACGGCTCGACGGTTGTGCGAACTCGATGGGTTTGCACCCTATTTCGAGGGACCTTTTATACGAGAGTTTGCAGTGAGGACGCCCCTGCCGGCCGGGGAGATGATCCTTGATTTGGTCAAGCAGAATATCCTGCCGGGTATCGACGCCGGACGATGGTATCCCGGCCTTGAGGATTGCCTGATTGTAGCCACGACTGAAAAACGCACGCCCCACGACATTGATTGTCTGATTGGGGCTATGAAGAAGCTCGCCCAAAGTCATGCTATGTCCCGAATGTAAAACTGAACTTGAGGACGGCAAAGTGAGTTGCCCGGTCTGTGGTTGGGAACTGACTGATGAAGAGAAAGCCAAGTGGCTTGTTCTCGGTGCGATTCAGGACCCACCATTTGCCAACCTGGCCCGTGAGGTACTTGAATCGCAGGGCATTCCGGCCGTGGTGATTTCCAGATCCGGGTTTTTCGGCAATATCGGATTGTCGTTTAATCCCATTTTCGGCGGTGGAAAACCGGGAACGTTTGAGATCCTGGTTCCACGCGACTATGCTGAAGAAGCCCGGGACACCCTGGACATGACCCTTGGCGACAAGTGGCAGCCGGAGAAAAACTAAGTGCCCTATTGTCCCAAGTGCAAATATGTATTCCAGAGCGGCATCGGCATTTGCCCGGATTGCGAAGTGCCGCTGGTAAATCATTCGCTCGCCGGTCGCGGAGCCGCCATGGTGCCGGACGATAGTTGGGTGGTGGTCGGTGGCGTCATTGATCGTGAGGAAACACAGGTTGCCAAAGGATCGCTGGATTCATCGAACATACCCTCCATGGTGCTGCCGTCACGGATCGGCTGGTTCGGAAATGAAGGCGCCTCGTCACGACCAAGGGCAAATGATGAGGATGACGGCAACTTGATCATGGTGCCGCGAGAGTATCACGAGGAGGCCGCCGCTATTCTTGATGCAGTCCTGGGGGAGGATTACTTTGATACGGAAACTATGGAGTGATTAACCGCTCTATAAACAGGGAGTATCTATGAAAATCGCAACATTGCCGCTGCTGTTTATCTTCTTAGTGGCGGCTGCTGTCGCAGCACAGGAGGAGCCGGAACCGGCGACGGATTCAACGGCGCCGTCGGCCATTTCCTACACCAGCATTGAGGAGGCCCAGGCGGCCACCGCTGTGCCCTGGTACAATTTCTGGGATGATCCGAAACCTATAGTAGTGAAATTCTACACCGACTGGTGTACGTGGTGCAAGACTATCGACACGGTCGTACTGGTAGATTCTGCCGTAATCGATTTCTTCAACAATGAAATGGCCCTGGTGATGATTAACGCCGAGGTTGATTCCGCGCTGACCAAAACATATCATGTGTCCGGTTATCCCACGCTGGTGATGATTGGGGCGGACGGCGACGAAGTGGACCGCCTGGTTGGATACCTTCCCCCCGAACCGTTCCTCAAGACTTTTCGTGATTACGGCAACGGCATCGGGACTTTGGACGACCTGCTAAATCGAGCGACCACCGAAACTGATCGTGAGCTCTATAGCAAGATAGCTGAGAAGTACAAGTATCGCGGTGGCAGTGACGATGCCAGGACCTGGTACCAGAAAGTCGTTGACGAGGGTGATCCGCTCGACTCACTGACCGGGGAGGCCCGCCTGTCGTTGGCCGACATGTTCCGTCGGGCCAAGGATTGGGAGACTGCCGAAGCCGCCTACAAGGCGATCATTGCCGACTTCGGCGACAGCCCCACCGGTACGAATGCTGAGATATGGACGGCTATCGTTTACAGACAGAGCGGCGACACCACCAAAGCAGTCGCGGGGTTTGAGGCGTTCATAGAAAACCACCCGGATCATGAGGATGTCGAGTACTGTCAGAAACAGATTAAGAAACTGACCGAACCGCCGGAAGAGAAAAAGGACACGGAAGGATAGTGCCGGCTTTTGCCGGCGGCTCTTGACATGGGATCTTGATCGATGAAGAAACGCACTCTGATATACGAGAAATCATCACCCGGTCGCAAGGGGTACACCCTTCCCGCGGGTCGTATGAGTGAGGACGAAATCCTCGGTTCCATCCCGGCCGAGTTCCATCGCGAAACCGACGCTGAACTCCCCGAGGTCACCGAGGGCGAAGCGATGCGACACTTCGTAGCTCTATCGGTCAAGAACCATCACATCGACAAAGGGTTTTACCCGCTGGGATCGTGCACCATGAAGTACAATCCCAAATTGAACGATGTTGCCGCCGCTATGCCCGGGTTTGCATGTCATCATCCCCTGGCACCGTGTAGTACGGCGCCGGGGAGTCTGCAGTTGATGTGGGAACTGTCCGCACTCCTGGCTGAGATATCCGGACTGCCTTCGGTCTCGCTGCAACCTGTGGCCGGTGCGCAAGGCGAGTTTGCCGGACTGCTGGTGATGCGCGCTTGTCATCTGAAACGAGGCGAGAAGCGCGACCGCATTATCATCCCCGATTCCGCCCATGGCACCAACCCGGCCTCGGTAACCTCGGTCGGCTTCACCAGCGTACAGATTGAATCCAACGACCACGGTGTGGTGGCGCCCGAGGCGGTGGCAGCGGTCATGGATGAGAACGTCGCCGGTGTGATGCTCACCAACCCGAACACGCTCGGCATCTTTGAGACGCACGTCAAAGAGATTGCTGAGATCGTCCACGCAAAGGGTGGCCTGATGTACCTCGACGGGGCCAATCTGAACGCCAATATGGGTATCTTCCGACCGGGCGATGTCGGCTTCGACATCATGCATTTCAACTTGCACAAAACTTTCTCCACACCGCACGGTGGTGGTGGTCCGGGGGGTGGAGCGCTTGGTGTCACTGCTGAGCTGGATCGCTTTCAACCTTTGCCGGTGCTGGAAAAAGACGGCGATGGCCAACTGTTTTTCAACTATGACCGTCCGGATTCAATCGGTCGGCTGCATTCGTTTTATGGCAACTTTGCGAACATGGTGCGCGCCTATGCCTACATTCGCAACCTCGGTGGTGAGGGACTTCGTCGCGCCAGTGAGATCGCCGTGCTCAACGCCAACTACCTCAAGACGCTCATTCGCGAGGACTACGAAGTTCCCTACGATGGACCCTGCATGCATGAGTTCGTAGCATCAGGTAGCCGCCAGAAGAAGCTGGGGGTGAGAACCCTCGACATTTCCAAGCGCCTTCTTGATTTCGGCGTGCATTCGCCGACCAACTACTTCCCGCTGATAGTGCCGGAAGCTTTGATGATCGAGCCGACCGAAACCGAGAGCAAAGAGACGCTCGACGATTTCGCAGAGATCATGAAACAGATCGCGCGCGAGGCTCAGGAGAACCCTGAACTTGTCACCACCGCCCCTCACACCACGCCGGTCCGCCGCCTCGACGAAGTCACCGCCGCGCGCACCCTGGATGTGTGCTACAAAGGGGACGAGTAGTTCGATGGTTGAGTCGGCATACGGCAGCCAGATCGGCAAGCCGGTTATCATTAAGTAGATTCGTCAGACCATTCACGTACTGCAAATCCCATCAGACCAACTGAGATCACGAAATACCTGCTCGCAAATGGACTGATTTTTCGTGGCCACTCACCATTCTCAGTCGTATACAAGGGAAACGTGAAAGCAGGTTGAGATACGAAGACAAGGAGACTAATGTGCGACTGCTGCTGTTGATTATGGTAATCACAATAGTCCAGCCTATCCGGGCCGGTGTAATCACCGGCACGATATATGACCAGGAAAGTAGCGAGCCCCTGCCCAGCGCGACTGTCCGGGTGATGGGAACCGGTCGTTCGATGCTGGCCAATGACCAGGGCCAATACCGGCTCAGGTTGGAGCCCGGAACGTACCGGCTCAAATTCAGTCATGTGGCGCACTATTCGGAGCTTCGCGAGCTGCAGATTACCGCCTCAGATACTGTGCTTGATATACGCATGCGTCCGGCCATGATTGAAATCCCCGGCACTAAGGTCTATAGTCGCGCCTTCGATCCAGCCCAGCGGATTATCCTGGAGGCCATCAAGCGCAAGAAGGAAATCCTCTCTCGATTGCAAAGTTACGACTTCGATGCTTACACCAAACTGCTGGTACGTGATACCTCCAAGGCCGACTCGGAGAGTGTCGTGCTAATCACCGAGATGCAGATGAAAGGTTATTGGGAGCAGCCGGACAAGTATAAAGAGATCATCACGGCCCGCAAAGTCACGTCGAACATTGAGGCCGAGGGGACACTGGTCACTATTGGGGAAATCCTGAATTTCAACGCCAACCGTTTGGATATCGATCGTTACAGTGTTGTATCACCAACGGCGACGGATGCTCTCGACTACTACACTTACTACCTTATCGACACTGTCTTCATCGATGAACAGTTGATATTCCAACTCGAACTGGAACCTAAGAATAACGCCAACCCGCTGTTTGTCGGCACCATTGATATTGCCGACTCGTCGTATGAAGTGGTGGGGGTTGATTGCAGTTTCAGTGAGGGGTTTGAAACCCCGTTCATGTCAGGTATCAACTACCGTCAACGTTGCGCGCAGTTCGACAATGAATACTGGATGCCGGTCGAGATCAGGTTTACCGTCGTTGTCGATTTGCCGATCCCCGGCCTGCCGATCTACTCTATCGATTATGTAGCAGCTCTGCACAACTACTCCTTCGAGGTCGATCATGATGACCGCACCTTCGATTACGTCCTGGAAGTGGCTCTGGAGGCCGACGATGTCGACTCCGCTGCCTGGAATGCCGGGCAGATGGTTCCGCTGACCCCGTTGGAGCAGCGCGGTTACGAACGAATCGACTCGCTTGAGAATGCCCCGAAACCGCTGTTAAAGAAACTCAGGTCGGGACTGTTGCGACTAGTCGCGCGCTCGGTGTTTGACGAGGACTTCTTCCACTTCAATCGAGTTGAGGGCGCCTATGTCGGTTATGGCGGATACCAGGGCAACCTGATACCGCGGAGCAGGCTCAGCTATAAGACCGGCTATGCCTTCGATCTAAAGCGATGGCAGCATCATTATTGGCTGAGCTACCGGCTGTGGCAGAAACGGCTACTCGACATTAGTGTTGCATACACCGATGATATTGTGCCGGTGTCGAATATGATAACGGACTATTACAACCCTACCATCATGGCTCTGTTCAATAAGACCGATCCGCTGGACTACTACCGAAGCCGCGGTCTGCACGTGGACACCAAGGCAAAACTTACCAATCGGATCGGGTTCACAATCGGTTACAACGACCACCGGCATTACACCGAGGTTAACAATACACAGTACAGTTTTTTCCGCTCAAGCAAACAGCACCGACCCAACCCTGGGATTCTCGAGGGAACAATGCGCTCCGGTTTTGTTCGAGTCGCCTACGATTCGCGACCGGTGGCCAAACTCAAGAACCAGGAAGTCAGATTCTCCGCGGTACCGACGACTCAACTGGAAGGGACCATCGGATTCGCATCGCCTGACTTTATCGACAACGATTTCGATTTCGTGCAGTATTCTCTGGGGTTGCGGCGTCGGCAGCGCACTCTCGGTATGGGCCTGACGACCATTCGTGCGGTAGTCGGCGGATCCGACCGATCACTGCCACCCCAGAGATACTTCACTGTCGACTTTGGGGATGAGTTCTTCAGCAGTTCCATGAACTTCAAGACACTCGGTGAGACCAATTTCAAAGGCAGCCGCGCGGCTTTCGTGTACGCGATACACGACTTCGGACGGTGGCTGTTTCGCCGCAGCAACCTGCCGCTGGTTCGGGACATTCCTTTTTCACTTAGCCTGCATGGTGGTGTCTTCTGGACCGATTTCGATGGACATACTGCCCAGCCGGATGATGATCTGATACGCATCGCCCCAAAGATGTACAGCGAACTGGGTTTCGGACTGGGACGGGTGCCGCCGTTGAACTTCAAACTGTTGTTCACCTGGCAGCTTTCCGATTACGATACGAACCGCTTCACCTTCAGTCTGGGGAGTAGTTTTTGAACGGAGTCGAAGGACGTAGACAACACGCCGACCGCGTTGACACCTCATCCTGAGCGGAGTCGAAGGATGAGGACAATACACATTACCCTTGAGCCTTAAGCTCACGGCTATATCTTGCACAGCACATTGCGCAGGTAGTTGAGGCGGGTGTCGACGTTGATCGCACCCAGGTCGATGCTGATGGTTGCACGTCCCGCCAGGTCGAACGACAGCGGACAGTCGGTGGCCTTTCGGAACGCTTCGACCTCGGAGCGCGTGAGTTGGCGGCCTTCTTTGAATGCCAGCTTGGCGCGCCCGGACTTGAGCCGCACCTTTTCGATCTCCAATGCCGCCGCCGCTATCTTCACCGCCGTTGCTTCGATCAGGTTGACCGTCGACAGGGGCATCCGACCGAACCGATCCGTAACCTCGTCGCGAATCTTCTCCACGTCGTCCAACGTGCGAGCATCGGCCAAGCGGCGATAAACGTCTACTTTCTGATGCCGGTCGTTGACGTAGGCGTCGCTGATGTGCAGTTCATAATCGAGTTCCAGTTTGGCTTCGGGCAAAGACCGGAGAGCGACACCTTTCAATTCGGCGATAGCCTCCTCCAGCAGCCGGTTGTACATATCGAAGCCTATCTCTTCGATGAAGCCGGACTGCCTGGCGCCCAGGATTGTCCCGGCGCCGCGAATCTCCAGGTCGCGCATGGCCAGTGCGAACCCGCTGCCAAGATCGGAGTGCGCCTCCAGCGCGCGCAGACGTTTGACGGCGTCGGCTTTCAGTCGACGGATCGGTGGCGTCAGCAGATAGGCGTAGGCCCGGCGGGAGCTGCGGCCGACCCGTCCGCGAATTTGGTATAACTGAGCCAGGCCAAAGCGATCGGCCCGATTGATCAGGATGGTGTTGGCGCTGGGAATGTCCAGGCCGGATTCGATAATCGAGGTGCACAACAGCACGTCGTATCGTCCCTGCATAAACGCCAGCATGACCCCTTCTAATGATTTCTCATGCATCTGTCCATGGGCGATGGCAATCTCCGCCTGAGGCACGATCTTTTTCAAGTAGTTGTACATAGCGTCGATCGTCTGCACCCGGTTGTGCAGGAAAAAGACCTGTCCTCCACGGTCGATCTCGCGCAGAATAGTTGTGGCGATGATGGCCGGGTCGAAGTCAATGATCTCCGTAATGATCGGCAAACGGTCCTTGGGCGAGGTGGTGATCAAGCTCATGTCGCGAGCGCCCATCAGTGACATCTGCATGGTTCGCGGGATCGGCGTGGCCGTCATCGAAATAGTGTCGACGGTGGCGCGCAATCGCCTGAGCTTCTCCTTGTGCCGCACGCCGAAGCGATGCTCTTCATCAATAATCAGAAGTCCCAGATCCTTTATAAACACATCCTTCGAAAACAACCGGTGGGTGCCGATCACCAAATCGACCGTACCATTAGCCAGACCATCGACAATCTCAAGCTGTTCCTTGCGGCTGCGGAATCGTGAAAGCATCTCGATTTTGAGAGGGAACTCCTTGAGCCGGTCGGTGAAGGTTTGATGGTGCTGCTGCGCCAGAATAGTGGTCGGCACCAGCACCGCCACCTGTTTGCCACCTTCGATAGCCTTGAAGGCGGCGCGTACGGCCACCTCGGTCTTGCCGAAACCGACGTCACCGCAGATGAGGCGATCCATCGGTTTGTCATCGGCCATGTCGTACTTGACATCGTTGATGGCTTTCTGCTGGTCGGGCGTTTCATCAAACACGAACGATGACTCCAACTGCCGCAGCCAGACGGTATCCTGGCCAAATGAGAATCCCGTTTTGGCTTTGCGCTCGGCGTACAGCTTGAGGAGGTCGGCGGCCATGTCGGCAATCGCCTTTTTCGTTTTCTTCTTGAGTTTGTCCCAAGCCGGGCCACCTAGGCGCATTAGTTGTGGAGCGCTGTCCTTGCCGGAGTATTTCGAGACGCGGTTAAACTCCTCAATGGGTACGTACAAGCGATCTTTCTCGGCATACTGGAGAGCAAGACAGTCGCGGTTCCTGCCGTCCACCAAAAGCGTCCGAAGTCCCAGATAGCGAGCGACGCCGTGGTCGGTGTGGACCACATAGTCACCGACACCCAGGTTGGAATAATCCTGAATCGCCACGCCCTCTTTGAATTTCTTGCGCCGCACGCGGCGATGGTAGCGACCGAATATCTCGTGGTCGGTCAACAGGCCGAATCGACCGGCGGGACAGACGAAACCGCCCTTGAGATTGACCACTTCCAGCGGCGGCGCCACCTCCAGCGACATGCGCTCCATGATCAGATCGCGCAGCCGCGAGCCTTGCCCCTCGGTAGCGGTGGCAATCAGGTAACGGAGCCCTTGCGATTCGAATTCGCGGATGGTTTTCTCCAGCAAGTCCAGTCGCGACCCCAGGGAGGGATGAGGTTTGCATACGAAATCGATGATGCCCGTACGTCCGCCCCGAAACGGCACCTGATCGATACAGGCATGCCCGCTGATGGAGCCAAAAAGGGAGTCTATTGGCTGGTAGTACTGCTCAGGGGTCGGTAGTCTGGAGAGGCGACCTCGCATCCGTTCGTGCAACAGGGTTGCTTCGTTTACAACAGCATCCGCTTCAGCCCTCAGCGCACCCTGCCCCTGCATGTAAACGATTCCGCGGGGATCGATGAAATCCAGCAGGCGGCCCTGCTTTAGTCTGAAGAGAATGGACAGCCACTCCAGTCCCGGAAGTTCCGGGTCGTTCAGGTAGCGGGTGCGGATGAAATCGGCGTCGTCGGCCGGCAGGAGTTCGAGATAACCTTCCAGTGATTGCTGCGTGATAGGGACCTCGCGTTTGGGCAACAACCGAACTTCATCCCTTCGGCGTAGCGTTCGCTGGGTGGCGACATCGAATTCACGAATCGTCTCGATTTCATCGCCGAACAGTTCAACGCGCACCGGCGCGTCGGAGTCGGGCGTGAAGAAATCGATCAGTCCGCCGCGCACAGCCAGATCACCGACTTCCTCCACCACCGGGACGCGACGATATCCCAGCCGGATCAACCGCGCCACCAAATCGTCCAGGTCAACTTCCCCACCGGCCTTAAGACTAATCATACTCTCGGTGAGATTGTCGCGCTGGATTGTTGGTTCCATCAACGCGCGGATGGAGCAGACCACCACCGGCAAGCGACCTTCCAACAACCCGGCCAAAGTGGAAATCCGACGACCCATAATCTCCCCTACCGGGGCGCGAAAATCGTAGGGCAATATCTGACGCGAGGGGAAATGCCCGACCCTGCCCGAACCCATGAGGAAGTGGAGGTCCTCATAGAGATCGTTGGCTTTCTCCGCATCGGAAGCCACCACCAGAATCGGCCGTTGCAGTTCGTCTGCTAAGGAGTAGATTAGACATGACGCGGCTGAACCGACCAAACCGGTAACGGTGGGTGAGGATGAGTCTTCAATTGCCGCCAGCAGTTTGCGAAATGGTGCGTAGTCCCGAAACTGCTCCAGGACTCTCGGCAGGGCGCGCGTTGCTTCAACCGCGGGTGTCTCGGTATCCAGTGCGTCACATCCTTTCAGACAGCACAAAAGCCCCGGATCGATTTTGACCGGGGTGTGCCTTTTTGTTTTGTATCGTCTAATATACGGGAAAGTTCACGAGACGCCAGTTTTTTGACACATGAATGTGTTCTTCGCGCTCCGCGCGTCGCAACGACGATTCCAGGACGTCGGATCTCAGGTGGTGTCAGGCGACTCGCCTGACACCCGTTGGGTTGGCTAGCAAGCGTCGGGCGGGGTCGCCCGACGCCACCATCGGTTAACGCCTTTTTCAACAAGCCCGAACGTCCGGGCCACGCGCCCGGCGACCTCCCGCACTTTTCGCCCCTACGTCATCCTGAACGGAGTCGAAGGATAGGCGGAGCTGGATGCCCGCCTGCGCGGGCATGACGGACGAGAGAGCGGAGTGCCTACCCCTCAGCATCGATCTCGGCCATCAGGTCGCCGCCGACTTCAAGCTGGTCGTAGGCTATTTCGGTGGAGCGGTAGAGCACCAGGAGGGCGACTCGTCGGTTGCGGGCGTCGTTGGGATTGTGCATAATCATCGGGAAGCGATCGGCATAGCCGCGCACTTCACGAATCTGGTCCTCGCCGAGTCCAGAGACCTCCATCAACTCACGAGCGGCGTTGGCTCGGTCGGCCGACAGCTCCCAGTTGGTGTAAATCTTGTCTCCCCCATATTGAGCATCAGTGTGACCTTCGATCACTATCCGGTTGTCAAGTTCACCCAACTCGCGGGCAATCGTGATTAGGATTACTGCGCTCTTCTGAAGCAGTTTGGCCGAGCCGGGCTCGAAGAAGGCGGGCGAGTTTTCCGATTCGTTTAGAATTATGCGCAGTCCTTCCGAGGTCATTTGCATCTTGACGTTTTTCTTGAGACGCTTGAACGCATCCTGCTTGTTGAGTTCATCGATAATCTTCTTGGCCGCCTTATTCATCTGCTTGCGCTCGACATCGGTGGGACCTTTGGAACTCTCTTTTTTCTTAGACTTCAAGCCGATATCGGAGGAGATTCCCGGGATGACTGAACTCGAGCCTTTCAGGACGCCGGACTCGCCCTCCCTTTGGAACTTGCCGGGATCCCGAAAGTAGCCACCGACGGCCTGGCGCACCTCCGGCTTCTGTCCGACCAGCCACATAACCAGGAAAAAGGCCATCATGGCTGTCATGAAGTCCGCCAGGGCCACTTTCCAGGCGCCGCCATGGTGACCGGCGTGGCCGCGCTTGACCCTCTTTATTATTATAGGTTGCTGTTCGTTGTTTTCAGCCATCCGCGCTATCTCTTCTTGGTTTCGTTGCAGGCCGCTTCAAGTTCCAGGAAGCCGGGACGTACGATCTCAAAAAGTGATCGCCTTGCAAATTCAACCGCGATTACGCCGGCGACACCTTTGTTGAAGGCCAGGAGACCATGTTTGATACAGGTGATGTACTGCTGGCTTTCATTCACGCGGTGCTTTAGGCTGACAGCGAGAGGACCCACGAAACCATAGCAGGCCAGAATGCCGAGAAAGGTACCGACCAGGGCGGCCGCTACGCTATGACCGATTTCGGCCGGCGGACCGTCGATTTTCGCCATAGTGATCACTATGCCCAGCACCGCCGCTACGATTCCCAAACCGGGCAGCGAGTCGGCGGTAGTACTCAGCGCTGTTGGTGGCTCCATCTCAGCTTCATGCATGGCTTCAATGTCGGAATCCATCAGGTCTTCCAGATCGTGCGGCTGGACCGCGCCTGAGATAATGACACGCATGGTATCGGCAAAAAACGCCATGGCTGCGTGGTTCTTCAGAAATTTCGGGTAGCGTTGGAAGATTTCGCTCTCTTCGGGATGTTCGACGTGGTTCTCCAGCCCAACCAGTCCATCGCGGCGGGCCACGTTGAAGACCTCAAACATCATCACGAGAACATCGAGGTAGTCCTTTCTTGCAAAACCTGCCCCGAAAAGGCCGGTGAGCTGTTTTATCAGCGCTTTCAGCACTGCCGTGGGAGTAGCAATAATCAGGGCGCCGAGGGCGGCCCCGCCGATGATAAGGATTTCGTTGGGCTGATTGAGGGCCATCACTTTGCCCCCGTGCCACATGAAACCACCCAGGACCGATCCAATCACTATTATCAAGCCGATAAGTGCAAGCATAAGTTCAGCTTCTGTTGGACGTTAGTTCTCCATTCTCAGCCGCATCAAACGGCCATCATTCTATAGTTTCGACAGATGTGGCCGATTCTGAACGGCTGGAGCGTGAGTTGAGATGGCTTTTTGTCGGTTCACCTCAGTAAATTGCAGGCCCGGAGTAACGGATCAGCCATCCACAAAAAGCTTGCCGGTCCCGGGATTGCCCTGTAATTTGCTGCGAGTTTCGAATCTGGGAACGACTATTACGACTACGGAGGAAATGTGCGCATCCTGACGAATAGACGAACGATAATTCTGATGGCGATCCTGGCAGTTTATCTGGTTTTCGGACTCGCTTTTGGATCTCCCACCGAAATAACCGGTGAGCCGGCCGTAGCCGAAGCGACTCACGATGTGGGCGGTCATGGCGGGCCGGTGCTGGGGCTGTTGCTGGGATTAATCGTAATACTGCTGGTGGCCAAGTTAGGCGGCGATCTTTTCGAGCGCTTCGGCCAGCCGGCGGTGCTGGGGGAGTTGGTGCTGGGCATGTTGATCGGCAATCTGCACCTGCTCGGCATCGATGTCCTGGAACCATTCAAACATGACATAACACTGGAGGTTTTGGCGGAACTGGGCGTGATCATTCTGCTGTTTGAGGTCGGCCTCGAATCATCGGTCAAAGAGATGATGAAAGTCGGGATGGCCTCTTTTATGGTTGCCATATTTGGTGTCGTCGTACCGTTCTTCCTGGGCTGGGGGGTCGGCCATCTTTTCCTGCCGGAAGAATCGATCTACGTTCACATCTTCATCGGCGCTACACTCACCGCCACTTCCGTCGGCATTACGGCCCGCGTATTGCAGGAGATAGGGAAGATAAAGTCGCGCGAGGCGAAAATCATTCTCGGGGCGGCGGTGATCGACGATATCTTAGGATTAGTGATCCTGGCCGTTGTCGCGGGGATAATCACAGCCATCAACAGCGGGCAGGGAGATGGTATTTCATCCGGGGCGATTCTGTGGATTATCAGCAAGGCTATCCTGTTCATCGTCGGTGCCATCGTCATCGGTGGTTGGGTCCTGCCGCACTACTTCAGGTTCGCGGTCCGGCTGAAAGGCAAAGGCGTGTTCCTGTCGTTCTGTCTGCTGGTCTGCTTCACCCTCTCCTACCTTGCCGGTCAGGTCGGCCTGGCGCCGATCGTGGGGGCTTTTGCGGCCGGACTGATACTGGATGAATTGCACTACCACAAGTTTCGGGAAAAAGGTGAGCGCAGCATAAATCATTTGATCGAACCGATAGCCGTTTTCCTGGTGCCGATTTTCTTCGTCCGGATGGGGATGATGGTCGAGTTGAGCACTTTCGCACAGATAGAAATACTGGGCTTTGCGGCGGTGATGACGCTGGCCGCAATTCTCGGTAAGCAGGTATGCTCACTGGCTATCTTCGACAAACAGACCAATCGTATTGCTATCGGTCTCGGCATGATCCCACGCGGCGAGGTAGGTTTGATCTTTGCCGGTATCGGCGCCAAGTTGATGCTTGATGGTCACCCAGTGATCTCGGCCGGTACCTATTCGGCAGTTGTAATCATGGTAATAGTGACCACCCTGGTGACGCCACCGGCTTTGAAAATCTCGCTTTTGCGCGGGGACAAGAAGAGTGTATCACAGACCGGAGAGTCAGCAGCAGCGAAAGCGTAGCTTGACCGTTGCCGATAAACGGTACCGCGCTACCTGTCTAGTGTTCTGTCACAGAATCAAACTCACCCCGTCTGGTACCCGACGGGTCTTCAGACCTGGCCGGTGTCGCCGTGAACGGGGATTGCCGGATCATGTGATTATGTTCATGATGCCGGGCGCGTCACTTTATCCAGTTCACCTCTGACAGCCACGACCAGCCGACGCCGGGTGAGAGGCTTTTTGACAAAAGCGCCGGCTCCCATCTTCAGAGCCGTCGCTCTGTGTGTAGGGGTATCGCTCTCGGGAATACCCTGAGGGTCGGCCTTACAGTTGCAGAGCACCGGTCTGACGGTAATGCCACCGGATGGCGTCACCAGCCTCGGTAACGTGTCTATCACACGCTACATCCCCCATGACACCGTTGACCGAGTACAGCCAGTAATACCCACCTTCGTTGGAGATGGAGTCGATCCTGATCACGTAAGCACCCTTTAGCGATGACATGTGCTTGACATCATGTTCCTTCACGAGAACATCGAATACTGTCAGGGAATCGATGCCGGTCATCTCAAGAATGAGACTATCGGCGGGGTCGGCCAGCCCGGCGCGTTTAATATCCTGATCACCGGCGGTGGTGGTCTCGTCCTCTTTCTTGCCGCATGATACTGCCAGCACCAGGGCCAGAAACAATGTCGTAATAAAGGCGAGTCGAGTGGATTGTGTCATCATTACCTCATGTTAGGTCAGAATTTTCATTATGCCTTCATCATAGGTAAGAACAATCCACTCCCAAATCAAGACCAGCCGGCGTTTTCATACCGGGAATCTTACCTCTGCGTAGGTGGACCAGAAAAAACTTGAATTGTGCCGTTGTAATCAGGTATGCTGCGTGAGAGGTTAGTACTCTATGGATTATGGACGCATCATCAGTGAGTCGTTTCGGATATCCTGGCGTTACAAATCGCTGTGGGGTTTCGGCCTGTTCGCCGGCAGTATCGGCGCCGGGTTCAGTTTTGATCCAAGCGCTCGTGATTTCTTCACAGGAAAGAACGATTTGCGCGAAGCAATTGAATCGGCCGGTTCGGCGATTGGCCTGGAGTTTGTATTCGCATGGGTTATCGTAATCGGAGTCATTGGCCTGATTCTGATGGCCATTCACCTGGTTTGCCTTCCCGCCCTGATTGACGGCGTAAACAAGATCAAACGAGGTGGCCTCTTCCGATGGAGCAGTTCCTTTTCCGCGGGGCTGGACTTCTTCTGGCGTTTTCTGGGACTGGCTATGATCTCGATAATGATTGCGGCCCTGGGATTCGGCCTCAGCGTGGTGGTTGGACTGGCTTTGGCCGACATTGATACCGCAGTACTGGCCATAACGGCTTTTTTGTTCCTGCCCGTGACGCTGTCCATCGGATTTGTACTCACCAGTATTTTTGCGCTGGCCCAACGCGCTATGGTGGTGCGTGACGTCGGCATTGCTGATGGATTACATGAAGGCTTCGAGTTGCTCCGGCGAAACTTCCTCAAAAGCCTGGTGATATTTCTAATCTATATCGGCGCCTCGATCGGAGTCGCCTTCGGCGCCATGCTCATCTTAGGGATCGTCGCGATTCCCGTCGTGCTGTTGGCGCTGATTGTGGAAAGTGCGTGGATCCTGATTGTCATCCTTGGTTTCATTGTCGGCCTTCCACTCTTGCTGGTTATGATAGCCTTCGCCACTACTTTTCTTCAAAATCTCTACACGCTTTTTTACTTCGAGCTGGTCGAACCGGGCGGGCTGTCAAAACCCGCTTCCGCTGCACCGGCCACCCCTCTGGCGTAGTTTTGCCTTGCTTTCGGCGTCCAAGAGCCAATTATTGTCTGGCATGAATAGGATTCTTCCGGGATGTTTGGTCCTGCTGGCTCTGTGCGGGACCGTGGCCGCACAGGATACGTACTACTCGTTCTTCAGCTACAACGGGTTCACGCCCAAAGTCGGAGTTAACGACCGTTCGACCGCCCTGCAGAGTTCGCTTTATCCTCAGATGTATCGACAGCAGGCGGTACGTGGCGACATGCGCTGGCTGGCTCAGAACGACAGTTCGCTGGTAACCTTCTGGGCGGCACAGGGTGACACCGTCCTTCACATTATGCGCGAACTGTCCGGTATCGAATGGTACGAGTCGGAGTTCGATATCTACCTGGTCAGGTATTTTCCGACCCTTGGCTCATCTGATCCGACAGTCCTCCCCATGGGCGGTATGGGTGACGGGACCGTTTTCGAAGTTGCCCCGGATGGCAGTCGGTTGATTCTCAATCTGATATTTCAGCTGTCCCGACGGATGCTGGCCCAGGCGGTGCAGCCGGAGGATTCGGTGATACTCGGTATCGCTTACCACCCATTGATGCAGCCCGGTCCCTTTCGACAGGACAATCTGGCCATGTTGCTGGCCATGGCGACCTGTCAGAACATTATAGGATATGACTCAACCTATGATGCCTACCGGTCGGCTTTCTGGAAATACCACAGCCCTGGTCGTGAGATCTTTGATAAGTACTTTCTCGATCAATGGATCCTGAGTCCCGACCGCCCCCTGGCCGACTGGATCGCGGCTGAATCTTATGGCTCACAGTTGGTCAAACTAACCCGTCCCCCAAAGCCACTGCGGCGAGGTCCTGGCCCAAAGCAAAGGCAGTTCGTCGAGGGATTGCCGCTGGAAGGTAAGCTGGGGTTCTCGGTCAGCCTGGACGAATCAGGACGGTTGATGGTGAGCCAAATCGATACCTATCGTCTGGCCTACGCCAACGGTCTCCGTGAAGGCGACCTTGTTTTCAGGGTTGATGGTCGCAGGGTGAAGACCCAGAAGGCTATGGTGGAACATATCCTCACTGGTCTTGACAACGGCGGGGCTATTCTTGAGATCATCAGAGAAGGCAATACTGAGACTTTGCTTTTGCAGCCGATTAAGACCCTGGACGAAACCGACTATTACTATCTCGATGCCTCTGAAGAGATGGACGCCGATTCCTTATCTACGCCGGTCGAGCAGCCGGAGGAGGATGAGTTTTAGAGCATATAGACTCAGACCTCCAGAGCCAGAATCCCTTCCCCCCACAAAAAAACCCCTGTCGGCTAAACAGGGGTCTGGTCTAACAAAACTGGCCGGTTAACGCCAATTTCTTTGTCGGTACCCTTATCCGCAAACAGTGTGCCAAGCTGAAAACAGCCTCCTGCTCACGGTTCCCCGCAGAGTCTGTCTCTGTTACACGGCCTTTGTTTCCTTTATCTGCAATCCAATGCAACCTAAGCCCCATATGAGAGTCGCAATTACCTTCAAGGATTGAGTGTTCAGATGTGGTTGGAAACGCGCGGGATAGACGTATGAGATTAGGCCTGCAGTGAGGCGGGAATCGGCGCCTCGGTGGCGACGGCTGCCAGGGGAAACTTGACAGTGATCGAAGTGCCTTGCGACAACGCCGACTCGATCGATAATTCGCCGCCGTGGCCATCGATAATTCGTTTGCAGACCAGAAGGCCGAAGCCGTGACCGGTCTTCTTGGTAGTGAACTTCTCCGAAAAAGCTTTCTCAAGAAGAGCCGGCTCGATACCGGCGCCGGTGTCTCGGATAGTCACTGCAAATGACTTGGAGGCATGATCGACCACGACCACGACCTTAATCTCACGTTGAGCGCAGCCTTCTGTGGCGTCCGCGGCATTGTTGAACAGGTTATACAACAACTGTTGGATATGGGTAGCATCCGCTTCAAACAGGATCGGCTCGGCCAGTGGCTCAACATCAAGTGTAACGCCGTGATATCTTTTTTGCGGCTTGAGGTAATCAACTACCTCCATCAGCAGCTGATCGAACCGGATGGTTTCCTTCCTGGAGGCGATCGGGGTCAGGTCCATAAGGTTGCCGGTGAACGTCTTGATCTTATCGACATTCTCCGTGATGGCGTGCAGATACCTGTCGAGTTCATCGTAGTGCTGTTTCTTGAGGTGATGGTCCAACAGCGACAGATTGCCCGCAACGACACCCAGGAAGTTGTTCAGTTCATGACCGATCTCAGCCGACATCTCGCCGCGCGTGGCCATCTTTTCCAACTGGATCGTTTCATCCTGCAGTTCTTTCAGCCGAGCGTACGCATCCTTGGCCTCTTCCAGAAGCAGGATGTTCTCCAGCGACAGAGCCAACTGACTGGCCGTAATGGACAGGAAGGTCAGGTCGGTTTCTTTGAGCTTCTCTGCTTTTTGATCGAGACCAATCATAATCAGACCGTAGAGCGAGCCGGCGCGACTTAGCGGTACGGTTACGATACGGTCGGCAGTCTGTAGACAAGGCGGCAGCAGGTAATCGGTCAGGGCCGGGTCGGGACAGGCAGTGTACAGTGGATGTTGTTCGATTTGCCGCACGTAGAACGGCGCTTCAAGAAGACTCGGGTCGACTTTCTCCAGGCACCTGCTCAGAGGCTCGTCGGAGAGTGTCTGTTCCTCGGTTTGTTCATCGATGATGCTTATGAGCCGGCAGTCGGCACCGTGGCTGCCCCAGTAGAGAGCCGCTCCACGCGTGCATCCACAGTGGACCAACGCGAATTTCAACGACAGGGTGGTCAGCGACTTGCGGTCACCTGCTGTGTACAGCATCTGATTGAGGTCGGAGAGCCGTTCCAACTGCGTGTCTGGGCCTTTATCGGTCGCTTGCCGACGTATCTTCTCAACCGCCTTGGTCACTGCCTGTCGGATTTCGGTCAGTTCGAACGGCTTGAGAATGTACTCAAAGGCGCCTTGCTTGATAGCTTCTTTGGCCGAATTCAAATCGGCGTAACCGGTCATAAAGATGACGACGAGGTCGGGACACAACTCGCGCGCCCGAGCGGCCAGTTCGATGCCGTCCATATGAGGCATGCGGATATCGGTGATGATGAGATCAGCCGGGGAGGCTTCGATCAGCTTGAGCGCCTCAGGGCCGTTGGCGGCCACTTCGACCGTGTGGCCTTCATCCTCTAACGTGTCGCGAAGTAGTGAGAGGACGATTTCCTCGTCATCGGCCACAACGATGCGTATCCCTTTTTCGTCAGTCCGGGTCATACTGATTTGGTTACTGCGAGGATCTTTTCCAGCGCCTTGGTGACCTCATCAAGGTCAAACGGTTTGGTCAGACAGCCATAAGCTCCCGCCTCCTGGGCCATGCGAGCCAGTTCATCCGGCAGGGAGTCGGTCATTATGAAACGCGACTGGGGACGGTGAGCGATCACTTCGGTGAACACCTGATAGCCGTTCTTGCGAGGCATATGTAAGTCGCACAGGATGGCATCGTAATCGCCGTCAAGCGCTTTCTCGATACCTTCCTGTCCGTCAATGGCTGTGTCGACCTGATGACCCTGGTCGCTCAGGTACTCCACCAGGAGATTCCTGATCACCAAAGAGTCGTCCACCACCAGAATCCGTGCCATCGGTTACCTCATTGCTCGATACACTCGGTCACTGCCTTCTTGAGATCCGAGATTGAGAACGGTTTGGAAAGGAAGGCCGAGGCGCCGCTCTTGGCCGATTCACTAACGGAAAAGAGGGTGGAATACCCGGAGATGACCACGACCTGGTAATCGGGATCCACCTGCCGGGCAAACTTCACCACCTCTTCGCCGGAAACCCTCGGCATCTTCAGGTCGGTGATGATGAGATCGAACTTGCGCTCTTTGATTTTTGCGATGGCTTCATCGCCGTCGCAGGCGACAGAGATCCGGTAGTCTTCACCAAGGACCTCAAGGAGGAACTCACGGATGATCTCTTCATCATCAACGATCAGGATTGATTTCGGGTTAGTATCCTGCATCAGCGGCTGTCAAAACCTGTGCCTTCGGTTGTGTTCAAAACTACTTAATAGATGTATCGGACACGACGGCCGGTTTCTGAACCGGTAGGATGAGAGTGAAAGTCGTCCCTTGACCGATCACGGAGTCGACTTTAATCTCGCCGCCGTGGTCTTTGATGATACCGTAGCTGACTGAAAGACCCAGCCCGGTACCCTTACCGACTTCCTTGGTGGTAAAGAACGGCTCAAAAATCTTCTTGATATTCTCCGGCTCGATGCCTGAGCCCAGATCGATAAACTGCAGCTCAACGGCGCCGCCGAACTCTCCCAGCGCCGGGCTGTATCGCGACTTGATACGAATACAGGTTTCCGGCGCCGAAGCGTGCATGGCGTTGATGATCAGGTTGGTGAACACTTGCTGCAACTGACCGCCGTTACCCTGGACGATGGGTAGGTCGGCATCAACTTCAAGCTTCAACTCGATTTGATTCATGTGCAGTTGATGTTCGACGAACGTCACCGTGTCCTCGATTATGGCATTGACGTTAACATCATCGAACTCGGTTTCCCGTCGCGAGCGGGAGAATCTGAGCAGGTTCTGTACGATTGCTTTGCATCGCCGCGCCTGTGTCTCGATATCAGTGAGGTAGCGGATGAAGCTGTTCACTTCCTTGTCGCCAAACTCGCCGGTGCTCTTCATCTTCATTTTCTCCAGGGCGAACTGGGCGTAGCCGAGAATGCCGCCAAGCGGATTGTTCAACTCGTGGGCCACGCCCGCCGCCAACTGACCGATGGCACTCATTTTTTCGGATTGAATCAATTGCGCCTGGGCATCTTCAAGTTCGAGGGTTCGCTCAATGATTTTCTCCTCCAGCGTTCGATTGTAATCCTCAATCTCGTTGCGTGACTGCTGCAGCGATCCGATCATCTTGTTGAAGGTGTTGGCCAACTGTCCGATCTCATCATGTTGCTTGAGATGCACCCGTTGACTCAAATCGCCCCGCGCCACCTGGTCCGTGACGTCGACTAACATCTTGACCGGCTTGGTAACGAACCGAACGATGAAAGCGATAAGTACAATCGTAACAGCCACTACCAGCAAGGTCAGAATAATCGCCGCCAGGCGTGCTTCGGCGATCGATTTGTTCACATTCTCAAGACTCAGCACCAGCTTTATGTCGCCCAGATGCTCCTGCACGAACATGCGAGCCAGAGACGGGTCGATGCCGCCGGTGATACCGAGGTTTTCGCGGTCCAGCTTCTCGACACGGGACATCACCGGATAATTAAATTCGATGTAAACGTTTCCGGCGGAGTCTTCTACGTAAAAGTCACGGCAGGAGGCATCCTCGGGGTCGTTGGACAGGTTGATTTCTCTGAGTCGAACCGTACTGTGATCAACCCATTCGCCAAGCTGCGACAGTACTTCGCCTTCACGGTTATAGATTATGGCACAACGGATATCTTCGAAGACTGAGAATTTCTCCAGCAACTCTTCCAGTTCCTGCCTGTCTTCAAAGAGCACACCACTTTCGGCCTGCATGGCCAGAATGCGGACCATGGTCTCGCCGTTGGTCTCCAGCCCGAGGTGGAAGCCTTCCTCCTGCCGCTCGATCAGGTAGGCGCTGACGACCAGAATCGAACAGACCAGGATAAAGGATATCGGAAACACGAATTTCGTGCGCAATTTACAGCGGTCGATCATGCCTCGGAGGTTCATCGGTACACCTCCTTGGCCACGGCCACCAGTTCATCGGGGATCTCGATCTTCACGTGCTCAGCGGTTTTTTCGTTGTAATGAAACCAGATCACATCGGCCAGGGTCACGGGAATGTTCCCCGGCTTCTGCCCGGCCAGGATCCTTTTGACGATCTCGCCGGCTTGCATTCCGATCGCCTTATAGTCGAAATCCAGGGCGAAGAGCGCTCCCGACTCAACAACATGCCGGGAGAAGCCCATGAACGGCACGCCCTTGCGCAGGGTGCTCATAAGGATGTACCGGGTGGAGCGGGGATCAAACAAGTTGTTGTCCGCCACGCTCCAGATGCCGTCAACCACCGTGGCTAACGAATCCAGGGCTTGCGGCAATTCCTTGAAGTTGTTTACCGGTATCGGCACCAGAGTGAGCCCGGCGTTGTTAGCCACCACCCTGGCATGAGCTATCAGGCTGGCCGTGTTATCGGTGTACAGCACGCCGATCTTCTTAAGCCCCGGGACGATCTTCTTGAAATACTTGAACTGGAGGTCCACCGGGATATCGAGTGAGGCGCCGGTGAGATTACCGCCGGGCCGGGCCATGGACTTGACGAATCCGGAAAGCACCGGGTATTTCACCGCTGAAAAAACAATGGGGACGTTTTCGAGATTGGTCCGGGCGAACTCGGTCGCCGAACTGCCTACCGTCAGAACGACATCCGGCAATACTTTGTCCAGCGAGTCGACGATATCGAAGTTGGCCGAGGCGTTTTCGCCCACCTGAAAGACATGGAAGACGGCCTCAGGATGGGCACGTCGGATCACCTTGCGCGCGCCCTGCAGAGTCCGCATAGTAGACTTGAGGCTGTCGCGGATGAGTATGCCGACCTGGATATCATCGGCTGCGTGTACCGCCCCGCCCGCGGCGAGAAGACACCACACCACTACTGCTACGACAACTCTCCTGGACCAGGCATTCATAGGCGTACTGGAGCCTTCGTATGTGACAATGTTGACAATCCTCTGCTGCCGAATGTTCCCCACTGAGGTCAACGCCAGTGGTTGTATTTTCTAAACTATCGGACATCGCACCCAAAACTTGACAAGCTCGGCTCACGGGGTTGAAATCGGTTGCCCAGCGGACTTTTCGTCCCGGAGTGGTGTTTATTTTGGCTGTCAAGTATTCGATTGGCGCGCCGACAATAAACACAAAGCGAATTCTGTTTCAGAAGCCGAACTATAGCAAAGAAATAATATGTTTGACATAAACAGTGCAGGAGGAGTTGCTTTGTACAAACCACTTCTATCGTTGTTCTTGCTCCCGCTTGTGCTCCTGGTGCTTTTCGATGCAGCGCCGTTGGAGGCGGGTGTGAGCGGCAAGATATCGGGAGAGGTTATCGACTCACGAACCGGCGAGCTCATTGTGGGGGCCACGGTTCGATTGGCGGGAACAAACATCGCCACGCAGACGGACGATGACGGGGAGTATTTCATGATCGACATGCCTGTCGGCAAGTGTGATCTCTCCGTCACCTTCATGGGCTACAAGTCGATAACCAAACAGGGGGTTCGTGTTCTGGTGGACCTGACAACACCGGTCGACTTCGAACTTGACCAGCAGGCCGTCGAGATCGGCCAGGAAATCGTGGTGGTCGCCACTAACCCGATAGTCCAACTGGACCAGACTGAATCGCGGGTCATCTTCACCGCCGATCAGTTGAAGGATTTGCCCAACATCACCACGGTGCAGTCGGTTCTAACCAACTATCCGGGTGTCGTAGTCGGCCGTGATGCAAGTCTCCACGTTCGCGGCGGACGGGCCGGCCAAGTGGCCTACTACTACGACGGGTTTTCGGTTCAGGACCCGTTCTACTCGACCGCCGGCATTCGCATCATGCCCTCAGCGTTGGAGGAGTTATCGCTTACTTCCGGCGGCTACACCGCCGAGTACGGTGAGGCGCTCTCCGGTGTTGTCAATGCCGTCACCCGCGATGGTGGCCCCATCTTTCATGGCGGCATAAAGGTATACGAAGGAGTCACCCATCCTTATGACGTCAATACCGGCGACTGGGGCAGCCTCAAGCGGACCGGAAACCGGTCGCTGTCGTTTAATCTATCCGGTCCGATCGTGGGAATGGATCCCAAACGCTACACGTTCTTCACAGCCGGAGAATACCTCACCGACGAAACCTCACTTCCGGCCAACGGCTACGATGCTTACACCTGGACGGCTAAGGTAACGGCTCAGCCAACATCGCGCGTAAAGCTCAAGAGTCATTTCACCTATTATGACGCCAGCGGCGGTGCTTACACCCATCGCGACGTCAACGGTATTTCGTACGATTTCAATCTTGACGGTCTGCCGGTATTTGAGAAGAAGTCCCATCTGCTGGGGCTGACGGGGAATTACAATTTCAACGAGAGCATGATCTTCTCGGCAACGGTCAACACCTTCAGAACCCGCACCTGGCAGGGTCCGCCTGACCTGATCGACACTTACTGGGATCAATGGCCGGGTTATGATGTGGATGACGATGGTACTTATAATGGCACCATCGATGATGACAACTATCTGGGCTATCGCGATTTCGAAAACCCATACCATGTAGTAGGCTTTACGCTCGGCGATGATTTCAATCCGACCTTCCGTCGAAGAGAATCGAAATATACTTCCGTGAAAGCCAGCCTGTTGACCCAGGTAAATAAATCGAACCAGGTCAAGGCCGGCCTTGAGTATCGGCGCTATAATGTAGCCTGGGACTCCAAACAGTTCTTCAACGACAACCCGTATGGTGAGAAATACTCCAGCAAGCCGTTGATGGTATCGGCCTTCCTGCAGGATAAACTGGAGTACAAGGACTTCGTCATCAACGTAGGCTTGCGCTTTGATCACCACAACGCCGACATCAGCTATAATGTCACCCCACGGGACGCACCCCTGGATACGGTAGCACGTTATGTCAAGGCGGAGTCCAAATCCCGCCTGTCACCGCGTCTGGGTGTATCCTTCCCGATAGCCGAAGCCTCGGTTATGCATTTCAACTACGGCGTGTACTACCAGCAGCCGCGCTTCACATACCTGTACACCAACATACAGGGAGACGTCACTTCGGGTCTACCGCTTCTGGGCAACCCGGATCTGGAACCGGAACAGACAATCTCTTATGAGCTCGGTCTGGACCACCTGATCGGCGAGGATCTCCGGATCGACCTGACCGCTTACTACAAGGACATCGAGGATCTGGCCACGACGCGCGCCTCACTGCGCGAAGCCGCCACTACCATTACCTACTTCGACAACGGCGATTATGGCTCCGTGACGGGCTTCGACGTGCAACTCGAAAAGCTGTCGATTGGTGGATACTTGGGTGGCTCGATCTCGTACGGTTATATGGTTGCCACCGGTAACGGCTCCTATGCCACCGAACCGTACTACACCTTCCTCACCTCGGCCGAAGATACGCTGGCGCCGGTGGGTGAGTATCCGCTCGATTTCGATCAGCGCCACACCGTCACAGCCGTGCTCAGCTATCGTGTTCCCGCGGACTGGGCTGGTGAATTGTTCGGTCTGTCGCTACCCGGAGCCTGGGGCTTCACGACCGTTGGCCATTACGGCTCGGGATTGCCGTACACGCCGACCGATCCCTTCGGCAACCGCCTGGGTGAACGCAACGAAGGTCGCCTGCCGGCCAACTACACTGTCGATATGCGCTTCAGCAAGGAGTTTGCAATCGGTCGCAGCGGCTATACACTCGGCCTGTTCACCGAGGTCGACAACCTGTTCGACCGGCGCAACGTCATCGATGTTTACTCGCGCACCGGCCAGCCGGACAACGACGGCCAACAGATCGGGCTCGGGGCGGCAAATGAGGAAGAGCGGGCCGAACTGCTTTACCTCGATCGCTTGCATGACCATGATCCTCAGAACTACTCGCTGCCCCGGACCATCCGGGTCGGCTTAGAGTTTACCTTTTAGAGCGGAGCAGAGAGAATGAAAACGAAATACACTACATCCAGAGTTGGTTGGGTGATACTGCTGCTTCTGCTGGTACCTGTTGCCCTGGTCGCAGCGCGACCCGCCCCTCAAGGCGGGCTGCTGGACCCGGACAGCCCACGCCCGCCGGCTGCACTTTCGCCCGGCCTGTTCACACTCGACCAGATTACCCATAACAAGGGAAACATCGTTACCACCGTCGACAACTTCGGGTATATCGGCGGTTACCAGTACTACGGGTATCCCTCGGGCGAATGGCCGCGCAACTCCGGTCATGACTATATCGGCGAGATCCGTTACTGGATGGGCGCCGTGACTCCCGACGGTGACACCCTGGTGGCCAATACTTATGACGATTTCCAGGCGATGCCGATGCCGGTCAACGGTGAGGATGTCTACAAGATATATCTTTCCACCGACCACACGCGCTATTACGACTACGATCCGACCGATCTGGTCGGCAGCGCCACCGGCAACCCTGCCTATGGCTGGCGCGTTTGGGATCCGACTGCCGAAAATTATGATTACAACCAAAACTGGGATGCCCTCGCGGCCGACTTTGCACCGGGCGGTCCGACTTCATTGCAGGAGTCGCACTATCGTTTCAACGATGCCGCCGAAGGAGCGCCGCTTCTGGGACTGGAATTGACGCACACTATCATGCAGTGGAACTACTGCTATAATGAGGACTTCCTGTTCGTCGTAGTAGAAATCACCAATACCTCTGATGTCGATTACTCGGAGTTCGCTTTCGGGCTGTATATCGATATCGACGTAGGTGGTCCGGACGGAACCGGCGAGAACGGCCGCCTGAACGACATGGTAGCCTGGGACTCCACCGAGAACCTTGCCTGGAACTATGACGTTGTCGGCTTTGACCCCGGCTGGAAAGATAAGACCGGAATCATGGGCACCAAGATTCTTGAGATGCCCGGCGGTCTCGGTATGACGGCTTTCCGATCCGATGAATGGGCGATTGTTACTTCAATCGATGACGCGGGCATGTTCGAATTGATCAACAGTTCACAGTTCGACGAGTCTCAGCCACCAGATGATCAGTTCTACATTCAGTGTACGCGTGGCATTAACCTCACCGCCGGCAAGACGGTGCGCTGCGTGTACGCCCTGGTCGCCGGTGATGACGAAGAGGACTTCCGCGACAATGCCTCAATTGCTCAGGACTTGTATGATAACAACTTTATCGGCCCTCAGCCTCCGGCGACGCCGAAGCTGACGGTGCGCGCCGCCGACCGGAAAGTTTACCTCAGTTGGAGCGACACGTCAGAAGTGAGCATTGACCCACGCACTGGTGAAGCTGACTTTGTCGGTTACAAACTGTATCGAAGCGATAACCGTGGCAAGACCTGGGGCGAGCCGGACTACAACACAGGCAACAATTGTCTGACCCTCGATTACGGAACAGTCGCCGTGTACTCTGTCACCGCTCCGGGTGATCCGATTCCGCATTCATTTATCGATACCGGATTGTACAATGGAGTCGAGTACTGGTACTGTCTGTCAGCTTTTGATCGTGGCGACTCGGAAGCTGGTGTTGATGTACTACAGTCAGGCTTTGGGATCGCCGGTGAAGTCAGCAACGTGGTGGCGGTAACGCCGTTGACCGATCCGGCCGGCTTCTACGATGCTGCCTCGTCGGTCGACCACGATTACAGCGGCAACGGATTACCCTGCGATGGCTCCGTTGCCCCCATCGTCTTTGACCAGAGCGAACTGACCGGTTCAGACTACCAGGTAGTGTTCGAGGATACCCCGGATAATGAAGCAACTGTCTGGCACTTGATAAACATGACCATCGGAGACACCCTGCTCAAAGACCAGGAAGTTGTGTCCGGTGATCCCAACCTGTACGAAGTGGTCGAAGGCCTGAGAGTCGTCGTTACCGACGGTGACCGCGTTCCGAGGAGCTACGGCCAGACCGAGTTTGCGACTGCCGACACCACGCTGGCGATTGGGACTGTCTTCGGACCACCGGTGGCAGCCTTGTACGGCGACGACAGCTATGTCTGGGGCAACGAGCCCTACCGCAACACTTATGAGTTGCGGGTCACCGGTGACTCCACCAGAGCCTCATGGCTCCTGGACTGGTATTATGGCTCGGATATTCCCTACTGGGTGCCATTCGAAGTTTGGAACACCAGCAGCAACGAGCGTGTGTCGCTATCGGTGCTGGACTGGGGCGGTACCGGTGTTTGGGATAATAGTCAGGAGCTAGCAATTGTCGACTGGCCGTATGATCCGGACTCGTCTGTCACCGGTGCTTTCCCTTACTACCACTACAGCTGGATGTTCTCGCTCGACACCGATGTCTATGATCCGTCGGTAGGCGATGTGCTGACCATGGAGGGCGCGCCAATGAACGGACCTGACGATGTCTTCCTGTTCCGCCCGGACGGCATCAGCGCCGCGGCGGCCGGCAATGAACTGAAAGACATCCGGGTCGTTCCCAATCCGTACTTTGGACGTTACTCGGCCCAGGTGGAAACGGCCAACCAGCCGTCGGTGATTACGTTCAACCGCCTGCCTGTAAACTGTACGATACGGATTTACTCTCTGGCCGGTGATCTGGTCAGGACAATAGTTAACGACGATGGTGACGGCGCCGAAACCTGGGATCTGTTGTCCAGCAGCGGCCAGCAGGTTGCCAGCGGCATGTACATATTCCACGTTGAATCCGAATACGGCGAGCACCTCGGTCGCTTCGCCATTATCAAATAATTGGAGGTGTGAAGTGAAAAAGATAATATGGCTGATGTTGCTGCTGCTGGCGGCCGCTACCACCTCCGCCGATAATGCCAAGATTGGTACGGCCGGCGCGCAGTTTCTGAAGATCGGCGTCGGCTCCCGGTACCAGGGCACCGGTGAAGCCTCGGTGGCGATAGTCAACGACGTCTACTCCATGTTCTGGAATCCGGCCGGACTGGTCGAGGTGGAGAACTCCGCCGTCAGTTTCACTAAGGTGAACTGGCTTCTGGATATCGACCTGAACTACTTCGGCTACGCCAAGCGGTTTGAAGATATCGGCGTCTTCGGCGTCTCGGCTACGGTGCTCTCGATGGATGATCAGGAGATCACGACCTTTGAGCAGCAGGACGGCACCGGTGACTATTATTCCGCGGTGTCGTACGCGGTAGGTCTGACCTATGCGCGTCAACTGACCAATCGATTCGCCTTTGGAGGATCATTTAAGTATATAGGTGAACGCATCCATAAGGAAAACGCCGCTACCTTTGCCTTCGACTTTGGAACCCTGCTCTACACCGGCTTCAAGTCGCTCAGGATGGGTATGAGTATCACCAACATGGGCCCGGAGCTTCAGTTCGACGGTCCCGACCTCGACGTCAGTTGGGACGAACGTGAGGCGCAGGATAACAACTCCGGCATCCCGGCCTCTGTTAAAGCGACTCCATACGATCTGCCTATGATGTTCCGTTTGGGTCTGGCCTATGATTTCGAGGTGGGCTCCAACTCAATCGTGACCCTGTCCAGCGAACTCAAACATCCCAACGATGCGCACCAACAGGGTTCGTTTGGCGCTGAGTGGAGTTACGACGAGATGTTCTTCGTCAGAGGCGGTTACAAGTTCCGCTATGACGAGGAAGGTCTGTCGCTGGGCGGCGGTCTGATGACCAACGTCTCCGGCGAAACCGATCTGTTGATCGATTACGCCTGGCAGGATTTCGGCCGTCTTGAGTCGACCCATCGTTTCAGCGTCGGTTTCAATTTCTAACGACTTCTCGATTTCACGAAAGCCCGCCGAGCGGCGGGCTTTTTTTTGACACAGTTCTGGACATGACTTGTAAAATGGATGATATTGACGACCGACCGGCGCAACTATAGCAGGAGTACTGTCCCGATGAAAACAATCTTGTCAGGTATCCTCGTCCTGGGCCTATCGATACTGCCAACCCTGATGATTCCGAGTGAATCCAAAGCCGCCGATCGTGCGGTGAAGATTCTAACCGAATACTTCGATCTGCTGATCTCAGGTAACATTGAGTCGGCCCACTACCTCTGGACCGAGCCGTCGCTGAACCGAGCGGATCGATTCGGCATCGAGTACATCGGTATCCCCCTGAAGAACGATTGCGCTTCGCCGATCATCCGTGACCTTAAACTGATGCGCTATCATCTCGAACGACCGGCAAAGCGAATTATCAGCCTGGACGACTCCAGCTACCAGCGGCTTCTATACTCCAAGGTAGTCGAGGGGAAACTGGTTGAACACAGCTACTACATGTACTTCGATGGTGAGTACTGGTGGCTGTGCTATCCCCAGGATTATTATTGCCGCGACTGGCCGACCCGCGAAAGCCGCTATTTTCGCATCCATGTCGATCCAACCGCCGAGCGCTATCTCAACCCGGTGGCCCTGGATGCGGCCGACGAATTCATAGAGCGGATCGCCGACTCCCTGAAGTTCTCCGAAGACCGAATGAAAACACTGGAGGCAGAGAAGATTGAGTACTATTACTGCGGCAATGACTCAACAGTCGAATTGATTTCGGAACATTTGGTCAAGGGCGTATTCGACATGGCGTCCAACGATGTGATCTCCGGTTTTTTCCCTCATTACCACGAACTGATCCACCTGCTGGTCAATATCAAACTACAGCGCCTGCCGTTATACACGCAACCGTTGCTCCGGGAAGGCGTGGCTGTCTACTACGGCGGTCGGTGGGGCAAGACGCCGGCCTCGCTGCTGGGTCTGGGCGCCTTTCTCTATCGTGAAGATATAGTGTATTTCGACAGCCTGCTGGCTATGCCGCTCTTTGAATCTCACTCCGGAGCCGATATCGCCTATCCTGTAGCCGGGCTGTTCACGGCCTACCTGATCGACCGCATGGGTCGCGACCGTTTCCTGAATCTGTACTTAAGACTGTCAGGGGATTTCGAAACTGTTTATTCGCAGACGGTACCGGAGGTCAAGCAGATTCTGGTCGAGGCTACCCGAGCGGATGATTGGGACGAGTTCTTGCAGGGGTTTGACGAGTACATCACCGACGCCACCGGCGACAAGGCGGTGATTCGTCCGGGTCACCTCAAGAAGGGCAAGGAACTGGCCAGGGGAGACAACTACGTGGTACGGGCACACAAGAAGTGGGTAGGGTTTGAATTTTCATTCGAGCGCGACCACCCGGCTACCGGCAATCTGCTGTTTGGCCACGATGATCGACTGGTCGGCATCGGCTCGATATTGTACGGTGAACAGTATGGCCCCGAAACCGAGATCGAGGGTTACCGTTACGGCGTGCGGTTTGATCAGAATGAGGTTGGACTGTACGATTACGCCACCAGTCATCTGATGGCCAAGTACATCTTGGGAATCACGCCGTCGGATGACTATTACGACGCCGACAGCAACAAGATCACGGTGATGTTTCGCAAGGAGTTGCTACCGAAGGATTGGCCGTCCAAAGATGATGTTAAGTTTCTTCCCCAGTAAGAACACGTGGACATGCGTCCTCCACAATGAGTCTTGTAGGTCAGGACCCCTTGGTGGTCCTGAAGATTGTCAGGAGCGCTAAGGGCTCCTGACCTACAGTGCTTATAGATTAGGAATGATTTCTATATGAAGTTAAAGAGATTTACTAGAATCGAGCAATACAAGTGCTTTAGCACGTATGATTGGCTGAAGTTCTTCAACAATGTTGACTTCCATGATAAACGCAACATTCTATATGGCGAAAACGGGAGCGGTAAAAGTTCGATTTGTAACATCCTAAAAAGCATGTCTTCATATAAGGAATTCGTTCGTTATTTCCCGAACAAAGCACAATTGGCTATAGATGAAGATAAATATGTCTACGAGAATGGATCATGGAATGAGAAGCTGTCATATGGCAGCATCTTATTTTTCGATAAAGAGTTCGTGGATAAAAATATACATCTGGGTCACGATAGAGGAACGCTGCAAGGCCAACAAGAGCAAGAATCTGGCAAGTTGATAATTGAATTTGACAGTAATGCCATCAATTTGCGCGAAACCAGAGATAAGTTCAAGAATGCAAAGGATGCGAGTAACGAGAAGATAAAGAGCTTCCAGGCAGAACATGAGGACTGTTTGGCTTTTTCGTTAGATGAGGGCGACACCCAGTTCTACAAGACATTGAAAGACAAGAGTCCTGTGGAGATTAATGGTAGAAAAAGAGGCTTAGAGAAAGATGAGAAATCCGTCGGTAAGGGCCTGGTTTCAGATCAGGCACTACAAGAAAAGGTGTCGAAAATCCAAACGGATATTTCCACTATAGACCGTATCGACGATTCCATGACACTCTCACCCTACCCTAAGTATCATAGCTTGTTCAATTATGACATCAAAAAGCAGGCCAAAATCGAAGCTGATCAAGAACTATTGAATAAGATCAGGGAACATAAGAAGTTCTTTGAATCCGGTTTGCAGATCAGGGAAACTCATCCTAATAAATGCCCATTTTGCCAATCTACAAGAGTTGAAGACGATATAGAGAGAGTGGTGAGGATTTATGACCAGCTATTTGATGAGTCTTATAAACAACAACTGAGAGATTTCTTAGACAATAAGAAGACTCTAATTGATGAGCTAGAAGATATTGAAGGTCGCATTAGGTCTATCAATGTGAATGATGTATTCCTAGAACTAAAACGGCTCGAGCAAGAATACAAAATCGAGGGCATTTATAGTGTTGAGGAGGAGAAACAGCTTAAAGCCCCTATTACGACAAGTATTGTGTCTTTGAAGGTAATCTTGGAAAAGAGCGAGCAGCCTGAGCAGAAAGATATTAGACAGCATTATGAGAAAGCAGTACGTGAATACGAGACTGCCGCTTCCTATATGACGAAGCTTAACGAGTTAATTGATGCAAAGAATGAGGTTACTCGCAATTTCAAGACAGAGAATACCGACGACAAATTAGCACATCGCATTGACGCAAATACAGAACGTATATCCCGAATCAAGAAAGAACTGTCGTTTATTACTGACAATAAACTAACTGACCAGAAAGCAAAAGACAGTAAGCTCACGGAGCTTGATTCCCTTCAACAGAAACTTGTCAATTATCAAGAAGAGCACAGAAAGGCTAGGGAAAAATATGATGAGTACTGTTCGACCGAAGCCTTTTCGAAAATACTATGCAACATTCAAGTGTATTTCTCGCGGTTTCATTTCGACTTCGCTTTGGTGCTGGACACAGAAAGAAAACGAGGACTCACCAAGGAGTTTCCATTGGCTTTTAAGGTAGTGGACAAGAGGGGCGAAGAGAGAGATCTTAAGGAGGGGCTTTCAGAAGGTGAAATACAAGTCCTGTCATTATGTTTCTTTTTTGCATTTCTTGATATCCAGAAAGATACTGAAGATAAAATCGTGGTTTTTGATGATCCGATAACCAGCTTAGACAACTGTAATCTAAGCAGTCTGGCAGATTTGATATTTGATGTATCCAACAAATTCTCACAGACTTTTGTTCTTACTCACAACAGGATGTGCTTCAAGTTTTTGAGAAAACGATTCGGTAGGGAGGCTGGTGAGTACAACATAATTCGTAATCAAGAGGAGTTTGGCGGTAGTTTCATTTGTCTCAGTAAGCCTGAGAAGTTCATAAGTAAACTTCGTGATTTTGAAGCACACTTGGAGCGGATTGCGCCAGAGAGCCTAGATATTGAACTCAAAATAGTCGAATATGGCCAATATTTGAGATATGAGGTAGAGCGGTTCATTAAGAACAAATTGCTACATTGGGATGCCGAGAATTTTCCGCTTGCTATTGATGGTGTTAAGACTAATAAAGCCATTTCTGATAATGACCTTGATACTATCAAAGACATCTACGCCTTTTGTAACTGGACAACTTCACACGTTGACGTTGGAGACGATCATGGGTTGGGTCAATTGAAGAATAGAATAGCGGATTTTATCAGGATAGCCGGATAATTTATTATTGCTGGAGCTAAGGACCTTCCAGACCATGAATAACGATTAGAGTTCTATGTCAGAATCACCCAGTAACACACATACCAATTTCATAACGCTATCTTCTCTTCGGTACCCCACCAAGAGCGCTTCGCGGCTGGTGGGTTCTTCAGAACACAACAAAAACCCTACAACATCCGTGCAAAATGCTGCTGTGTGTTCCTTTGGTAAAGGACGGGTGGCCCATCCGCTTGGAGGCTGTCTCAAAACTCGGTTTTCAATACGTCGTCCTTACCACTGTTTATATGCTCAGTTTCTAACACCGTGTAGCGGGCGGCCTTGCGTC
>SDBU01001284.1_pt1 | contig 36382 bp, 31 predicted proteins | sample 2277071 | NCBI WGS metagenome assembly SDBU01 (sample SAMN10397929, study PRJNA504765) | marine sediment metagenome | isolation source: marine sediment core GS08_GC12, 126 cmbsf | place: Arctic Ocean: Gakkel Ridge, Loki's castle | collected 2008 | reverse complement strand
GGAGAAACTATTCATCCAATCGAACGCGTATGCTGGGGGGACAGGGACGAGATTTTCATGCGTGCGTTACGGCAACGTTGTTGGCAGCAGGGGCAGTGTGGTCCCTATGTTCCTCGAGCAAAGGTCAACAGGGCGCATCACCATCACTGACGAGCGAATGACACGTTTCTGGTTATCGTTAGACGAAGGCGTCCGCTTCACCATACGGTGCATCGAACAAATGGAGGGCGGGGAGGTCTTCGTCCCCAAGATTCCCTCCATGCGGGTCGTGGACCTGGCAAAGGCGATCGCACCTGATGCTGAGATCGAAGTTATCGGTATTCGACCAGGGGAGAAACTGCATGAAGTATTGGTATCCGAAGATGAAGCGCGCCATACCTTGGAACTGGAGGATATGTACGTGGTCGAGCCGCAAGCTGCACTCTGGTTTGGACTTGGTTGGCGAGACCGGGGTACCCGGTTGTCGGAAGGCTACCGCTATGCCAGCAACAGCAACGATAACTGGCTCAAGGAGGGCGAAATTCGCAAGCTGGTAGCGCCATTCGAGAATACGACAACGAGAGGGCAGAAGTAGGCATGGCGCGATTGCTTATCACCGGCGCGAGCGGTTTACTTGGAGCCAATTTCGTCTTGACTGCGCATAAGGAACATGAGGTGATCGCGGTCTATCATCGGCATCCCATCGTCCTGGATGGGGTCGAATCAATATCGGCTGACTTATGTCAGTTGGGGGTAGCGAAAAAGTTGTTCGACCGTTATCAGCCAGACTGGATTGTTCATTGTGCCGCGGCGACGGATGTCGATGCCTGCGAGGATGATTCGGATACGGCCTTCCGAATAAACTCGACCATGGCCGGATACGTCGCTACCGCAGCAGCAGAAACTCAAGCTCGATTAATTCATATCTCTACCGACGCTGTCTTCGACGGAGGGGCTTGGCACTATTCCGAATCGGATCCGACTGAACCATTTAATACATATGGAAGAAGCAAACTTGCGGGCGAGAAGAAGGTGTCACAAGCTCATCCGGAGAGTACCATCGTCCGTACTAACATCTTTGGATGGAATGCCCACCGGAAGTTCAGCTTAGCAGAATGGTTTCTCGATCGCTTGGAAAGGGGTATTCACACCCCCGGATTCAGTAATGTATTTTTCTCGCCAATTCTAGTCAATGATCTAATCGGTCGGATAATTCAGCTCTTGAAGATAAACCATTCCGGGATTATCCACCTGGCAGGTGCCGATTGCATCAGCAAGTATGAGTTCGGCAGGGAGTTAGCGGAAATTTTCCAGTTGGATCCTAAACTAGTCAATCCCGTTGGCAGTGAAAATGCTGGGCTAACGGCTCCCCGGGCAGAACGACTATGCTTGCGGAGTGAGCACATCGAGCGTGTACTCGGATCTAATCCAGTCAGCGTTAGGGAAGGCCTGCACCGCCTGAAATCTCTTCGCGAAGAAGGATATACTGATCGACTAAGAAGAATGGTCTGATCGAATTGTTGTTGGGGAGATGGATCCATAAATGGAAAGTCAGATGCAAATTGAATACAGTCCCATGCGTCAGTCTTGATCGAGCAATGGGAATGATGACGGAATAATCGGATGTGTCAAAGTAGAGATTAATGAGCGAGTTGAGAACTCACGCAAGTCGAACTAAGCATAGGATAAAAGCCGGGATCGGGCGGCTGGGAAGGCGCTTCCAGTATCCAAATGATCGAATCACAGATCTTCCAATTGTTTTTGGGAACGCGATGGCGAAGGCCGGCTCCCACATTCTATTGCAGTATCTTGAGGGTCTTAGTTTATTTACGCCGTTAATTATTGGTGATCCATACCCGATTCGAACCATAACCGCTTCAGGCAGGAAACGGTCCGATGGAGAGGTCTGTTCGGATCTTAGGCGTTTACGACCGGGGGATATTGGATGGGGTTATTTGCCAGGAAAGGAAATCTTCATTTGCGAGATTGTCGGAGAGGGAAAAATCAATTACTTCATCTATCGCGATCCGAGAGATAAGATCATCTCGCATATATTTTATGCGTTGGAGATACATGAAAGTCACGCGATGAGGGAATACTATTTATCCCTCTCTTCTATGGAGGAAAGGGTCACGGCGACAATCAAGGGTGTTCCAGGTTTAATTCAGAACATTCGCGCCAGTTACGAAAGTTACCTGGCGTGGTTCGACCAACCAGACGTGTTAACAATATCGTTTGAGGATCTTGTAAACAGTCGAAAGGAATCGCTGACTCGCATGATTGCTCACCTTGAGCGAAACAATTTCACCATCCCCTTGGAGAAGACCGCCGCCTTTGATGTTTTAAATCAAGCCATGTCGCCCGAACGATCATCTACCTTCCGCACAGGACGATCTGGAGGTTGGAGCGAATATTTCTCGAAGGGAAACATTGAATTATTCAAGGAAGTGACCGGCGATTTGCTCGTCAAACTGGGTTATGAGGCATCGGAGAATTGGTGAAAAAACTTTTTCGCGAGAGATTGATGCATCCAATCTATTCCATGCTGAGATTAGGAAGGGGTAATCGATATGGCTAAGATTCAAATCGAAAATCGTTGGATAGGGAATGCCCACCCGATCTACTTTATCGCCGACATCGGTGCGAATCATGACGGCGATCTCGAGCGGGCTAAGATGCTCATCCGTCTGGCGAAGGAAGCAGGCGCAGAAGCGGCGAAATTCCAGAACTTCAGCGCACCGAAAATTGTTTCGGATTACGGTTTCAAGACCTTGGGCGGTCAATTATCCCATCAGGCTAAGTGGAAGAAATCTGTATATGAGGTCTATCAAGATGCCTCTGTCTCTTGGGATTGGACACCCATCTTGAAGGAAGAATGCGATAAAGTGGGTATTCACTACTTTTCCTCCCCCTACGATTTCGAGACAATCGATATGCTCGAGCCCTTTATCCCGGCCTTCAAGGTGGGTTCTGGCTTGATGAGTTGGCCCGAAGCGCTGGTTTATATGGCCGGCAAAGGAAAGCCTCTGATCATGGCTACGGGTGCGAGTGAACTGGGCGAAGTTGTTGAGAATGTGAGTGCCGTTCTGAAAGTAAATCCTGATCTCGTGCTCATGCAATGCAACACTAACTACACCGCCAGCCTTGAAAACTTTGATCATATCCACTTGAATGTGCTGAAGACCTACGCGTCGCTCTTCCCGGATGTTGTCTTGGGTTTATCGGATCACACCCCGGGTCATGCAACTGTTCTCGGAGCTGTCGCTCTCGGGGCGAGGGCAGTTGAGAAGCATTTTACGGATGACAACAACCGTGAGGGTCCGGACCATAAATTTGCCATGGACCCGGATGCCTGGGCGGATATGATCGAACGAACGCGCGAACTAGAGCGAGCACTTGGTTCTTCAGTTAAACGTGTAGCAAACAATGAGAAGGAGACAGTAGTTCTTCAACGGCGGTGCCTGAGGGCGGCGCGCGACATTAAGATCGATGATGTGATTACGAGAGAAATGATCGATGTTCTGCGACCCGCCACACCTGGTGCTATCCCACCAAAAGAGATTGATGTTGTTGTTGGCACAAAGGCAGGGGCAGACATCCTGGCGGGTGAGGCTCTTTTCTGGACAATGCTGGGGTCCTAGTGCGAGTCCTTTACTTCTCTCAGGATTACACGCCACATGACTTCCGTTTCTTAAGTGCCCTCTCGAAGACGGAGCATGAAATTATCTATCTCCCGATGGAGCGCGTAAAGTCAACTGAGAACAGAGAGCTACCCGGGGGTGTGCGAATGGTCCAGGGCTGGGGGCACAGAGAGCCGATGCGTGTGTTCGATGTCCCGTTCTTGAAGCGAAGGCTAAGAAAGCTGCTTGGGGAGATTCGACCGGATGTAGTTCATGCCGGCCCAGTTCAGAAGGGCGCCTTCCTAACCGCGCTTGCTGGGTACCAACCGCTGGTCACAATGTCGTGGGGATCAGATTTGCTGATGGATGCCTCGAGGGGTGTAGGTCGATACGCAGCTCGTTTTACACTCTCAAGAACTGCGATCCTCGTGTGCGATTGTAAGGCAGTTCGCGATGTGGCTGTGAATCTAGGAATGCCTGAAGATCGGATAGTTGTTTTTCCTTGGGGTGTCGATCTGAATCATTTCAAGCCTGATGAGTCAGCGGATGTTCGAAAAGCCTTGGGATGGGAGGATGATTTTGTCTTAATCTCCACCCGGGCTTGGGAGCCTCTTTATGGTGTTGATGTCCTCATAGATGGTTTTATCGAAGCTGCTCGGAGCGATGATGATCTTCGTCTGCTTTTGCTTGGTAAAGGCTTGTTAGAACCCGTTATCCGCAGCAAACTTGAAAACGCCGGTATGCTTGATCGTGTTCACTTCGCCGGTCAAGTTGGCTATGATGCTTTACCTGATCATTACCGTTCGGCGGATCTGTATATCAGCGCCTCATACAGCGATGGATCGTCCATTTCTTTACTCGAAGCGATGGCGTGTAGCGTTCCTGCACTTGTTTCCGATATTCCGGGTAATCGCGAGTGGGTTACGCCGGGGAAAGATGGATGGTTGTTCACTAAGGGCGATTCGAAATCCATTTCCCGTGGAATTCTCACGAGCGTTAGAAATCGGAAAGCTCTGTTTGAGATGGCAGTGGCAGCTCGCCATATTACAGAAAAGCGTGCAAACTGGCATGAGAACTTTGCATCTTTGCTGGATGCTTATTCACTTGCTGTCGCTCAGGTTTGAACCCTTTCCTGGAGGGAGACTATGCTAGGTTTCGATGAATTGGTCACCGGTTTTCAGCAATTAGGTCTCAGTGATGAAGACGTTTTAATGGTGCATAGCTCCTATAAATCCCTTGGCGGGGTTGAAGGTGGAGCCGACATCGTTATCGATGCCCTTCTAGAAACTGTTGGGAAGAATGGTACTGTGCTTTTCCCTACGTTCAATTTCCAATCCTGGACTGAGACCCACTATTTCGATATCAGAGAAACATACTCGAAGATGGGTGTGATCACAGAATTAGCCCGTTTGAGACTTGATGCGGTTCGAACTCCGCATCCGATTTACTCTTTCGCGGTATTAGGTGCACAACAGGATGATTTCTTGAATTGCAGTGATCCGGAAGCGTATGGGCATAACTCGGTCTTCGGTCTTTTCCACAAGTTGAATGGAATGATGTTGAGTATAGGGCTTCACTTCAATGATACCTTTACCATTATCCATTATGTTGAATACCATACGGGCTGCGATTATCGACGAAACAAAAATTCCTCCGGCATCTATGTCGATTTGGACGGGTTGCCCCAGATGAGGACGTACTCCATGTTTGTGCGGGCGACGCCACGGATTCAAACCCATGTTGTTCCGGGCACGACCGAACTCATCGAGAAAGGGATCATTCGTGAGAGTAAGGTTGGAGATGCAACGATTCACTTCGTTCGAGCTGTAGATTATTTCGATAACATGTCGCTAATCGTTAAGAATAGCCCTGAAAAACTACATCGTATACCCTGACCAACTTATTAACGAGTAATGATGATGAAGAAACAAGCCCCCCTTAAGCCAATACTCGCTGAAATTTATCCTCTGCATAGGACGCTAGCCAGTGACGGGACAGATGAGGCTCTTGAGATTATCGGGGGTTATATGCCGGCAGAATCGGGTTATACCATCGAAACCTATCCCCCTGGGGAACCTGTGTGGACCTGGCGGGTTCCGGAGAGGTACGTGGTTCATGAGGCTTACCTCGAAATCGAAGGTGGGGAGCGGGTACTTGATTTCTCCGATAATCCGCTGCATCTCGTTTCTTATTCTCTGCCGATCGATAGAACCATCTCTTGGGATAAGCTCGAACCTCATTTGTTCTTCAATGAGAAACGTCCAGAGGCTATTCCCTGGGAATTCCAATACTATGAGAGAAGTTGGGGTTTTTGCCTTTCTAAGACAACATTCGATAAATTGCCGCGCGATCGCAAATACCGCATCGTGATCCGCTCGGAATTCGTTACGGACCCGAAGCGTGGGTTCAGGGTTGGTACCGGGCTAATACACCCAGATGGCGGTCCTAATCCATCGGCTGGTGAGATAATCGTCGCATCTCACATCTGCCATCCAATGCAGGCGAATGATGATGCCGCGGGTGTCGTGACAGCAATAGGATTGGCACAGCGATTGACCGAAGAGCCACTTCGCAAGGGATCGATGAGCGTCCGCTTCCTTTTCTGCCCAGAAACGATCGGAAGCATTGCTTATTTAGCTCACCATGAAGATCTTATCCCCAACATGAAAGGTGGAATTTTTCTCGAAATGACGGGCAATGAAAATACGCTCGTGCTTCAACATTCGCGTCAAGGTACACATCTCATCGATCGTGTGGCTGGGCATGTCCTGGGTCAGGGAGATGAGGACTATCGAGAGGGCGAGTTCGCCCAGGTCATCGCCAATGATGAGCGCGTGATCAATGGTCCGGGTGTGAACGTCCCCTGCATCTCGTTGAGTCGTTGGCCCTATGATGAGTATCACACCAGTGACGATAACCTCAGCATCATCAGTGAGGACATGCTTCAGGTTGCTGCAGAGATCGGTGAAGATATTATCCGAATTTTCGCGTCGAACTATATTCCCAAGAGGAAGTTCCGAGGTCCGGTTTTTCTCTCCGGTCACGGCCTATGGGTGGATTGGAGAGAGGATTGGGATCTCAATCGAGCTATCGAGAAGATCATGATGCGTTTCGAAGGGCAACAAAGCATCTTCGAAATCAGTGAGGAGCTTGAGCTTGATTACTGGTCGACGTATGACTATGTGGAGAAATTTCGGGAGAAAGGGCTCATCAAACGGTTGCCGATCCCCAGCGAAGCGTCTGCAGTATAGCAGGCGATTCGTCCAGAAGAGGCTTTATTGGTACAGGTAGATAAGTCCCATGATGGAATAGTAGCAATCGTCCAAGCGAGGATGGCTTCGACTCGCTTGCCAGGGAAGGTGTTAGCCGACATTGCCGGTCAACCGATGCTGGCCCGAGTCGTCATGCGAGCTCGGAGATCGAAACGAATCGATCGACTTGTCGTTGCGACGAGCACAGAGTCCCAAGACGATCCAATCGTTGCACTCTGCGAGCAGATGGAGTTTGAATATTCGCGCGGCAGTGCGTTGGATGTCCTGGATCGGTGTTGTCAAGCTGCCAAGGATTTCGGGGCGCGTACCGTTGTGCGTCTTACTGCTGACTGCCCGTTGATCGATCCAGATGTAATCGATCAAACGATCAAAGAATTCTTCGCTGCAGAACCTCCGGCAGATTTCGCAGCAAATCGATTTCCCTGGGGGAGGACGTTCCCGATCGGCTTGGATGTAGAAGTCTGCACGATGAAGGCATTGGAGACCGCTCGGCGTGAAGCGGATGAGCAGCACCAGCGCGAGCATGTCATGCCATTTCTATATGAGAACCCCGATCGGTTCCATATCCTACACGTGCGGAATGATGAGGATTATGGTCATCTGCGCTGGACAGTTGATACGGTTGATGATCTGGATTTTATCCGTGAAATTTATAAGCGTTTCCCCAACCGGGATGACTTCAGTTGGCGGGAGATCGTGGAATTACTTGAGAAAGAACCTGAGCTAGCACAGATCAACGCTCATGTTCAGCATAAATCACACCTGGATGTGGGCTGATATGATTTGAGCAAAGAGCAATTCTGGAGGTGTTCTTTGAAGGATGGAGCCGATGTCAAGCGGCAAGTTCGTGAGTTCTATGACACTTTCGGTTGGAAGCCGCTTGCCGAAGGGCTTTATCATGACGCGCGTTACGAAGATCTGCGGCCAGTGTCCCGCGAGTATATCCGGCGATGCCGTCTCCGAGTGATACAGCATTTGTCACCCAAAGGCCGTTACCTCTTAGATGGCGGATCGGGACCTATTCAGTATTCAGAGTATCTTGAATACTCTCAAGGTTATCGCTATCGCGTTTGTCTAGATATTTCTCGCCTTGCCTTGAGAGAGGCACGTTCGCGTATCGGTGACCATGGGTTGTTTGTTGTAGGCGATATTTCCAAGCTTCCATTTAAACCGGATGCATTTGAAGGTGTAGTTTCCATGCACGTCGTTTATCATCTCCCGAGAGAGGAGCAGGCCAGTACATTCCGAGAATTCTTTCGGGTCCTGCAACCATCGGGAAAAGGAGTAATCGTGTACAGTTGGGGAGAGCACTCAGCCCTGATGCGGTTGGCGCGTTTCCCAATGTGGATAGCGTCGAGGTTTGTAAAAGTGTACAGCCGTGTGTGCTCTGGGGGGCATCGTCTCAAAGAGGTACAGGGGCGAAGTACAGATACTGATGAATCGAAGGTCGTGCAGGCTCCATCTCTCTTTAGCTTCAAGCACGATTATCAATGGCTTCGACAAAAAGCTGGGCATCTACCAAGATTTGATGTTCGTGTCTGGAGGACGGCAAGTTCTGCTTTCCTTCGAGCGTTCATTTTTAAGCCGTTATTCGGTCAGTTCTGGCTGAGAGTTCTTTATTGGTTTGAGGTCCGGGCACCGCGCCTGCTAGGTCGCGTGGGTCAATACCCCATGATTCTCTTCGAGAAACCACCCGCCCATAAGCAACAAAGTATTGGTCATTAATTGTGACGATGAATACACCTGACAGGATGCTCTTCTTGAGACACGATTCATGTTGACAATCTTTAGCGCACCGAAATCGTTCTCCGACCCTCATATCGCCCTGATCCAGTGCAACGCGATAAGTTCATGGCTTCAATTGGGCGAGGCTGTCGAGGTGTTATTGATGGGTGATGAACCAGGCCTTGATGAGGCTGCGAGTTCGCTCGGTGTCCGTCACCTAAGCGTATCCGAACGGGCGCCAAGCGGCACGCCGTTGATAAGCGCGCTATTCAGGCGCGCCCGAGAAGTGGCCAGCAATCGATTCCTGTGTTATTTGAACGCTGACATCGTTCCGCTGGATGATTTCCTTCCGGGCGTGCGCACAGTGGTCGAACGATTAGACTCCTTCCTCATAGTGGGTACGCGCTGGGACTTATCGGTCCAGCGACCGCTCTCCTTCGACAAAGACTGGATACAGGTTCTGCGTCGGCGTTTAGAACTCGAGGGGCAGCTGCATCCTCCTATGGGCAGCGATTACTTCATTTTTCCGGCTAGCCAGTATGAACGTATTCCAGATTTTGCTCTAGGACGCGCGGGCTGGGATAACTGGATGATTTTCCAGGCCAGACAGGAACGTATCCCTGTTGTCGACGCAAGTTCTGCTATCACTGTGGTTCATCAGGATCATAGTTATGCCCATCTGCCTGGCGGCCAACCCCATTACCGCCACCCGGAAAGCATTCGCAACGTCGAACTTGCTGGTGGACTGGAAACAATGTTCCGCTTGCGCGACGCCGATTGGATGCTAGTACCCAGCGGGTTAGTGCGAAAGTCATGGCATAAATGGGAATGGCCAAGAAAAATCGAAGCCGATTGGATTGCCTTGCTGGGTTCAGGTCGAGGTGCGAAGATAGTAAGGATGGCCTTCCATCCCAGAGATTCCTTAACCTACTTCTGGCGGAAGGCAATGAGAAGCCTTCGACTCGTGGATCAAGATGGAGACGAAGGGAAACGGGGAGGTTAGGGTGACGCGAATTGGGATGAACCCCGCTAGGCATCGCGTCTCGGATTACACACCAGCGCGTGTCACGGTTGCCATGTTGGTTTACCTACCACACTTGACTGGTTACTTCCAGCATCGCTTTGATGTGGTCAAGCTCTCTGTAGCCAGCCTGCTTAATAACACCGAGTTGAACTACGACCTGCTTATCTTTGACAATGGCAGCTGTGAGGAGGTTAAGGTCTGGTTACGCATGCTAGAGGAGACTGGAAGCGTACGCTTCCTGTTCAGCTCTTCCGAGAACATCGGCAAGCTAAACGCTCTGCGCCTACTCGTTGGCGCTTCCCCGGGCGAGCTGATTGCCTACACCGACGACGATACCTTCTTCTATCCTGGGTGGCTCTCGGCGCATGTCGAATTGCTTGACGCCTTTCCTAAGGTTGGCATGGTTAGCGGATCGCCGGAACGCACTCTATTTGATCATGGAATTCAAAGCAATATTCGCTTGGCGCAATCTGATCCAGAGGTAAGCATGAGCTACGGCAAGCGAATATCGGAGCAGTGGGAGCGTGAGTGGGCGATTGCATTAGGGAACGACCCTGAGGACTTTCTACAGCAAATCCATGATATGGAGGATATCGTTGTGGAGCGGGGAGGGGTGAGTGCTTATGCGACGGCTTGCCACAATCAATTCCTGAGTCCGAAGTCTGTTATGCATAAATTTCTCCAGGGGCAGTGGACCGGGCGTCTGATGGGTGGTCTCAATGAGTTGGATAATGCCATCGATACGGCTGGCTACCTGAGGTTGACGACTATCAATCGAACAACGCGCCTGATCGGAAACGTCGTGAGCTCTGAGTTGATAAAAGAGGCAAACCGCTTCAATATACAGGTTGAGGGGCATGTTTGGCAGGCATCGCCCACGCGTCGAGGTGGTTTGGGAGCCGAACTTATGAATTGGAGACCTATTCACTGGCTTCTCCAAGGGATCTACAATCGTCTCTTCTGGCTCTTGACCGGTCAGAGGGGCGAGTGGCTCGATGTCGAGCAAGGTGGAGAGCACACAGAGGAATGATTGAGAAGTATGTCTGACCAGTGGAGCGCCGGGTTCTGTTTGTTAACATTTGTGGTGCGGGAACCGCGGTCTGGGTCAGTCTGAAACCCTGATTAAGGGGAGAGATGCGAGAGCAGCTATGCGCGCAGGTCAGAACCCGGCTAAGTTTGTGGAACGCGTGGATAACCCGGAGCGAATCACGATCGCTATCGTGACGTATATCCCTTTTCTGAGTGGGTATTACGCCCAGGCGCTTGAAGTACTCAAGACCTGTCTTCGCAGCCTTTGGCAAAACACCAGCCAGACTTATGACCTATTGGTTTTCGACAATGCCAGCGGTCCCGAGACGGTTGAATACCTACAGGCTTTACATCGCAAGGGACGAATACAGTATTTGTTGCTCTCTGGGCGGAACCTGGGAAAAGGCAGAGCTTGGGATTTTATTTTCAACGCCGCCCTTGGAGAAATCATCGCCTATGCGGACAGTGACGTGTTCTTCCACCAAAATTGGCTCTCTAAAGCGATGACGATCCTCGAATCATTCCCTCGTGTGGGGATGGTCACATGCCGGCCCATGCGCACGCTGCCTGAACTCTATTCGGCTACGGAGACGTGGGCGATCAGTGATCCAACGGCCTGTTTGGAGCGTGGACAGTGGATGACGTGGGAGATGTTCCGAGAACACGATGTAAGCCTAGGGCAGGATGAGGAATCCGTACGCAGGCGCTATGAGGAAACCGAAGATTTACGGATAACATACGCAGGGCAGTCAGCGCTGGTCGGAGCAGCCCATTGGCAGTTTGTGGCGCATAGGAGTGTGCTACAGCAGTTCACGCCTCTTGGAATCGAGCGCCCACTGGGTGACGACCGCAAACTGGATACTAGCGTCAATCAGGCGGGGTACCTGCGCCTGATGACATCTGAACCTCTGGTCCGGCATCTGGGCAATACTTTACCTGCCGATATTTCGCAGACTAATGATGTGGAGCTGCAAGCTCTTGTGAAAGATAGACACCGGTGGCGCAGGCGAATGCTGGAATGGCCACCGGTGCGTCGCGTGCTCCTTTATATCCATAACACTATTTTTCGATGGTACTTTGGTGCTTGATTATTACTCGCAATGCCTGTGAGGTCGTAATATCGAGGTGAAACCTAAACGTGTTTTCATCATCGCTGATCATGGTCTGGCAATCGTCTATTTCCTGCAAACGGATGTGCAGAAGGTATTCCAAGAGCACGGTGTCGAGATCGTGTTCTTTACCGACGATGTTATTACCGAACGTATCAGGGAGCGGTTCGGACGTCCGGGATTGATCGTGGAGGGGCTCCGTCTGGATCGTGTCCGGGCGTATGAGAAGGTCCGCCATGAACTCCAGTGGTGGTTAGGATTCTTGCGGCGAGTGGGGGGATCAAACCAGATCAACACAACCGCTATGGATAGTTATGTCGATCAGGTCACGGTTGAAGTTCAGCTCCGGCAGCTTCCAATCTTGCCATTTGCGAGGGGATTAGTTTGGCTGCTGCGTAGATCCAAGCGCGCCCGGCAAGAGCTAGTCGAGGTTCAACGGTGGTTTACACCTGAGATCTACAAAGATCTATTCGAAACCTATCAACCGGATCTTGTAATTGGCAGCACGCCAGGATGGCGGCAGGACCGCTTCATGCTGCGCGAAGCTTCCGCGCGCAATGTTCGCACCGCCTCTATTGTGCTGGGTTGGGATAACCCGAGCAGCTATAGTCTTCCGGGAGCGCCCGTCGATCGGATCACCTGCTGGTCTGAAATCCAGAAGGAAGAACTTATATTAGGGTCGGACTGGCCTCCTGAGCATGTGAATATTGGCGGAATCCCAATCTATGATGGTTATTTCGAGAATCGGTGGTTGATGCCCCGTGAGGAATACTTTAAACTGCATGGCTTGGATCACGATCGGAAACTGCTTTCGTACGCGTGCAGCTTTATCAGTTTCTCGCCAAACTATCAGAATATTGAAGCCTTGGCGGACTTGGTCTCCTCAGATGCGCTCGCCATGCCGGCCCAATTGTTGATCAGGTTACATCCCAACCATTTTTGGGATAATTGGCTGTTTAAGGATGAGCGTGAGCGGATCTATCGCCTCGCGCAACAATACCCCCATGTACATGTCGTCGATCCGGTCCCTATCGGCGGGGAGTTGGGGTATTACTCCGGGGAGGATATGCCAGAGAAAACATCGATGATGGCACATGCAGATGTCTTTTTAACGGTCTATTCGACGATGGTTGTTGAGGCCGCGATCCATGATCGCCCCATCGTTAGTGTGTGTATTGATGCGCCAAGGGGATGGGGATATGTAAGGCGGTTTTACTTGCGGAAGTATTCCCTTCCGCTTTCGAAGATCGGCGATTGGCCCACGCATGATCGATTCAGAAAATCGGGCGCCGGGAAGGTTGTCTACAGTAAGACTCAACTGAGGGAGGTCATCAACGAAACCTTAAATCATCCCGAAGCGAACGCGGAGAACCGCCGGTCTTTTATCGAGCGCGAGGTGGTATTCACGGACGGCAGCGCAGGTCGAAAGACAGGGGAATACCTCCTTTCGTTGCTCGATGGTGAAGCACTATGAAGTTCATGATCGCTGGTTTGGGTTCAATCGGCCGCCGACACTTGAGAAACCTTGTTGCGTTAGGCGAGGAGGACATTTTGCTCTACCGGTCTGGCAAGAGCACCTTGCCGGATGATGAATTAAAGGGTTATTTAACCGAAATGGACCTCGATTCGGCTTTGGCCCATGAACCCGATGCCGTAATCGTGTCCAACCCGACATCTCTGCATCTCGACGTAGCCATTCCGGCAGCGGAGGCGGGTTGTCATCTGCTGCTCGAGAAACCCATCTCGCACAATCTGGAGCGCATAGACGAGTTGCAGGTGGCGGTGGAAAAAGGTGGTGGTAAGGTGCTGGTTGGGTACCAATTTCGATTTCATCCCGGGCTGCAGGCGGTGAAGAGGCTGCTTGAGGAAGGGAAGATCGGGAAACCGGTAAGCGTTCGCTCACATTGGGGGGAGTACCTGCCGGACTGGCATCCCTGGGAGGATTACAAGAATTCTTACGCAGCACGCGAGGATTTGGGCGGAGGTGTTGTTTTAACACTCTGCCACCCTTTTGATTACTTGAGGTGGTTGCTGGGAGATGTCGAATCGGTAATGGGAATGGTGGGTAACCTGGGCGATCTAGGATTGGAAGTTGAGGACAAGGCAGAGGTTGTTCTCAAATTTGAGTCTGGTGTACTCGGCAGCGTTCATCTGGATTATTACCAACGACCGGCGAAGCATAACCTTGAAATCATTGGCACACAGGGCACGATTTATTGGGACAATGAAGAAGGCGTGTCCCGAATGTACCAAGCGAGTACGCAGGAGTGGGAAGTGATCCCTCCTCCGGATGGCTTCGATAGAAATGACCTCTTTCTCGCCGAAATGAGTCATTTCTTGGAAGTCGTAGCCGGTGTCGCAGAGCCAGTATGCGGTCTGGATGACGGGATTCAAGCCCTGCGTATAGCTGCCGCTGTGTTTGGGGCACCAGGAATGAACCATGGGGTTTCTCTGTAACTCCTAATTTACTCAGGGGAGCAGAGCCATCTACCTCTCACGTTTCTTCCGATGGACATTTGAAATCCAAGGACGGTGTATCGTTTCCAAGATGAAATGTAGTCTAGGTAAATTAGTCCACGCTTCTAAATCTAAAAGGGTAGATTGGATTGAAATCCTGCTCCTTCTCCTTATTGCCTCAGGAGGAAGCTTCTTGCTTTGGAGGCTAACATCTCATGGGATCGGTGTAGGGAATGACTCTGTCGTTTATATTGCTGGTGGGAAGAACATATTCAATGGATTGGGCTACACATGGTTCAACGGGGATGGTGATCCCCGGCCTATAAATCATTACCCTCCACTATATTCATTTATATTGGGGTTTTCGATTTTACGGTCGATGCCTCCTGTGGAGTGGGCAAGAATAATGCAGCTCCTAACCATGGGGGCAAATATCCTATTATTTGGTCTACTTGTTCGTTTGTTATCACAAGTTAGATTTCTCTCATTGCTCGCCGGCGCTATATTTCTTGTGAGTAAGGAGATCATTGCGCCTCATTCGTGGGTGATGTCTGATAGCCTCTTCCTTCTATTTAGTCTTCTCACTCTCATTGGCCTCGTCCAATATCATCGTGGGAAACATGAGCGATTCTCTTTGGCGGCAGCTTCTTTCTTTGCCTGCATGTCCTTTCTTACTAGATACGTTGGTATTTCGTTATTCGTTGTCATACTTTTGGAAATCATGCTCAGAGAAGAAAAGAATTGGCGGAAGCGATGGAGAGACTTGGCATTTCCTTTGACTCTATGCTTGGGACCAATCGTCTTATGGTTATGGAGAAATTATTCATTAACTCGTTCATTGACCAATCGAATACTTGGCTGGTACCCAAAGGTTGAAGACTGGTGGTTCCTGATTGCTGAGACAATTACACAGTGGTTCCTACCGGGCCGTGTGTCGACGTGGATATTCGCTCACCCGGTGATGCTGATCTCGTTTATGTTTATTTCCCTTATCAGTGGCGGGGTATTTCTATGGCAACGGCTGCCCTCACAAAAATCTGGGCGGCGGTGGGCTGGCATGATCCTTAGATGGCAAGGGTTGCCTATACTTCTTTTTGTTATCGTCTACATGGGAGCCATGCTGGGCTCGGCTTGGTTCAGCTATCCAGATCCCGATTTCAACAACCGGACTCTATCGCCGGTCTACATAGGTTTTTTGGTCTTTTTCAACCTACTCCTTGCAAAAACTTGGTCAAATGGTCGAATCCTAACCAGACTTCTTATTGCTGTAGTTTCTTTGGCTTTTATCTTTTTTAAGGTTTATTCAGCAAGGTATCTGGTAACTCGGTTAGATAGAGAAGGTCAGGGCTACATGAGCAGTTGGTGGCAAAACTCAAAGACCATCCAATCGCTCATTGACCTTGATCCATCTGTGATATATACGGACAACATTGGTGCAGTCTATTTCTTCACTGGGGAATATGGCTTCAACATCCCTTTGAAGTATGATTCGGTGACAGGTGGGATCCGCTCTGATTATCGAGAATCTTATGAGCAAATGGTTGCGCGAATGGAAACGGAGAAGGCGGTGTTAGTTCTATTTAATCAATCCGCGAGGCTTCCCGAATTCGCACCCCCAGAGGAATTAATTCAGGATATGGTTGTCATTGATGTATATCCGGATGGAGCAATTTATGCTCTGGATGAACAATAACGAATTCTGCGAAGGATAGTTGATCAGTCAAAGAAACATGAGCTTCCCGAATCCCATCCTAATATATGCCGATGGAGATCAGGGCTAAATATTGGTTCCCCAAAATATTATGTGGGTACATTGAATATGCGACCATACATTAGTCGTGCCATCCAATTTATTCGTAATAATAAAGCAATATTATTTTTACTCATTGTCATCAACGGAATTGTCTTGGTAAATGCTATCCTCCATGATCCGACCATAGGATATGATGCGTTAGACTACTTCAAGTACATCGAAATTCTCTCGACTGGAAAATTCCCAACCCCAACAGAGACGCGGGAATTCTTCTCCCCGCCATTACCATTTATTTTCCCATCGCTGCTCATGGCCCTTTTCCACATTGATATTTCGGTCGCTGCTAAACTCGCTCAATTATTTAACGTCTTGTTATCTATCGGTGTCACCGTCACCTTACTAAAAGTTTGTAAAATCATTCAGCGAAATTCTAGTAGTCTTCAAATCGCTTCCCTAGCATTTCTGGGTATCCTGCCTGTCTATTACAAATCGATGGCTTTTGTTAGAGGTGAACCTTATAGCATCTTCCTCGCGGTACTCTCGGCCAAAATACTTTTGGAAATCGTAATCCAAGAACAAAGATTCTTTGCAAAGGCTCTGACTCTTGGAATATGCATCGGTCTTCTGATCCTAACTCGTCAGTGGGTTTTCTTTCTTCTTCCTGCGATGATAATCACCGTTGTAATCGATGCTTTGAAGCATTCTGCACGAATACCGGATTACCTCAAAATGTCTGTCGTGAGCCTTATAGTTATTCTAATAATATCTTCTTGGTTTTATATCCACCTTTTCGTGAGTGCAGGTTCACCTGTGGCATTTAATCGTGCAGCTGCGGATCAGCTCAATTTCTCTAATCAACCCAGATCCTTTTATCTAGGTAGAGGATCGGGAAACCTTTTTACCGATCCGGTACGCGAATCTTTTCCTCGTCAATTTATTCCAATTTTTTATTCTGAGACTTGGGGGGATTATTGGTGTTACTTTTCGGTATTCGGATGGGATTCCAGAGAAAGTGTTTACGTAGCGGGAGATGTGCTTACTAGTTATGTATCAAAAGCGCCTGAATGGTTGACAACAAATAGATCTACCATGGGTGCATACTTAGGCAGGGTGAACCTTGTTTCGATACTGCCAACACTTCTGGCAATTCTTGGATTCTGTTCAGGTTTCATCGCCTTTGGCTATGTTCTGTTGCAGAAGCGTACGTCGGCCGAAAATATAGGCTACTCCTTCTTCATGCTTCTTATCCTTTTGTCCATTTTTGGGTATCTATGGTTTCATCTTAAATATCCAGTGCCTGGCGAGGGCGACACAATTAAAGCCACATATATGCTTCAGATTTTTCCCTTTGTTGCACTGCTGTCTGGCGGAGTAATGCAGCGAATTAGAAGGATCTCAACTATCCCTTACTATTTGTTGTTGGGTACACTTGCAATCGTGTTTGTTCATAATTTCAATACGATGCTGACACACTATATTCCTATATGGGTTCCATGATCTTTGATTTAAATTGATGATATTGTCAGGGACAATATAAAAAACCTAAATCCCATTGATAATTTAGTGTGTGGGACATGCAAATTCTCGTTTCTGATTTTTACTACCTGGAGATTGGATTTGCTCCAGGTACGTTCGAATTTGATATCAGGAAAAAATTTTCATTAGAAATTTAGTATTTGACCTTGGCTTCCACATAATCATAATAGAGAAGTTAACATGAGTAAATTAAAAGTAGTTTTCGTTTTGTTGCTAGTCTCCCTAATTGGAATTGTGGTGGTCTTGGTATTTATGCGATTTGGACCCGGCGTAAGTGGGGATTCGGTGACATATATCCGGGGTGCAAGAAATATCTATACGGGTAGGGGTTATGCCATTTTGAAGGGAAACGGGGAACTTGAACCTATCAGTGGCTTTCCACCGATGTACTCTTTGTTCTTAATCCCCCTTGAGATTCTAGGTTGGGATATTTACTTCCTCGCCGGGTTAATGAATGGTGCACTGCTGGGTGTAAACACATATCTTCTGATGCTCATCCTCTATCGCACAAGAAAGTCACTTGGGCTCGCGATCCTCGGCGGGTTGTTATTCATCAGCTCAGATGCTGCAGTTTTGACCCATGGTTGGATATTATCTGAGCCATTATATCTCACATTGATGTTACTCTCCATCCTCCTATTGATGATCTATTTTGAAAGGAGGGAGATCATTTGGATTGTTAGCATGGCGATAATGATCGGGATCGCTAGCCTTGCTCGCTATATTGGCGTGATCATGCTTCCTGCAATTATTATTGTCGTTTCTTTATTTCGAAGAAAATCTTGGCAAACCCTCGTTCTTCATCAAATTACTTTTTCCTTTGTCGCACTCACTCCACTGGTTGTGTGGTTTGCACGGAACATTACATTTGCTGGCTCGGCTGCTAATCGTGTTATTGAGTTCAGGATGATCCGTAGGGAGTTAGCCTGGTTATACCTCACAGAAATTAGCTCATGGTTCGCTCCAGGTCACCTGCCTTTCGGTGAAGCTATAAGGGCCACTCTTGCAGTAGCCATTGCAATAGGACTTCCTGTATACCTAATAATTAATTATTATCAACATACTAAACCATTGCACGGCGGGATCACTGAACTGCCGCAATTGGTCAAGTGTGTGTCTTTTCTCTATATGGTAGGGCATGTCATTATTATTTTGATGAATTCATTCTTCCTCGATGCAGCAACAACCCTTTCTGCACCATCTCGTTATCTATTACCAACATATATTTGTGCAATACTCTTCTTTCTTGTGGCCGGTTCTGATCTTGCCAGGCAATTCGAACGAGTTCCAAAAATTCGATTGTTGCTCGCTGGTTATACTTTACTTGTGATTGGATTTCAGTCGATCCCATTATTTCTTAAAATTCGTGAGGCATCCATTTACAATGGGTACACAGGCTTTATTTTACAAAATCCTGATGTATCAAAATCCGTTAATGATATTAATCCGGCGGTGCCGGTCGTTTCCAATAACCCCGAACTGATATATTACATCTCCGGCAGGTCGGCCTATATGCGTCCTATCAGATTCGATCCCTACCAGATGATGGTTCGCGAGGATTACCTAATGCAATTGCAGTTCGTACAATCATTGCTTGATCAGGGTGGAATATATGTCCAATTAAAATACCCAACCCAGGAAGAGGCATCAGTAATCGAGGATCTCGATCTTCGCGCTATGTTTTCTCACGCAAACAAAGGATATTTCTATACATATGGTAACGATGACGATTTGTGAAAATGAGGACGAAGGAGCTGTCCGTTCTCCGTCATCCAATATGTGAGGACATAAGAGATGGATAATGCTGGAAATGTTGAAGAAGAGTATCTGGGGCTATCGATTGTTATTCCTATATATAACGAGGAGAATACCATTGAGGAATTTATCCGGGATTTAATCCGGGAGCTGTCCGCGGGGGACGAAAAATTTGAAGTCATTGCAGTAGATGATGGCTCTGAAGATGGCACCTTAGATGTCCTTAAGAGATTAATATCTGAATTCCCTACTAGGCTTAAAGTTGCGAAACATCTATACAATAAGGGCAATGGTTCCGCATTAAGAACGGGAATACGGACCGCTACAGGTCGTGTAGTGGTCACCATGGATGCGGATGGGCAGCATTCACCCGATGATATCAACCGTCTAGTGAGCCATATTCCACCCTACGATTTAGTGATTGGTGCTAGAACCGATTCATACCGTGGAAGTTGGTATCGCGGTGTAGCAAACCGCTTTTATAATCGATTTGCCAGCTGGCTGTCTCAAACGGAGGTAAAGGACCTGACCTCGGGATTTCGTGCGATGCGGCGGAAGGCAGTCCTGCACTTTCTTCCATTGTTCCCGAATGGATTCTCTGCGCCCACGACAACTACATTAACATTCTTAAAAGCTGGATACAACGTGGTTTTCGTTCCAATTGAAGTCGGTCAGCGTGTTGCAGGGGAAAGCAAGATAAGCGTGTGGAAAGATGGCATGCGTTTTATAATGATCATCTTGCGGATGATCATGCTCTACGACCCTCTGCGGATATTCCTCATCTCTGGCGGGGTCTTGAGTCTCCTTGGATTGCTCGCCTGGATCGCAGGTCTAATAAATGCTGGGCGGTTGGTTTTTCCAAACTCTGCAATATTTCTATTCTCAACGGCGATCGTGACCTGGCTGCTGGGTCTGGTCTCAGATCAAATCACTAGCATACGAATTCATTACTACGGTGATGAAAGCATTCAGTTGATAGAGGAATGAAGATGTATTGCAATCTCGATATTCCGCTGCATTCTAAAGATTTCACCTTCTAATCATATCTAACGTGGATATCTTCGAATATCACAATCAAGCTGTTGAAATAGCTGAGGGCTTATCTCAGTGAAAAAACCTCGCAATATACCCCTTCTTATTGTTGTTTTTCTTTTCCTTCTCTGGGCTGGAGTCTTTATATTCAGAACTTCTTTTGTAGCCATTGACGGCCAGCGATATTTCTCCCTGTTCGATGATGCGATGATCTCGATGCGTTATGCTTGGAGCCTCGCTCATGGGAATGGGTTGGTCTGGAATCCTGGTGAACGAGTAGAAGGATATACCAACTTGCTCATGGTCTTGGTCATGACGCCCTTTAATGCCCTCATCCAAGATAAAAGGTTTGTGTCTCTCCCAATCCAAGCATTTGGCGTGATCACTATGCTGGCAATCGCCTATTTCGGATTAAAGGTCTTCAGGAAACTTGCGCCCACAAGTTCTGAAGGACGACCTGGACTGCTCGAAATACTCTTTGTGGTGAGCACTCTCTTTTACTATCCCTTGGCATATTTAACGCTTATGGGAATGGAAACAGGACTACTTACACTCCTGTTACTTGCCGCTGTTTTTTATGGATTTAATGCCAGGGACCAGAGTTCACGATCAGACCTCCTGGTTATGACTATTCTCTTGGGATTCGCATATCTTACACGGCCTGACTCACTGATCTACACTGCGGTGATTTTTGGGCTGATCCTAATCGACGCGTATACGAGTCGCCGTGATAAGGTGTGGTTTTACCGGATTGCATTTTGCTTGCTATTGTTTACTCTTTTTCCACTAGGTCAGCTCATCTTTAGATGGTCTTACTACGGAGAGTTAGTCCCAAACACGTACATTCTAAAAGTGCAGGGATTTCCATTGCCTTTGAGGATCAAGAATGGGATTGCGTTTATCAGACCATTCATAAGAGAGTTCTCCGTTATCAGTCTGCTTGGCTTGATCGGACTCATCCTGGATTTCTCTTGGAAGCGTCTCCTCGCAATTTCACTATTTCTTGTGTCTGTGGGTTATCAGATTTGGGTTGGTGGGGATGCTTGGCGCTTGTGGAGGTTCATTGTTCCAGCTATCCCACTGATTATCGGTGTAGCAATACACGAGATGGTCGCGTTTGCGACGGCCAGTGTTGCAATTTGGAAAGATCCATCCTGGAAAATACACCTGGTTAGGAATCCATTGTGGAGAGATGGTTGGTTGGAGTGGCTGAGGAAGAAGATAGATATGAGACTTACCAAGGGTAGATGGAGTCTCCTAATCTCAATCCTTTTGCTCGTAGTTGCATTTGGTGTTGATGTTGTAGGGATCAGTGACGCTGGTTTTGGTGAAGAACAAAGATTAATCGTCTTGCTAAGTGTTGGATTTTTAATCAGTGCGATCCTTACCAGGCTTCGTTGGGGGAATCAGCACCCTTCTAACATGACCAGTGAGCAGTTGGTCTTTCTGGGCTTTTTTGTATTAGCAATACTTTTTACGAACCGGAGTTATTTGTCGGAGCTTACGTTCCGCAAGCCCCCTCTCTTAGTCGACTTTAATTTAGAGAACGTTAACAGAGCAATAGTAATCATGGAGACGACAAGGGAAGATGCATCCATCGGGGTGACTGCGGCGGGTGTCCTTCCATACTTCTCTGGTCGACGCGCAGTAGATTTTTTAGGAAAAATGGATAAGCATATTGCAAGGCTTCCGGCAGACGTTTCGGGGGGGGTCGCCTACGGAAGTATTCTGTCATGGCCAGGACATAACAAGTATGATTTGGAGTATTCAATACTGGAACTACGACCTACCTATATCCAGAAACTCAGTTGGGGAGGGCAGAATCTGACAGAGGCTGCTTCTGAATTGTATGAAACAGTGGAGTATAAAGGTGTCATTCTTCACCTAATAAAGGGCTCTCAGAGCGTTTATTGGGAGAAACTCCTGCCTTAACTTTGAGCGTCTAAACCTTTGATAGAACCCATTTGTAGGCGTTTTTCGTGAGTGCCCGCTCTCTAGATCTGAAGTTCTGGCGATCCACGTGAGTGTACATAGGGGATTTCATCACAGTCGAGCCTGAGGTCTGCCAGGCGGGATTTATCATCCACGAGAGACCATTAATATGGGAGAGCATCTGTCTAATAGCATTAAAATGGAATTTTACAGGTAACCGACTGATTAACTAGTCTAGATTATTCAAATTCTTGATCAGATTCAAAAAGGAAAGCTATATACAAGAATGATAATTCTGAGAAATTTGGGGAAAAGATAGCAGAGTTGTATAGTAAAGCCCATGAGTCTCACAACGCAAATCAAATAGCAACTGTACACTTTGACAAGAGACGGGGCAGTAACGACTCATAGTTTGAGGGTGATCTTGGTGAAAGTAATTAAATCGCATCTAGTTAATTGGATAAGGAGTTTTAACAAACGACTGTTGCATACTCAACGCTCTCAGGGCAGTCTGCCAACCTTTCTCGTTGTACTTCTCATTTCAATAGGCGGAGGCCTTACTCTCCGTTATGCTACCCCGGATGGGCTCGGTCTCAGAGATGACTCTTTTACGTATATTTCAGGAGCTGAGACCATTGCGGATTCGATGCGATACGGTAGGATTTACCCTGATGAAACCTATAAGCCGATTACGAATTTTCCCCCCGGTTACTCTATTTCATTAGCAATACTACGAATATTGGGTATAGATATTTACATTGCGGCAGAATTATTAAACCTATTCCTTTTTAGTCTTCTGATCTTGATCGGGGGATATGGGATATTCCTCATTACCCAATCCTCTACCATGTCAATAATTGGATCGGTATTAATTCTCACTTCGGAGGTCTTTACATATCAGTTCTCATGGGCATTGAGCGAGTCACTCTTTTTAATTTTCATATTACTAGCGACGTTGCTGCTTCACTTTTTTATTTGCTCTCAGGAGAAGGTGAGTTACCTTGTCACATCTTCAATCTTTCTCAGTCTCGGCTCCCTCACTCGATACGCTGGCATTTCATTTGTCCTTTCAGCAGCAATAATCATAATGATTTATCGAGAGACTAAACTCCTGAATAAAGTTCGTGAGACCTTGCTATTAGTCGTGTTGGCTATAGGTCCCTTGTTTCTCTTCGGCCTCCGAAATGTTATCTTAACGGGAAATCTATCAAATCGGCCTCAACCCCATTTACACTCACCAGCTACCGAAGTTTGGGTTAATGGTGGTAAGACAATGCTTAGATGGTTCTTGCCGGATAGATTTATTGATAGTCTTGGGAGCATCGAAGTATACATTTTACTGTTCACCTCCAGCTCTATCTTGCTGGTCCTACTCTTCTATTTATTCGAATTTTATAAACATCAATCTGTTGCTTTAATTGATCATCCATCGTTGCTTACACGGCTCATAATAATTAATATTGCTACCTATTTTGCTTTCTTGATTGTCACAGTCCTTTTTCTAGATCGTTTAACCCCTCTGAATAATAGGATACTCTCACCAATCCACCTGCTTGCTCTCATCTTAATCACACAGGTTTTTCATCAAATCTCTACACGACAAAGACCGTGGGAAAGGATATTTCTTATCACTACGGTTGTTTTGTTCGTCGGATTTCAGAGTTATCGCGAATTCCATCTACTTAAGGATTTGAATAGAGATGGGCAAGGTTATGCAAGTAGCACTTGGCGTGAATCAGAGACTCTTAGATATATCTGTGGTAAACAAGATGTTCCTATCTATTCTAACGATCTGCCCGCGATATATTTTCACTGTCACCGCTTCGCAAAGTCTATTCCATACCCAGTAAATCTGGCAAGCCAAGAAGCGAATGACGAATATAATTACGAAATAATCCTCATGCGTGAAGAGATAATGAACAATGATGCTCTTGTGGCTTTTATTGGATGGTATGGAGATAAACGATTGGAGCGCCTAGGGTTCGTTGAAGTTGTGAAAGGAATGACACTCATTAAGACTTTCGATGACGGTTTGATCTACTCCAAATAATGTTAGGGCTGGGAGCTAGATTTTCACTAGATGCCGGATGTTAAATGTTATACTCAAATATCCCAGCTTGGCTTTGTTATGATCTTCTGGGTGATGATGTTGATAGGGATTAATTCGTCTTAGTGTGGCCAATTGGCTCAAATACGATCTTGTTTAAGCAAATGGATTATAGATGATGGGAAAGCATGCTGAACTATTTGAGATAGATGGACGCGTTGCAATCGTCACCGGAGGTGCAGGTCTTCTAGGTAGTGAATTCTGCCGTACACTTGCCAATGCTGGCGCGGGTGTGATCGTTGCTGATTTGGATAAGGACGCAGCAAAAACAATTGCTTTGGAACTACAATCTTCAGGGGGAACGGCAATTGGGGTGGGTGTTGATGTCACGAAAAGAAGAGTAATAAGTAAACTCATTAAACTAACACTTTCACGCTTTAACAGGCTCGATCTACTCGTTAATAGCGCAGCCTTGGATCCCAAGTTTGATCCTGACCATCATGAGCAGAGCTTAAATGCTTTTGAGGATTACCCACTGGAAGCCTGGAATCAGGCACTGGACGTAAATCTAACCGGGATGTTCCTCGTTTCACAAGCAGCAGTAATACCCATGCTGGCGCAGGGCGGCGGGGTGATCATTAATATCTGCTCAACGTATGGCTTAGTGGGGCCCGACCAGAGACTTTACGAGCGTGAAGGTCATCCGCCTCAATTCAAACCCGTCTATTACTCTGTTACGAAAGCAGGCGTGTTAGGTTTCACGCGCTACCTGGCGGCCTACTATGCTGGAAAGAACATCCGGGTAAATGCGCTTACTCCCGGGGGCGTCTTCAATGACCATGATGATGAATTCGTAGAGAAATATAGTGCCCGAACTATCTTGGGAAGAATGGCGAGGAAGGATGAACTCAACGGAGCACTTCTTTTCTTAGCCTCGGATGCATCATCGTATATGACAGGAGCGAATCTCGTCGTTGATGGGGGATGGACGGCGTGGTGAAACCCAGCTGACTGATCAGCGGCTGGTCTGTATTTGAGATATGGGTCGGAGAGCAAGGTTGTCTGATTATCGTCCGGGGCTTGAAAACGCAGCAACGTTTATTTGCGGTCATCCGAAATCGGGCACGAGTCTTTTGCTCACTTTACTCGATTCCCATCCCCAGCTTGTTGTTTACCCTGAGGAGAGTCATTTCTTTAGGCGGTTCAACAAACAAGCCAGCGGCCTTGAGATCGAGGAAAAAAAGAAGTTGGCTCAAGAGCTCATCCTGAATATCTTCACGTGGAATCAGGATGATCCCCCTCCAAGCCAGTCCGGATTTCCCGACAGAGACTACAGCAGCGTGAATTACCAACATGTCAGGGAGAGTTTCTCCGAGTTCTTATTTGATCTTAATCATGAACACCACCATATCCTTTCATCAGCCGTGTTAGCCTTCGGAGAGGTTGCGCATCAACTGAGTCCTTTTACCCTGAGGTGGGTAGAGAAGACACCGTATAATGAAAGCTTTGCGGAGACCATCTATTCCTCTTGGCCGGATGCCAAGTGTATTCACATCGTGCGCGATCCTCGTGACAATTTCTCCTCCTATAGGAGGAAGCAGCCGGATTGGAGCCCGATCTCATTCGCCCGTTCGTGGAGACAATCGACCCAATGGGGATGGAAGAATAAGCAGCGCTATGGCGACGATCGGTATTTGCTAATCCGTTATGAGGATCTTGTTGAAGAACCCGAGCACACCATCGGTGAAATCATCAAGTTTCTCGGAATCGAAGATGATCCAATTCTGAGAAGACCCACTCGAAGCGGTCAACCTTGGGAGGGGAATTCCATGTTTGGGGAGCGTTTCGAGGGGGTAAGCAGGAACCCCATTGGTCGGTATATAAGTCAACTAGACCAGGATACGGTAGCGACGCTGGAAGCAAGTCTCTTTCCTGAAATGGATCGACTCGGATATGGATTGGAGTACCAAGTCGATATCTCTGTCCGCCTTCGATGGTTTGTGAGTCGGCTTAGATGGTTGCGTCAGAGTCTTCACTAGATTCCAGCAAAATAGATATCCACACGTGAAGAAAAACTAACTATGTGATGAGAAGCGGAAATAATGTAGAATCTCAATGGATGCAAATGTGAACCTAACAAATGAAATCCTCGCCATCGTCCCAGCGCGTGGGGGATCAAAGACGGTCCCGCGTAAGAATATTCAGCGGCTTGCTGGCCGCCCGCTCGTTGCGTACAGCATCGCGGCAGGTCTCCAGGCTCAGCGAGTCAACCGTGTGATCGTCTCCACCGATGACGAAGAGATCGCCGAGATCAGCCGCGCCTACGGCGCCGCAGTCCCTTTCCTGCGCCCCGCCTCGTTGGCTCAAGACGAGACCGTTGACCTGCCAGTATTCAAGCACGCGCTGGAATGGTTGGCGGAGAACGAGGCCTATCAGCCTGAGATTGTCGTTCAATTGCGACCGACGTCACCGCTGAGACCGCCTGACTGCGTCGATCGTGCGATTGAAATCTTACTGGATAATAAGGATGTAGATTCAGTGCGTGGAGTCATTCCCTCCGGTCAGAACCCCTATAAAATGTGGAGAATCGATGCTAAAGGTCGTATGTTGCCGCTTATGGTTGATGAGTTTGAGGAGCCCTATAACATGCCCCGCCAACAGCTCCCCCAAACGTATTGGCAAACGGGGCATATCGATGTAATTCGAGCTTCAACGATCCTCGAGAAAGGCAGCATGAGCGGCGACAACATCCTGCCTCTGATCATGGACCCTCGCTATGCCGTTGACATTGATACCGCGAAGGATCACCAGCATGCGCAGTGGATCTTAGGGCATAGTGATCTCCCCCTGATCAGACCCGGGTGTAAGGCAAGACCGTTGCCTCAAAAGGTAGATCTGGTCGTATTCGATTTCGATGGCGTCATGACGGATAACCGTGTCTGGGTCGATGCTGACGGCCGTGAGCTCGTTTCAGCCAACCGCGGCGATGGGTGGGGGTTGGCTCGGCTGAAGGAGACGGGTGTCCAGATTGTTGTACTCTCGACCGAGACCGACCCCGTCGTCGCCACACGCTGCCGGAAGCTGGGAATCGAAGCGATTCAGGGTATCAAGGATAAGACGAAGGCGCTTCGCGAACTTATGGAGTCTCGAGGGATTGAACCCAACCAAACGATCTACCTCGGAAACGACGTTAATGACGTTGGATGTTTCCCGCTTGTGGCTTGCGCTCTCGTCGTAGAGGATGCCCATCCTGAAGCTCAATCGCAGGCGGATATCATCCTGACGAAGCGGGGCGGGCAAGGCGCGGTCCGGGAATTGTGTGACATCTTAATAAAGAACATAGAGGAGACTTCTACGAATGAGTGAACACTTCAACATTGGTGAGACCGCAGTCGAGACGGGTCAACCCACATACGTGGTGGCTGAGCTCGGCATCAACCATAACGGCGATATGGAGATCGTAAAAAGATTAATCGACGCCGCTCATAGAGCTGGCGTAGATGCGGTGAAATTCCAGAAACGCACTCCAGAATTGTGCGTACCACCCGATCAGCAAAAGCGGAAACGGGAGACGCCGTGGGGGTACATCACCTACCTTGAATACCGGCATAAAGTTGAGTTTGAAGCTGCGGAGTATCAGGAGATCGATCAGCACTGCCGAGAGAAGGGGATCGCTTGGTTCGCGTCAGTATGGGATGAGACCTCGGTAGACTTTCTCGAATCCTTCGATCCAGTGGTCTACAAGATCCCTTCCGCCTCGCTTACAGACCATGATTTGCTGCGGCATGTTCGCAAGACGGGCCGCCCTGTGATCCTTTCGACGGGCATGTCCACGATGGTAGAAATACAAGCGGCAGTCGATGTGCTTGGGACAGAAGATCTGCTCATCACACATGCCACGAGCACCTACCCTTGTGAACCGGAAGAATTGAACCTGCAGATGATTCAGACGCTAAAAGAGACCTATCCTTGCCCGATCGGTTATTCGGGGCATGAAGTTGGCCTGATCCCAACGGTTGTTGCTGTCTCACTAGGTGCTTGTTTAGTTGAGAGGCATATTACACTTGACCGGGCGATGTGGGGAAGCGATCAAGCAGCTTCGGTAGAGCCGGGAGGATTCCGCCGGTTGGTTAAATACATCCGCGTAACAGAAGCGAGCCTGGGGGATGGGGTTAAACGTGTCTATGACAGCGAAAATTCATCTCTGCAAAAGCTGAGACGAGTGAAATCCTAGAGGCGGGAATCTCTTTGAAAATACCTGTACCCTCGCTGTATCTTAGACAATGGAAGACAGATCGACGGCTCAATTATCAGGTTGAGAAGGTCGATGAATATCTAAGGGAACTGGACGAGCATATAGATCAACATAGCGCTCCAGTTCTTTTTTTTAACGCATCTACAAGAATTCATCGCCTCAGCCTGAATGCTGCATTCAGCTTGCTATCCTCATGGGCGCTGCGAGCTGCCGGCATCCCGGTCCGGTATGTCGTCTGTCAACGAGGGATGCAGCAGTGCATCTTAGGGACGCACCACGACCGGCTTGATTCTCCACCGCCGTGCACACGCTGCACAAGCCTCAGCCAACGACTTTTTCCACCGGAATTGACGATTCCCCTTCATTTTCAACAAGAAACGGCCGATACTATCGGTTCCATGCTCCAAGATCTCTCATTTCCTGAAATGGTTGCATGGGATTTTCAGAACATTCCTCTGGGAGAACTCTGTCTGCCTGGATTGAGGTGGGCGCTGCGTAGCCACCACATTCCCGATACGCAAGAGATACGGCAACTCTTCCAACAATATATCCTCTCCGCATATAGCTTGTATACGAACTTCGACGAGATCCTGGACCAGCAGAAACCGCGTGCGCTAGTCGTGTTCAATGGGATCTTTTATCCAGAAGCCATTGCCCGCCATGTTGCCCAGAATAGGGGTATTCCCGTCATAACTCATGAGGTGGGGTTGCGCCCGTACTCGACCTTTTTTTCTCACGGGGATGCAACTTTCCGTCAGGTGAATCTCGAAACAGATGCCTCGTTAACCTCGTCTGAAAATGAGCGTTTGGATCAATATCTCTCTGATAGATTTCAAGGGGATTTCACCATGGCCGGCATCCGATTCTGGCCGAATATGGTGGATCTCCCAAATTGGTTGCTTGAGCGGATGAAGAAATTTCAAAACAGTGTGACTGTATTCACGAATGTGGTCTTCGACACCAGTCAGATTCATGCTAATACGCTCTTCTCAAATATGTTCGCTTGGCTGGAAATGTTGAAACCGATCATTCAGTCGCATCCTGAGATGCTCTTCATCATCAGGGCACACCCAGATGAAGAACGACCCGGGAAGCGAAGTCGAGAATCGGTCAAAGAATGGATTGCGGATCATGGGCTTTTGGAATTTGAGAATGTCACCTTCTTTGAGTCGGCTGACCCGGTGAGCTCCTACGAATTGATCAACCGTTCGAAACTCGTCCTTATCTATAATTCATCGATCGGACTGGAGGCGTCAATCTTGGGTGCGCCGGTTCTCAGCGCGGGGCGAGCGAGATTCACGCAAATTCCAACTGTGTTTTTCCCTGAATCCCGGATGAAGTATGAAGAAAAATTATTGGGATTCTTAGATGCGCAGGAAATCGAGATCCCCCCGTCGTTCAGAGAGAACGCTCGCAGCTTTCTTTTCCATGAATTATTTGCAGCCTCCTTGGACCTGTCGGAATTCCTGGAGCCGGACGAATCCCTTCAAGGAATGGCCACTTTTTCAGGCTTTTCACCAGATCGTTTGCGAGTTTCCAATCCATTAGAAATCATTCGGAATGGCATACTACATGACACCCCTTTCCTCCTAGGTCCGGATGTGGAAGCTGAAAGTGGATGACTTAAAAAAACAATCAAATCCAGGCAGTGACGGCTTAGTTACGCAGGCCTATGAGTCGTGCCTACGGTATAATGGGCCGATTGAGGTGGAGATATGAAGATCGATTACCAGGAAACAACGGAAGATCTACAGAAGCGGATTGACATCCACGAGAAGTACGGCGCCCGGGATATTGACGAGTGGATGTTGGAGTTGCTAGCGCCCCGGAAGGGAGACCGCATCCTTGATGTTGGCTGCGGAGCCGGCAAGCAGTGCCGCGCTTTCCATGAATATCTGGAAGGTGAGGCACAGATCACCGGTGGCGATGTCTCGGATGAATTGTTAGGTAAAGCCGAGGAGCTTAATCGGTCCTTAGGGGAACCTTTTACGCTCTTGAAACTGGATTTTAACCAGCCAAGCGAGTTTGATATGGGTGTGTTTGATCTCGCCTCGTGCTGCTTTGCCATCTATTACGCTGAGGATATTCCCTTCACAATCTCAGAAATGCACCGGGTGTTGAAATCCGGCGGCAGGCTTTTCACCACGGGGCCGATGCCCGAGAACAAACAGCTTTTCTATGACATCATTCGAGAGGCCACTGGAAAACCGATTCCCCCGATGCCGGGCAGTTCTCGCTATGGATCGGAAATTTTAGGCGCAATAAAGGATCTTTTCACCGATGTAGAAGTTCACATCTTCGAGAATCCATTGGTCTTTGAAGACCTGCAGCCATTCCTCGACTATACACGCGCATCCCTATCTGAGGATCGCCTGCTCTGGAAGAACCTTTTCACAGGGAAGGAAGAATTCGAGTCTGTCATGGATGCGATCCGGCGTGTTGCTGAAGAGAAGATAAAAGATACAGGTGAACTGACGATGACCAAAGTCGTCGGCGGTTTTGTCGCCACGAAGTAAATCCGGGAGGGTTCGCATTGTATTTCTTTGGTAGGAAGATTCTTTTTTTGGGCGCCCATCCGGACGACATCGAGCTGGGCTGTGGCGCACTCCTGGCTCACATCGGCGCGCGCGCGGATGCTCTATGCGTCACGCTCTCTGACAACCAGAAAAACCCAGAGCTCAAAAACATCGTCGAGGAGCATTATCGAAGTATGGCCATCCTCGGTGTGGCGGAAGCGCAGATCGTCATGGGCCCATTCGAGACGCGGAACTTCCCCCGAGATCGGCAGGAGATTCTGGAATTCCTGTTTGACCTCAACCGGCAGCATAGACCGGACATCGTGTTTGTGCACACTCGCGCCGACATTCACCAGGACCACAGCGTGACGACAATGGAAGCCCTGCGCGCTTTCCGCGGCACGACTGTGTTGGGTTTTGATGTGATGCGCAGCAGCTATGGATTTTTCCCGCATTTTCTGATCGAGGTCACAAAGGAAGACGTCGAAAAGAAGGTCGAAGCTCTGGCGGCCTATGAGACCTATAAGGATAAATACTACTTCTCACCGGAGATCATTCGATCGACGTCAGTGCGCCATGGATCCCTGGCCGAACGCCCCTTCGCAGAGGGGTTCGACATCTTGCGTGTCATTGGAAACTTTGGACTCGATGGCTAGAATCTACCCATGAATTCAAGATCCGGCCTTAGCTAGGGATTGCAGTAAGACTCGATCTCCCTCACCTATGAAAACTTCATGATGTCTACTTCCACAAGAGTCGCTTCTCCCACCCCGTCCTGTTCAATCGTTATTCGATCCTACAACGAGGAGAAGCATATCGGACGCCTGCTCAGCGGTATCCTGGAGCAGAAGATGTCCGCGGTTGAGATCATCCTGGTTGACTCCGGATCTACGGATGCAACGTTGGCTATTGCCTCGCGGTATCCAGTGCGAGTCTTATCTATTCTTCCTGAAGAGTTCACATTTGGACGTTCATTGAATATTGGTTGTTCTGCAGCACAGGGAGAATTCATCGTTCTTGCTAGCGCGCATGTTTATCCGGTATACCCGGATTGGATTGAGCGCTTGCTAGATCCCTTTGATGATGAGAAAGTCGCGCTGGTTTACGGGAAACAGCGTGGGAACAAGACGACACGCTTCAGTGAGCATCAAATATACGCGAAGTGGTTCCCGGAGGCCTCGAATCCCCACCAGGAGACTCCGTTTTGCAATAACGCAAACGCGGCTATCCGCCGCTCCTTGTGGCAAATGCATCCTTATGACGAAAAACTACCCGGCTTGGAAGATCTCAATTGGGCAACCTGGGCGATGGAAGAAGGTTTTCATATTGCATATGCAGTAGAAGCCGAGATCATCCATGTACACGATGAAACGCCAAGAGCCGTGTTTAACCGCTACCGCCGTGAGGCGATGGCGCTTCATCGGATCAGGCCTCAGGAACGCTTCGGTCTTGCTGACTTTGGGAAGCTCTATATCTCCAATGTGATCAGCGACATCTGGCATGCACTTAATCAGGGCGAAGTACTCAATAAATTCTGGGAGATTCTCTGGTTTCGTTGGATGCAATTCTGGGGGACGTACCGCGGCTTCACGATAGCGGGCTCCCTGACCGGGGAGTTGAAGGATACATTCTATTACCCTCAAAGTTTACGAAAGAGAAAGATATCCCGGGAGAGAGAAATTCAACCCATCGAATATGGTATTGTTTCTGAAGACCACTCGATCGGGGATGCGGATTGATTTCATAATTTTAGGTTTTGGACCCTGATGCTCCAATAGATCAAATATTTTTGATATTAGATGGGAGTTCATTGTGACTTCTAAGTCGGCGGTTGATTCAGGGATTGTGGCTCTCGTGCCAATGCGGCATCACTCTGAACGTGTCCCAGGAAAGAACTACCGAGTTCTCTCCGGCAAGCCTCTCTACGGCTATATCCTCGAAACGCTTCTGGCGTGTCCGGAAATTAATCAGATTGTCGTCAACACGGATAGCCCGGTCATAGAGGATGGGATTTCTGATCAGTACCCATCGGTCCAATTGATCCAGCGGCCGTCCCACTTATGTGGTGATACGGTTCCGATGAATGAAATCCTGCTCTACGACATCGAGCAGGTACCTGCCGATTTCTACCTTCAGACACACAGCACAAACCCTCTTTTACGTGCGGAGACGATCTCGCGGGCGATCCAGACCTTTCTTGCCGATCGAGAACAGGCCTCATTGTTTTCTGTTACTCGGATTCAGGCTCGGTTGTGGTCAGAAGATGGCAAACCTTTGAACCACAATCCCGAAGAGCTTCTCAGGACCCAAGATCTACCACCGGTCTATGAAGAGAACTCATGTATTTATTTGTTTAACCGGCGCACACTTCTTGAAAGTAAGAACCGGCTTGGGGAGAGACCACGGTTATTTGAGATTGACCCCTCGGAAGCCTGGGATATCGATGATGAATTGGATTTGTTGATTGTGGAGTCGCTGATCAAGTCGCGAAGGGCGTCGGGGAACGATGGCTCCTGAACACCGACAGGATATTCGCATCCTGGTCTCTGCGCCGTATATGATTCCTGTATGGGATCGTTTTCAAGTGATCTTCGACGAGTTGGGTGTGGATGTGTTGCTCGCCGAGGTCCAAGAACGTTTATCGGAGGCGGAGCTCTTGGAATACGCAGGTTCGATCGACGGGGTCATTTGCGGCGACGACCATTTTACGGAAAAAGTCCTCAAAGCAGCAGCACCACGCTTACGAGTGATCTCCAAATGGGGGACGGGCATCGATTCGATCGACCTGGATGCCGCTAAGCGCCTGGGCGTGCAAGTGTTGAACACACCTGATGCTTTCATTGATGCGGTAGCAGACAGCGTGCTTGGCTATATTCTTGCCTTTGCCCGATCTCAGCCTTGGATGACTGAACAGATGAAAGAGGGGGAGTGGGAGAAGATTCCGGGGCGCGCGCTTAGCGAATGCACGTTAGGGGTAGTGGGGGTAGGGAAGATCGGAAAAGTCGTGTTGAAACGTGCTCAAGCCTTTGGTATGGACCTTCTAGGAAACGATATCGTAGAGATTGATTCGGGGTTCATCACCGAAGTAGGGGTCCAGATGATGGGCTTCGAAGATTTTCTTAAGCAAGCTGATTTCATCAGCATCAACTGCGATCTTAATCCCACCTCGAGGGGATTGATCGATCGCAAGGCATTCAGGCTCATGCAGCCGCATGCTGTATTGATCAATACAGCCCGCGGTCCAATCGTCGTCGAGGAGGCGTTAATCGAGGCGCTCCGTGATAAATCGATCGCCGGCGCAGCCTTGGACGTTTTCGAAGAAGAGCCGCTGCCTGGAGAGAGCCCGTTGCGTGCAATGGACAATGTGCTGCTCGCGCCACACAACGCCAATAGTAGCCCCGCCGCCTGGGAAAGGGTTCATCAAAACACGCTACGCAACCTGATTACTGGATTGGGGCTTTCCGTTCCCACAAATCTTGACGAGATGGGATCACGGAATGAGTAATGCTCAAATCAGCAACAGCTATTCATGCCGCCTTCGATGATGAAGGCTGTGTGGATCAAGGAGTTACTCGATGGAACGAATTGCGCTAATCACCGGCGCGGCAGGAGGAATTGGAACCGCGGCAGTTGAAGCCTTCAACAAGGCAGGTTGGACCGTTCTGGCTGTGGATCGATCGGAAGAGGGCGTTTTTCCGGAAGGCACGACTTTCTTCAAGGCAGATGTGTCCGAACCCGCTTCAGTTTCCGAGTTGTTTGGGGCTGTTCGGGGGAAAACGGATCGCCTGGATGCCCTCGTCAACAACGCAGCTATTCAGATTTGCAAACCATTGGCCGAAATGCATGTAGAAGAATGGGATGCAGTCCTGAATACCAATTTGCGCTCCGTTTTCCTGATGGCGCGAGAGGCACTAGGCTTGTTGAAGAATGCCAGGGGTTCGATCGTTAATGTCAGCTCGGTTCATGCAGTTGCTACATCGAAGAACATCGCTGCCTACGCGGCGAGCAAAGGGGGCATGGTCGCGCTTACACGCGCGATGGCGATAGAGTTCGCGGATACGAATGTGCGGGTAAACGCTATTCTGCCTGGCGCAGTCGATACGCAGATGCTGCGGGAAGGTCTAAGCAGGGGTCACGTGAAGGGTTCCACTGTCGAGGATCAATTGAACGATCTCGGACACCGAACTGTGATGGGGCGCGTTGGGGATCCCCGCGAGATTGCACAAAGCATTCTCTTCCTGGCTGACGAAGAACGATCTTCTTTTATTACGGGTCATGCAATGGTTGTGGATGGGGGCGCAACGGTACGGTTGAGCACTGAGTAAGTGGATTTGGATTTCTTCCTATCGAATACGGTCTTTGGTGGGGATTATTATTGAGTTTTATAAGTACAATGGTGAGAGCATTTTTCACTAATAATAATTGACGCGAGATTTAACATCACGCCTGCAACACTATTAGCAAGCAAACCTCATAATATAGTTGGTTATTTGATCGTCAGAGTCGCCCATGTCCTTTCACATTAGAGGATTAACCTCGTTATGGATAGAACGGACAATTCAGAGTTAATCTCATGCTCCTTCTAATCCCCATCTTTACATTTATGGCGATATTTCTCCATCTCTTCAGTCGATTTGAAGCCCATGGGAGAACTCACTTCAACGGCCGAGGGGCATTCCTTAGCGCAGCTGTTGTCTGGGGGGTATGGGTTACTTTCTCTTTAGAGACTCTCAACCTCTTAAATGCGATTTCGGAAATCTGGCTCGGATTTGCTTGGGGAGCGGCGTTCCTAGGAATAGTCTGGATAATCAGACGGAGTGGTTCCCACAGGCTAGCTTACCAAACGTTTAAACAAAGCCATCAACGTATCCCATGGCTTGGTGTTCTTGTTTTCTTTGGTATGGGCATCATCGTTGTCGCCCTGTTAATTATTGCGATCATCTCCCCGGCGAACAATGCCGATTCATTGCTCTATCATATGACCCGCGTCATGCACTGGGCTCAGAATCGATCCCTCGACCACTACCCAACAGCCTACCACCACCAACTAATGATGCCTCCCTGGGCAGAGATGGCGATCTTGACTCTTCGAACCTTATGGGGAAATGATCGATTTGCAAATTTGGTTCAATGGTTCAGTATGGTCGGCTCAGCGGTAGGGGTTTCGGCTCTAGCGGCAATGTTGGGGGCGAGGTTCCGAGGTCAACTCCTTGCTGCGGTATTTGCGTTGAGTATTCCAATAGGCGTTTTGCAGGCAACCAGTACGCAGAATGACTATGTTGTTGCTTTCTGGCTAGTATGCCTGGCTTACTTTGTGCTGTTGAGTAAAAAGCGTCCGCTC
>SDBU01001283.1_pt1 | contig 36411 bp, 73 predicted proteins | sample 2277071 | NCBI WGS metagenome assembly SDBU01 (sample SAMN10397929, study PRJNA504765) | marine sediment metagenome | isolation source: marine sediment core GS08_GC12, 126 cmbsf | place: Arctic Ocean: Gakkel Ridge, Loki's castle | collected 2008 | reverse complement strand
TAGCTATTCTTGGAAGTGTAGGGAGAGTTCCCTTGCCAGGGCCTACCAAGGAGGTTGGGTTCACTCCTGAGCGCAAGGTGTGGCCTGGGAGTGGGAGTTGGCCTGCAAACTTTGACGCTCTTACTGTCACTAGCTGCCAAGGATTCGAGGAGGCGCAACCATGACCACTGACCCACCGGCCCCTGCAACCAACGCCAAGCTCATGGCTCGCCACATCTACTGCCAGGCGGTGCGCCAGCAGCTAGCCGAGGAACAACACGCCATCGAGGTGACGCTACGGCAGCGCATGATGGATGACATGGCCACCGTGCTGGCCGATGGCGAGTATGAGGCGACGCTGAAATATCCCGCGCCCGGCCAGGACTATGGCCTCCTCAAGCCCGTGCTGGAACTGGTGCCAGAGGATGTGCGGGCCAAGGGCTTCACGGCAGCGCACGAGGAGGTAGTGCAGGTAGGCGACAGGTGGGACATGCGGCAGGTCGGAACGTGGGGCAAGTATGGCGCTGAGGCCGCAGCCATCCTGGAGGCGGCGAAGATAGCGGGCGATCCGAAGGTTGCGATACGGCGAAAGGAGAAGGAGAATGATGGAACCAGGCAGCAGTAAGACACCGGGGTTGGCCGAAAGCGTTCACGCAGTAGCGAAAGAGGCCAAGGAGTTACAGGTGCAGTTGGTTGACGCACTGATGCCCCAGCCGCAGGCAGAAAGCGGGAGCGCCCTCATAGCTCGCCCCACTATGCCAAACCTCATTCGTGACTTGACTGAGGTTCTACAGGACACCCTGGGTGTCTTGCAAGAGGCCAAGCGGGTCATTCAGGTTGAGCTAAAAGCGGTGCTATGATACCCACCGAGGACGGCAACACGCTCATCGAGGAAGCGGCGAAGATCACGGAGGCTGCAAGACGAGGGCGGCAACAGGACCTGGGCACCGCCTGGCTGTTCGAGCATAGCCGCTACTTGGAGCTTGGCGAGTGGCGATGCTCAGGGACCAAGACTGGGGCGCATCTCTGGGCCATCAACGAGCAGGGGCTAGGCACCTGCAAGGGCTGTAGGGGCAAGCAGCAGTTCCAGACCGAGCTAGCGGCCCCGGAGAGACGCAAGGTGGCATAAGGTAGGTGTTCCTGCCTGGGCTAGTAAAGGTTCCCGATATGGTGATGACGTGGCCAGGGGCCACAGCCAGAGGGGTCAGCCCAGGCACGGCACAGATACGGTGCTGGATGGTGGAGTCTCCGTCCGCTTAGGCAGCGCCCCGAAAGGGGTTACGGAGTGGGGTAAGGCTAGGAACTGGATGCCTCGAATGGGCCAGCCTTGGAGCCTGGGTCAGCACCGAAGAGAAAGGAGCAGCGATGGTCGCTCCCGAAATTCTAGAGAGGTTAAGGTCTCGAAAGCCAGTTACGGGCAAGCCTTATGTCTGTCAACCATGTTCCCGAAAGATGGCAGGAGGCAGATACTATGTGACCGTCCAAGAGACTGAGGAGATAATCCTTGTTTGCCCTGACTGTTGGCCCTCTTTCTTGAAGGAGCTTGCATTACAGGTAGGAAAGGAAGAGCGATGAACAGATGCTATTCCCAAACGGTTGTTGAGGGAAAAACCCAACTGCGCTGCCAGCTCCCCCGGCGGCATGACGGTCCCCATGTGGCTGAAGGGGAAACGTACTATCAGTGCCCCTGGCGGGTATCCTGGGGCCGCTGGCGGGGTAGTCGCTATATGCCCCTGCCCCCAGTCGAGGAGGTGAAGTGATGCTGAGTGACACAGAGGCGCAGGAGATACAGGAGCGAGCGAGCGGGGCTATCTTCACATTGCGTAGCTTTGACATTGCGGCCCTACTCGCTGACCGCCAGGAGCGCATCGCAGAGGCAATGGTGCAGAAGGAGCGGGAGGCTGCCCTGGCAGCCTTGGTCAGGCGGATTGGCCACCTTTGGGTTGACGCCGGTGCCGTGCTGTTGAGGCTTGGGCTATGATGACTGACATCACCAAAGCCGAGAAACGGAGACTTGAGGAGTCGCTACTGTGGGTCAATCTTGCCGCCACTAACCTTTACCATTGGCTTGAGGTAGGGGGGTGTGCACGGTGCTGGAATGATGGTATCCGTAAGGGTTGCCAGGGTAGGTTATGTGAATCCTGCAACGGCACAGGCTACATCATCCGCTCCGTGTGGCAGAAGCTACGAGAGAAGGGAATCAAGGGGGCGCTGACTGGGGCGTTGATAGAGCACACCAGGAACATCCCAGGACTCAGCGGCAAGATTGGGGATGTAGCGGGGCAAGCAGACGACTGTGACGCTGCCGCTCTTGAAGTGGTGTTGGAGGTGATGGGATGATACCTACAACTCACGTTATCTTGAAGGGATGCACTCATTACCATACTAGATGGTTCCCAATAGCCAATAGTAGTATGAGAGTTCTTGTGTGTCTGCTATGTGGACAGCAACTATGGGAGGAATAAAACCATGCCCAACACTATGAGCGCAGCCGAGAAGCTCCTGTGGCAGCTATTCATGGCGAAGAAGCCGTGCCCTGAGCCACCATTCTCTGTCCCTGGCACCGCCTTTGTCCGGCATCACTGTAGCGATTGTGTCTGCAAAGGCTCATGTGAGGTCTTCGTCTTCGGCGACAGCGTGAGGGTGCCGTGCTTTCCGCACCTCATTCGTGGCTGTCAAGGCTGTCACGGCCTCGGCTACACGCCAGCACGGGACTTGGAGACGTGGCTGGAGGTTGTCTCTCGCACATGGCACGACCACCACGGAACCCCATGTAGTATTGACCTAACGAGCTATCGAGTGGACGAGGATGCAAAGGAAGACATCGTAGTTTGTGTCCTAGTCAACGGGCACGGTTGGGAGCAAGAGGCCGATGGTGAAACACACATGGAAGCCCTACTCGCCGCCCTGAAGCAGGCTCTCGTAGCAACGGGGGCAAAGCTTGCGGAGGTGCCAGCAGAGGGAAGGAGGTAGCCCATGATGACTAGGGCAGAGTTCTTAGCCAGGATGAAGAAGCCGTTCTACGGTGAGTGTGGGAGCTGCGGGAAGTCGGTTCGGCTTCGCAAAGACGGGACGTTCCAGAAACACATCGACCACTGGAACGGCGGGGAGTGCGATGGAACAGGCTACGAGCCTACGACCTGAGTGTAGCGGCTGCGGTCTCCCCGACGGGCGGCATCGCTTCGGCTGCCCGGTGGCTCCGTGCCCGCTGTGCGTAGGGAGTGGAACGAAGGACATGAGGGATGGCGTTTGGGAAGGTGTGCCGAGGGGCGTACATTTGAAAACAGTGGCCTGCAAGTCCTGCGGCGGGACCGGACTGATGTTTCCAGAGACGGCGAGGAGAGCATGATTGCTAGGTATCAATGGGCACCACCCAAGGCAATGGAGGGACAGTGGTGGTACTTCTATGACCACCCCCGTAATGACAGAGACGGGCCGCTGCTTCTCGGCCAAGTGATGATGGTACAGACTGACTATAGCAAGGGGAAAGCGTATCACCAATACTCTATGCAGGTACATGGCTATTCACGGAGGCGCATTGTTGGAGAGGCGTCGTTATATCGAAGCTCGTGATGTGTGTCGCACCGGAGCCCGCCCCATGAATCGCCCCCAGCGGCGCAGAGGCGGCGTGAGCGGGGTGGGAAGGAGAAGCGACTATGAGCAGACCTAGTTACAAGTGCCCCTGGTGTGGTCATCAAGGTAGCGTTATTGACCCTGACTGGAAGCCGACAGAGGGTATCGACCCCCAAGCGGTAGAGTTGTGGTGCCGCCGTCCTGGTTGCCAGAAGCTACACTATGCGGTGCAGAGCGAGGACGGCAAGACGCTCTTGAGGCAGTTTAAGATGCTCCCCTTGACGGTTCGGCAGCAGGCCCCCTGATGCCGTCTGGTAGGCGCTCTCGTGCCCTGGGCGGCGTTGCAGGCCCCCAGGAGGTATCGGTGGCCCAGTGGCGAGCCGAGGGGCCCGCATGAGGCCCTACGCTAAATACCGCAACAGGCGGACCGAGGTGGACGGCGTGACCTTCGCCTCGAAGCGGGAGGCTCGCCGATACCAGGAGCTAGCCCTGATGCAGAAGGCGGGGGTTATCTCCGGCCTGGAGCTACAGCCGCGCTACCCGCTGGTGGTGAACGGAGTGAAGGTAGGAACCTACGTCGCAGATTTCCGCTATCGAGAGTCGCCAGAGAACGGCTTTTTACTGTTGGTAGTAGAGGATGCGAAGGGCGTGAGAACTCCAGTCTTTCGGCTCAAGGCCAAGCTGATGAAGGCCCTGCACGGAATCGAGATACGGGAGGTATGATGCCTGAGTTCTCGCAGGTGATGAAGCTCAAGAACGACAAGAAGCTCAGGGACAGGTTCTTCGTGCCCGACGCTATGAGCCACCCGGCGAAGGGACACCTGGGCCGTGTGGTCGGCCTGGCAATCCTGCTCTACACCTGTGATAACTGCAAGTCTTCGTGGGTATAAGAAGCGGGGCCGCCAGCGAGTAGACCAGCGGCCCCAGGGGTAAGGAAGGAAGATGTCTTGCTCTATTCTCGCATAATCTTCCAGAGATTGCCAGCGGCCTTCTGGAAGTCGTTCCAGTGGGCCTCAGCCTCCCTAGCCAGCCAAGACCACTTGGAGTATTGCCATCACAATCCCCATGATACCCATACCTGCGCCGACAGGAAGGCCGATACGGACCACAACCTCACGTCGCTTGCCATTAGAGGGAGGTCGCAACTGCGTGACAAGCCACCCGAAGGCGGCCAGGAGAAGCAACCTGTCACTTGCGGCTAGGCCCTGCTCGGCTACCTTCTCCTGGGCCTCCTGTATGAGGTGGCTTATCTGACTGTTTGCCACGATTATTCTCCTTCAAGCAACTTCATGGATAGAGCGGTCATGCCACCTATGCAGGCGGCTGACACTTCGGTATATCCAGTGAATATGCCGAAGCCTGCGAGTGCCCCCAGCAGCATAAGGGCCACCAGGATTTGCGGCCTGATCTTCGCTAGCATGTCGCCTCCTATAAGTCCTCTTGGAATATGAATTCGCCCAGAGTCACCCGTAGGACATTAGCCGATGAGCCTGCATTATCAAGGGCTACGGCAGCCCACTCCAAGTTCCCAGTGGGGAGGTTATCTGTCTCCGTGAACTTAAGGACACCATCAAGCCAGAACTCAACATTGGTGGTTGAGTTGCAGTAGACCTCGATAATATGCCGGCTACCAGTCGTCAGTGTGACGTCGGTCATGGTATTAGTCTGACCAGCAGTGCCATCGGCGTTGACTGCGGCAAACCTGGCATCTACCCCAATAGCACCATTCCACCTGAAGCCAGCCAAGCTCTCGGCTGTCGCATCGGGTAGTAGATCCCCTGGTGTTTGCCGGAAGCCAACGAACCAGCCATCTGTTGTATTCCGGGCATTCACCGCAAACTCAAAACGCCCATAGCACCTCTTGGAAACCTGCCAGCCATTGTTCAGTGCATTGTTCTGCTCCGTCTCCTGCTCAATGCCCGCCACATCTCCTGTGCCATCATTATCAGTCACGGCAAGAACTAGCTGCCCTGTGCCCCCTGCGCTGACACTTCCAGCGTCAGTAGTCCGGAAGGAAGCCTGATAGTTAGTCGAGTCGAATGTATCAGGTTCCCAGACTAGCCGCTGCTCCCTATATACGCCACCGAACCGCATACGGCCGGCATGGAGGACCCGGCCATAGATATTGTTCCAGAACTTGTCGCTAGCTCCCCAGTCGTCGCCTGTGTCGGAGCTAGCATGGGTGTCTGACTTGCCGCCAGCCTCATATTCGATAACCCCAGCCGTGCCCTTCAGATAGGCTGGGTTGCTCACTACATTCTGATTCCAAATCGCAGCAGTGATTAGATCGCCCGTGTTATGGGTAGAGAAGTCGCCGCTAATATCCCAGGCCATTATTTTGCCCCCAAGTTATGTTCAGCATTCTCTCGCTTTAAATCATCCAGTGTTTCCCCTAGTAGCCAATTACGATTAGGCAATGGCCTCATATCGAGTAGGCGCTCAATCTGTTCTCGGTCTACAGGAAAGGAACTTCGGGCAAGCACATGATTGCAAAAGGCATTAAGGCAAGATAGGCATATGAAATAGCCTTCCTCCCATGCTTTTTCCGCCCCTCCACATGGGCATCTCACAAGCCATTGGCCGTGTATCACAAATGCTTCGAGCATCGGAGTATCGATGCCATCTCTCTCTATGGAAACGCCCGCCCGGGCCAACCCTGACGCTACCCATATATTCCAGAATTGCGCCCAGTCTCTTACCGGCCTTACGGGGTGCCATCTAAACCAGTGGTTCGCCGTGACTATCATTCGAACAGCTCTCCCAGCTTGTCGGCTGTGAATTGAACTTCCACGAAAAAGACGTGTCCATCCTCATCCGCGGCAGTCTCGGATTTGTCCAAAAAGAGATGGCAGAAGATGAGTTCGTCCGCATCTGCGTCTATCAAGTTGCTAAACTCAGTTTCGATGAAATCGTTTGCGTTTGCGGGCGTAACGGATTCGGATATCGTTGTTGGTGTGCCCAAAGAGGAATCCTCGTTTTGAGCCTTTACTAGATATTCGAGCGACCAGTGGTAATCCCCGCTGGTCCAATTGGTATCGGGTTTCCACATTAGGTGGAATTCCACATCCACCATTGCATCGGCATGTTCTCCAACATGCAAAATAAAAAATATCTCCTCATCACCGCCCGCACCGGGATCAAACGCAAGAGTCGGGATTTTGATGTTCCCGCTTGCCCCTACGGACTCTGTTACCTCCGTTCCGGGCGGAGTTGAGCCCGGTCGCACGGCATCAACATCCAACCGAAACTCGAAGAGAAACCTACCAACATGCGCCTCCTTCCACGTGTTGCCGTTCCAGACCCAACGCTCGAAGGTGTCCGTCGCCTTGAACCAGGCGTTGGTGAACTTCACGTCGGGCGTGGGCTTGGTGTCTGCGGCCACGCCCTCATACTTGACCGTGTTCCTGGACTCGAATGCTACGCTGACAGTCATCAGAATACCAGCTTTGTCGTCTGGCCGAGCTCCGAGTTCCCAGCCTGTCCAAGCACCCAGAAGGCCTCCTCCTCCACCCGCCCCAGCGTGAAGACGGCCCTGTGCCTTGTGTTGCCCTGATCAACGGCATGCTCTACCTTGTTGATGAAGTAGTCCTTTGAGCTAATGCCCAGGGCCGTGACGGTTACTGTGATGCGGTCGGAAATCTCCCTGGCGAGCATCTGCGTCGTCAGGGCATTGGAAGCGTTGATGAGATGCATCCGCACGTTGTCCGGCTGCGGGTCCTTGAACCGTCCCGTGAGCCAGGTCGCATAATTTCGGAGGTCATCATCCGCTCCCTTGAACGGGATGTCGAGGCTGATGGCTCTGTCCCCATAGGCCGTAATGGATGTCGAGTCGGACTCCCTGGCCATCACCGGATCATCGTCGTATTCCTGCGCCTGGATGCGGAGCGTATCGTCTGGGTCGCTGGTGCCAGGGATGATGAATACCGTGACCGCGGGGCTGGTGCTATTGGTCAACGTCAGCTTCACGGCCTGCCCATAGTTAGTAGAGGAAATGCTGACGCTAGCTGTCTTGTCATCTCCACTCCCATCATTGATGGTGTTAGCCTTCCAGTCCGTATTAGCCACTGGTTCCACTATGCCGGTGACTGGATTCTTCAGATCGGCCCAGATATCGATGCTACTACCAGCGGCGATAGATGGCCTGTCCTGTGTCCCCCAGACATAGGCCACAGTCTTGGCGTTCCTCTGATGGCCCTTGATCACAGCTATATTCCGCACGGAGCGAGCGGAGAATTCATAGTCCATCCCGACCATCGTGCCCGTGAAAGTGCCCTGAGATGTCAGGTGGGCGCCTTTGAGCCTATGGTGCCTATCCTCATAGACGAATTTGCCAGCGCCATCCACGTAGGCCAGGGCCTTCTCTGCCTCCATCAAATCACGGATGGACTCTAGGGCCTTCTGTTTATGCACCCACCAGATGTCCAGCGTGTCGATGCCGGTATCCAGGGTCCTGGCGGTAGCAGACCAACCAGCCTCGTCCAGCACGGTTTCGACAGGCCCGGGGTCATCGCCTAGTTTCTTGCTTGTGAACGTCCCGCCGGATGGGGCCTCTATCTCCACCCGCTTAAGTTGCCCCATGCCGTTCTCACAATAGATATAGCAGTCCTGGCTATCCTTATCGGGATGGGGAATGTATTTCTCTATGGTGCCCGTGAACTTTGCATAGGGAACAGATTGGAAAATGGCGCTTACTTGTATGGGGCGGCCTGGAAGAACATTGGGCGACAGGGCGGAACCCGTGTTCTCAGGCGAGTATTTCCCTGTGTCGTTTCTAACCACAAGTTCCAGTGTTCCTGTCCCCACATGTTCTAGCTCCTCCTCCACCCCTTGCCCCCAGCGCATCTCCTTGACATCGCTTGTGATGTTCTCGTCTGCATCCGTGAAATCGCCATCATTATTCCAATCGACTTTCACGGCCCATGTGACGCCGCTTCCCGCCCCAGCTATAAGAAAGGCTGGGGCCTCAAAGTAAAGCAAGTCAGTTCCAGTGGAATCATCCAGCAGCACCACAGCGGGTGATACATCTTGCGTTAATACTGAATCTCCATTGTATTTCTGCCAAAATGCCGCATATAGGCTAGGATGACCACCAGGCCGCTCGATACTTGAATCTAATGTAACTTCATCCTGGGCAACATTGGAGATGACTTTCTTGTAATAGACCATCTCATCTGTTGACGTTGAGGCTTCTTGGTAGATGACATAAGCATCACCCTGAGTATCCAATAATAAGATCGGTGCATGACAATCTTTATTTGTAGCTGGAATCTTTATTTGTAGATTCGTCTGCCATGACCCTGCCTGCCTCTTGCGATAGCGCACCTGCAAATCAGGTGTCGCCGGTGCATAGCCTTCCTCTATAAAGGCCACATGGAGATCATCGCTGTTATCTATGGCAACCGAAGCATGGTCACGAGTTGAAAGAACAGTCACATTGGCTGAAATTTGCTCCCTAGCCGCCCATGATCCATTTCTAATACGGAGATAATACAGACCGGTTACTGAATCATGAAAGACCGCATAGACCTTACCAGCACTATCGGCTGCAATATCCCCGATAAAGCCACTGGTATCGACAACCTCACGAGCGCCCCATCCTACGCCCTCGGTGCGCTTGTAATAATGCAAATCGTCTCCAGCAATTACCTCTCTAAAGAAGACATGGATATTATCATCGGTATCAAGGCAAGCCCGCACACCCTCACCGACAATGCCACCAACGGCGGTGTGAACAGTTACCGGTGCTCCCCAACTTCCCCCACTTCTAGTGACATAACGAACCTCATCATTGGCGGCATCAAAACTATAGATCAGCCTAGCTACATCATCGCTGTCAATCATAAGCGTAACTGAATAGCGGTTATTGCCGGTTGCCGCAACTTCCTCTGTCCACGTTGCACCGCCATCATCGCTATATGCGGCGATAAGGTTCCTATCAGCAGAACGGGCAAAACAAATCCACAGGCGACCATCCTTGGCCCTAGCTGCTGCCCGCATACTAAAGTCAAGAGCGGTGAGCTGAGAATCGACCGCGCTCGTATTGACCTGAACCTTTACCGCCAGCGACATTAGCTGAACCTTCCCAGCCTTGAATCCTCTTGGAGAATCCGCCCTATCATCCGGGCGAACTGCCTGGCATCTGCCTCGCTCCCCATGAAGGCCCCGGCCTGGATGGTGATATTGATCTCACCTGAACCCGGCGCTGGCATTGATTCGGCGCCGCCTCTGAGCGGCACGATCTCGCTGCCTCGCCCAGCGCCCCCCGACAAGGGCACGATGGCCTCTGGCCCCCCCTCGCCCACAAGGGCCAGCGTGGGCCTTCGCACGATGCCGCCAGCCTGGAAGCTGGGGAGTTTGGGCAGGCTCAGCCCGAACAGGGAACGCGGTCCTTGCTTCGTTCCGCCAAGTCCTCCTGCCCGGAGGCTAGATATCGGCGGCAGGCTCAGCCCGAATAGGGATCGCGGTCCTTGCTTCGTTCCGCCGGGTCCTCCTATCAGGTTCACCAATGAGGTCAATGGTTGAAGCAATCCAAGGATATTGTCTTTTACAGGCTTTATGCCTTCGTTGAACTCGATGAACTTCCTAGATAGAAACTCAAGAGCGTCAGCGGCGGCGAGTATTACAGGGAGAAGGGCTTCGACCATTACTTGGGCCACATCACCCAACCTGTTGCCGAGCTGGGTCAAGGGACTGGATGCAGCTTCGGCGGCGCCGCCGAACTTATCCGTGAGCAGGGCAATCAGTTCAAGGGGCTTGATGCCAGTTTCAACAGTCAGGCCATAGCGGGAGAATAGTTCGGTATTCCCTGAGATGCCCCTGCCGACTAGGTTGGTGGCCGCTGATAGCGAGATGTGCAGAGCCGCCGCCAGATCAAGAACCGCAGGTAGGGCCTTCAAGCTAGTCTCATAATCCCCCGACAGAGCGATTAGCTGTTGAAGGGTTGTCCGCTGTATCTCATCCCCGAAGTTGGTCTTGCGTTGTAGGGACTCAATGACGGCCTCAATGTCCTTCCTCTGCTCCTTGTAGGATGTGTTGACCTTCTGGAGGGCCTGATCGAGCAGACTGATACCCACCCGCTGGTCTTCAACCGACTTAATCATCTTGGTGAAGGTGGCAATGCTCAATGCCCCCAATGCAGCCATAGCGAGGCCGGACGATTTGAGCTGATTGGTCAAGCCCTGGAGCTTGCCCTTCACACCAGTCAGGGCCCTCTCAGCCTGCTTTGCATCGCCCGTGACCTTGATCTTTACTTCGTTAGCCAACTGGCATCACCTTCGACATAGTGCCCAATACCGTCTCCATGTCCTCCTCGGCGCTGGGTTCCTGGGCCTCGACTCCCACCATCAGAACCGAGTGCATCTGGAACATCAAGCCCGCATCCTCCGCTAGAAGCTGCGATGGCAGGCAACTGTAACGCTGGCATAGGCCATCTATGAGTTCGGCCCGGGCCAACGCCCAGGGCTTCGCTACCTGCTCCCCGTCGGCATCAACGGCTCCCCCGACGTGACGCCATTTCCGGAGCTGCCCTCTAAAGGGTCTGGGGTCCTCACCACCTCCTCCACCCAGTTCGACAGTATCAGCGTGGCGAAGGCCGGGGATAGGGACTGCATACCATCGCCCGTAGCGGGAATTGAGTCGCCATTGCGGTCTAGCAGGTTCCACTCGATCAGCACGTCATCCCCGAAGGGCTTTATAGCAGTAAACGGCTCATTGCTGGCAAGTAAGTCCTGCAACATCAGGTAGAAGGCTATGGACACATCGAGCCGCAGCTTGATCTCGGCACCGTCGTAGTCCGTCCCTTCGAACGTCATGTCGGCTATCCGCATGGGAACCTTGAATCCCGTAGTCATCTTTAGCTCCAAGATGGCGCGGTGCCATCAGCCAGCACCAGGGGTACGGTCCACGTCAGTTCCCCGGTAACGGCCCTCGATAGGGCATAGTCTGACACGAACACATCCACGGTGAGCGTCTGATCACTTGCCGCTATGGACAGGTCGCGCTCCACAGCGGTAGTGGCTGCGTCCTTGAACGTGATGTGGCTCTGGGTAGCCGCATCGTTGAACACCCCGTTAAGGGTGCAGCTAAAGTCCGCCAGCAGCAGCAACGATTCCCTAGCCGACTTATCCACGCCGGTCACGTCCTGAACCCCCCTCGGCGTGGCGAAGTCCATAGTCAGGATGTCGTTGCTGATGTTGTTTGCAGTATCGCCGCTGTCATCCAGTGTCACCGTTAGAGCCGGTGCTTCCTTTGCCATGATTACCTCCTAGCCTCTCTTTTGAAGTATCCGTATGTCATCCAGGTGTTCTTGGAACTCACCTTGCCACCTGTCGAACTCCTGCCGTTTGGCTGTCCCGTTCCGCCGCTGACTGAAGATGGTAGGTAGGCCAATCTGTATTTTGTGCTGCCTGAAGCATTTCTGCCCCGCCTCGAAGACGAAGCGGCTCAGACCGTCGGCGTGGCGCTCCTCCCTAAGCCGCCTACCACTCTCCCGCCGTATGTATTCGGCCTGGGGTGACGCGGAACCCACTACCGTCTGCCAGCCCAGCAGATAATGAGGGCAGTCCACCTCCCGGCATGTTGCCAGCCGCCAGTGCGTGGGAAGCGGGTTGTCCGCCAGGAAATGCCGCTTAGGAGAGGTCAACATCGTCATTGGCCGATCCCCTCCAGAACATGACTGCGAAGATGGCCTCCGAGAAGGTGCCCGTAGTATTCACTCTGAGGTATCGTTCCACAGTTCCCGTAGCAGTCTTGCGCTCCGACGTGCGCCCTGTGGCAGACGTGAAGGCCAGCACATCCGCAAAGGCATCGGGCGAACCGTCGTTCTGGCTCTCCTGAATCGCCACTATCACATTGGTTCCCGTGACGCTGAACACCTGTAGATAGGCCACCAGCCCATTCGTAGTGCCCGAAGTGTTGTCGATGCTGGTCCCAGCCGTGTTACTTGTATCCGTCCTCTTCCCGGCCGTGAGCAGATTCCCCCATTCCAGGGGCGTTCCATTGGCCTGGCAGAGAACCTGTCCCTCGAAACTCTTATCGGCCCCTCTCGCCCAGTCATAGTTGACTTGCTTCGCCACGAGCGCCGCAGCTTCGTCATTCAATGAGGAACCCGTAGCCCATATCACTAGAATATCCGCTGTGGGCAGACCCTTCAGGGCGGCATGCTCCTGGTTGCTCGCATCATTGAACCAAGTGTTGAAGTCTATAATCCCGTCAGAGAGACCAGGGATGCGCTCTACGGCGCTTTTGTCTATGCCGGTGGACAGCAGCATCGCCCTGGGCGAGGAGGCGTTGTTCAGGCTCCCTACGTCGCCGCTGAGATCGTAGCCTCCGAGGTAGAACTGCTGGGCAAGCCCACTCTTTTTGCTAGGCATTCACCTCTCCTATACCGACACCGTGGCTGAGTCGTTCACTATGAGCGGCAGGGTGATGTCGGCTATCCGATACATAATCCCGCCCACATCGAGATATCCCCAATCCACCCTTATGGCCGTGCCGTAGATACCGCCTGCATCTATGGTCATGATGGTGGAACCCAGATCGGCATCCCCCAGGAAGTCGCTCGTCACTTGGGAGATAACCTGGGCCAAGTCATATTCAATGTTCTCCTGTGGTTCTGAGAGCATATTCTTATATATCCGCACGGTCACGACATGGCTCTCTCCTGTGCCGCCATCAAGGAAGAGTCTATCCAGGGCCACGTTAGCCATGAAGACGCTGACGCTCAGGTCCTCCCGGGGCGGACTCTTAGGCTCTCCTACCTGCGTCTTTTGGAAGTAGCCAGACGCTTGCAGAAAGCCCTCTACGGTGACCAGGGTATCCTTAATCGCAAAGGCCATAGCTATTTCCTATTCAGCTCCCGCACCGCTCTGCGCACCTGGCCCTGCAATACCCGCCTGGCGATCTTGTTAAGGAACTGCCCTGTCTTCCTGAAGCTGGCATAGCCCTTGAATCGGGTAGACCGGTTCCTCCCGCCGGTGCCCTCGAGCCAAGGGCCGTAGATCACGCCACCATCGGTGATGATTCCGCTCATGCCGCTGGCCCTGCCGTTGACGTTGCGCCGGTAATTGCCCGTGCTAGCCTGACCTCGGCCTGCCTCGGCCACAGAGAGATAGACGCCCTGGGGCCTCGGCTTCAGCACTTCGTCCAGGCGTTGCTCGCCCTTCTCTACCAACTCTCGGACCGACCGTTCCATCGCCTTTCTCGCAGGCACACCCTTGAGCCGGAACAGATTCCCCTTGCTCTCTATCGTGACGTTGAGTTGCGTCATATCGCAGCCTCCCGCATCCGCTTATACTTGGAGATGGTGTCCTTGCGGTAGGCAGCCAGCGAGCGGCCACTGAACTCTATCTCGCCACCGCTAGCCCCAACCGTGCGGCCCCAGCCCGACTGCTCCTGATTCAGTGCAGCAAGGGCATCGGCCAGGCACAGGGTTCCAATATCGAAGGGCGGCTCGTAGACGCTGATGGCCGTAGCGTCGGCGTGGGTAGCCGCTGTGGTGCCGTTAGCGCCCCGTTCCACTGTCAGGGTGCGGAATACATTGACCGCAGTGTCGGTGTCGTGCGCAGCCAGCGTGGAGCCATCGTAGGCCCTGATTACGGTCAGGTCATTGGTGCTGATGGATTCAATGAACATGCGCTCCGAGTCCACCAGGATTACCTCGCTAGCCTTCAGGCCATGGCTGGCATCCACAGTGACAGTGGTCTCGCTCTTGGTGGCGGTGAGGGCGCCGTCTATGAGGATGCTGCCTAGGGCGGCATTGGCCCGCTCCGAGACGAATAGCTGCTCACTTTCTATCAGGAGGGTATCGCCCACGCCTATGAGGGAGGCATCGGAGACTACGAAGGATGTGGCGCTGGCGCTCGATGCAAGGCCAGAAGCTACGGTGCCCGCGCTCCTGGTATCGTTCCCATAGCCCCAGGAACCCAGGACGCTGATGGACCGCTGCTGCGTGGCCCCCGCCTCGAAAGCGGCTGCGCTGGATTCGTCTATCTCGATGCGGTTAAAGGGAGGGCCGAGGTTGTTCGGCTCTACGAAGAAGTCATCTGAGGATATGGTCGTGGGAGAGGAGTCCTGCGCCTTCGTCTGCAAGGTGGTCACAGAGATCAGGTCCTGATCTACCCAAAGAATAGTCGCAAGACTGAGTTGTCGCCGGGGCCAGCGGTAGAGCCTGGTTTCCGTCCGGGGTATGAAGAAGCGCCGCGTCTCCTGGTCGATACGGCGACTGGCCGCCTCTATGTGGCGGTCAACAATAGCATTCTTATCCGGGCCATTGATGTCTCCGGCCCGCTTAGTCTTTTCCCTTGAGATATACCAGTTTGCCATTCCCAATCCTTGCTTTCCAGGTTAGGAGGCTAGGTCGCTATTGCAGCTTCGGCCCTCCATGCCAGATATAGTTTCCTAATGGGCAATTCCTCGCACCGCTTGGATGGATGTCCAGCGGGGTCCCGTCAATGGGACAGGCCGCAGGAGGCTCCTGCTCGAACTGCAAGGCTTCGCTGCGGTTGATCTGATGGAAGCCGAGTAGCTGTTCCCAGGACATCAGTGTTCGTTCAAACCTTCGATGTATTCCTGTGCCTTGGGCCAGATAGCGTTCACGAAGCTGCTGCTAGGATTGATGCCAGCCTCAGCAAAGGTGAACCCAAAGGTCTTCCACGCCTCCCTGAGCGTGATGCTATCTACTGTTACAACATGGCGCACGTTGGCATGGACTACCCCGGCCAAAGGGTCTACTGCTGTGGTATCATACTCGTGGACGATTCCAGTTCCGAACATTCTATTCTCCTTACGCTGCTGCTAGCTGCTTCTTGAGGTCTTTTATCTCCTCGCCCTGTGCCCATATCTGGGCCTTGAGTGTGGCAAACTCAGGGTCACGCTCCAGGTGGAGGTGTCCATACTTGCCATGCAGTGTGCCGTTCTCCTGCCTGACATCGGCGTAGCCCATGATGGCATCCCTGACCTGCATCTCCTCGCCGCAGACTATACAACGGCCTTCATCCATTCTGCCGTCTACTATCTGGTTGGGATGCACCCATATGTCAGGGTTGGGGATATAGTCAAGGCTTCGCTGCATCAAGAATCCTGTCAGGGCCACACTGACCCAGGCACCGTTCATTCTGGCCTCTAGTGTATAAATCGGGCCAGCATCGGTATCATCGTTAAAGCCGAAACAGCCGTTCAGGTTGCCACCTATAGCGTCGGTAAAAAGCGCACCTGTCTGTTCCAAGTAGGGAGCTTGTATAGAACCGGCGCTGCCCACCGTCAGGGCACCATTCGTGACCTGGATGCCGATTTCAGTGGCGGAGGAGGACTTGAGTGCGCTCCCACCCAGCAGTTGCAGCACCCCTGTGCCCTTCGGTTGAAGCAGGATGTCTACGTTGGTCTCGCCCTGAGCACTGAGGACTGTAGCAGCGTTTGTCACTCCACCTGCAATTTGCATGCGGTTTACCGCATTGGCAGTATACGAGATTTCGAACTGCGGTGCCCCTGCTGTGTTCTGCCACGTTGTAGCACCGCTTCCCCGCCAGGTGAGATTAGATGCCATGACGATGATGTTGTCTCCGCCGCCGCCACCACCCATAGTGAGCACGTTGGTAGTCCCAACCCTCAGTCTGTAGACTGAGGCTGAAGCAGTAGAGATTTCGGACGCATTGGTCGCCATGACGATGTTGCCGTCAAATCTCACATCCCCATCATCTACCCACAACGCCCAAGGATTCGTGATAATCGTTTTGTTAATGACAGCCGTAGGCGGACCAGCGATGTAGACTGTGGGTGCATCTGTGACCGTCACCTCAGTGCCCGCTCCACCATTCAGGGAGTCAAAGACGGGCGCAGCAAATGCATTGAAAGCATGGGCAGCGACAGTCCCGCTCCCTGCCGTCACGTTATCGGTGAAGGTCTGAGATTGCACCTCCACGATAGAGCCTGTTACAGCAGGAGTGCCAGCAAAATCAGCGGAGTTGACCACCAGGGTATTGAAGGCATTAAGGGTTAAGTCGCCTGCTGTGGTGCTAATGATGGTAGCCTGCTGATAGGCCGTAGTCCCTGAGATGATGTCGAGTATCTGACTTCCGCCAGACCAGAACTCCCAGGAGTCATCGATATGGGTATAGATCAGTCGCCCGGCGTCATCGTCGCCCACATCCCCGAAGATCAGTCCTGCACTGGTCGGGGCCAAGAATGAAATGTATGCTGTGGCGCTTTTCTCCAGCGTCAGGAGGGTATTAGCAATAGCCGTTGCGTCCCCTGCCGAGCTTTCCCAGATATGCACCAAGGTATCGGGCACAGGAGAGCTAACCCCGGTCGATATGAGGATACGGGCTACGTCAGCATCCAGCTTCAGTAAGCCCCTGGAGTTGCCACCATCGTTGACGACAAGGAGGATGTCGCTGTCAGAAGTAATGTTGCCGATAATAATCGTGTTAGCAGCTATAGCAGGATGATTGGCTGTCCCCTTGAAGATGGCTGCAAGGTCGGTATCACCTTCATCTACGGCGATAGCCGTTGTCCTGAGATGAATAACCCCGTCGCCGTCTGCGCCAAAGCTAACAGTGAAATCATCTGGCACTGGTAGCGTGTACCAGGGCGTGTAGTGATCTATCATCGTGAGGATCTAACTCCAACGAAGTCAATCCCGTCTCCAGCAGTGCCCGCATCGAAATAGATGGTCGTGATGAGGAATGGCCGCTTGCCGGTGATGGTCACGCTCTCGCCAGGGAGGAGGCCCTTTTGTGTGCTGCTGGTCACATCGCTGGCACCATAGAAGATGCGCCCCACATTGTCCGAATGGGCGATGAGTAGGATACTCTGAAGGGTATAGCTGCCCACGTCCACTTGTAGCTCGGTCCCGGGCGTGGCGTTATCCCTAGTCCCGAAGACGAAATCATCTGTTGCAGAAGTGGCCATCGCCTAACCTCCTACGGCTGCCTTCTCTGGAATCGGCTTCCCAGTCTGCCCATTGATCTGCGCCTCTGGCTCCTTGCCCTCCACGAACCGCTCATACAGCGCCATGTGCTGAAGCTGTAGCTTCTTCTGGTCATTGGCCTTGACCAACTGCTCCTTGATGATGTCCTGGCCCTTCTCGCCGATAGGGACATCCTTCATCGTGTCGGCATCAGCCTTCCAACGCACAGAGCCGCCTTCGCCCATGTCGAATTCCAGGGCCTTGTGCTCCTCCTCGGTGAAGCTCAGGTCTTCCTTCATCTGCCGGATAATCCGCAAGGTGGTCATGTCACCCTCGGCTGGCAGGATGTTCAGCAGCAGAAGCCGCTCGAATACGCTCAATTTCATGGTAGCCTCCTTTAACTGATTGCCGTGACAAGGCCATTGACTATCTCGATATTTGTTATGCCCGATATGGCTCCGAGAAAACTAGCACCAGTAGTTTTATCCGAGGTAACTGCACCACCATAGATTTTGTCTGTTTTAACAGCGCCATCCGCCAACTTTGCAGTTACAACTGCGCCCGCATTGAGTTTGTCAGGGGTGATTGCGCTGTTCTGTATCTTGGCTGTGACAACAGCATCGGTGCTAAGCTGAGCCGCTCCAACATTGCCTACCGCTATCTTGGCTGCGGTAACAGCTAAGTCGTTGATTTCAGCCGTGGTAACTGCGAGAGCATTGATTTTGGCTGTGGTGACGGCGTTGTCAGCTATCTTACTGGAGACAACTGCGCCCGCATTGAGTTTGTCAGGGGTGATTGCGCTGTTGACAATCTTCCCGGTAGTGACCTGAGCGTTGCCAATCTTAGCCGTGGTTACTCCGAGGTCTTGGAGTTTAACGGTGGTTACTTGGCTATCTCCTATATGGGCAGTGTCGATAGCCCCATCTTTTATGTGCTCGGAGTCGATGGCATCGTCCTCAATCAGGCCACCATTGATGACGTCTGCTGCCAGCTTACTCCGTATTATCGCTCCAGCAGCAATATGGGCAGCGTCAATGGACAAAAGAACGATATGCTCGGAGTCAACGGCAAGGTCAGCCAATTTGGTGCCGTCAACGGCATCCGCTGCAAGTTTTGAGCGTACCACTGCACCGACATTGATTTTATCGGTGGTGACTGCCGAGTTAGCTACCTTAGCTGCTGTGACAGCGGTATCTTGAAGCTTTGCTGTCTGGACATGCCCATCAGCTATTTTGGAGAAGGTGATAGCACCATCGGCTATCTTACTTCCAGAGACAACACCATCAAGAATTTTAACCGCAGTGACAGAGTTACTTGCCAACTTGGATGCTACCACTGCGCCGACACTGATTTTGTCGGTAGTGACTGCATTGTTGGCCAGCTTAGCCGCGGTGACTGCGCTATCTATGAGGTCAGCCGTCTCTATTGAGCCAGCAGGCAGGGTTAGAGTGCCAACTACAGTTAGGCCGCCATTTAACACCGCCGTGATGCCAGTCAGCGTCATGGTGGACACACCACTATCAATGACGAAGCTAGCCGCACCGCCGTTGGCATAAACCGTGAAGTCGATGTCCTGGGCTGTGGCGCTACCGACAGTGACACCAGTGGTGCCAATTTGGAGAATGTTGCCTATGGCAGCACGGGAAACCTTGGCCTCATAAAAAATGAGATTCCCGCTTGACCACCTGGAGCCTACGTTAGTTACTGGCATTTCAGCCCTCCATACCTATAGTTCTTCTAGCCCACCTGGGCTAAGTGAGCGGTGGTTCCGCTCGCTGCTCTACCTAGCTTTGGTGTAGCGGTCACTCTTGCCACGAGCAGGCCGCTTGACCATCTTATCCCTCGGAGGAACCGCTACAGACCTGTCCTGGCCTGTCTGGACGCAGCGGCGGTAGTCGGCTTTGAGGCAGGCAGCCGCGCCGCAATACTCGCAGCCGCTAGTCGCCATCGCGAACCACCTTGCCGGTGCGGATAGCCTGTGCCTTGGTCTCTGTCTTGGCAAAGGCTTTGGCCGCCTTGATGTCCATAGGTGCTCCACACCGCTTGCACTTGGAAGGCGCATCGTCCAGTGGATTACCCCTTGCGTCCTCCACCAGATAGCCCTTACTGCAATAGGGGCATACAGCCACCTGGCCGATACTCCCGGGGGCTTCTCTTACTTCGAGTGCCATATTAAAACTCCCTCATTCCTACAGGGCCGATATGACGTTGGCCGGAGCCAGCGGGACCATCGGCTTCCCGATATACATCATGTAGCCAGGCTGTGCGTTGGAGCCGATGTTGTTCACCGTCGCCCTTATGTGGTCGTAGCCATCGGCCACGTCTAGGTCGGAGCTGTCGAACTCGACATACCACATGAGGGATTCCTGCGCCGAATCTGCGACAGTGAATGTATTGGCGGACGATTGGGTTGTCCTCGTCCAGGCCGCGACACCGGCCAAGCTGGTAGCCGCCTGCTTTGTATATATGACGGTGAAGTTAAGGGCCTGGGTAGTGCCACCGCCGTTGGTCAATGCCTGCTGGATGGTCAGCGTCGGGTCGTCCTCATCGGTTCCCACACCGCTGACGAACAGGACACCTATGCGGCTGAAGTTCTTGACGTTCACCCAGTCGCCGGTGTTGGTCCCATCCTGAAGGTCTACGGCGGGAAACCCCTCTATGAGGTCGAAGTCCCCGCCCAGCATCAATCTATCGCCACTCATTGTCGTTCCTCCTTAATCCGTTGCCTTATCTGCTTGCCAGGGAAACGTAGGGGCTGAGGGTCACGGAGCTAACCCGGGGAGTCAGCTCCGAGGTTATCCAGGGTCGCCCATCCACTCGCTCCACAAAGCGCCATACCATCTCATCTGTGGTGAAGTTGACATGGGGGCTGGCCGACATCGTGAGGGTCTGCCGATCCCCGATCAGGTATTTGCTGAAGTCCACGAAGTAGAGATCACCGGCGGTGCCAAGGGTCTGCGGCTTCTCCGAGAAGATAACCGGCCTACCCAGGATGGTCATTGGGGGCCCCGCCACTCCGTTGTTCAGCCAGATGGCGGACCCGCCGGTGCCGACTGCTAGGCTCATCACCGCCAACTGCGGGAAGGTATCCAGGTTGGCAAGCCAGATGGCCTTGCCCAAGCTGGAAGGGAGCATCCGTGAATACATATTGACGATGTTCTCCCAGAGGATGGTTGTGGATGCCTGCCCCGTCTCTGCGGCTACTGCTATTAGGGCATCGGCGTTCAGGAGGCCCAACGGCTGCCCTACGCCGGTGCCGCTGATAAAGGCGTCATCCTCAAAGTAGGCGATGGCTTCTGGGAATAGCTGCATCAGGAGGGCTTCCAGGGCTATGGCGCTGTCCGCCAGAAGCTCGTTGGAGGCCCGGGTATAACCGGTGAGCTTGTTGACAGAGAGCCGAATCTGCTTGAACTCCGGCTCATTGGTGGTGCTGGAGACTGTCCCCGCTTCCGATACCCAGGTGCCGCTCACACCCCCGAAGACGTTTGAAGCCCTGGTGGTTTCATGGATGGCGGGAAGAGTTACTGTCGGCAGGGGCATCGGAATAACCCGTGCCCGGGGCCTGACGATTGCATCTTCGAGAACGGGCTTCATCAGCTCAGGGATAAAGCCCTGGGGGACCAGGAAGCCGCCCTGTCCCCCCTCCTCCTCACCCAAGGTCTTCAGCCGGGCATCGTCGCCGCTACCAAGCCGAATCCTCAGATTGGGATTCACAGCACAGCCCATCTGGACAAGGAACTCGCCTAGGCTCTTAAAGCCCTCGGTGGCCCCGGCTGCGGCGGGCTTGCCCTTGATAGCCGCCTCCGTAAGTGGGATGCGGTTGACCTTGTTATCTTCGAGGAACTTGGCCCACTCAGCCTTCATCACCTCAGAAAGCTGCTTGCCCAGGTCCCCGTCAGCCATCATGCCCTTAGCATAGGCCGCCACGAACTCCTGGGTCAGTTCTGCATCGGCGAAGATTTCCGCTCGCCTCTTGTCATCATGCAGAATCTCCTTTAGCTCCTCCTGGGTAGTAGGGAAAGGCGCCGCCCCAGCAACAGCGGGTAGGCCCATAAGTCGTATCATGGAACGGAAGTAGCTATCCTGGAAGCTGCGGAAGGTGCCCGGGTGGAATGCCTTGTCTCGCAATGCCAGTAGAAGGGCGATTGGGGCCAGAAGCATGTCCCTTACCCGTCTTTTAAGCCAGGTGAGTTTGAGTGCCAATCGCAGCGCCAGCTTGGTGATCCAGTTGTCCGCAACCTTAACCCTGATCTTGGTATAAAGCTGCATCAACTGCCGGCGCACTGAACGCCTTAGCTGGGACACCGATACGCCCCCAGCCTCGAATAGTTGCACCATTGCCAGGGCCAGTGCAAACAAAAACGCCAGAAGTAGGTTGCCCATTACGTCGTCTCCTTTAGTGCCCGATCTATGCCTGCCCGGATAGCCCGATTGAGGCTGGCGGCGTCTAAGCGCACGATGCCACTCTCAGGGGCATCCTTCACCAGAAGCCCTTCGGCCTCTAGCAATTCTTTGATGATATTGAAAATGTCCTGCCTCGTAAGGACTGGAGGGATGTCAAATTGAACCCATTCAGCAGTAGTGCTTGTGGGCTGAATATTCTTCAGCGCCTCGTCTACCAACTCCCCTACGACGGGATGCACCTTCATATGCTTGATGCGCTGTAGGGCTTCGGGGTTGCTGGGGATAGTGACCTGGGATGTCTCAAGTAGCTTCTGGCCGTTGAACTCGTAGGAGGGGAAGAAGCCCTCGCTATCCTTCAGTTCCTTAGCTAATGCCATGTCGGGGACGAAGCCAACGCTGAAGGCTGCCATGCCCTTGGAGGCCAGGTTGAAGCCCCAATCGGCCTGCTCATTGCCCTGCCCGATGTAGTAGTGGGCCACGCCTTCGAGCCGCTTGCCCTTGATGCCAACCTCCTCCCAATGGCCTATCTGGGAGCGCAGGTCAAAATAGTTGTGGGAGGCTATCAGCGCCGGATGCTTCACGAAGTCGCTCAGATCCCAGCCAGCTACCCGGATGATGTCGCCGTCTCTATCCTTGGCCTCGGTGGACATAACGGCGTGAACCGTGCCAGCCGCCGCATCCAGCACCTTGGTTTCAGACCTGATTATCTTGGCTCTGAACATATTGCTTTCGTTCTCTCCCGTTGCGGCCTCGAAACTGAGGCCATCATGGTCGTCTCAGTGACGCTTCGCTTGTGCCTCCGTCCAGTCCTCCGAGAGCGGATACCTGAACGACTGAACCTCAGACTTGTTTCCTTTGATGCCCAGGATGGCATCCAGCCGCTTGCCATCCACCTCGCCGATCCCATTCTCCCTGCGGAACCGGTCGAAGTCATCCGGATCTTTCAGCCTGCAAGCGTGCTCATTTGCAAACGGCATCCATTCCTCCGCAACAAAAAACCCAACCCTGGCTCCTACACCAGTAGTTGGGTTCTATGACCTCTTAGGGTCTAGCGGCTCAGGACTCTAGGCCACTCGCCGCCTCGATATTGAATTGTGCCTATACCTTAAAACAAGGGCTAGCCCTTTGTCAAGCCCTCTTCCCTCCTCATGGGCCAAGGGGTTGCCTCTATTCCATTGGCGGCCTACGGTCGCCAGCCTTAAAGTCTACCTTACATCGAGAACACCATCGAGGCGTTCCCATTGGCAAGTCCTTACCCAGCAGCTTGTTACAGATAGGGCAGCGGAAGGAAGCCACAATCTCCGACGCATCCACAGTCCGGTAGCGCACCACGCACCGGCAGTTCGGCAGGCTGATCGTGTCCTCGCCGCTGGGGAAGATATCGCCTATGCCTATCCAGCCAGCATTCTCATTTTCCACATGCTCAAACCGCACCAAGTCATCGCCCTGCGTGACCCAGTGCTTCTCGTTACGGTCCTGGGCGATGGCAGCCTGCTTCTGCCCCTGGCCCAGAGCATTAGCCGTCTCCGTCCTCGCCACAAGCCGGGCCCGCTGCTTACTGAAGGCGAAGTCCTCCCGAAGCGCCTTCTGTAGCTTCTGTAGAGAATCGCCCCGCTCTATGGTGCCTGATACCAGGGCGTTGACTCGCTCCTGCGTGAGGCGCACCACGTTCAAGTCGCCATCCAGCCTGAGCAGCCTTGCGCCGCGCTCCTGGGCATACTGAGCGGCTAGGCGCTGAACCTCCTGCGCTGGCATCCCCGGGAACTCCGCTGTGAGCGTGGCCGAGAAGGACTTCAGTATCTCAGCCACCACGTCAGCCTCATACTTGGCCGACCAGTCCCAGTCGTAGCCGCTGAGGTCTGATAGCTCAATCTTCTGGCGCATCATGTAGGCCGCTCCATGCCAGCGGCTTTCAATAGATACGATAGCCGTTGCGAGGGATTGTTCGCTGAGCGCATCCCGTATTCTGCTTTGAGCCAGTCCGCCACCTCCCACAGCGCCTTGTGTGTAGCGGCGTCAACAGCTTCTCTGCACCAGGCCACACTTTCCACTGCCAATGACCCATGCCCCTCAAGAACAGTACCACAAATACGGAGGGCTTCATCCTCCGTCAGCCTCGCACGATCCACCAGGGAGTCAGTGACCACTACGTCTGTTCCTGCCATGCTTCCGTTCCTTCCTGTTCCCGCCGCAACTCATCCATCGCCTCCTCTGCCAGGGCCGCCCTAACCCAATCCTGGGTCACGACATCATCCAAAATCTCCGCATTTACTTCCATTAGAAGAACCCCTCCACATACTGCGCTATCGCCTCGGCCTCGCCACCAAGCCTGCGTCCCCAGGCTGTCTCCATCGTATCCTCCTCCTCGTTGACCTCCTCGGCCCGTAGCGGGTTCTCAGGTGCCTTCAGAGCCTTCGTCACGGCCTCGGAGAGAGCAAAGGCCATTGGAGCACCAGGAGCAGCGAACTCGTCACCGCTGGGGTCTTGGGTGGCATCAAGGCCGACCCTTGCCCGACTCTCGTTCTTGGTTGATACCCCACCCTTGAACAACTCCACCGATTCTTTCAGGTTAAGTTCCCTATTCTCTGGCGTGGGGTCTACGAAGTCGAATCTGAGCCTGTCATCGAATAGCTTGCACAGACGGCTATTCAGCACGGCCCTGATACGCCGCAGCCGGGGGACGATAATCCAGCGGGAGAACATGACCTCGGCAGCCTCGGCGTTAGCCCTATTCACATTCTCCGCAATACCAAGCATAGACGCAGGCATTCCGAAGGCCCCCAAGATAATGTCTCGGTTCAATTTCCTCAACTGCTCAAATTGCATATCCCGCTGCGTTATCTTGCGGTCCTTCCAAACACCCTGTTCCAAGACGGCCACCCGATGGGCATTCGCCACGCCCTGATGCTGTGACCGCCAGCGTTGAACGAACTTCTCAAAGTCGGGATCGGATAGAGTTTGGTCAAGCTCGATAATGCCCCCGGGTTCGGCGCTGTTGCGGAAAAAGTTCCTCGTCCACTGGCTGCTCATGCGCTCAGAGTCGATGTCAACTAGTATGGACTGCACGACGCCTATGCCTCGGTAGGGATTCAATGGCGAAGGGCGCCGGATGAAGATTATATCCTCCGGTAGCAAGGGGATACGCTCGCTGCCAACGGTGTAAATATAGCCTTTGATGAACTCCTGGGAGCTAGGGACAGGCGCTATTCTATCGGGGCGTATGGGCCATAGCTCCACAGGCAGGCCCGCCCTGTTCTTGAGAACCAACCACCACATCTCCCCCGTCAGCTCGAAGTGCTGGTCCGAAGTCTCAAGGAATTCCTCCCTGGTGTAGAAGGGATTTACGCTAGTCCAGAGGTCGAGGAGTGGATGCTTCAGTTGTTCCTCTACTTCACCGCCTGGCTTCACAAATAGCAGCTTCCATTCAACGGCGGATAGTGCAGAGGCAATCCTATCCACAGTGGCGAATAGCCAGCCCACACCGGTCATGCTCTGCATCTGGGCGAGATGGCCCACCGGCATCGCCCCGCCGCCAGCAAGACCGAGATCCATAGGCGAGGCTACGGGGATGCGGTCGATATTGGGGGCCTTGATGCCTGTAACGGCTCGCTTAATCAGGCTCATGCTTGCCTCCGAATCCTTGTGCCAGGAAGACCGCCATTATGCCAGCCACCACGAAGGCCGCAGGCAGGTAAATCAACGCTATGCCAGCCACTATCGCCACGAAGCCCAGGAGCTCCCCGATAGTGCCCCAGGGTAAGTCCCTGGCCCTGAACCATTGCCACCTGCTTTTAATCACAGCAGCGTCGCCCTCGGTATGCCCTTGTCCACTAGCTTCGACATCGCCCCCGACAGGGCATCCACCATGTCGTCATGCGCTCCCCCGGGGAAGCCCTCTACCTCGTCCAGGAAGGCGTTTATCCAAGGGCCGCGCACCAACTTGACGTTGCCCGCCTCCGCCTGGGAGGACACGGGGTTGGCCCTGACCTCTTTGCTGCCCGTCACCTTATCGCCTCGGAATGTGAAGCCCCTGAGAACCCGCCTCGTCTTATGGTCAATGGCCGCAACACCGGAGGCCCCGGGTTCCTGCTCCTCCCAGATATTGACCTCGTGGCCGTCCAACTCGGCTGTCTGCAACTGTAGCGCATCGGTCTGCTGTGGCGTCCCCCTCATATGCCGCATATCCACCACATAGTATATACCATCGGTGGTAGCTCCTACCAAGGCACCCGCCGTTGCATCGGGGTCTTTGCCTGCCTTCGCCACAGTAGCCGCCATATCCCAGTAGCGCACCCGCTTCATCTGGGCGGGGGCAGTATCGACGATCTCAAACCACTCACGCTGAAACTTGGCGCCGCCTTGCCGGGCAGACCAGTCACCATCCAGTAGTTGCCGCCTCGTGATGGGGTCAAGCTCCTTGAGGCTCTCGATATATTCCTCCCTGTCCAGGTGCGGGTTGTCCTCCAGCTTGGCGGGTATGAAGATGCGATGGTTAGCCTGGCCTTCGACGAGGAACCGCTGCTTTACCCATTCATGGCCCGTATTGCCAGGGTTGGAGGCTGCTCGCATCCGCAGGGGCACGTCCATACCTTTGAGACGGCGTAGGCGAGAGAACATATAACGATAGGCCGATTCGGGGAACTGGGTCAGCTCATCGAAGCCGATATACTGGAATTCCGCTGACTGATACCGGTATTTGTCGGCGTCATGCTCCAGGTAGCCGAAGGTGAGGGTCGCACCGGAGGGGAACTTCCATGTCTTTTCAGTATCTCGCCAGTGGGGGCCTTGACCCCTGAGCCATTCATTGCCCCTGTCCATCAATGCCCCGGGTAGGGCCAAGTCAGTGTAGGAACGGCGTAGGAGCAACGCTGAGTAGTCTGGGACATCGGTGTATTGCAGGGCCGCCATGAGGAGGGCTTCGCTCTTGCCACCGCCGGCAGCACCGCCAAAGAACGCCTCCCTCGTAGTCAGCAAGAGGAAGGCTAGCTGCTTCGGTTCAGGGCTGTGGGTTATCCAGGGACTCCATTTCAGGCTGGTTGCTACCGGTCCCCAACCTGAAGGCCCCAGCATCTCGAAGGATGATCCAGGCCCTAGCGAGTCCTTCACTTGTAAGGTCAAGTGTCACCACCTCATGCTGTATGGGCTTGCCGTCTTTACCAGTGAATTCATTCCGAATCGTCTCTCGATAGACCTCGGGCCGTAGTGACTTGAGGAGGAAGATAAGGAGCACGTCGCTCGATGCCTCAGCTCTCTTACGCCCGATATGCTCGAGATGCTCTATAGAGTCCTCACGGGCAATTTCGAAGGCTGCGGCGAATTCAGGATCGTTATCTCGAAGGAAGTCAACCTCCCGACGCCCTATATCTACCGCCCGGCAACTAGCCCTGATGTTGCCATTCTCCCCATAGGCCGCTAGGAATCCCTCCGTCCAGTCGCTTTTTTGAATGGCGAATTGCCCGTTGGCCTTGCGTTGCCTCTCAGCCACCGTTGCAGGCTTAGGACCAGGCTTCCTCATGCTCTATCCTTAGCATACTGTGGCCGCTGCTGTCAAGGCATGGTTAACATAACAGTGCAAGGAAATAGGCCAAAGAGCGTAGGCGGATTAGGCATGATAGCGGATTGCCAATAGCTAGCCTGGGCCTATGATGTAGCTGGAATCTGAGAACGGAGGCAGAGATGGCTAGACTACGGCAACCCTGGTCTAAGTGGTATACCCAAAGGTTCAGGGGAGCCACCACTGGCTACAGGAAGGCCAAAAGGGAACAGAAGGAAAGGAACGCATGACATGGCACACAAGGTTGTAATCACCTCCAAGGCCCTCATAGATGCCCTTGAGCACAGCATGGGGAACGTCTATGAATCCATCGAGGAAGAGGACGTGGTAACGGATGTCCGGCTACTCTACAGAGGCAAGGTTGAAATCACCATCGGTAAAGAGGAGGACTAGCATGGCACACACACCATTGCCTTGGGAAATCATTCCACGGATTGACCCTAGAGTTGCAACTGCTATAGCTATTGGGTCTGCAGATAGAAAGACGAATATCTGCGTCTTGACAGATAGATATAAAGGGCAGGATTCTAGTAAGTGCCGTTCCTCAGTGCCAGAAGCCGATGCCAACGCCGAGTTCATTGTGCGAGCTTGCAACAGTCACGACGATCTGCTGGCGGCGCTGGAGGCGGCTAAAGTCAAGCTGGAGGAAGTCTACGAGGCTGACAGTGGTGAGGTTTCCATTATGCCAGATGTGTTAAGCACCCTGCGCCTCGTGGGAGCCGCCATAGTCCAGGCCACAGTAAAGGAGAGCTAGACATGGCCTGGAAACAGTGCGAATACTGCCCCAAGAAAATCAACGGCTATGGCAACCTGCTATCCCACCAGAGGCAGGCTCATCCCCAGGAGTATGAGAGGGCAAAGGCCAGGCGGCAAGTGCATCAAAGCGAATACGGCGTGGAGCTAGCCAAGAGGAACATCGCCCTCCGTGCAGACCTGCTACAAGCCCTGTCCTTGGCGGACTTGCCCCCTCTGAGTAGGGGTGTCCTAGAGGAAGCCGCGCGAGGCTATCCCTTCCGCACTCCAGGGGGCCAGACGATTGAGGAGAACCTGGCCTGGGAACTGGAATGGGCGGAGAAGCGGCTACAGGAAGCCAAGGCCACAGGAAAGGAGGCCACGTCATGCTGAAATACACCAAGCCCCTGCAACGCTACATCGTGGCGCTGGAGGCCCAGGTTCAAGCACTGAGGAAGGAATGCAAAGCCCTCCGGGAGCTCAACCGGTCCCTGGCTCGGGAGCTGGTGGCGACGGCGAAGGTGCAGAAGGGAGAGGCATCATGACTAAGGCAGGTGAGAATCTAGTGTCTTGCAACCGCTGTGGTCTTGAGATGATTGCGGCCATCTTAACGCCAGCACCGCTCCCGGACAAGCTCTGCCGCCAATGCATCGCCGACCTATGGGCAAATGAGCAAGCCCAGAAGTGACCAGAGGTAGGGTTGCGATAGCTGAGACCCAGTCCCGATGAATCGGGATGTCCACTGAGGGCAGTCCGTCAGCATCGCACACCAGGAGGGCCAGGGGATCACAACTCTGGCCCTTCCCTTTTGTCCTGGAGTGGGGCAGCACTGGAGGGGGATTCTTTGTTGTGTCCCTTATATATATACAACAAAGAATATATGTATATAAATATAGAAGGCAAGCAAAGAATAGGCAACAAAGATTCTCAGCTATGGCCTCAAAGCTAGGTGAGGGGGATTCTTTGTGCATTCTTTGTGTCAAGGCAAAGAATCCTCAGTCTAGGTACGGAGACTTCAAACCATAGATAGGAGTGCGCCCTTCCTTGCGGATGAGGACGCATTGCTTATCATGGCTGAGGAATGAAGAGACGTTAGTCCGGTCATAGTCCGTGGCCTCAGCAACCTGAGCGGCACTCGCTTGGCTGACATCACGGAGATATTCCTTGATGGCCTCCGCCATGTCTACTGTCCTCCCCGCCGCAAGGACGGGCCATTGAGCAAGGCTGCTCTTCTTTACCTCGGAGAGTCCATAGGTGTCGAAGGCTAGGGCGAAGACCTGGACTGGCTGGGGGGACATATCGTTGGCCTTCGTAATCTCCAGCGCCAGCCCCATGCCATGCTCTCGGTGTTCGGTCAGCATCTTGACCATGACATCCCCCGCAGCATCATACATGGGAGAACCGTAAATCCTGTCCTTTGCCACCCGCCCAACATGGCCCAGGGCCAGCCATGTGTCGCAGATGCCCGAGAGGGTATCCGCCGCCTGGTTTGCAGGCTGATCCTCCGTGAGCTTCCCTAAGCTAGCCCTACTGATGGAGTCTAGGATGATGAGACCTATCCCTCGTTGCCTCACAATTTGGCGAGCCTGGTCTGCTACATCCAGGAGGCCGGCGCCTCGACGATTCAGGACAGCTAAGGTTCGCTGGGGCTCCAGGCCCAGCGCCGTGTTGATGTGCCCAATCCGCCGGGCAATCGAGCTAGCGGAACGTTCCAGGTTGATGATAAGGACAGGTGTTTGCTCTACGGGAAAGAGATCAGAGATACCAGCATCCACCGAGACAGCAAAAAGCTGTGCCATCGTGCTCTTTCCTGCCCCTGGCGGCCCAAAGAGGAACGTCCCTCCCCCTTTCGCAATCCAGGGCCGTAATACATACTCCGTCTCCGATAGCGGGTCCCCTGCAACATCTATCTCTTGCCCGTCACGCTCCAGCCACGCCTTCCACGCCCCATCGCAGAACTCGTCAATGCGCTCCTGCAATCTCCCCTGGGGCAGTGCCTCTGTAAGCTCAGGGGTTAGCCTCTTATAGAACGCATTGACCAAACGCACTCGCTCTGGCAGTCTGCCCACATTAAACGTATCGTAGGTGGGCGGCATTCCCTCACTCGCTCCATCCGCCATAATCGTTACGGAGATTTTCCCGTGGACACCAGTCCTCTCCCGCCGAACCTCCGCCGCAGATAGCACTAGCCACTGGCCTGTCTCTAGCTTGTATCTAGCTGCAACCCCGTTCTCGGAGAACACTACTTGATCCACTCCAAGGGCTTCTCCCTAGCCAATGCATTCACCGGGGCAATGCCCCTGGTCGCCCCGGGCACTTGGTGCTGGTGCCGCAACAGGGCTGCTACGTCTCCCTCCAGCTCCACAACCCGCCTTTCAAATTCCCCCGTGCTGGCTGGCTGCGCCTCCTCACGGGGCCAGTAGCGAGCCGCTATCCTCGTTGCCTTGTCCAACTGGTCCCGCCGCCTCTGCCCCCGGCGATAGAGCATTGCCCGTTGCAAGTCCCAGGGACACGGCTCTACGGGCTCCTGGCCCTGGAAGGCGCAGTAGTCCTTGTAAATGGCCTCGATGCGGGACGGCTCAAAAGCTCGGTATCTAGCCCATTGCTCCGCTGTTGGCATCTAACCCTCCTACCCGGGAAAAGACTCTGTATAGAGTTGGGCTATCTCACCCCAGCACCGCTCGCACAGAACGACTCGTCCCACGATATAGGCCATTGTCCCAGGGAGTGGCACTCGACATTGGGTGCAGTGCAATACCCCCGTCTTGTCTAGCTGCTTCTGCCGTTTCTGCGAGAGATGCACGCTTGGCTCAGGAACTACACCGTAGCGCACCTGAAATGTCTCGGCTGGCTGTGGGAGGGTTGCAAGGTGCCAGACCAACTCCGCATGTGCCCGGGCCGCATCCAGCGGCCAGCCGTCCCGCTCCAAAGAAGCGATATAATCCTCCTGAGATTCCGTGAAGAAGTCCGGCCAGCGGGTTCCCGCCATGCGCCCTCCCTTGGGCCTGCGCTACGAGCCGCTACGCTCGTGCCGAGTCAGCCTCTCGGCGTATTCACCTACCACTCTCGACTCTGGCAGGCGACGGATTACCGAGAAACAGGACTCCGTTGCTTCTGCCCCTGTATCTCTCTCACAGGCTCGCCTTGAGCTATACCACTTCGCTGTTATCAAATATGGGAAGTGAGAGTTCTGATTGTTTATTAGGACATACTGATACGCTGACCTGATTTGCGCCATCACTTCTCCTGGGCCTACGCTACGGGCTAGCCTGGCCGTTGCCGGTAGCAGATAGCAGCCGTATCAGCAAGTCTCTCACTATCCGCCCTGGCACAGAGAACGACTGAATGAGGCGGGCCTGCCCCTCTACAAAATCGGCCAGATACCGTGCCCCGCATCCAGGGCACTCCTCATGTGGCCACCTCTGGTCGTCAGGGATTACTAGGACCGTCTCACAGTCAGGACAGATGCCCGCTGAGATAATCAGGCTGTGACGTGCCGCAATCTCCGCCTCGGTGAACTGACGGTGCTGCATCTTGCTAGCTGTCTGTGTGCCCATCGCCCTCACCGCCGTTGTGCCGTTTGGGATGCGTGGGCCTTGGCTGTCTATCCTTTAAGCCTCGCCTGGCAGCTTCTAGAGGCAACTGCATAGGCTCAATACGGGTGTGGCGGCGCTTATTGCAAAGTTCATGTGCGGGCCGAAGGTTCCATTTGGCACTTGGCCCACCGTAAGCTTTGGGGATGATGTGGTCTCGGTGGACTGGGTTTTCCTCGATAGGTAACTTACAGATTCCACAGATGGGCAGATTAGTCTTTGTGGTCATCGCTCTTACCCCGGCGTGTGCCAGCCATCTCCTTCATTCGCTCTAGGGCACAGTCAGGGCAGTAACGCCGCCTCTGCCCCTCATAGAATTGGAACTGCTGGTGGCAGCCCCAGCAGATGTAGAAACCCACTACCTTTTTCCCGATTGTTTCCATTGCACCCCCATTTTCCCAAATACTACAGGCTTTGTCAAGAGGTTAAAAGCTCGCCCCTTAAACCCCTTGACAATAGGTTTTCAATAGTGTATAGTCACGGCATGGAACTACGGAGGCAGCTAACACGAGAAGCCATGATAGAGTTGAAGGTCGGCGGTGCCACCTATGCTGAGATTGCAGCCCCGGAGGGTATCTCTCGCCAGCGTATCCAGCAATTTCTAGCGGTGCCCAAGGCTGCCAGAGCCGAGGTAGTGCGAAGGGCGAGAGGTGAGTGTGAAGAGTGTGGCAAGCCTTTGGGGAAGCGGCCCAACATCCACCACTTAGCAACGAACATAGGGCAGTGGGACGATCTTCGCTTTATCCTGTATCTCTGTGCGGCGTGTCACCGGGGCAACCACCGAATCTATGAGCCTAAAATCTGTGCCGTGTGCCAGAAGGGGCTAAACCAAAAGAGTAAGACTGGTTATTGCCGTCTCCACTTGCCCTGGACACACGGTAAAGTTGGCAGCTATCAACGCCATAAGTGTCGCTGTCGTGAATGCACGGACGCAGCCACAGCCTATGCGAGGCCGTTTCATTTACGTCTCAAGGGGAGACAGCCACCTGTGCACGGAACTACCGCTAGCTACCGTAATTATGCCTGCAGGTGCGTAGCTTGCACGGCTGCGGCCACAGCGCAATGCAAGAGCTATGCGGCCAGGAAACTAACCGAAAGAGCTAAGGAATCAGGGAACAGGAGGGCATGATGCCAAAGGCAGCGAAGGCGGTGACGGTAGTGATTGATGGCGTGCCGTATGTGCCAGAGGAGAAGGCGGAGCCACCTGCCACATTCAAGGTGGGGGACTTCGTGCAGGTAGTGGACGAAAAGGTCAATAGATACATGGACTTCGGCAAGGTGGTGGATCTTCAGGAAGGCTCGCACTCCGTGGGGGGTCGAGTTCGCAATGCCACTCCTAAGTGACCATTGGTGTAACGAAAAAACCAAACCCTGCCACGGGTGGTACTTCGAAGCCTCATCGCTGAAGCTTGCCAACGAGCCGGAGGGCGAGTAGGCCCAGGAAGGAGGTGGGCATGGGTAATCCGTAGAGCGTTTAACGGCTCACCCCTGCTCCCAGCAAGTGAGAGGACTGGTCGCTGGGGGCAGGACTGATTCGAGAAGCGAAGGGGAACGGAATTATGGAAGACTTGAAGAAGCTACCCAAGTGGGCGCAGGAGCGCATCCAAGTGGCTGAAATGCGCCGAGACGAGGCCGAGGCCAAGGTAGCGGAGCTGTTCAGGGGTGAGGATACCGATATCTTCATGCTGGACGGCCTGTCTGCACAGTATCCCCTACTGCGGCGGGCCACCATCCGCTTCTGGGTTAATGCCTCTCAGCACATTGAGGTGCGGCGACAGGCGGATGGCTCTCTATTCGTCAGCGGCACAAGGCGGGTCCGTATAAGGCCCCAAGCTGCCAACTGCTTCGAGGTAGAGGTAGAGCCATGAACAACATGAAAAACGACAGCTTCTACGCCGAGGCCCTGCGCCGCCTGGCGGAGGCCACGGAGCACTATGGCACCCCGGTCACATGCCCGAACTGCAAGCTCCATTGGCACGTCAAGGGCGAGCGCCAGTGCTGGTGCGGCAGGATGCTGCGGGAGGGAGAATAGATATGAAACAGAGCACCGAGACCAAGACGCCCTGGACGGAGCACCTGAAGAAGCTTCAGTTACAGCCTGACCTAACTGAGCAACAACAGTATGATAAGCTCCGCTACCTTGGATTTGAGACGGGATACCTGACCTGCATGGCCGACATCGTGGTCCCGCTGCGAGAGAGTCACAAGGCGCTCGTGACAGTCGCTAGGGATATGGCGAGTCTTCTTCAGGCTACTATCGTGAAGTATTGCGAGAACGGGACAATACTCTCTGACGCTGAGTGGAATAGAGTGACCGAGACCTACAGGATCATCGCACAGGCTGAGGCTGTGCCGGAGGGAGGGACCGATGCAACCGCATGAGGTTATAGCGAAGCAATTCGAATTGGCCCAGAATACCTGCCGCCAGCTACAGGGCGAGTTGCAGGAGGCTATGAGGCTGCTAGGGATTTTGGTGGCGGCAGGGGAAGATGCGCTCATCCCTATCAGCGTTAAGATGGGCGAACATGAGTGCCACGATAGCGATTGTCCAGATGCCTTGGCACTCAAGAAGATGGAGCAGGCCCTTATTCCTGCCAAGAACCTGCTCCTGCACATCAGGACGCCACAGGTCGGTGTGATGCAAGGGCTGGTGGAGGCGTGTGTGAGCCTTTGTAAGGGGGCACGGTCAGACGGACTAACTGCACCCGCTGAGAATGTTGCGAGGGGCCTAGAAATAGCAGGAAGTCCAGCATATGCCGCTGCCTATAGATTAGCTAGGGCAGCCATCGCCGCCTACGAGAAGCTGGGCCAGCCTGAGCCTGTCTGCGCCTGTGACCGGCTAGAGTGCGATGGCTTTGAGCATTGGTTATTCGGGGTTGGCAGCCAGGAGAGGGATATTCCTGAGCCCTGCCCCTGCCCCGTGTGCCACCAGCCACAGGCCGGCGCTGTGGCGGAAGGCGAGGAGGAGCTGAAGGAATGAAGGCGTTGGCAACGCTTGCAATAAGTGTCCTTATAGTTTACGAGCTACTATGGGCGCTAGGTGTAGGTTTACGAGAATTCACAGATGCCGAGTGGAATTTTGAGGAAAGTCCCAGGACGGGAATCTGCTATGAGGTTCGGGGTATGACCTATGGCTTTGCAAAGGAATCGGCTATGTCCCCCGTAGATGCTAGCTACTGCGAGGAAGGCGGTGGCGATGAACCGAAGTAGCTGGGGCTTGTGCCCCCAGTGCAACAGGCCCTACGAACCGCAGATAGGCATAGTGCTGCGGATATGCAGGTGCCCGAATGACGGCAAGGAAGGAAGGTAACAGATGGCAGAGATAGGCGAAGAGCGAGTCCTGCAAGTCATTGTCAAGGAGAAGGGCGAGGGTGAGGGCGGCTGGAACGTCACAGTGGGCATCCCTGCCTTCAAGTCCGACTTCCCCACGAAGCTGACACGAGTGCCGACTAGCGTCGCCACCCAGATGGTGGTGGGGACTGCATACCGTATTGTCCTGAAGCGGGGCAAGATGAAGAAGGGCAAGGACGGCTCAAACATCTACTGGGACTACTTCTGGGACTGGGGACGGGTTGCCACGAAGGAGGAGCAGCTATCGCCGAGTGCTGTGCCTGCCGCTGCCCCTGAGCCTGTTCCCGGGGCCACTGACGGGCTAGTGGTAGAGGAACCGTCCAGGGTTCAGTTCCCCGTTGATGCCCGGGGCCGCAGTATTGAGCGGCAGAAAGCACTGGCAGAAGCGAGGGCCTTCATCGGGGACAAGATGGCCCATTCCGATGAGCGTTTCGGAACCGATGACATAACGGCAGCGGCAGAGGTATTCGCTAAGTGGCTAGGCCAGCCGCAGGAGGGTGAGTGATGCGCTTCTGTAAAGGCCCTAAGAACCGCTTCTACCTATCAGCAGCGGGAGCAGGTGCCGATCTGGTCATGTGCCTTGAGTTTTCTTATAAGGTATATCACCTTGAGGAAGAGGAGCTCAAACTCCTGCGCTCTGCTGTAGCCTCAGCCTTAGAGCGGCTGCGGCGGGCGAAGATGGAGGTGCCAGATGCCACCGAGAGTTAGCCTAGAGGAAGTCCTTGAGCATATGGGAGACAGCTTTCACCTCATACAAAGTGCTGTTCATACCAAGCGCTGGAACGCTACCTTCTCGCACATCGCCAACACCCAGTCCTGGCTCAAGGTGCTTCGGCGGCGGATACAGGCCGAGCAGAAGAAGGAGGCGCAGGGATGATAATCCATAGCCTTGAAGAAGGATATGCCCTAGCATGCACTTCTGGGTTTGACGTTTCCTATGCTGACCACTCCAACTCAACAATAGGCCGATACGGGGGAGAGGCAGTCGTTATAGACGGATGGACGACTACGCAGTTCTATGACTTAGGGTGCTTGAGGCTGATGGGAATACGCCGCCCTTTGGAGCACCTTGCTGAGATAATGAAGGAGGCGCAACATGACAACTGAGAGATTAGAAAACCGACCTTGCTTCAAGTGCATCCACCGTGGCTCCGTGCCTGGGGATGTGCATATCTACTGTAAGGCTGCCTTTGACCCTAACGCTAATCCCTTTGCTGGGGTGCTAGCTATTCTTGGAAGTGTAGGGAGAGTTCCCTTGCCAGGGCCTACCAAGGAGGTTGGGTTCACTCCTGAGCGCAAGGTGTGGCCTGGGAGTGGGAGTT
>SDBU01001282.1_pt1 | contig 36444 bp, 77 predicted proteins | sample 2277071 | NCBI WGS metagenome assembly SDBU01 (sample SAMN10397929, study PRJNA504765) | marine sediment metagenome | isolation source: marine sediment core GS08_GC12, 126 cmbsf | place: Arctic Ocean: Gakkel Ridge, Loki's castle | collected 2008 | reverse complement strand
ATCAAAGAAAGTAACTAAGTATTTCTTATCTGAAAATTGAGAAGGAACTAACCAAGAGTTATCTTCTAATACTTCTGGGTTTCCTTTTGCTAATATTAATTTTGCTTTTTCATTTCTCCATTCAGAGAAGTTCTTTAGGTATTCTTTTGTTTGTTCCATTGTAATAGTATATAGGTATGGAGGTATATAAACCTTATGGTTATTAAACATATATGCTAGAGAATAGAAGTATTTATATACCCTTATAGGTATATCTTTATATGGTTAAGAAAAAAACAAGTTTGGTGATAGATGATAAATTATGGCAAGATGTTAAAATTAATTGTATTAAAAACAAGATAGATATTTCTGATTGGTTAGATAAGATTATTAGAGAAAATTTGAAGAAGAAATAAATTCTTAGATGGAAAAGTATTAATAGTATTACAAGTATGTAGTAGTATGACTAATCATACCAATCCTTATAAATCATACTCTTCTGATATGGTAGATGGTGAAAGAGGTGAAGGAGAAAATAACTATCTCCATAAACAAAAAGATTTTAAAAGAGTTGGACGAATTCTGTTTAAAAACAAAACCAGTAAAATCAAATCGTTCCCCAATAATAGAAAAAGCAGTAGAAGATTTTTTAGAAAAGGAGAGTGGGAAAAAATAATGGTTAATGAGAGCATAACAGATGATATTGTAAGAGACCATTTTTTAAAAGATGAATTAATAAAAAAAGTTAATCTAGAAAGACAGATTCCAAAAAATCCAAGAATAAAAAAACTACTTCAAAATTCTTCAAAAAAAGGTAATTCTCATGGAAGACCAGATTTTATAATAACTTTTAAAGAAATCCCAAGATTATTAATTGTTATAGAGTGCAAAGCAAACATAAAAAAACATATTAGTAAAAATGAAGACAAATATATGGATTATGCTGTTGATGGGGTAAAACTTTATTCTCAATATCTATCTAGAGAATTTGATGTTATTTCCATAGCTGTTAGTGGAGAAAATGTTGAAGAATTAAAAGTTTCTAGTTTCTTGCAATTAGAAGATGAAGAAATAAGAGATTTAAAAATTAAAAAATTATTTTCTTTGAAAGATTATATAAAAAAATTTAAACAAGATGAAGAAAGGGAAAAAATAGAATATGAAAAGTTAATGAAATACTCTAGGACACTCAATAATTATTTTAGAGAAGAATTAAAAGTATCTGAGAAAGATAGAGCATTACTTGTAAGTGGAATTTTATTGGCTTTGGATGATAATGGTTTTAGAAAAGCTTATCCAGAACAAGAATCTTCAGAATTTCTTGCAGAATTTTTATTGGAAGCTATTGAAAAGAGATTAAAAAAAGAAAAGATTCCAGAAGGAAAAAGAAATAGTATGATTAGGAATTACAGTTTTATTAAAGACCTTTCAATTATTAAAAATAGAAAAGAGAATAAACTATATGATTTAATAAACCAAATACATAAAAAAGTTCACTTTTTTGTTGAAGATTATAAATTCAATTATGATGTTATAGGTTCTTTTTATGGAGAATTTTTAAGATATGCTAATGGAGATAAAAGTTTGGGAATTGTTTTAACTCCAAGACATATAACAGAACTATTTGTAGAAATTGCTAATGTAAAAAAGGATGATGTAATTTATGATAATTGTTGTGGAACTGGAGGTTTTTTGATAAGTTCTATGAAAAAAATGATTCAAGATTCTGAGGGAGATTCTGATGAAATAAGGAATATACAAAAAGAAAGACTAATAGGTATTGAAGCAGATGGAAAAATGTTTACATTGGGTTGTGCAAATATGATTTTAATGAAAGATGGAAAATCTAACTTTTATAATGAGGATGGTTTAAAATTATCAAATCAGATTTATAAAAAATACAAACCTACAGTTGGTTTTTTGAATCCTCCTTATTCTCAAAAAAGACCTGCAAGTGAATTTGATTTTATTTTGGCAAATCTTGAAGCTTTGGAAAAAAACTCATTATGTATTGCGATTGTGCCTATAAGTTGTGCATTAAAAAAGCATCCTTTAAAAGAAAAATTATTAGAAAAGCATACCTTAGAAGCAGTAATGTCTATGCCTGACCAATTATTTTATCCTATTGGAACTATGCCTTGTATAATGGTCTTTAGAGCTAAAAAACCTCATCCATCTTCTTTTGAAAGCTGGTTCGGACATTGGAAAGATGATGGTTTTTCTAAAGTTAAACATCTTGGAAGAATAGATTTAAATAAAAGATGGGATAAAATAAAAAAGGATTGGGTTGAAATGTTTTTGAATCGTAAGGAAATAGATGGAAAGAGTTTAAAGAAAATTGTGTCTTTTGAAGATGAATGGTCTGTTGAAGCATATATGAAAACTTCATTTAAAGAATTTAGAAAAAAAGATTTTATAAAAAAAATACATGATTTTGTATCTTTTGAATTTGGAGTTAATAATATTCTTGAAATAGAAAATAAACCAAAGAAAGATGAAGATTATAAATTATTAAATAGAAAGTGGAAATATTTTAACTATGATGAATTATTTGAAAATATTTTAAGAGGAAAGAGATTAACTGAAAAAGATAGGGAATCTGGAAGTACACTTTATTTTTCTGCATCAGAATTTAATAATGGTCATACTGATAATATCAGTAACCCTTTATTTATTGAAAAAGATTCCATAATTTATACTACATTTGGGGATGCATATTATATAAAAGGGAACTTTACTGCAAGTGATGAAATAAGTATTTTTAAGCATAAAAAACTTAATGTGTATAATGGGCTATTTATATCAACTGTGATATCAAAAAATAAATACAAATATTATTTTGGAAGGAAAGCATTTCAGAACAAATTTATAAAAGATTCTATAGCATTACCTATTGATGAATCTGGAGAACCAGATTGGTCTTTTATGGAAGATTATATTAAATCTTTACCTTATTCTAAAAACTTGGAAAATTAAAAACACCCCTAACTTGACACTCTCATTAATAAGAAAGTATAAAAAGTTTGAATTATTAATAATTCTATGAAAACTAAAAAAATATGTGTGTATCAAGATAAAAGAAATAACTCTATATTCATTAATCCAATGATGGATAAAAATGGAAAATTTGTTACTAAATCTCCCCCAGAAAATTATGGGAGTGCGAGTGGTAAAAATCTTACTGATGAAGAACTTGGGAAAAAAGTTAGAGAAGCACTTGAACAAGCAGATTAAAATAACTCCCTTCACTTGACACCACCATCTACCTCCCGAAAACTTAACACTCTCAAAAAGAGATAAATTTAAATAATTTAAAAAATAATAAATAAAATGAAAGAAGAAGAAATAATTAAGAAAATTAAAGAATTGGCTACAGAAATTTACACGGCTTTGGGTGCTGGTTATAATGAATCTGTTTATGGAGAAGCATTAGGCTTAGAACTGAGAAAAGCAAGTATAAGTTATGAAGCTGAATTTAATACTGAAATAATGTATAAAGATGAAAAGGTCGGGACAAATAAATCAGATTTTCTTATAGAGAAGAAGTTTATAGTTGAACTTAAAACATCAGCAATATCAAACGCACATAAAGGTCAGATTGGTGCTTATTTGAGGACACTTGGTTTAAAAAATGGATTAATAATCAGCTTTCCATATCCAGATGGAACTGAACCAAGTTTTGAAGAAATATCGGTTGAATAATTCTAAGTCCCTCATGCGACAGCAAATTAAAATCCCTTATTCAGATAATTATAAAAAGTTATTATTCTAAAAATTAATATGCCTAAAAAATTCATTACTAATAATTCCACAGCAGGACATAAAGAAATAATTGGAGAAACAATAGCAAAATTGGTTTTACATAAAAATGGTTTTAATCCTTATAGCAGATTTTTAGACAAAGAAGCCATAGATTTAATCGTTAGAAATGATAAGGGAGAGGATATAACTTACAATGATATTCAAGTAAAATACTCTAAAAAATATCTTGACCCTAAAGAAAATTATTGGTTTTCTATTAATCAAAGAACATTCAAAGAAAGACATTACTTTTATTTTATGTTTATATGTGAAGATGATGATAGAATACTTATAATTCCTTCACTTACATTAAAGAAAATGTTAGATAAAACAAAATTAGATATTAAAGAAGATAAGGAATTTGGTAGATGGCATTTTATTGTAGATAAAAAAGAAGATAAATATATCCTAAGGACTAAAAAAGGAGAAGAAGGTATAGATATAACAGATTATCTTAATAGTTTTGATAGATTAAAATGAATCAAATAGAAATACAGGGAGAACAAGCAAAAGAATTTATTGGCAAATATAAAGGGTGGATGGCATCAGTTTTAATTATCTGTCTATGGGTTATATTTGTTTTTTATGTGTGAGGGAAGATGAAGAAGAGATTACCGAGGAAGAAAAGAATGAAATTTAATTGTTGGGCAATTATTTTAAGTATAATTTTAGGGGTTTTTGTTTCTTTAGACCATTATGGATGTTTATTATATAATAAAATTTGTGTTTTTTCTGCTTTACAATTTCCAAAAGATTATTATTTACAATTAAGCCATTTTTTAGGTAGTTTAGCATTTATGGTTGCAAGTAGCATATTTGGTTTTATGCTTTTAAATTATATATCTGAAAAGAGAATACTTAATTGGAATAAGTGTTGTTTATTAAAAATTAGTTTTTTAGGTTTAATGATTTTTTGGATATTATTAGATATTATTTCTAAATCTACTCGTATAATATGGGGCTTTATTGCAGTATTTTTTTCGGCAATATTATTATATTTATTTAGAAAGAAGATATTAGGTAATCCTGTGTAAAAAGTAACCATTTATTTATACTTTATACACAAAGCCTCCTCACCTTAACACACTCTCCTAAAAAGCCACTCCCCTTAACACCATTATTCAAGCCACGAAAACTTAACAGCACCTACATTAGAGTAGTTTAAAAAGGTTAAATACTAATTGTTTTTAGAATTAAAATGACAGGAGAAGAGATTAATGAAATGATGAAAAGAGCTTTCTATTTCTATAAGGATAAAATTATGATTCATGTTACTGGACATGATGGAACTTTCTATAATGGGATTATTATGGAAATATCTGAACCAGATTTCTTTTTAATTAATGATAGACTTAATGGCGAAACTCCTGTTTTCTTTTCAAATGTTAAAAGAATAGAGAGGTTTAATCAACGATGAATCTTGATGTAAGATATTGTGACAATGAGGATTGCTTGGAAGCATATGATATTGGAACAGATTATGCTAAATGTCCAAAATGTAGAACTAAAAAAATGATGGAGGATGTTGAACGTGGTGAACAAAGAATCCTCTAAACCAACTAAAACCCTTAACCTCTATGCTGGGATTGGGGGTAATAGGAAACTTTGGGAGAATGTGGAAGTTACTGCTATTGAGAATAACCCAAAGATTGCTAAAATATACCAAGACTTTTTTCCAAATGATGAAGTTATTGTTACAGATGCACACCAATATCTCCTAGAACATTATAAAGAGTTTGATTTTATATGGAGTAGTCCTCCATGTCCAAGTCATTCAAGAATTAATACATTTAATCCAATAATGAAAGGAAAGAAATATCTAGATATGAAACTTTATGAAGAAATAATACTATTAAAACATTTTTTTAAAGGAAAATGGGTGGTTGAAAATGTTATTAGTTATTATAAACCACTAATTAAACCTTATGAATGTAATTCTCATTACTATTGGAGTAATTTTTATATCTTTCCAAAGGAAAATGAAACAAGAAATATTATTAAAATTGATGGAAGGGAATGTGAAACAACAGAAGAAGGAATTAAGTTTATGGAAAAAGAATTTAAAATTAATTTAAGTAATTACAATTTAACACAAAATTTTAAAGAAAAAATATTAAATAATTGTGTTCAACCAAAAATAGGATTAGAAATATTCAGAATGGCTTTCAAAGATAAACAAGAGGTATTACTATGAAATGCAGCTATTGTTTAAAAGAATTTCCAGATGAAGAATTAGATTTATCCCACGATATTCCACAATATATGGGAGGTACTGATGCAGATGGTAGACACTATTTATGTAATGGCTGTCACAAAAAATATGAATTATTAATCATAAATAAATGTTTTTATTTCTTAGGTTTTCAAGAAGTATATGAAGAAAAAATAAGTAGTGCTTGTTATTATTTAAAATCATTTGGAGAACCTTTGCACTCTATTTTTAGAGTATTTGCAGAAGAAGTTAAGGAGGAATTTTATGGAACTTGAAAGAGGAACACACCATGGAAATTTATTCCACAATTTAAAGTTTAATCTTAAAGAAGCTATTGAAAAATATGGTTTTCCTATGGTTCTGCAAACAATTGATGCAGCATTGGTTGATTTAGAAATAACTGATGAAGAATATTTAAAGAATTTTGATCTATCAATAATTTATGAAAAAAAGAATATTGATAGAGATGAAGCAGTTAAAGGAAGAAAATTAAATATAAAACAAATTGCATCTCATTATGGATTAAAATTAGTTGGTGGGAGATGTGTTTGTCCTTTTCATAAGGGATCAAAAAATCCTACTTCCTTTCACCTTGATGCACAAAAAAACATTTTTTATTGCCATTCTTGTGGAGAAAAAGGTGATTTGTTTACATTTATTAAAAAAATGAAGGAATTGAAGAATGGTAACAAGAAGTGAAGCAAAAGAAGAATATAATGAAATAGCAAAAGATATGGGTGTAGAGGATGCAGTCCAAACTTTCACTCGTAGAAATCAAGCGATTCAATTTGGTAAGCTATTACCTTACTTTTATGATAAAAGTGGGTTGTGGTGGCTCTGGAATGCCTTAGAATTCAAGTGGGAGAGAGTTGATGGTGTTGATATACTTAATATGATTAGTGAAAATACAAATGAAGATACTATTAGTTCTAAAAGCAGAACAGAGATATTAAATGCACTAATGCAGGAAGGAAGGAAGAAAATTCCTAAAGAAGTAAAACCCACCTGGATTCAATTCAAAGATTTAATTGTTGATATTGAAACAGGAGAAGAAATTAAAGCTAGTCCTGAATATTTTATTACAAATCCAATACCTTGGACATTAAATAAAGAAAGATTTGTAAAAACCACTATTATGGATAAAATATTTGAAGAATGGGTTGGAAAAGAATATGTAAAAACCTTATATGAAATAATGGCCTACTGTTTGCTTCCAGATTACCCTATGAGTAGAATATTTTGTTTTATTGGTGCAGGAATGAATGGAAAAAGTAAATATTTAGATTTATTAAGAAGGTTTGTTGGTGAAGATAATTGTTGTGCAACTGAACTGGACACTTTAATGAACTCAAGGTTTGAAATTACAAGATTACATAAGAAACTTGTATGCCAAATGGGCGAAACTAACTTTAATGAGATGAGTAAAACCTCTATCCTAAAGAAATTAACTGGTGGTGATCTAATTGGATATGAATATAAGAATAAAGATTTGTTCCATGAAAAGAATTATGCTAAGATTTTAATTGCAACAAATAATTTACCCACTACAACAGATAAGACTATTGGGTTTTACAGGAGGTGGCTTATTATTGATTTTCCAAACCAATTTTCAGAGAAAAAAGATATTCTTGCAGATATTCCTAAAGAAGAGTATGAAATTCTTGGAGTTAAGTTGTTAGGAATACTAAAAGACTTATTAGACGTTAAACAATTTCATAATGAAGGAGATATTGAACAAAGAATGAGGAAATATGAAGATAAAAGTAACTTCTTAGGAAAATTCTGTGAAGATCATATTGAACAAGATATAAATGGCCATATAACTTCGGCAGATTTTTATAAAAAGTTTAATTCATGGTGTAAAGAAAACAAACATAGAGAAATCAGTGAAACATCTTTGGGTAGAAATTTAAAAGAATTGGGTTTTATGAAGGAAAAAAAGTACTTTAATTGGTTACATCATGGAAAAGGAGGTCAATTATGGGTTTGGATAGGATTAAAATGGAAGAATTAGACAAGCTATCCATGTTAGATTGTGTTTTACACCTTATTTCCCATGTAAGAAACGAGTAGGGGGTACTTGTCTAACATGGATAACCTGGATACTAAACAAAATGTCAGACAAGATACTAACAATAACACTTTCACTAGGAATATTCCTAGCACTCTTCATAATCTCAAACCTTGACAAGTTATACGAACTTCTTTCACACAAACAAAATTAAAATAGATACATTTATATAGTTGTTATAATTATAATTATTATGAAAAAACAAGATATTCAAAAGCAAATACAAACGAAAGAAAAAGAGATCGCAAAGTTAAAACAAAAATTAGTTATTTTAGATGATGAAATTGAATGGATAAAAATTACAAATACAGATTATGAGGTAACAAATAAAGTTATCCACAAAGGAAAATCATACAAAGAATTATTAGAAAAATTTGGAGAAGAATATCTTAATGAACATTTATTGACCCTAAAACAAATAGGTGAGATTTGCGAACATCCAGAATTATTAAAAGAATTAAAGATGGATTCCTCAAGTACAGAAGATGATTTCTTTTTTAAACAGCCTTTCCCACAAAACAAAAAAAATAATTATGTTGCTAGGTTCTTTGCTTACTCGGATTATTCTAATTTGAATTGTATGAACAGTCCTGTTAATTCTGATTCTGTTCTTGGGGTAAGATTCGTGAGAAAAATTAAAAAGGGAGAAAGAAATAATGGCATTAACACAGATTGATTTTGATGATAAAGAAGAAAAAATAATAGATGAAGTTTCAAAAGAACATAAATTAAATAAACCAAAATCTATAAAGAAAATAATTTTAGATTATGCCAATATGAAAGGGGGTAGATAATATGGTAGATAAAATAAAAAAGATTAGTGAAAATATTGTTGAAATAAATGGAGAAAGGTTTGTAAAAGAAGATTCAAAAGGATGGTTAGATATTCCAGAACTAAAAATTTCTGTGGAAATAGAAGTCCATGATAAAAATAAATCTTGGAAAAAGTTAAGTCTTGATTTAAGAGAAAAGGAATTATTAACTTATGAACAATGTATATTTTTAGCAAACCACAAAAAATACTCAAAGATTTTGAAAATGGATGGAAGTTCAACTAAGGATGATTTTTTCATACAACAACCATTTGATTTGAATAGGAAAAATAATTATGTTGCTTGGTTCTATGCTAACTCGGATTATTCTGATTTGATTTGTTGGGACGGTCCTGATTATTCTAATTCTGATCTTGGGGTAAGATTCGTGAGAAAAATTTCACAATCTAAAACTAAAACTAAAAAATCATGATCCCAAAGGTTAAATGCTTCCTTAATGGATGAATAAGTTACAAACCAATGGGCTTACACGCAAATTCATAGTGCTTTTGCCATAAAATTCAATGATGATAATTAGTAGTGATGAAATGCCTTGGGTAAGCAGGAGCGAATATTAAAGTTATGGTGTTACTTAATGAAATTTGCTATAAGTGTTGCTAGGTTCTATGCTAACTCGGATTATTCTAATTTGAATTGTAGGAACAATCCTGATAATTCTAATTCTAATCTTGGAATATGCTCATTGGTTTGTTTCTTAAAAAATAGATGAAAACTTATAAGAATCTTTATCCAAAATTATGTATTTTTGAAAATTTGTTTTTAGCTTACAAAAAAGCAAGAAAAGGAAAATCAAAGAAAGATTATGTAATTAAATTTGAATCTGATTTAATTAACAATTTAAAAGAACTACAATATGATTTAATAAATAAAACTTATTGTCCATATAAATTAAAGAAATTTATTGTTCGTGATCCAAAAACAAGAACTATTCATGCTTCAATTTTTAGAGATAGAATAATTCATCATGCTATAGTAAATATTCTTAATCCAATATATGAAAAAATATTCATTTATGATTCTTTTGCAAGTAGAAAAAATAAAGGAAGTCATAAAGCTATTGAAAGATTTGAATATTTTGTTAAAAAAGTTTCATTAAATGGTAGATTAATAAAAAAATCTTACAATAACAATTCAATTAAAGGTTATGTCCTAAAAGCAGATTTTAAAAGTTATTTTGATTCTTTAAACCAAAATATATTAATTAAAATACTAAAAAAGAAAATTTCTGACAAAGATTTCATTGGATTAATAAAAATAATTTTAGAAAGCTTTGAAACAGAAAAAGGAAAAGGTGTACCTTTAGGAAATTATACTTCTCAATTCTTTGCAAATGTTTATCTAAATGAATTGGATTACTATGTTAAACATATTTTAAAGGTGGAATTTTATATTAGGTATGTAGATGATTTTGTAATTTTACATAAGGATAAAAGGGTTTTGGAATATTATTTGAAGCACATAAAAAGTTTCCTTCCATGTCTAAATATAGGGCTTCATCCAGGAAAGACTAAGATTTATGCTTTAAGAAATGGAATTACTTTTCTAGGATATAGAATTTTTTATCATTATAGATTACTAAGAAGCAGAAATATAAAATATTTTTTTAAAAAATTTGATAAAAATGTTTATCTCTTAAATAATAAAGAAATTTCAGAAGAACAATTTTATTCAAGGATTAATGGTTGGTTGGGATATGCTAAATTTGGAAATACATTTAATTTTATTGATTCAATAAATTTAGATAAATATAGTAATTCTCATTAGTTCTCCGTGCCGTCCAAAACAGAAAGATATATAAACCACGTTAAACTACATTTAATACAATGAAAAAGAGAATAAATAAATTAAAAAAACAACTTCAATTGATTAAGGATTTTGTCTTGATGAAAAGAAGTTTAAAAGAGAGGGGATTTGAGGTTTATTACTAAACCCCATCATAATCAAAATGGCAATATCAAAAAATATTCAGAAAAAGCTATTAAGAAAAAAATCAAAGGAAAGTCTGATAAACTATGTAATTGAAGGAGATAGATTAACTAAAGAAGCATTGGTTGTTGCAAGAAGGTCATTAGAATTAAGTAAAGACACATGGCGAAACGCAACAATATTAATGATTATATTATTTTTACTTGGAATACTTTTTGGATTAAGTATTGGGGTGGCAGTTTAAAATGAAAAAGAAACTTAAAAAGTGGGGAAATAGTATGGTTGTTGTATTCACAAAAGAAGAGTGTGAATTGTATAAATTAGTAGAAGGAGATACTATTGATCTTGATGATATTATTGATCTTGATGATATGTTAGTTCAAAAACAAAAAAAGGAGGGTAAAAAAGATGGAAGAAATAATGAATGATATTTTAGGTGAAGTTCCAGAAGAACCACTAGAAGATGAAGATCAAGATAATTTTAATTTGAGTGATTTTGTTCTAGATACTGGATTTATTCCAATAGTCCCAGTACAACAATTCATAAATGAAGTAAAAGACATGGATTTGTTTATTGGAGATTTAATACCAGAACAAGAAGATAGTGTTATAGAAGAATTAGAAAAAAGGTCAAATGAAGGAATAGATAAAATAGCAGGAGAGAAATTTAATGGAAGTTTATAATTACTTATCAAAAGTAGGTGTTAGACAGCTGGGGTTTTTTCTAAATGGCATAACTGTTTTTAGGAATGATTCACCTCTTTTTTGCTCCAGCTGTTGTTTAGATTCAATACAATCGCAAGGAGGAATAAATAAAAAAAATATAAAATGGCATACGAAGAAGTAAATCCAGGAGAATGGAAATACGAAAAGGATGGAGATTTCATTGAAGGCTTTTTAGTCACAAAGAAAAAAGACATTGGACCAAACAAAGCAAACCTTTATGGATTGCAAACGGCTGATGGATTAAAAAATGTCTGGGGATCTACAATATTAGATTCAAGAATGGACTTTGTTGATATTGGAACGAAAGTTAAAATAACATACAAAGGTTTAGGTGAAGCAAAAGCTGGACACAACGCTCCAAAGATTTTCAAAGTTGAAGTAGATAAAGAATAACTCTATTCAACACAATTTATTATTATTATTATTTTTTAATTTATGAGGGCTCCGACTTTTAAGCCATGGCTTTTAAGGGAGGCTTTGCAGATTCGTGTCCTGCCGCCCTCTTCCCGAAAGGGATTTTGTTGGGTACCTAGAGGTCAGAAATGACACTGGGTACCTATTTAGTACACCTCGGAAAGACTGGGATTTATGAGGGCGAAATATGTTGGGAGAACTACTTGATTAATCAAGGCGCAGGTTCGAATCCTGCCGCCCTCTTTTTGGGAGTGCAGTGGAGCAAGCCACAAGCAGATACTCTGGCCGTGAGTTTAATGGTTCCGTTCGAATCAGTAAACCGTCTGTTCTTGCTATCTCCCCATTCATAATCAACCGTGCAGGTGAAGTTGATAAGTTAATCTATGAATTAATTTCCATAAAGACTGCGGACACCCAGGAAAGACTGGGATTATAATCAGGCCAACCCCCACCTAAGGTCAACGGGGGCTTATAATCAAAATGGAAAAACAAACAAAAGAACCACACAGATTAGTCAGAAAGACTCATGGGGGGAAATACAATAAAAAGAATTGTGTTATTTTGTGTAAGGGCCACCATAAAGCCAGACATGCAGACGAACCAAAAGGGGGATTACATGAAAGAGAATAAAAACAGAAAACAATGTAGAATATGTTACTTGGACTAAAGGAGAATTAGCAATATCCGAAGAAGATATTAATTTTTGTTCACTTGATGAATTAAATTCGCAGAATATCACTAAGGAGTAAAAATGAATTTTTGGAATTGGAATAAATCAATAAAGAAATATGGGTTTGTTATATTTAGATTTAATCTACAAGTTTATCCTTTTCAATTTGAGTTATGTATTTTAAATTTTGAGTTAGAACATAAAAGTTATAATTACAGGGATAAGAGAATTACGCATTAGTTCCCCATGAAGTCCTAATCGGTATAAGTCGGTAATAACCGAAGGATATATAAAGGAGAGGTTCGTTGAAATAACATGGAAAAACAAGATGAAAAATTTTGGGAAAATAAAGAATGGAAAGAAAAGGAACTAAAGAAAATGGAAAAAAATAAGAAAGCTAATGAAAAAAGAAGAGGAGAAAGTGAAGTAAGAAAATTTAATGAATATTTAAAATCAGGGAGAAGAACTTATTAAAATGAAAAAACAAAACAAAATTACAAAGATTATAAGACAAGTAACAGGAACAGCAAAGGGTGTTACTTTCACTAAAGAAGATTTGAAAATACTAGATGCTGATAAAGGATCTGTTGTGGAGGTTATTAAGAATGGATAAAATTCAAAGACAGATATTAAAAAATCAATTAGCAATAATGGATAAGATTTCAGGAATGAAAGTTTATGATATGAAAAACAGAGTAAGTGAGACCATAATTTTACTTAGCCCAACAATAGAAAAAGAACCATGTTGCGATATGGAGGAAACAAGACAATGAAAATAATACATTATTTTTTGTTTAATAGTAATAAGGAAATAGTTTATGCTTGTAACCAAGCAGTTTTAGTTTCACAAGATAAAATAACAAATGATTATTTTAAAGTTACTTGTAAGAATTGTAAAAGACTTTTGGATAAAGACAAAAAGAAATTCGCAAAGTGTGAGGAATCAGAATAATGGAAATTCCAAATAATGCTAAATATGAAGAAATGATGGACTTTAAAAAGTTTAGTCAATCTGTGAAAGGCTTACTTTATTCAGAAGAGAAAATTTGGATAGAAGGTAAATTTAAAGAAGTAGGAGATAATAAAATTAATTCTGGAGATAATTTTTGGGCTAAAAAAATTCATACTTCTGGAGAAGATATAAATGCAGAAGAAATTTATAAAACTTATATTGAGTGGTTTAATAGAACTTTAAGACCTTTTGAAAAAGAAAGAGTTTTTGTTTCTGCTAAATTCGTAAAGAACGAGGAGGACGGACAATGAGAACCAAAGGGATTATATTACTTACAATTATGGTTTTACTCTTAGTTAGTGTTCCATTGTTTTTTATGGAAGAAGATAATATAAGGAAAGATTGTTATGATAAATATAGTAACATAATAGAAAATACAGATTGTTATTCAGATGGAAAACAACCAAATATAATTGGAGCTATAATTATAATTGTTTCTCTTATTTTTTTCTTTTGGGGGATTATGGAGGTAGCATTTTTAGAATGAAATTCGCAAACCAAGTGAAAGAAGGTGAAGGACAATGAATATCTTAAAAGAAAGAGAAATAGGTTCAGATACTTCACCAATTTATAGATGTCCAAAATGTAAAAAGATTATGGAATTTGAATGTAATGAGTTAAGGAAATATTCTTTTTTAAGAGTTTTGTGTCTTATGGATGGTACAACTGGTAGTGCTTGGTTTAGTTGTAATAAATGTGATAAAGAATATTTAATAAAAGATTACGCATTAGAGGGGAAGGCAGAATGAAAAACCATTTAATTTGGGTAATTGGATTGGTTCTTATTGTTGGAATGATTTGTGGAACTTTGATTTATCTAAATAAAAATCCTTATGCTATTAGGTTTGAAATAGATGACAATACTCTTGAAGCTGTTAAGTCAATAGATTGGGAAAGTTTTGATAATGAATATGATTCTGAATGGGATGATGGGTGTTATTACCCTGCAAGTTGTTTTGTTAATGATTCAGAATACCTTAAACAATTTCCAGATAAAGAAGAACCTTCTACTATTTGTCTTTATGCTATTTATTGTGATGGATTTATGGACGCTTTATATGGAAAAGAAGTAGGAGGTACAAATGAAAACTAAAATATACCTAAGACTTGCAAACTCTCCTTATGAATGGGCAGTTAAAGCAAGTAAAACAAAAAAGAACAATCCTTTAATGTCTAGCACATATGACAAGAACAGTCATCATGCAACAGTTTGTATTGCTTTAAACATAGAAGTTCCAGATGAAATGTTTGAAAAGGCACAAGCTGAATTAGATTTGAAAGTTAAAGAATCAACAATAGCTTCTAATATTAAAGTAGAGGAAGCTAAGAAATGATAACTAAAACTACGCATAAGAAAGGAGAAGAAAATGACAACTGATAAACCAGATAAGAAAATGACAACTGAAAAAGGGGGCTTATAATCAAAATGGAAAAGAAAAAACAAGGATGTGGAAAACAAATGGGAATTTATACTGGACTTGTAAAAAGTAAAATTGTTCCTTATTGTGGAGAAATTTTAACAAACTACAATGATGGAGAAGAAAACACTACAAGGCTATGTGAAAAATGTGAAAAAATGACAACTGAAAAACCTTTGAGTGAGAAAGTAATATTTGAAGGAAATTGTGAAGCAATTTGGAAAGAAGACATAGCCGAAGCTGTTGATAGGTTAAAAAGAGAAACTTTTTGTGTTTCTTGTAATAGATGGATTAAATTGTGTAAATGTGCTTATCCTAAACCTGCTGTTATGATTTCTATAATTAATAAAGAAATTGGAGATTTTAAATGAAAACAATTAAGAAATTAGAGAAAGAAATTGAAGAATTGGATACACAACATAGTATTCATACTGGAATTAAAGTTGAAGAATGTTCTGATAATAATTGTATAGATAAACCAAAATTAATATTATTAAAAGCAAAACTTCAAACACTAAAAGATGTTTTAGAATTGGTTGGTGAATTAACTTGCGACAAACATGATTGGGATAATCCTTATGTTTATGTTAAAGAACTAAGACAAAAAATAATGGGCGTGAATCCTATTAATGAGGTAAAGAAAAAATGAAATGCCAAGAATGTGGAGATACAAGGCAGCATAAATTAAATTATGTTAAAGGAAGAATGATTTGCAATAAATGTTATAAGAAGGAAATGGAGGAAAAGAATGACTAATGATATTGAAAGTGTAACCTGCATAATAAAAACAGATTGTCCTTTCTACAGAAAGGATATGTATAATAAATATGAAATGAATTTCTATACAGATCATTGTTTAAGAGGTGGTGAAGGTTGTGGAATGAAAAGGCATTATGATATTTCCGAGAGAGTGAAAAGAATCTAGGATAAGAAAAATGACAGAAGAAAAACAATTAATTAAAGAGATTGAAGAAAGGAAATAAGAAAAAATGAAACCAAATCTTGATAAATTAGTTGAACAAGGATATGAAGAACAAGAGAATGGATTTTATATAATTCTAAGGAAAGGTAGAAGGAGAATTGTTTATGATTTTAAGAAAGATGTAGTTGTTGAGAGATATTTTAAATTAAAAAATCCTAATCATCATCATCTTCTTTTCCACGCATCTTTGCAAACCCCTTAACAGCCATTGTTATAAGATAAAGTATTAATCCTATTCCACCCATTGAAACTAGGATCAACATCAATCTATAAATACTTACAAATGTTCCAGATAACACAGCACCAACTATTAATAGTTGCTTAATTATTACAACAGAAGTTCCCATAAGAACAAGTGCAAATAAAACTCCAAGTGCAATTAAGAATATCTTAAATGGAAGGGATTCTGTTTTGTATCCAAAGTACAATAAAGCTCCAGATAGGAATATTAATATTATAATTAATCCAAGAACACTTGTTCCTTGTGCTTCTGTGTATTCATGTCCAGAGGGTAATACATCAAGACCATATTCAATGAATCCTCCTTGAAAAGAATTATTACAAGACATTAAAACTGCATATTGTCCAGAAAGTGTGAAGTTACCACCTTCTACATTAAGTTCATAATCAATACCATTAGCATTAAAAGGCATTTCTGATTCAACCAAATGGCCCCCCTCCAGAGGATTATATAAATGTAAAAAGCATCCCACATTATTACTAGGATTCATAGGAAATCCATTAGTTGCATTATAAACATGGACATTAAATTTAAAAGAATTATTTGATTTTATATGAGATATAATTGGAGCTTCAATCATTAATCCAGAAGCAGGATCTCCTCTTTGTAACCCTGGTTGAGCATTAACTAAAGGAACAATAGAAAACATTACGAATAGAAATAGGATACTGAATAGTAATTTATTTTTATTTCCCATTGTATAATTAAGAAAGGTTCAGTATAAATACATTATTAAAAAATTAAAAGTCTAAAGGAGAGAATATTTCTGATTCTTGCTTAGGAATTTGTCTTTGTTTTGCTTTCTTTTTCTTTCTCTTTTTTGGAGTTGAAGTTTTATTTCCACTTAATCTTCTAGCAATTGCATCATCACGTAATTGTTGTTCCCTAATTAATCTTATCTGTTTCTTAACAATTGGTGTTGCTTTCTCAATAGATTTACTAACTAACTTCCCAGCTTCCTTAAAAAACTTCTGGCTTTTTTGTCCAGCTTTTCTTAAATTCCTAGTTCTTAATTCTAAAAGTTCTTTTTGAAGTTTAACTTTTTGTAATCTAAGCAATTCTTTTTTCCTTGCTTCTAAGAGTTTCTTCTTCTTAGCTTCAATTTTTCTTTGTAATTCTTTTGTTGATACCATTTATTTATTATCCTCCTTACAACTTTCTATATTTTTAAAATTTGTTTTTGTATTAGAATAGGATTGTTTTTCATAATTTGGCACAGGTCCAAGTATCTTTTCTATTTGTGGATCTGTTGAGAATTTACTAACTTTGATTTTATCTACCATTGTGATTATAAATTAAATAGGGTTAATAAATATTATCTTTTTTTCATTCTAGTTATTGAAGTTCCATATCCTTTTTCCTTCTTAAAGATTTGTGCATCAAATCCTTTTCTCCTAGCTCTTGCTGCTTTCATCATAGCCATTTTCTTTGTTCGTGAGTTTCTTACTACCATTTAATAAATACCTCCTTCTACTACTGTGTCTATAAACATCACGTTTCTTACGCTTATCACATTTAGATTTTCTTTTATCATAGAGGTTGTTCCTTTCCATAGCTTCTAACTAATTTTATATTAGGGACTTTAAATTTCTTCAATCCTTTCTTCTTACTCTTCTGTTTCTTTGTTTTTTTTGCCATGATAATGATACAGCAGTTTCAATTAAGTTCTCTGCTGCTTTCATTTAATTTAAAAGATTAATCAATACTAAATTGATTTCTTTTTATGGGATTCTCTTGGATACCCCTCTCTGTTCCTTTTGGAACGAGATTATTTTTAGCTTCCTGTTTTCTCCTCTTTTCTAATTTCTTTTGTATCCTTTCTATTTCAATTGGTTTTAAATTTACCAGGAATGCCATGTGATTTATTGAGTATAAAAAAATAGAAGGGGACTCAATCCCCCTCTATTCAAAAATAAATGATTTAAACTCTTCTTGAACCGAAAGCAAAAGAAGCAACAAGTACTCCTATTACTAATCCTAAGAAGATGATTGTACCAACCAATCCGATTAAAGATGTGTAGTTACCAAACTCTGTAGTCATGTTTTCAGAAGCTGTACAAGCTCCAGATCCCCAAGTATAACTATATGTATAGTTTACTAAGCTTGAGTTAAACAAGAAATCAGCACTTGTTACACCGAAAGTTGTTGTATCAACTGAAAGGTTAGCAAGTGAGATTACAGTATCACTTGAAAAATTCCAAGCATTTGTAACTGATAAATCACTTACTTGACATATGTCAGAGATACCAAGTGGATATTCTGTTTGATTTAACCAGCCACCAGTTTGATTTGTAACAGTAACAGTAGATGTTCCAGCGAAGCTATCACCTAGTTGCACAAAAATTACTATAGCCACAATAATTAATGTAGCAACCAACACCAATGTTAATACTGCTCCAAAAGCTTCTGATAATTGAATACCTTTTTTAGTTTTCATCTTTCTTTATTCAGAATTGGATTAAACTCTCTTTCCACCGAAAGCAAAAGATGCTACAAGAACACCTATTACTAATCCTAAGAAAATTATAGTTCCTACAAGTCCAATTAGAGATGTATAATTACTAAATTCGTCAACCATATCCTCTGAAGCATTTGCTTCTGCACTATTTGCTGTAAAGCTCTCACCTAATGTTACGAATAAGAAGATAGCAATAATTACTAGAACAGCAACCAATACTAATGTAAGAACAGCTCCGAATGCTTGAGATAATTGAATTCCTTTTTTAGATTTTAATTCCATATTAAATTAACCTCCTTTTTGAACTCTATAAAAATATTACATCTACTAATCATTATTTTAGAATAAAAAAAAGATATATGAATATTAATAAGTAAAATGGATACAAAAGAATTCTATTGAATTCATTTAAAGAGTCTTTCTTTCTTTGCTCTCTCTGCAAGAATATTTGAAGCTTCCGTGAACTTTAAGTTTATTCCATATGCTTCCTTATATCTTTTTATGATAAACTTAATGTATTCTACCAATCTTTCAGATATTCTTGGGTTCATTGTTTTATATTCTTTTTCCATGTTATTCCCTACTGGTCGCTAACTTAACCCAAAATGCTCCAAGTGATACTAATATTACTAATAGATAAACCCATTTCTGTGCCATCATTGCTAAAATTCCAAGTATGATTGAAAGGATTGTTGCAGTGAAACTTGCAAATAGGAATGCCCTACTTGCTGGTCTGCCTTCTGAAATTACTCCAATGAATTGAACTATAAAAATTACAAATATCATTATTGGGAAAAATAATCCGTTGGTGGCATCATTTGAAATCCACTGAAAGATAGTTAGCATGTCTGAAGTGTCATTTATTCCAGGAACTGGGTAATAGGTTGGAGTGAAAGCCATTATATTCTCCCCCTAGATATACTAGAAATCCAAACAAACACAATCAAAGTAGTTAAGATTGCTAATCCAATTAAGAATATAATTCTCGTTACTGCTGGATTAACCCCAAAATCTTCTGCGAAACTATCACTCATATCTCCAAATATATTTAAGCTCTGGAACACCATTTGAATTACAGTAAATGTACTTTGGAATGCTACATCAAATGTTCCTACAAAACTTAATCCACCACCAGCTGCTGCTGTTGCCCTAGCTGTTTCAATACGTTCTGTTTGCTCTTCAAGTTTATCATAGTTTTCAGCAAACTCATCATTTATTAATAAGTCAGAATCATATTCATCAGATATTCCAGTAATCATTAAAACAAATAGAGCAATCATTCCACTAAATAAAACTCCAGCTATTACAAAGTTCCTTGTTAGGAATGGTTTTTTATTTATTATTGATTTCATTTTGATTCTATTACCCACGTAAGTATTATAGCAACACCAATCAACCCTATTGTAAATACATTACCAAATTTAATTAATCCTGTTAAGTTGATTAGAAAAACTGTAATAGTCATTCCCCAGATTCCAGCTATATCATTAAACTTAAACATGAATGCAGATATTAATATTAAAAACCATCCAAAGAATAATCCTAATAACCCAACGATACCAGAAAGAGTTTCTATTTGGAAAGATATTTGTTTGTCTAATTGGTCTCCAGCATCCCTATTAATTATTCCACTTGCAATATAAAAACCATCACTACTCCCAACTGTACAAGTTAATGTTGCAGATATTAATGTGGAAGATTCATTACATATAATTGTGTCTGCACTGATATTTATTAATGAATCCTTCATAACTAATAATGTTGCTTTAGTAAAATTACCTGAAGTATCTATATAAACGTAAGTTACTATTCCTGATGTATCATTCCAAACAAGACTTGAATTTAATTCCTCTAGTTCTTCTTGTCCAGCCCAAGGTTCTCCTAAAGGATCACCTACTGTGAATGTTAAAGTGAATGGAGATACTTCTGGTACTACTTTTTGTATTCCTGTTTCCAATAATACTGAATTGAATTGAGTAATATTAAATTTATAATCAACTATTTCTGTCTCAAAGAATCCAATAGACTTACCCAAATCATCAGTTCTTGCTATTTGTACAATTCTAAATTCGTTTGTCCCTGGATAAAATCTATTAATTTCAATTAATGCATTTGAAATTGGGAGTAATGAATCATCTTGAACTTTTAATATGAAAGATGTATCCACATCTGATTTTAATAAGTATAAGAAAACATCTTGACTTTGATTACTAATTGTATCATTCTGGAAAAAATAATTTCTTAGAGTATAAATTGATTCATTTCCAGCTTCATCATATTCAATTATAGCGTCTATAAAATAAGTTGAGTTAGGAGATATACAAAGGTTAAATTCATCTATACTTGAATTAGTAAAATTACTTTCTCTTTTTACTATTCCAGTACCTAACCATTGGTTAAATGTACCATCAAATAGAAATGGAACAATCCTTGTTAAGTTTTGTTCATCATAAGCTGTGAAATTTAAAGCTGTTGTGTTGAAAATTCCAGCACATTCTTCTAGATGTATCCTACTAACGTTTTGTTGTCTTTCTGATGTTGTTATTGATATTGAATCAGTTCCATTAAATATGGATAATTGCCAGAAAAAACCAAACAATGAAAATTCATCCCCATTAATTGCCAAAGGAACATCTAGAATATTATTAATGGAACAATTTCCACCATCACATGAAGCAGTTGAGGTATGGTTAGTTCCATTATATGTTAATACTGCTGAAATGGATAATACATCAATATCTGTTGTTAGGTTTATTTGAAATTCCTGACTTGATGTTTCTGAAACATTTCCATTAAAACTTCTATTTCCTTCTAAAAAAGCGAAACTCCAAGAAGTGGTATTTGTTGAACTCAAATTGAATATATCAATAACAGTAAAATTTAAACTATTTACCCCATCAACATATAAGAATGTTGTTGAATTAACTTCTACACAAGTAGCTATGCTTATGAAAGTTTCAACTCCATCATAAAGATATGAACAATTTGATATGTGTGCAGACAGATTAACACCTATCTCCTCAATACTCCAATTTAAATTTAAATTATTACCTAATACAAAACTACCAATAACCCCTGAAGGTTCAGTGATTACAATATCTGGATTAGTTAAATGAACTGTAAAACTTCTAGTTACGCTATCAGAAGGATTACTATCATTATCAAAAGCTCTATAAAACCAAGTATAATCTCCTTGTGCAAAAGTTATATTTTCAAAAGTATAATTAACATCTTTTAATCCTGTGAAATTTGTTTCATTTAAAACCCCATTAATAAATAAACTTACATTAACAATCTCAAAATCATCTGTTACATCACCAGTAAAGTTCAATGTAGTATTTATTGTTTGAAGATTATCTAATGGTTCATATAGATTTATTGTAGGAGAGATTATAGTTATATTGAAAAATCTGGTTTCGCTTTGTACACTATTGCTATCATTATCAAAAGCTAAAATACTCCAATTATGTAATCCACTTTCTAAAGATTTTAAAAAGATGTAAGTTCCATTAAAATTTGAAGTATTTGTTTGGTCTATTATTCCATTAATTAACAGACTAACATTTTGAACTTTAATATCGTCTGTTACTGTGGTATTGAATGTTATTGTCGAAATAGAACTATTAAAATTATCTTCTGGAGAATTTAATATTACTTCTATCACTCCGAAATCATCTGTATAAGATATACCTGCTCCACTATTATTTAATTGGACTACCTCTGCATAAGTTAATGACCTATTCCAAATCCCGACTTCATCAATAATTCCTAAAAAATTTGACGCAGTAGCACTAAAAGTTCCAAGTTTTAATTCTGCATTTGTATAAGTTGTTAATACTCCTACCCCTGTTTCATTCACTCCCATTTCTGCATTTCTATAAGTAGTAATTACAGAACCAGATCTAACAAGAATTACATTACTCCATTCATTAATAGGTAAATTCAAACCAGAAGAAAGGGTCGTCCAAAGAGTAGGATTTGCTAATAAAATATCAAAATCTCCTGTTGCTGTTCTTTTCATAATGAAAGTTCCCGAACTGTCGTTTTCTGCAAGAGCCATAAAAAATTCTTCTGTTCCTGTTGTTACTGGATAAATCCATAATGAGATACTAAAATCATTACCCGCAAAATAATAAACTGAACTATTCCCAAAATTAATTATATCCCCTAAATCACTAAAATTATAAGCTGATTTTATTAGTCCTGTTATGTTTGTTGCTCCTGTATTAGAACCATTATTTAATTTTAAACTATCAAAAACTGGATATGAAGCAGTGGCTTCATCTAATTTCCAATAAGAAGTAATATCTACATTTAAATCTGCTGTCCAAGAACTATGTTTTTTAATTTTTTTCCCTGCAATAGTCCAAACAGCATCTATATAATCACCCACTTCAACATCTGTAATTAACCCTATTCTAGTGTTTCTATTTGGAATATCATTTAATTCTAATTCTTTCCATACACTAACTTGTTTGTAACCGCTTTGAACTTGTGAACATTCTTTATATTTAGTTTCATTACTATAAAATTTATCATTACAAACTATCTCATACGTTGGTTTTTGTTCATAAATAAATTCTGCAAAATAATAATCCTTTTGTATTTCTTCACCAGTTTTCATATCTACGAAAATTACTTCTCCTAAACCATCTTCATAATATTCCCACCCACTAAAATCATAATACATAACTGCTTGATTTTCTCCTGCCCCTAATTTTCTTACTTCGTCTATGGAAGTATGTGATTTAAGTTCAAGAGTTCCCAAAGTTTCAAAACCAAGAGTATTTTTTATTTCAACATTTAAAGGATTACTCTCATCATAAACAACTCTGTTATCAAAAGTGAAAACTTCTGCACTTACAATTGGAATTAATAAAATTACCATTAAAAAGATGATTGGTACCACTACAAATTTTACATACTTTAGGTTACCTAAGTTATTTTTCATCATAATGGATTCCTCCTACTAGAACTTCCACCACCACCTCTGCTGGAGAACTTGGCAAAGATTATAATCATACTCAATGCACCAACTGCAAGAGTTATTATAACTATGTTCTGCATTATTCCAGTTATCAATCCTTGGTTGGCTGTCGTTGCAGCAAGAGCATCAGTTGTTGCCACTTGTTCAAATGCATTACCTATAAAAGTTCCTAGGAATAATGTTAATCCTAAGAAGATAATATATAAGAATATGAAGATTGGATGTGTTCTAATTAAGAAAGAACTAATCATCAATCCCATAATAAAACCTACAAACAAAAATAAGAAACCTCTTTGCATTCCTTGATTACCAAATTCTGCAAGTTCATCAATTGCTAATGCTCCTTCTGATGTACTATTCATTCCAGCAGTTATTAAACCATCTGAAATAGCTGGAATAATAAAAGCCATTATCAATAATCCAATTGCAAATATAAAGACTGTTATTATAAATATTAACATATCTGGTAAATCGCCTTTCTTAAATAATATCATTCTTTTTTCTCCTCTTTATTTTAATTGGTTTAGAGAAATCTAGTTTTGGTTCTTTGATTTTCAGTCCTGTAATCATTTTTGTAAAATTACTATGAGATAAATTACCCATACCAATTTTTTCTTGCATTTCTTTTCTCCTTGCTTCAAAAATATTCTTAAAGAACTTCTCATCTACAGCAATTGTTTTTATTGTTCTTGCCATTATTGTATTAAAGAAAATTATATTATAAATACATTATCTAATTTACAGGGGTTGGTTTTAAATCATAAACTTCCTGTTTTTCTTCATTTGGAATGCTTTTTTGAAGTTGTTTCATAGTCTTCATTATACCACCAATTGAATTCATTGCTTGTTTATACATCTTTTGCTTACGTGCAGAGTTGTCTATTTTAAATCTATTCTTCCAGCATTCAGTATGATAAAATTGTTCACTTATAACTTGTTTCTTATCATAGTCAGTAAGGTGAACCCATTTCTCTTTTGATTCATTTATTTTCTCTTTACATATTATGCACGTGTGTGTCATTCTTCCTCCTTATAAATACAATTCTTTTCATGGTTTTGTTTAGCCCATTCCATCATATATCCTTTTTGACAATACTTACATTTGTATCTATTTCTTAAAGCATTACAATTAACATTGTGACTCATTATACTTTACCTCCTAACCATAAGACTAGACTAAATATACCTATCATAAAGAAATACATTATAAAAAGGTTTACATCAATAACAAATGCTTTCCTTTCTCTATTATATAATATAGGACTCCATTGTAAAAATGCTCTAGGATGTTTAAACATGAACTTTAATAGTTTCCATTGAGGAACTTTTGTATCAGAAGTAAAATCTAATTTAAAATCTTTAATGCTCCAAGGTTTATCTGTGTGTTCAAGTTCATGTTTAAGGATAGGTTTGTATAACTCAGGATACTTCTTCAAGTTTTCATTGATTTCTATAACTCCATCATATCTATTTGCAATACTATGGTTTACTTCTATTATTTTCATTTAAATTTAAAGTGTATTACCTTCTTGATTTAAAGGTAACCTTTCTCCCATCTCTAGTTTTAAAAGTTGCTTCTTTTGGAACTTTTATTTTCCAATGTGGTGCATATTTAGCTTTAATTATTTTATCGCAATTCTCACACCAAATATTCAAAGTATCTTTTACTATTTTCTTATCTTCTATCTTAGCATTTGAACTCCCTACTCTCCACTTATGTCTTTTACATTCTTTTACCATTTTATCCTGGAAGCTGTGTCCATAATGCAGCGATACCAACAAACACAGCTACCAGAACAATAGCAATAGCAATTGGGGTTTGAAATTGGGTTAAGAATGATTTTAAGCTGTATGCTTGTTTAGCTGCTGCTTCAAATGAAGTTTGCCATGCTTTACTTGCACCTGTATCACATTCCATATCCATTACTGCTTCTTTAACTAGATATTTTTTACCTGTCTTATCATCTTCATATTCTACTTCATATTCTAAAAAACTTATTGGAAGAACTGGTCTATAATCTAATGGTGATAATTGTACTACTGTTAATAAATCTGTACCTTGTAAATATCTTTTAGGATCAAATATCTTTAATGGTATTTTAGGTTGCATGAATCCTGGTCTTTTAATATATACTACTCCTTGCTTAGAATTAAAATATCCTTTACCCCATTCACCATTAACAATCTTTCCATCACTACGAGGTAACTTAACTTCTACTTTAAGATTCCATCTTTTCTTATTCCAAATCCTAAAACCAACAAAACCAAGTACAAGGGTAGCAACAGCACCAACTGCCAACATAATAAGAATCATTCCCATAGTTCCACCCTTGGGAATTACACCAGAAATTGTTGCACCAATATCAGCCATTACTTTTTAACCTCTACTTGAAAGTATTCTTCGTTGAGTTCTTTGAGTTTTTTACTTCTAAGAACATGGGTTGCACCCATTCCAATTATACATACAAACATTAAGAAGAATGTAAGATTAAAGAAGGTAGCTGATAAATTTATTAAAAGTGCATCATTAGAAATTATTGCACCTGTCATAAAAATAAGAGCAATAATAAGAACATAATAAACATAATTAACAACGTTAAATCTAATACCTTGAATAATATCATACTTCTGCCTAAACTCAATCCTATCAAGTTGTTTCAATTTATTAAATTTATCTTTATCTATTTTCATTTTATTAGAAAATTCTCCCTTTCGTTTATTTCAAAATATAGTAATCTCCAAAGGGATTCTCTTATGATTAACAATTTATCATAAAAGTCATAATTAATAACAGTTATCTCTTGATTCAGTAATTCATCAACTTCTTCTATTTTCTTTTTTATTATTTCTTCTTTCATTTTAATTCCAGAACTTAAAGTTGTCCATGAATTTACCTTTCCTTTCAGGAGTTAGATTTTCACTAACCCTCATCATCTTGAATACTCTACGAGCTTCACTTCCATTCAATGCTCTCTTAAATACAGAGAAACAATTCAAACAAACAATATGTCCTATTCTATCCCACTCTGTATAGTCTCCTTTAATATTATATCTCACTGCATTTGTTCTGAAAGAACGAGATAACCAATCAATAATCATAGTCATTAATTCATTAATTTCAGCTTCTTTAAAATTACTCATTGATGTATTTTGATTTAATACTGAACCTAAGAAGGACATAAAGTCTGCGACAAGTTCTTCTGATATTGGTTCTTTATCTCTAGCGATTAACACCCATTGCCCAGTAAAGTCTTTCTTCTCTCCTCTAATTCTATGTTCAATATCTGTAAGAAGATTATCAGGATTAATTTGTTCTAGAATATTTCTTACTTTATCCTCTCTTACAAAGTCTGCATAAAGTGCTTGAGGATCTGCGTCAAGTTGTTGTGCTTGTTGTTGTTGCATTAATTGGACTTCATTCATGGATTAGATAATTATTATGGAGTTAATAAATATTTATAATTGGTTTGGATTACATAGAAACATTTATAAATACAAGTGTGTTACATATTACATACATAAATACACACGGAGGTATAAAATGAAAAAAAATGAAGTACAAACAAGAATAAAGAAAAGTGTTCCAATATCAATTAGAACAACTGAAGAAAACTCTAAGTTCATGAAGAAAGAAAATCTTTCTCCAAATGTAATCTTTGAGAAAGCACTTGAAGAGTTAAAGAAAGAATAACAATATGAAAAAGAAAAATATCTTTAAGTGGGTATTAACCAGATGGTGGTATTACTTAATTGTATTTACCTTTATTATTTTTAGATTTGCAAGGGATAATATCCAAAGAAATGAAACAGCATTTATTGTTGGAACAATTTTAGGAGAATTAATAGTTGTTGCTTTGGTAATAATCTTTTTTAAATATTTATGGAAGCTATTTAGATTTATTATACTAAGAAGGAAGTCTCCTAATTTCAGAAGGTAAAATTCCTAATTCTCTTCCACCTATGGAAACTTCTTCTGGAAGTCCACCTTTAAGTTCTGCAACAATAGCCGTGAACGAAGGTCTAATAGGAGTTACTTTCCTTTTCTTCTTTTTCTTCTTTACAGGTTTCTTTTTTCTATCTTCTGCTTTTCTTCTCCTTCTTCCTTTACTAGGAGTTGGTTCAAATGGATCTAATACAATTATAGGAGCAACAATACTTGGTCTTCCAACAACAGGAGTTCGTGCTCTACTTACAATAGGAGCAAGACTACTTGAAAGGGGAATCATACTAAAACTAGAAGGTGGAGGAGTAACCCCTCTTGAAATTGGAGGAACAGGTCTTCCACTAATCAATGGAGAAATTAAAGAACTAGAAATAGGAGCAATAGCTCTACTTATTGATGGAGGAACAAATAAACTTCTTCTAGGGACAAAGCCAATAGAACTTAAAGGGGTTACCCTACCTGCTTCACTTATCCCTCTTGTTGATCTTGAAACATCTTCAATTGAAAATGTTCTTTGAATTTTTCCAAAATCAAATCCTTTTCCAACACCCACTCCTTCACCAACTTTAAATTCTGAAAGGGGAACTCTTCTACCCTCAAATTTTATAAAAAATCTTTTATCAACAAATTCTAATTGAGTTCCAAAAGGAATAATAGCTTCTTTTTCTGTTTTAAGAAATGGAATAAAACTTTTTCCTTTAGGTGCTATTTCAAAAAACTTTTGTGTTTCTTTTAGATTTTGTGCTAATTGTTTTTGAGATAAACCAACTCCAGGGACAAGTTCAAATTCTGTTGGGGTTATCCTTGTAATTGTTGGTCGTCTAGTATCAAATATCCTTAATGAAAATAATTTTCTTTCTGCTTCCCCTGATATTCTTAAGAATCTTGGACTAACTAAAGGGGATTGAAAAACACCAGGTAATTCAGAAGTTCCCCTTCCTGCAAAAGTATCTCTAGCAAAAGGTCTTGGTGCAGCAGTAAATCCTCCTGGTCTTGTTTCTCCTGGTAAGATAGTTCTAAATTCTCCTAACAACTCACCAGCAGTTTGTCCTTTTGTTATTGCTGGAAATGTTTGTCCAGCAAAGAATTTTGGATCTATAATATCCACTGCTGGTAATTCTTTTAATCCTCTTGTTCTAAAAATATCAGATGCCTTTAATATTATTTTTGGGGCTTGGGTTGCTGCTCCAAATAATGCAACATCAAAAGCAACACTACCAAGAGCAAAAGCTGTTTCTTGTTGTAATGTTTGCCCTATTTCTGGAATCCCTTCTCCTGTTACAACTATTCTTCCAAATTCTAATCCTGCTTGTCCTAATTGTTTTGTTGTTTCTTTTGGTTCTCTAAATAATTGTTCACCAAACTGAACTACTCTTATTGGTGCTAAGCCAAATCCTGCTAATCCTTTTTCTAATTCAGTTCCTGTAAATCTTTTCTCCAATAAAAATTGTTCTGCTCCACCAAAAATTACATCTCTTCTTTCAACTGGTTCAACTGTTGAAAAAGGAATTTTTTCAATCATTCCAGTTTCTCTAAATACTTGAACATCAGTTGTTGGTCTTACTGGTCCTTGGAATAATGGTTGTGGTATTTGAGAAATTGATAAACCAAAAACATCTTGTGCTGATGGAACACTAATCCCAGTTTGTCTAAATGTTGGAACATCTGTTCCAGGTCTTGTTGGTCCTTGGAATGGAGTTTGAACTGGTTGTGTACTTGGAGTTGGTGGAGGAGCTTCTTGAACAATTCTTCCTGCTTCTGCAAAGCCACTTATATCAGGAGTTCCTGCTACACCTGCCTGTCGTCTGGCAATTACTGCATCAAGAAACGCTGCTCGTTGATCTGAAATACCTGCACCTCTAATTCTAATTAATTCACCAACATCTGTTCTTGCAACAAAGTCGCGAAAATCTCCTGAAACTCTTTCTCCTGAACCTGGCCCAATAACTACCATAAAAAGTTTAAGAAGTTAGATTATAAATACATTATCTAATTTCTAATTATAAATATTTATAATAGAATTTAGGTTTTTGATAATATGGAAGAGATTGAGGAGATTGAAGTAGAAGATGGTGATAAAGAAGAGTTGGGTTATGATGATATTGAAAGTGAAGAAGCAGAATATAGTTCTAAATCAGATTTTTCTAAAGCAAAAATAGTTTATGAAGCAATGACTAAATGTATTGAAGCAAGAGGTAAGGAAATGAAATCTGGATATTATAATAATAAAATGAATAATGATGGTACTATAACAAAGATGTGGGTAGAAGATTCAAGGCAAATTTTCATTGGTACTGTTGAAGTTCTTCGTGGTTTACTAAGTCCAGAAATAAAGAATGAAGAAAATTACAAGAATGCAATAAAAAAATATTATGATAAGAAAAAAGAAATTAAGAAAGAATATATCTACAAAGAAAGAATGCCTGAAAATAAAGATGGAAGAATTTTATTCAAAGAAACAGGAAGAAAATTTATTCCAGAAATTGGTTCAAAAGTTATAGTTAGAGATTTAAAAAATCCACAATCTGCACAACAAATAGTTGGTGGATGGGATAATTATATAAATGCTTATTGGGATAATTTAGTTATCCTTTACGATTTTATTTTTGCATTACTAAATGACTTAATAAATAACCTTAATTATTTTAAACAAATGACAGCTTACTAATGAAAAGGAGAATAATTAATTACAAAAAATTACTTGAATTTGAATGTGATGTTTTAATAAATCACATAAATAAAAGATATTCTAAAGGTTTGAATACTAATATTTATATCATTGGTTTAAGTGGTACTGGAAAGTCAAGCACTTCTTTAAGAGTTGGAGAATTATTAAATGAAAGTAGAGAAGAGGATGTAAAAGTATTTCTTGTTGATTCATTCTTAGAATTACTTCGTGCTGTTCGTGCTTCCAAACCTGGAGATGTTATTGTTATAGAAGAAGTTTCTGTTTTGTTCCCATCTAAAAGAGCAATGGCAGAAGAAAATGTAAATGTAGGGAAAGTATTAGATACTTGTAGAAAAAAAGAATTATGTATTATTTCTAATGCTCCTCTTTGGACTTCAATAGATTCACACATGAGAGCAATGGGACATTTAATTATTGAAACTCTCAAGATTGTTAAAAAATTCAAAGTAGTTGTTTCTAAATTCCATAGGCTACAAACCAATCCCCTTACAGGAAAAACTTATCGTCATACAATGCAAAGGGATGGAAGGGATGTTAATAGATTAGTAACAAGAATGCCTAATAAAAAAGTCTGGGATGCTTACGAAACAGGAAAAGATATTTTCATGGATGAATTGTATAAGATGATGGAGTTTAAACAAGGTAAGAAGAAGGAGAAGCAACAGAAAGAAATGGGAATTGTTCGCGTAGAAATAAAAGAATTATCCGAAAAAGAATTGGCTATTCATCAATTAGTTAATGTAAAAGGTATGTCCCAGAGAGCTGCTGCAAGACAACTCAACATATCTGCATCTTGGGTGAACGAATTACTACAAAGAATGAACAAAAAAAGCCAAATTCCCTTAGAAAATGTAACTGTTCAGTCTAAGAACGCACCTATCCCACTCATTGAATGAATTTATAGGCTATCAGACATAGTAATTAGTCGGCTCACCGAATAACTATGATAAAAGTTATTCGTTATACCGATTAACTTTTAAATATAAACACAAAGGAGGAGCAAACAAAGAACAAATGAGAACCATATTAATAGGAGTGGCAATAGTAATCGCAGTTTGTATTTGGAAATTTATTATACAACCAAAACAGAATGAGGGAAAACCAATTGAACCACCAGAAGATTATAAAACAATAGGGCAACAGATGCAAGAACAGATGGAAGAAGCTACTCGTCCTCTACAATAAAAAAAAATCTAGTTCGTCTTCGGATAATATAACCTGCAAGTTCCATTGCAACTTCTCCAGGGTGTTCTACAAAGTCCACCTCTTGATGTTTCAATAAAACATTTAAGATGGTTGAAACTCTTTCTGGATTGACTTGCACACCATCAGCTATCTGTTTCCTAGTTACTGGTTTCTCACACCCTTTCAAAAATTCAATTATTTCAGCTTGTCCAATTTTTATCAGCCCCTAATTTCAATTCTCCTGTTTCCCTAAAGTGTTGTTCATCATAACCTTCTGGTACAGGTCCTTGGTATAATTCGTTATCCATTTTGTCGTCTATAAAATCTGTTAATTTAATGGTAGTCATTACTCCATTATCCATATAACAAATGCAAGAATTAAATTCATGTTTTTCCATTCCATAAATCATTGGATCTGTTTTTATTTCTTGGATGTTTTTTGCTAGAACTAAAACTGCAAAAAAGAATGCAGCTATTCCAAGATATAATCCAAACATCATTAATCCCTTATATGTGCTATCTTTCATATTAAATTATGCTACTAAAAGCTGCAAGTGATCCTCCTATGAATCCTATAAAAAATAGTGTTAAAGAACAAGCTTCATTCCATTTATCCATATTTTTATAGTAATTTTTCATCTCGTTAAATTCTCTTTCTGTTTTCATCTTCCCCTCCTTGTAAGTTCTGTGTTCAATTTTGCAATCTCTCTGCGAATTCTTTTTTGTATATCACTCCCTAATTTTCCACGATCTATTTTACCTTCAAGTTCTGCTGTCTTACTCCCTCCAACTTTTGCAATCATTAATTGGTATTTTAATTCTTTTATCTTCCTCTCTATTTCCTCTTCGGTAACTTTTTTATAATCTATTTTTTCTTTTTCTTTCATTTTTTATAACTCTTATTATACTCTCTGTGATATTCTTTTACTTCTGGTTTCTTTCTTCTTTCCCTCTCGTGTTCTGCTCTCCTCTTTTTAACTTCTGGTTTTTTGATATATTCTTTTTGGTATTCTAAATACTTTTCTTTATTTTCTTTGTAATATTTTGTATGGTATTCACTTTTGTTTGTTTTCATTTTTATTTATCCCAAACTAAGACGTCCCCCAACATCCAAACTTCCCCCAATTTCTAACAGCTATGACAGATGCAAAAAGGACTACATCTGCAATTACTAATATTTGTATTAATGTTTCTAAACTCATTTGAAATTAATTGTCTCTCCTTTCATTTTTTTCTTAACACCTTCCATAAAATTATCATTACGGCTGCAACACCAATGATTTTAATTCCTATTCTATAATCTCTTAACCCTAGTGAAAAAACAATTGCAATAAACACCACTATGGAAAAGACTCTTGAAAATCCAAGCATTATATTCCTCCTAGTCTAAACCATTTAGCTTCCATTTGGATTATTCTTTGTTCGTGATCTACCAAAACATCATTAACAGTTAATTGCTTCTTCGGTTCTTCTACAACTGGTTGAACTGGTGCAGCAGGAACTTGAGGAACTTGTTGTTGCATTGGTTGGACTTCTTGAATTGCTTGTTGAACAATTTGTGGTTGTTGATTTTGTAATGCAGCAATCTTATTTTCAATGTCTGCAATTTCTGCGTTCATTGAATCAGCAGATTGTGATGTTACAGTTTGTGTAGGTGGACTAGCAACAGCTTCGGCTGGTGGATTTACAGGTCTTGTTTTTTTAAATACCATTATTTTTTCTTACCTCCTTGTAATTGTTTTAATCTCATTTTGTTTTTTTATAAGCAGGAACTGGCTTCTCCTTTAGTTTTAACCTCTTCTTTTGTTGTTTATTGATTATTCTAATTACAATATTTAATACTACAACAATTAATAATACCCAAAGCATTATTTCTATAGTGATACCAACCCATGGTAGATTCATTTTAATTTCTCCTTTTTATATTCTTTTTGTGCTTTTAATTGTAATTTCAATAAAACAATATTATGTTTTAAAGAACTCTTTTTTCCATCTTCAAATCCTTTATTATATTCTTTTATTAATTTCTTTTGAAATATTAATCTTTTCATTCTACAATTTCCTCCACATTAGAAAATTCTCCCTTTGGAGTTTTGTATTGCTTATTCTCCCTTCTTGCCTTTCCTAACTTGCTAAGAAAGATAAGTCCAGCCATTATTGCTAAGAAGATTGCAAATCCTAATATTACTTTTGTTGCTACCATGTCAAAAAGTCCCATTATTTAATACCTCCTTCTCATCTTCTAAATCTATTCCTAATTTAGCTAATTTCCTATTTATCTTTCTTAAATGTCCTCTGATATTTTCTATTTTCTGGTATAAAATATTTTCTGTTTCTGAAAAATTTAAATATAAATCATCAATTATTTCTCTAATTAAGACTTTATCTTCTAAACTAAAATAATCAATTTGAATATAATGCCTTATTGCAGTTGATTCGTCATGTCCAAAATGTTTTAATATTTTTAAAGAACCTATATCTAAAGCAACCAACCAATTTTCAAGTGTTTTCCTAAGATTATGTGATGAAAATTCTTTATAATCCCTTACCCCTATTATTTTTAATTTAACCTTCAATAGTTCATTATATCCTGCTTGTGAAACTTTGAATAAATATTCATTTGGTTTTAAATTTCTTTCTTCTAGATAATGAAATAACTTGTTCCTAAATAAAGTTGATATGGGAATTATCCTGGGTTCTCCATTTGAAAATGGACTTCTACTTTTAGTAACTTTTAGAAAAATTAATTTTTTACCTAAATCAATATCTTCTCTTTTTATATTTCTTACTTCATTAAACCTAGCACCAGTATTTAATTGTATTTCATACATCATACGATTCTTGTATCTTGGTTTATCTATTGACTTCAAAAATAGAATCCATTCCTTTGGTTTTAAAACTCTTGTTCTATCCATTTTATACTTATTAAAAACGGGCGTTTATAACTCCTAAATATTTTAGGAATTATTACACGAAAGTCTTTCTCTTTAGACCCCCCCTTTTCTTTCTAGGTTTTTTATCCTTTCCACGCTTCCCAACATCCTTTGCCTTTCTTAATCCTTCCTTGGTTCTTTCAGATATAATATTCCTTTCAAACTCTGCAAATGCTCCCATCATTTGTAATTGAAGTTTTCCAGATGCAGAAGTAGTATCTATGTTTTGAGTTACAGCAACAAAATGAACTCCTTTATTATTAAATTCATCAATTAGAGAAAGTAAGTGTTGTAGAGATCTTCCAAGTCTATCTAATTTTGTGACAAAGATTGCATCAAATCTAAGATGCCTCATATCCTCTAATAACTTATTGAATGATGGTCTTGATAAAGTTGTTCCAGAAATAACATCTTTATAGACTTTGTAAACTTCATGTCCATGCCTCTTACAAAATTCACGACATATATCTTCTTGTTTGTCCACAAATTGGTCTTGTCTTGAAACTCTACAATAGATTGCTACCTTCATAACAAAGGTATGTTTTTAGTGTTTATAAATATTTCTAAAAGGGTAGGTTTTTAATTTACTACATTAGAGGGATTGTTAAGTATTAGTGGCTTATCATCATTTTTTTATCCTCTGTTAATTGCGTGGCTTTTTTTTAACTAAATCCAAATACAACGAGTAGCAACCATAAATATTTCTTCTTGTTCAAACCTTTTCTTTAATTCTTTCTTATATTTTTTAAGTTTTTTTATTTTTGGGACATTAGTTATAGTCATTTTGTCTTTTGATTCTACTATAACTGAAAAAACTATGCTTTTATCATTATATCTTTTTTTTGTTTTTGGACTTCTCCAAGAACCAACAATAGGAATATTAGTAGTGCTTATCCCCCCAATCATTTCAAATAATTCTTCATAAGTATCATGGAATGCTTCTGGAGGAATTTCCTTTCCAATTTTCTCTCCTTTTTCAGGATTAAAATTTAAAGGTAATTGAATATCAACTTTAAAGTGAGTCATCTTCGTTTAAAGAAAGTTCTTCATATACTACTTTTGCATCATCTAAGATTTTAAGAAATTTTCTTTCAATTATAAACTCATCTTTTTTATCAGAATAAGTATTTCCATTAATCATAAGTAAATAAAACCCTTTCGCCTTATTTTCTTTTGAGTGATTAATTTTTATCCTGACATAAGTTCTTCCATCTTCCTCATTCATAATAACTTCCCCCTCCATTTATATAACACCCAAAATAACTTTAAAAGAATTTTGTTTATTTAACATAGATTTTATAAGAATCTATGTTTTAATTAGTCTTCGTTTTTTCAATAGAATTAATTAAAAGAGTATTCCAACGATTTCCCTCTAATCCTATTCCACATCTATCTGCTGGTGTTTGTTTATCCTTAACTCCTTTTCTAATAAAATTATGGAATGTTCTAAAACCATCTGCATAATCTTGGGTTTTTGTAACTCCTCTACGAACTTTTAACATTTCTTTTTGATGAGTGTGTAAATTTTCAACAGCATTATTATTTACTATTCTTCTTTGTCCTAAAATTGATGTGTGTTTAACCTTTCTTTCATTCCCCCAATTTCTAAAAGTCTTTCTAATTCCATCTTGATAACTTGGACATTTATCTGTTATAATTTGATAAGGGATTTTAGTATTTTGTTTATATGCTTCTGTCATAACTTTTTGGGCGTCTTTCTTATTTCTACTTCTACCAGAATTTACAGAAGCAAGTAAGAATTTAGTTTTATTGTCCATAACATTCCACAAATAATCAAATTCTTTATTAGGGTTTTTCTTATCTTTTCCTCTTTTTGTTAAAACCAAAGTTTCGTCAGCATTCCAAATTCCAGAAGTTTTAGGAGTTAAAGTTTTAGAATATTTATCTAATGATTTACTAAATCTTAAAACCCAATTTCTTATACTTACATGAGAAATATTTAA
>SDBU01001281.1_pt1 | contig 36489 bp, 27 predicted proteins | sample 2277071 | NCBI WGS metagenome assembly SDBU01 (sample SAMN10397929, study PRJNA504765) | marine sediment metagenome | isolation source: marine sediment core GS08_GC12, 126 cmbsf | place: Arctic Ocean: Gakkel Ridge, Loki's castle | collected 2008 | reverse complement strand
GGGCCACTGACTCAATTCCGAATCTCCGGAAACGGATTTGTTTTCTTGTGCGGCCGGAGTTTTTTGTATCTCTTGCGCCATACTTCCCGGACATCCTGTATGTGCAGGAAAGGGAACCTGAGCCTTCGGCTGTATTCCATGAACCTGTGAGGCGGCATCCTCTCCTCGTGTTTTCAATACATGTTCAAAAGTAGCTTGAGAATCATAGTCTTCACTTTCCCTCTCGATAACCTTGAGCGCATCTGTCGGACAGACATCCAAACAGGCCCCCAGGCCGTCACAAAATATTTCTTTGGCCAGGACGGCTTTGTTTTCCTCATCCAACACTAAGGCACCTTCGGCACATGCAGTAAGGCAGAGCCCGCAACCGTTACACAAATCCCTGTCAATCTCAATTATTTGTCTTTTCGCCATCGTTGTCTTCTCCTTGGATCGTTAATTTTTAAGTGCACCCCTATAGTAAAACAGCCCAATCCTATATTCCTTGACTTAAGTCAAGTATACATTTTTATTTTTTAATGAGAATGGTCGCGGGTCCGACTTCTATTAGAGAATTTCTTGTTTGAGCTTTACTGAATCTTTTACTCGAATTTCCCGGCCATGCACCTCGATAAGATTGTCCTCCTGCATCTGTTTAAGACAACGGGACAGCGTTTCAGAAATCGTTCCGATAAACCTGGCTAATTCGATTTTTTTCATGTTCAGGACAATCACTTCAGACTTCTGTTCTTGATATTGCGACAGGATGAACTGGGCCAAACGCTGCCGGACCGTTCTCAATTCAAGAGTTTCAATCCTTTTATTGAGGACGATGCATTTTCTGGCCAGAAGAGAAATGAAAAATCGGGCTATCGAGGGATCTTTATCAATGTGTTGAAAGATCATATTTTTCGAGAAAAAAAGAGTTTTCGTATCCATGACCGCTTGGGCAAATGCAGGGAATTTATCCGAGACAAAAACAACGGCCTCTCCAAAAAAATCTCCCGGATTGAGGCGGACAACTTCGACTTCCTTTCCCTGATCGTCCATCCGGAAAATCCGGACCTCTCCGGATTGCACATAATAGAATCCATTTGCGTCATCTCCTGCATTAAATAACATTTCATCTTTTCCAAATGCCTGGATTCGCCCCAGCTTTTTTATGTCTGTCATGAGATCTTTCATGTCACCTTATAGAACTGGCAACAATATTTGCCACCTGGCTTCTAATCGAAACGATCGCCCCGGAATCATCCGGATGAACCCTATTCGTGAGAAAAATGACAAAAGTCTGAGTCTCAGGATCTATCCAGATGGACGTTCCCGTGTACCCTGTATGTCCATAAGAGAGTTCTCCAAATAAATCACCGCCGTTTGTGGAATAAGTAGAATTTAAATCCCATCCCAAACCACGTCCTGCAAATTTGACTTCAGGAAAAACCGATGTCATCCTTGCGACAGTTAATGGGCTCAAGATTCTCTTTGTCCCGATTTGTCCCCCATTCAGCATCATCTGGGCAAATATCGCCAAGTCATCTGCCGTTGAAAACAACCCGGCATTTCCCGAGATTCCCCCTTGAAGTCTGGCTAGAGGATCATGCACAACACCGATAAGAGGCACACCGTCGAAAACTTCTGTGGGAACGCAGAGAGTTTGGAACTCGTCCGAAGGAATATAAGTTGTATGGTTCATCCCTAATGGATCGAAGATGTTCTCTTTTGAAAACTCGGCAATCGATTGTCCCGTAACAATTTTGACAATTCTTGCCAGTGAGATATAACCTAAACAGCTGTAATGGAACTCCGTTCCAGGAGCGTTTGTTTTTTCCAGCTGTCCGATATGATCGACGAGTAGGTCCACGGGACATGGAGCTCCATATTTGTCCTCGATTTCCTGCGCATCGCAATAGGGAGGGAGCCCCGAGGTATGAGTCAGTAAATGCCAGAGACGGGCATCCTCGTGTGTTCGGCCATCCTCATCGACATAGACGGAAAATTCCGGGATATAATCCTTAACTTTGTCCCACAATCGTATCTTTCCTCTTTCTACAAGTATCATTATCGATGTCGCCGTGGCCACCGGTTTGGTGATGGATGCCAGGTCAAACATCATCGATTTTTTCAAGGACGTCCGTTCCGGAATCCACTGGCTGTCACCATAGACCTTTCGAAAAACAACTTTTCCCCGCCTTGCCACCAGAATGTCCGCTCCTGGAAAATCCTTGTTTTTTACAGCTTCATTGATGATGTCATCAAGCAAAGCCAGGTGAGCGGAGGACATGCCCATTCTTTCCGGTTTTACAGTGGATAAAGAAGGGGAATCACTCTGACATGAGACAAACACAAATAAAAGAAAAACGGATAAAATTATACAGATTCTTTTCATTTTTTCACCGTTCATATTCTTTTTGGTTATTATTATTCAATATTCCTGGATTTGTCCAGCTTGAATTATTCATTAAAAAAAATTGAAATAATACTTTACTTCTGAAAATTATGGCCTATATTTAGTGATATACAAGCGTTTATGCGGGGTTAATAATAGATGATTGTCTGGAAAGTCAATTCTGGCGATATTAGAAGAGATTGAATATAAAAGAGAGAGGATGGAAGCACCATCGGGCGGTTTTCCCGCCGCCCATTGTCGCGAAAGCGATGCCACAAATCTCACAACCCCCTTTGCTAAAAATGCACGCCATCCTCTCTCTGAAATATACAGGAGGAATGTAAAGGGGTCACTGATTCGAACTAGAACCGCCAACTAAAAATATTATATAAAGATTATTTCTTTGTCAGTTCAATCGATCCCGCAGAACCATCGTCGGTCTCCCAGAAGCCGGCCATCGTATCACCTTCAACTTTGACAGTGATATAGACGGTCATAAATTCTTCTCCTGTGTCGACACCGCAGTTGAATGTGAGTTCATTCTCTTTAAATTCAAAATCCTCGCATTCGGTGTTGACAAGCATCCCCATGGAATCTGATATCTTCGCAGAATATTCTCCGTCCTCTTTCGTGATCACTAGAGTCATCACATCAGGTTCAATCGCATCGGGAATCTCTGTCTCCCCCACCCAGGTTCCGCTCAGGTCCATACTCTGACCGAACATCAATCCCATGGTCGCTACCAAAACAAATATGGCCAGCGCATAAATCACGGTGAATTTTTTCATAGCGTTCTCCTTGAATTTGTCATTTATATATACTAATTATAGCAGAAAAAAGTTTTATGGAAACATTCGTCTCATTAGACAAATGGATAAACGAGGTCTCACATCGGCTTTGACAGACGGGATCAAAGCATCGGCATAAACTCATCAAACGCGAAATATTCCGGATGTTCAATACCCTTTGGCCAGTCCCTGTCCGCGAGGATCGGATGCCCCTTTAAATGATCTTGGCCTCCCCTTCGCGTCATAAAGTATGGCCAATGCATGAGCATTCCCCAAACCACCGGAAACTCGAATATTATGCCCCATTAAAGACAGGGCCTCGCGAACCGATTCAGAAACCCCACTCTCTACAGAGAGGAAATCCGGCTCAATAAAGCTTATACGAGGGGCTGCCAGGGCTTGTCGAATGTTCATTTTAAAGTCGATCAGATTCATCACCATTTGGGGGATGGTTTGACCAATCGCGTGCCCCCCCGGAGTTCCCAAAGCCACCCAGGGTTTCCCCTCTTTGAAGATGATGGTCGGGCAGTCTCCGGAAAGCTTTCGGTGTCCTGCATGCGCATCCATGGGATTCCCTTTAGGTTCGAACGTGCAGTAGTAGAGGGAATTATTCAGCCAGATCCCTGTCCCCTCGGGCATAATCCGGCTGCCAAAGGCATTGCCGAGTGTTTGGGTAGCGGAGACGATATTCCCCCATCTGTCGGCGACAACAAAATGAGTGGTATTGTCTCCCTCTTTGATAGCCGCGCCGGGGGGCGAAAATGGCATGGCCCGTTCGAGGTCAATCTTGGCCGCCTCCTTATCCCAGTAGTCCTCAGTCAGGAGTCTGTCCAGGGGAGGAGGGTTGATTTCCGGATCTCCGGCATAGACCAGCCTGCACCAGAAGGCATGTTTTGTAACTTCGGCAAAACGATGCAGATAGTCCTCACTGTTATGACCAAGAGACCGGTTATCATACCGGCTCATCAATCCTAACCTAATTAACGAAGGGAACGCTGTCGAAGGGGGGGAGGCTGTATACACCTGGAATCCTCTATAATCTATATGGATCGGTGACCACCATTCGGCTTTATCGGCCGTTAAATCCTCGAGAGAGAGAAATCCTCCGGATTTTTTCATTTCCTCATCAATGGCTAAACCGATTGTCCCTCCATAGACAGCCCGGGCTCCCTCTACTGCAATTCTTCTTAATGACTGTGCCAGGTCCAGCTGGACCAACCGCTCCCCTTCTGCCAAAGGTTGTCCATCTTTGCCGTAGATTTTTTGAGCAGATTCAGGAAAGGAACTAAAGGCACGATCTATAATTCCAGAGCCTCTTTCTCCCAGTTCAAATCCCTCTTCCGCGGCCCGGATCGCCGGCTCAAAGAGCTTTGACCAGGATAATCTACCGTAATTCTTTGACATCGACTCCCAGGCATTGACGTTTCCAGGTGTAGAAACGGCCTTTGCCCCACGGCGGTTTTCCAAATAGTTAGGAGTCGGCGCACGAAAAAGATCGGAATCGCATGCAGAAGGAATCTTCCCGCTGGAATCGAGAAACCGCACCCTGCTTTCCTTTGCCACAAAGACAAGGATCGTACCATACCCCCCAATTCCAGACATGGCCGGTTCAACAACATTTAAAGTGGAAGCCACCGCCACAGCCGCGTCAAAGGCATTCCCTCCGGCTTTCAGGATGTCCAAGCCTGCTTGTGTCGCAATGGGGTGGGCAGAACTCACCATCCCGGATGTTCCGGTTCCAGGGAGCAGATCGGTGGCATCAACAGCAACAAGAGGGATCAGATCCTGGGGCCGATTGGTGATAATCCCGTCCACCTGCAGCTCCATCAGTCTTTTCATTTCCTCCTCATCATCAACAGTCCAGACATAGATTTTTTTCTTATTCTCTCTCGCTTTGGCTACAAAATCGGCATCTACAACTTTGTAATTGCAGCTAAGAGCCTCCCAATTCCCCTCAAATACGTCAGGAGGATACTTCTGACTGAAAATAAAACCTGTCATAATCCGGGGATCGAGTTCTTTGATTTTTTCAACCTCCGAGCGGCCGAAGGACGTGACAATGCACTTTTTCGTGATTCCTTCAGAATGGATAATATCGACAACTTTCCTGACGATATCCGTTTCTTCCCGTGAAACTTTGATTTCTATGTTCAGCAGCATTTTCCCCTTGACCGTTCGAATCACCTGCCTTAGTGTCGGAATCGGTTCACCGTCAAAATCCGGGCCAAACCAGCTCCCTACTTCGAACTGCCTTAGCTCATCAAGCGTATATTCACTCAGGGTCCCGGCATTTCCGGCCGTTCGCTTTAAATGGGAATCATGCAAGAGCACGACCTCTCCATCCTTGGTCAACTGGACGTCGATCTCACAGTAATCGGCTCCCAGCTCCATCGCTTTCCTTACTGAAACCAAGGTATTCTCAGGAGCCAAAGAAGATGCCCCCCGATGGGCTACGACGAGAGTCCTGTCACCGACTTTCCTACAGCTGCCAAAAAGGAGGGCCGACAAAATCAGGAGTCCAAAACAAACCGATTTTAGAATTTCCATAGACTGTTACTCCTTTTATCTTGAATTATTCAGGTTATATAATCTTTTCCAGCCTGACTTTACGGTTAAGTTTTAGATTTCCTCTTTTAATAATTTCGGGTGAGAGAAAGATCCGGTCTATTTCACGGTCATGAAAGGATGAGATTTTTGCATGCACCGAGCGCAGTCCCCCCAGCCAGGCACGTGAATCGCTCACATAAATAACATCCCCTTTCTCTGCGGCAAGAGTCTCCGCCACAGCAGGAGAAACACTCACTTCCTCGACTTGATTGTCGGATACTGGAGTCGCAATAACTTTTTTCCCTTCCTTTTCGTTCACCTCTCCACCTTTGAAATTCCTCTTGGCCGTATCGAGTGTCCCCACTACCAAACCCTGGATATCTTCGCTCGATCGTGCACGACTGAAAAGACTGACACTAATCCCTATGATCAAACTCCCGGCAAGTCCGTACAAGGCTCTCATGTATTTGAAACCCCCTACCGGGTCCACACCATGAGAAAAGGGAGCGATTAGAAGGGGCCAAATGAGGGACAGCCCGACCAAAATCGAACCACCTAATAGAGTCCAAAACGCAGCCTTGGGAGTAAATCGCTTCCAATAAGCTGCCAGTACAATGGTCACAACCATTGGCGGTGTTATAGAAGCCGTAAAGGCCCCATGGGCCACATATATAGAACGGAAAGACGCAAAGACCGGAACAAGAATCAACCCAAAAATGGCGGCCGAAAGCGAGACAATCCGGGCTACGCGGAGATAATGTCCATCCGACGCACCTTTAACCATATATGGCTTGTAAACATCATTGACAGCCACGGCCGAAACGGCATTGATCAGAGTATCGATAGTCGACATCAGCGCAGCCGTGAGCGTAAACTTGGCAAAAAAGAATCCAAAGCTGAAAATGAGGACAAAGTAACCAATGATGACCATAAAATCCAGCTGGGTTCCCACTATCGTTGTCGTGTTCATATGAATTATTTTGTGCTCGCAAGGATGTGCCATATGAGCTGGACACTAAAGTACAGGAAAAAACCGAGAATCATATATAGAGAGACAAGACGGTCATTTTTTCTTTTTATTGAATAATCTCCGGACTTCCAGGAAAGGACAAATCCGAAAAAAAAGATCACGCCGCCGATGACAAATTGATAGACAAGAGGCCAAATATTCATTTCCAAATCGATTAAAAATATTTAGGTTGTTAATAACATAGGGTCTCCGTTAAGTCAAAATTGAGGAATATAGGGTCAGGCCTGCAAAACATGAATAACTTTCTCGATATTGTTTGTATTCTGTTGAAAGTTATTCATGTTTTGCAGGCCTGACCCTAATTCTTCGAATTTGACATCCCAAGGTGAGAATTTATAAGATTCGGGGACTTGGACAATAAAAGGATAACCGCATGAGTTTAGCTCTTTTGTCTTTTCTTGCACTTTTTCCCATATTACTTGTATTTATTCTTATTGTGCTGTTCCGAAGGCCGGCAACCAAAGCCATGCCGCTGGCCTATCTTGTCACCTGTGTCCTGGCTTTTTTGGTATGGAAAGTTCCGCTGGCCCAGATTTCTGCCGCCTCTGTGGACGGAGTGATCACGGCTGCATCGATTATGTACATCATCATTGGAGCTATCTTTCTTTTAAACCTGCTGCAGGAGAGCGGGGCCATCTCTACCATACGGCGCAGTATGTATCTCATTTCTCCCGACCGCCGTGTTCAGGCTATCATCATCGCCTTTCTTTTTGGATCATTTATTGAAGGCTCAGCGGGATTCGGCACTCCCGCTGCGGTTGCCGCTCCCCTTCTCGTAGCGATCGGATTTCCCGCGATGGGGGCCGTGATGGTGTCACTGATCATCCAGAGCACCCCTGTCTCATTTGGCGCCGTCGGCACGCCCATCCTGATAGGCGTCAGTACCGGATTGAGCGGACAACCGGAAGTTTTGAATTACCTTCAAACCCAACATCTCACTTTTTTACCGTTCTTGAAAGACATCGGCGGATATGTGGCCCTTATTCATGGAATTGTGGGGACTTTGATTCCCCTTATCCTTGTTATGATGATGACCCGATTTTTTGGTCAAAAGAAAAGCTGGAAAGATGGACTGTCCATTCTGCCTTTTGCTCTGTTTTCCGGCCTCTGTTTTACTGTCCCCTACACTCTTACAGGGATATTTTTGGGACCGGAATTCCCTTCTTTAATCGGCTCACTTGTCGGGCTTACCATAGTAATCCCTCTAGCCAAAATGGGATTTCTAATTCCAAAAGACATATGGGATTTTGCCCCGAAAACAACCTGGCCCGAAGAATGGAACGGACAGGCCGTTGAGACCGATACAGGAGACAATCCAAAAATGAGTATAGCTCGGGCCTGGCTGCCCTATGTTCTTATCGCCGTATTTCTCCTTATCAGCCGCCTGTGGAGCCCGCTCACAAAGATATTAGCCTCCGTTACTCTGAAATGGACCCATATCTTTCAGACCTCTATCAGCACAAATTTTCAGCCCTTTTATCTCCCCGGATTTCTATTTATCATCGTCGGAATTTTGACTGTTTTTTTCCACAAAATTCCAAAAAGTAAATTCAACAAGGCCGCTAAACAGTCTTTTAAAGTTCTTTTAGGTCCGGCAATCGCTCTTGGGTTTGCGGTTCCAATGGTAAAAGTGTTCATCAACAGCGGAGTGCCCGGAGGATTGGACAAAATGCCGGTCATTCTGGCCTCCGGTGCCGCCGCACTCCTCGGACAGGGTTGGACCGCATTCGCCGCCGTTATAGGCGCCATGGGAGCATTTATCGCAGGAAGCAACACTTTCAGCAATATGATGTTTTCTCTCTTCCAATTCACAACGGCCTTAAAGATCGGACTTCTCCCCGCCATTATCGTAGCACTGCAGGCCGTAGGAGGAGCGGCCGGAAACATGATCTGTGTGCACAATGTCGTGGCCGCCTCGGCTGTTGTCGGGCTTACTGGAAAGGAAGGTTCGATTATCCGCAAAACTCTCATTCCTATGACCTATTATCTTATAGCCGCAGCCCTTATCGGCTTCCTGCTTATTCTCATCGGGGTCAGGCTTTGAAGCCCCCGACTGAAAAAGGATAAATCTATGACAGATGGATTAAATGGATTAAAAAGAAGGGATTTTTTGAAAACTCTAGGGTTGGGAGCTACGGCCCTCTCTCTAGGACTTTGTTCCGGATCGAAAAAAGGACCTCCGAATTTTGTGGTTATCTTCATTGATGACCAGGGATATGCGGATCTTGGGTGTTACGGAGCCCAGGGATTTTCCACCCCCAATATCGATCGTTTGGCTTCTCAAGGGATGCGTTTTACGAGTTTTTATGTGGCCCAGGCGGTCTGCAGTGCCTCTCGTGCAGCGCTTTTAACCGGCTGCTATCCCAACCGTGTCAGCATCCTCGGAGCCCTGGGGCCCCAGGCTAAACACGGGCTGAACTCCGAGGAGGAGACCATCGCTGAAGTCTTGAAAAAAAAGGGTTACACATGTGGCATTTTCGGGAAATGGCATCTCGGCCACAGAGCACCTTTTCTGCCACTTCAGCATGGTTTTGATGAATATTTCGGGCTTCCCTACTCCAATGACATGTGGCCCCTTGATTATGACGGTCAAATGGCACCCGAAGAGAGTAATAAGTCCAAGCATCCATGGCCTCCTCTAATCGATGGAAATAATATCGTTGCCAGAGTCAAGTCCATGAACGATCAAGATAACCTGACCACACAGTACACACAGAGAGCCGTGCAGTTCATTAAAAAAAATAAAGACAATCCATTTTTTCTCTATGTGCCCCACTCTATGGTTCATGTCCCTCTTGGGGTATCAGACCGCTTCAGGGGAAAGAGCGAACAAGGTCTATATGGAGATGTGATGATGGAGATCGATTGGTCTGTAGGTGAGATTACAAAGGCGCTGAAGAAACTAGACCTTGAAGAAAACACTTTTATCATGTACACAAGCGATAACGGACCGTGGCTAAATTTCGGCAATCATGCGGGTTCTGTAGGGCCGCTCAGGGAAGGAAAGGGAACATCATGGGAGGGGGGTGTCAGAGTTCCCTGTATTATAAAATGGCCGGGTGTTATTGCTCCTGGCACGGAATGTGACAGGATAGCGGCCACAATGGACGTGCTGCCTACTCTCGCTTCGATCGCAGGAGCTCCGCTTCCGGCCAAACGAATTGACGGTGTCAATATTCTTCCTCTTTTAAGGGGTGAAACCAATGCCAATCCACGGGAAAATATGATTTACTACTATGGCAAACAGCTCCAGGCTGTACGGATGGACAGATGGAAACTGCATTTTCCTCATAATTACCGCTCCTACAAAGGAGTCGAACCAGGAATGGACGGCATAAACGGTCCCTACGCAAGAGGTCAGACAGGATTAGAATTGTATGATCTTGAAGAAGATATCGGTGAAAAAAATAATGTGGTGGACATATATCCTGAAATCGTTAAGAAACTCCAGGCTTTTGGAGAGAGAGTCCGGGCGGACCTGGGAGACAGGGAAAAAGTCGGAAAAGGGATTCGCCCTGCGGGAAAAATTCAGGATAATGTGGGAGTGAATAAATGAGTTTGAAAAACATCTTAAAACCGTGTGCCTTTCTGGCAATTTTCCTTTTCTTGATAACTAGCTCTTCAACCGGTTTTTCTGACGAAAAAACTGATCAGGTCGATGTCCTCTTTGCCCTGTGGGATAAATCGGATTCTCCAGGATGCGCTCTCGCCATCATCCAAAACGGAAAGATCATCTATAAACGCGGTTACGGCATGGCCAATCTTGAATTAGATGTCCCCATCAGCCCTCAATCGGTATTCTATATCGGATCCGTGTCCAAACAGTTTGTGTCGGCCAGCATTGGACTGCTGGCCATCCAAGGCAAACTTGACCTCGATGACAATATCCGTAAATACATCCCGGAAATCCGTGAATATGAAACACCCATCACGGTGAGGCATCTCATCCACCACACATCCGGAGTGCGGGACTATCTCACTCTGATCGGTATTGCAGGTGTCGACTTCGGCACTTACCATGAACAGGACGTACTCGATCTTATTGCACGCCAAAAAGAGCTCAACTTCAAACCCGGTGAGGAGCACCTCTACAGCAACTCGGGGTATTTCCTACTGTCCGTTATTGTTCATAGGGCCAGCGGAAAGACACTGCGCGAGTTCGCCAGCGAATTCATTTTCAAACCATTGGGCATGAACAATTCCCATTTCCATGACGACTACATGCAGCTGATCAAAAACCGTGCTGCTGGATATTATCCGGGCGGAAAAGGGCAGTTCAGAAATTTTATCTCTACATTCGACAATGTGGGATCAGGAGGGCTGTTTACTTCCGTTGAAGACCTACTCCTCTGGGATCAAAATTTTTATACCCATGAAGTTGGTGGGAAGGAACTTTATGACCTGATGCATACAAAGGGGAAACTCAACAGTGGGACCGAACTCGATTATGCGTTTGCCATCGATCTTGGAAACTACAAAGGACTAAAAACCGAAGAACATGGTGGTGCGCTTGGAGGATACAAGTCTGCGCTGACACGTTTTCCCGAACACAATTTTTCTGTTGTTATTCTCTCCAACCTCAGCTCGGTCAATCCCTCGAGTTTAGCCTATAGAGTCGCAGACGTTTATCTTGGAGATTTTTATAAAGAAGAACAACCCGAGGCTGAATCAGAACTTTTGAAGACAATTAATCTCCCGGAGGAAAAACTTAAGAATAAAGTTGGATTTTATATAAATACGAATTCAGGGGCCTTCTATAGAATAAGACTCGTCAAAGGCCAGTTGGAATTCTCAGGAATGGGACAGAGAAACACTCTTGGGGCTCTTGGAGAGAATGAATTCATATTTATGGGAACTCCCCAAATCATCACTTTGAAATTTGAAATATCTGAAGGAGGACAGCCCAAACGCCTTGAAATCACTCAAGAAGAAACCCCCATCCTTACATACAAATCCTTCGAACCTTTACGGCCCACTACAGAAGAACTTAAAGAATACACAGGCGAATATTCCAGCGAGGAACTCGATACGACGTTCAGAATCGAACTCATAAAAAACAGATTACGCTTCACACATAAAAACGCCCCTCCCGGCACCCTCCAGACAAACTATAAGGATATTTTTCGAACCGGAAATATAAGAATAATTTTTTCTCGAGACAGCAGCGACCGGATAAGCTCGTTTATGGTCAATGCCGGACGTGTTACAAACCTCCGTTTTTATAAGAAATAATTCCGTTCCCATGATCGCGTAATTAGTAAGCGCTTCCTTACTCAGTGCAAGTGAAAAACTTATAAATCTCCTTCATTTCGGCAAACTTACATAATTCTTCAACTTTTGGTATAATTAAAAAAACATGGAAAGGGTATTAAAAAAGGTTTCATTAAAAGAAGCAGACAAGCTCGATATTGAGTTCTGGAAGTCCAAAACTCCTGAAGAGAGGCTTGATGTTCTTCAGTATTTAAGGGAAATTTACTACGAGTTCAAAAATGAGGATAGAAAAAGATTTCAAAAAGTTTATAGAGTTATTAAACAAAAATGAGGTTCGGTATCTCATTGTTGGCAGTTTTGCTTTTAGCTATTATGCAGAACCAAGATTTACTAAAGATATAGGTTTTTTTATTGAACCCACTGAAGAAAATGCCAAGAGGATAATAAAAACCTTAACAGAATTTGGATTTGATAGCTTAAGCTTAAAAAGCCAAGACTTTCAGGAACTTGATCAAATAATCCAACTCGGTGTTGCCCCTGTAAGGATAGATTTACTGACATCGATAGGTGGTATTGATTTTCCTTCTGCATGGAAAAATAGAATCACAGGAAACTATGGGAATATCTCTGCCAATTTTATTTCAAAAACTGACTTGATCAAAAATAAAAAAGCAGTTGGCAGGCCACAAGATATTGCTGATGTTGAAAAATTATATAAAATTTAAATGATTCCAGTTGTATAATTCAGCTTGTTTAAACCAGGAGAAAAATATGAAAAAGGTTGTGATTTTAGTTTTTTGTTTGATATTCTTTATGACCTTATCTCAAATGAATATTAATGCCCAAAATAACGAAGGATCTTCGACGGCCCTCCTTCTCATCGATATTCAATATTTTTATTTTCCCGGTGCACAGCAGCCGCTCTTGAATCCGGAAGAAGCCAGTCTAAACGCTCAAAAACTCCTGAATCACTTTAGAGAAAAAGGCATGTTAGTGGTGCATGTGCGCCACAACTCAAAAACAGGTGGAGAGATCCACGAAAACGTAACCCCACTTGAAACAGAAAAGGTCATCTCTAAAAACAGTGTCAACAGTTTTAAAAACACCGATCTTTTGGACTATCTCAAGGAACACGAAATCAAAAGTCTGGTCATTGGCGGAATGATGACACATTTGTGCGTAGAGGCCGCCGTCCGTGCACAACTCCACCCTCGCCTCTCTTTCAGGTTACTACGCCAAAGTAATCGACACAAAAGCATTTCTAGAAGATTTCAATAAATAATAATCAATATTAAATTCGCATCAGGAGGGGAAAATGAGTCGTCCTCATCAACCCCCCTTTTGCGGGTTTACTTGAATAATAATTTTAAGATAAAGATTCATCTTTTTATTTTATCAAGTTTTTCTAGCTCCTGAACCAGGTTCTCAATCACTCTGATTTCTGTCGTTCGTTCACGTATGGAAAGTGCTACTTGATTTCCATCAGGATGAATACCGAAAATTTCAGCTCTGTTATCCGAATGCCAGACTTTTTGAGGATTTCCCCCTTCTGCTGGTATACGCCATAAATTTGTCCCATCTATTCTTTCACTAAAATATATATACTTGCCATCGGGTGACCACATAACCCCATAAAAATCGTCAGCTTCCTGAGGAGTACACAATTCTTTTTCTTGTCCACCGTCTACAGGCATTGTGAAAAGGCGACTTTTCTTTTGTTCAGGAGATCTGGCTGCAAAAATTAGCCTTTTCCCATCAGGAGAACGTGACAAACTCCCCCTATCGAAATGAGCTTGTTCGTAAAGTACCTTATCTTCACCTGTTTCCAAATCATGTTTGACCAGGCGATCTTTAAAAAACAGATAGAAAATACTCTTTCCATCCAAAGACCAGCAAATTTCTGAGAGGGGAAAGGCATCATCAACAGGCATGTTGTATTCATAGTCGGATAGAAGAAGAATTTCGGTTGTTTGGTCTGTTTTCACATCAACCGTGTAGATGCCTCCTTTATAGCCATTATTTCTGACTTTGTTCTTCTCCAGACCTACTAAAAGAATCGATTTTCCGTCAGGAGACCAGCGAGGTGATATAATCCTCGACATGTTTGCCCCATATTTGCGTTCTTCACCGGTTTTTAAATCAACAATGCTACTGCCTCGAATTAAATATTGGCCGTCCGTAGACCATCCCATCCAGTAGGTGGAACCCAACAAAGATTTGCCTGATGCCACATCCAACTCACCTGTTTCCCTGTTAATGGGTACAAGGGAAGCATTAAAATTACGCCTGGAAAAACCGAAAAAACAGTCTCCGTTTTGAGCATATCCCACTGGTAACACATCGCCAATATCATCGTATATTCGCTTAGCCTGTCCAGACGGTTTGCCAGCAATAACAGGTAATGCCCACAAGTCCCATGTCCCTGAACGATCACTGATAAACAAAAATTCTTTTCTGCCGGGCACCCAACCAAGCACATGGTCGTTAGCTGGATGGTTAACAAGAGAAACTTCACTGCCCTCATCCAATGCAAAAACATTGATATCTGAATTCACCTTATCCTTATTAGTTTTGTTAACAAAACTATAAGCGATATACTTTTCGTCCGGAGAACAGGACAGGCGCACCCAACCCGTCACATCAACAGTCTTCAGAATCCGTTTTGTCCCATCTGAAATGTTTAAGGAAATGATTTGAACAGATAAAATCTTTGTATTGTATTGACCGACAATAAGCTCCCTATCCGAAAGCCATGCTATGGGGTACACTTCCCCATCTTCTTGTCTGAAAATAAGTCGCGGGGATGGATTATCCACATCTACAAGATATAAATCGACAGACTTTGGGCTCCACCAGGAATAAGCGACTTTTTTACCATTTTTGGAAATCGCAGTTCCTATCGCAAATTGTTGTGGAGTTTCATAAGTGGCTTCTTGGGTAAGCAAACGTTTTTCCCCATTTTTTATATCTTGGATGGCCACATCTCCCTTGCCCCAATCAGTAAACGAATGCAACCGCCCATCGGAAGAAACTGTTCCCAAAAAATCCGTCCAAGGCTTTTTCCACACCTGTTTGATCCTGATTCCCTCCGGCTCTTTAGATTTCACAAATAATTGCTCTAATTTCGAAAGCCGTTCTCTTGCTTTAGCGACAACGTCTTTTTGCTCCCCGTAGTTGCTGATCACTTCCTCGTACGCTTTTAGGGCGCCTTCTAATCCTAATTTTTCATAGCATAGACCGATTTGGAGCTGCGCTTTGGCTGCTGTCTCTCGGTTGTTTGGAAATTCTTTGATGATTCGTTCATAGATTGCGATGGCCTTTTCCAGATCGCCGCCTACATCTTCCTGGTAGACCCCGGCTTGGAAGAGCTGCTCGGCGCTCTGTTGGGAAAATCCTTGAGATAAAAACACCATCGCCACAATAAACACACAAATAAAAAAACGATTCGACCTCATGATTAAAACCTCCTTTTTGATTGTTTCATCATGAGGAAAGATACACCGAAAGCGTTTCCCAAGCATGACACTTTTATCTTTGTTGTGTGAAGATTCCATGATGTCATTCGACAAATTTGTATCCGACACTGCGAACACCAACTATATACCTCGGGATGGCCGGATTATCTTCGATCTTTTTGCGCAGCTCGGCGATGTGTTTATCCACAGTCCGGGGCTGGACAAAAACATCATCTCCCCAGACTTCATCCAAAATAACATCACGGGATACCACTTCTCCATTGTGCTTAATAAGAAAATGAAGAAGTTCAAACTCCAGGGCAGTCAGATAGATTTGCTTTCCTTTTTTCTTTATTTCATACTTCTTAAAATCAATCTCTACTTCTCCAAAGCGATAAGATTCTTTTTCCTGGTTCTGCGGCCTAGCTCTTCTCAAAAGAGCTTTCACACGGGCAAGAAGCTCTCTTGGGCTGAAGGGTTTGGTGACATAGTCATCAGCTCCTAATTCCAAACCTAAAACTTTATCAATCTCCTGGCTCTTGGCTGTCAGCATCAATATGGGAGTAGAGATTCCCTCCTGACGGATTCGCCTACAGACATCAAAACCGTTCATCTTGGGCAGCATGATATCCAGTATAATGAGGTCATATTGGTTTTCCATCACCTTGGAAAGCCCCATCTCTCCATCCAATGCACTGGACACAGCATACCCTTCAAGCTTTAGGTTGTCCTCCAACGCCATCAAGATGCTTTCTTCGTCTTCGATGATTATTATTTTTTCCATTCTTTCTTCCCTTACTTAGAGAGGCAGCTTGATAGTAAAAGTGCTGCCCCGTCCCGGTTCACTTTCCACTCTTACATTCCCTTTATGGGCTTCTGCGATTTGTTTGACCAGAGTTAAGCCTAGCCCGCTGCCTTTGACTGTCCTGGTCAGCTCATCTCCTCCACGGTAAAACCGGTCAAAAATCCTATTCAGTTCTTCCTTTTTAATACCTATCCCAAAATCCCTCACAGAAATTGCCAGCGTATTCTCTTCTACAAAAACACGAACAATAACTCTCTTCAATTCACCTGAATACTTAATGGCGTTGTCAATCAGGTTGGTCACCCCCTGAGTTATTGAGGAGCTGTCGACCTGAATGGTAGGGAGAGAACTTTCCATTTTCAATTCCAACTCAAAACCATCATGAGACACCCTGTCTTGAATGGCGGATACGATGTCCTCCAGCAGAACCCCAATATCAACCGATTCAAACCTGAAATCCTTTTTCCCTTCCTCCATTTTGGCAAAGCTCAAGACATTCTCTGTAAGAAGGGTCAGTCTCTCGCTCTGTTCGACCAGGACATCGTAATATTTCTGGCGACGTTCATCTGATGGAACCCGCCCCGACTGCAGCATCTCAGCAAGCTGGCGGATAGATGTCAAAGGGCTTTTGAATTCGTGGGAGATGGTTGATACAAAATCGGATTTCATCCGCGCCAATTCAAGCTCCCGCGAAACCGTCCGCACTGTGAGGATCGAGCCGAAAATAAGTATGCCTCCAATGAGAAGGAACATGAAAAAATAGATGCCTCGCCGGGAAATGAGAAAGGATTCGAAAAGGCGTGGATCCTGTTGATAAAGATGCAGGTTCCATTCCGGAAAATTTCCCTTGAAATTTGTTTGGATTATAATCGAACCGGTTTGCAAATCCTGTGATTCTAAAATAGGTAGCCCCTCTCTGTTCCGGACGACCCAACCTGTTTCTTTTGTAGAGCTCAGATTCTTTAAAATGCTTGCCTTGATTTCAGAAGCCAAAGAATTATGATCTATCAAAAGCCCCCAATGCCTGCTTTTTTGGATTTTATTATCAACATTTTCTTTGACAAGAACCGTCAAAAAGAATTGACGTTCGAGCTCCAGCGTAAATCTCTGTGTTAGGTTTTGTGTCCACCCAGATTCTTGAACTACTCTGGATAACAAATCCGATCCCGCTCTTTCTTGAAAAACAAGCAGTTCTTCTGTCATTTCTTTTTGCGCCTTCTCATCATCCACAAGCTGCAAATAATCCTTCTTCAGAAACTCCAGATCGGAGGAAACTTGCGACTGTAAAAAGATATCGTCGAGGGATTCCTTAATGCTTTGGGAAAAATAGTCATACTGCGCCCTCTCCAGTTTCCAGACGCCCTCCAGCAAAGTCTTGAACAAATCAACAAATGTTTGAACTGCACTGGATGGATTTTCCAGAAAAAAAAACAAAGAACCGATTTCCAAACATGCGGCTATTCCCAACGGAACGCCTGTCGAAAGCCTCTCCTGGTTGTAGTCTTCGGCCAAAACTTTGTAGGAACCTATGGCCTCTTGGAAGGGTGAAGATTTTTTCTGAACTCTTGCGATTGCGTTCAGTAATTCTCCTTTTGTCCTGCTGTCAAAAGCCAGACTAAAGGCTTGCTGATAGAAAGAGAGAGCTTTTCGATAATTTTTCTGCTGAAATTCTGCCTGTCGACCTGCATCAAAAATCCTCGACAGTTCGGAAGAAAGAGAAGGAGAAGCACGGAATTCTGTGCTTCCATCGGCAACATACAAGAGCTTGGCTGCTGGAAAATGAATTCCTTCCGCCTTATCGAAATAAAAGGACTCTTTAACCAGAGGATTTTGATCTTTATACGTATTGAGTTTCTGATTAAGAACAGAAGTCTCTGAAGTTGGAACCTCAATAACCAATTCTATGAAGGACCGTTCAGATTGAGATATTCTGCTCTCAATCTCAAACGTTATTGTCTCCGCTAAACTCTGAAGCTCTTCACGCTTCTCCCTTTCCAGCAGTGCTTGATCATTCCGTATCCCCCGAAAAGCCAGATACCCAAGCATCAGACTGGGGATCCCAATCCCAAGGATAAAAAGGAAAAGAATCCTGAACTGTTTTTGTTTGAGCCTCTTCATCTTTTGCCGGGTTGAATACTTTCTTCGAAATATCCCTGTCTAAATATATTTTGGAACGATACGAAAAGCAAGGCTGGAAAAGAAAAGAGCATTTTATACAACAAGTATTCCTGAAAATTCACAAAAATTGATGAAACTTACGTGATGTTTATGTGAAGATTGTGTGATGGCAACTTCTTTTTAGCAATTATTCTCTTATTAGAAATCGGATACAGCCCCCCCTGGCAAATTGTCATTTCTTGACACGAGAAAGTTATAAATATATATTTTAAAGAGAGGAAGATATCATGAAAATCAAGGTCATTTTACATGAGGCAAAAGAAGGTGGATACTGGGCAGACGTTCCTTCACTTCCCGGTTGCGCAACTCAAGGAGAGACAATAGAAGAGTTGTTACAAAATCTTTACGAGGCTGTAGATGGGTATCTTGAAGCAAGAGAAATGGATATTACGGTTGATTCCGATTCAAAAGTTCTAGAAATTACTGTATGAAACAAATAAATGGGAAAGAATTTTGTAGAATTCTCGAGAATCATGGATGGAATCTCCAAAGAACTAAGGGAAGTCATTAAATAGAAAGCTTTGATCTTCTGTACAAATATCTTTTCCATTGTATTAGACGCTATGTGAACTAATATTTCCCATAAAAAACAAGTTTTAGAAAATTTTATTGCTGTTAAAGAAAAAAAGGAACGGCCTTCGAAAGAACTTTCCCCATCAACCGCCCTTTTCCTGGTTTATTTTTTATCTTTTTTCGTGGGAAGGAAGTTTTCCATGACCCAGACATTGGGAAGATTACTTTTTGGAGGTATTGAAGAGAAAGTTAGGCGGCATCCATCAGGATGAAAACTCAGGTGCCGAAAATGCTGCATTTTTAATCCTAGCTTCTGGGCTTTACCTCCTTTGGAGGGCACTCTCCACAGCTCCCAAGTTTGGTCATCATCAGAATCCTCCGAAAAGTAGATATATTTACCATCAGGACTCCAGTTAATGCTGATATCCCACCGTCCTCCCTGTTGGTATCTATGTAATTCTATTTGTTCTCCTCCCATTACCAGCATCACACTCAATACTCGAAGATTCTCTTCGGGCCGTAGAAGCAGGGCTAATTGCTTGTTATCAGGAGAAAGGGCGATACTGTGGTTGTCAAAGGGAGAGCGAGCCAGTTCTTTTTCTTTTCCTGTTTTAAGATCTCTTTGTATGATGGAACAATTATTCTGCCCCTTGTTATCTTGAGCGTAAATAACCCAATCACCGTTTTTAGAAACTTGAGGTGAATAAATAAAATTTTCACCTTTCTGAATAAAGGGAGTGATATTTCCAGTTTGAGTATCAATCCTATGAATTCCCTGACCACTCTGAACTGTAGCCTGGACAAACACTGATTGTCCATCTGGAGCCCAGCTAGGCGAACCATAATTTTTATAAAACGTCAGTTCACGCACCTTGCCGGTTTTGAGTGAATAAATACAAGTAACGTATTGACGTTTTTGAGGGCCCCGTTGAGAAATGTAAACAAGCTTTTTTCCGTCCGGTGACCAGCCTGGCAATCTGTTGCTTCCTTCAAAGGAAAGTGGAAGTTTTTCAGGGGTCGTCATTATTTTTCCATTTGAAGGATTGATAGTGATTGAGTAAATATCGGAACTCAAGCTAGGTGTTATGTAGTAAAATGAACCCTCTCTGGTGATTCCAAGTGGCTCTATTAATCCAATATTTCTCCTTACTAATTGAGGAGCTTCTTTTGGTTTCCCCTTAACGACCTGAATAATCCAGGCATCCATGGTTCCAGTTCGGTTAGAGATGAAAAGAATGTTATTTCCATCTGGGGCCCAATCCATTAGATAATCATGAGCAGGATTAGTAATTAAAGGAATCTCGCGTTTTCCATCTATTGAAAGCAAGAATATGTCATGGTTATGAGTATTTTTATTTTGGGGACAATGATATGCTATATAGCGTCCGTCAGGTGAGAAAATCGCATTTGTCATGGCGGATATATCGAGTTTTTTTAGGGTGCGAACAGATCCATCCTTAACAGAGATCAATCCCAGTTCGCTTCCTTTTTCTATCAAGTTTTGAGTCAGAATGAATTTTCCATCCTGGGACCAGTCAGTAAGCCCTATCCATTCTTTTTCCTTGCCTTTGTAAAGAATGCGGGATTCTGCACTATTAATCCCGGCAATATAAAGGTCAGTGTTGCCAGCTCCTGTGATCCAGGTATAAACCAAATACTTTCCATCTGGAGACCATCTGGATGCAAAAGCCCATTCGGGATTAGCTTCGTTCCAAGCCTTTTTTTTGGTAAGACTGCGAATTTTTCCAGTATTGATCTCTGTTATAATCAGGTCACCTGTAAGCCAGTTAGTACCAGAAATGTATTTTCCATCTGGTGAAACAATACCGAAACCTTCATATTCTTGAAATGTCTTGACAGGATTTATTCTAAATTCCTTCTCATCTTTTTCGATTAATGCCTGCGCTTTCAAGAGCATGGCCAGTTTTTCTTTGGCAACCTTAACTGCTTCTGCTTGTTCAGGATAATTGTTTATGACATCCTGGTAGGCTTTTTGAGCACCTTCTAATCCGAGTTTTTCATAGCAGAGACCGATATAGAGCTGAGATTGGGCGGCGTATTCCCGCTCATCCGGGAATTTTTCTAAAATATCACTAAAAAGTTTGATGGCCTCCTGGAGATCTCCCCTTGTTTCCATCGTAAATTTGGCCTTCTCGAAAAGCACCTTATGGTCCTGCGACCCCTGAAATCCAAAACCTATAGATAGAACCAATAGAATCACAAAGAAAAAAAGAATTTTTTTAATGCCCATGATGTGACCTCCTGCCGGTGATTTTTTCATCTTCCAGCAATATAGCCATTTCTCAAACCGATGTTGTCAACAAAAAGTCAAAGAATGTAAAAGATTGTCATCTCCCAAGGAAACGATATCCTTCCCCGTATACTGAAAGAATATATTTGGGTCGTGACGGATCCTCTTCGACTTTTTTCCTCAATTTCAGGATATGATTGTCAATGGTCCGGGTGGTCGGATATTTCTCATAGCCCCAGATCTTGTCGAGAAGCACATCCCTTTTCACCACTTCTCCCTTGTGAGCGATAAAATATTTAAGAATCTCCGCCTCAAGGGATGTCAAATCCGACTCCTTCCCCTTCCGTCTGACCTTAAAGAAAGTAAAATCGATTTCCAGATCTTCAAGGCGATAGACATCAGGAACATTTTTATTCTCCCGGGTCTCCCTCCGGAGATGGGCTTTGATCCGGGCCAGGAGTTCGCGGATGCTGAAGGGTTTAGTCATATAGTCGTCGGCGCCGATCTCGAGTCCCACAACCTTATCCACTTCTTCTCCCTTGGCCGTGAGCATAATAATGGGAGTATTGATGTTCTTCTTTCTCAACTCCAGGCAAACCTCCAGTCCGTCCATTTTTGGAAGCATTATGTCCAGGATAATCAAATCCGGGATTTCTTCCTGTGCTTTTAAAAGACCCTTTAAACCGTTTTCTGCCCAGATCACTTCATATCCCTCATCGATTAGGTTAAGTTTCAGCCCTTTCACAAGATCTTGTTCGTCTTCGATAATGAGAATTTTCTTTTTCATTGCCTTAATCCTCTGATGTTTCTAAGACCGGAATATAAACGGAAAAAACTGAGCCCCTCCCCGGTTCGCTGTCGACACAAATCTCTCCGCCATGCGCCTCGACGACATGTTTGACCAAGGTTAATCCCAAACCGCTTCCCTTGCTCTCAGAGGTCATCCGATTCTGTAAGCGGTAAAATCTCTCAAAAATCTTCGATCTAGCCTCAGGAGAAATCCCAATACCCTGGTCTGCAACTTGAAATCCGATAGATTCATCCTTCCTGTAAACCGTTACTCTCACCTCTTTTTGCTCTGGAGAAAACTTTATGGCATTGCTCAGCAGGTTGATCAGCACACTGGCTATGGCCTCCTTATCAAAAACAATATCAGGAAGGTCTGAGGAAATTTCTTCTATTATAGAAAACCCCTTCTTTTTTAGATGGTAGCGGTAGGAGTCTAAAGTGTTCCTGATAACGTCTGTCAGGTTTCCCTTTTTAAAGTCAAACTCTTTCCTGCCCATCTCAATCCTGGAAAAATCAAGGATATTGTTTATCATATGGGATAATCGCTCGCTCTCTTTGGTGATGATCTCATAGGCTTCGCGCCTGTCTTTTTTGGATAGATTCTCCTTCCGCTGGAGGGTCTCACCATAGAGCCGGATCAATGTCAGCGGTGTCTTCAGCTCGTGAGAGACATTATGGACAAATTCCGTTTTAAGCTGCGTTGTTTCTGTTTCTCTGGATACGTCACGGACAATCAGCAGGACACCAATGAACATAAGGACGATGATGACACCAAAGAGGATCCCGTAGAAAAACTTCTCGCGGCGGGCTGTTTTCTGCAGGTCCTGGAAAGCATCCTGTGAAACAAAAAGTTTCCAGGGCAGCAGAAAATTCCGGAAGGACATGGACAGAGAATCATTTGAGATCCCCCTATCTTGTTCAGTGGATGTGATCCCGGTTTTTTCATCCAGGACAGACAGCAGAAGCCCAAATTCCTCTGAGATATCCTTTAATATTTCAGGCAGAACTTCTGACTTCAATAAATCCAAATCCCATCTAAAACCTCCAAGAAATGTTCCATCCGATTCCGACGGAGGAAGTATTCGGTAGGATATGAGCTGCAGGTTCCCCTCAGACGAAGTCAAGAATCGATCCGGTTGAGATGCCTCTCCACTCCCATAAACACCTCTTCTCTCCCGAATTCTTGGAACAACATCGTTAATCAGGAACTCGATAAACTGTAACTCAAGAAGAAAGGATGATGGTACTGCAATCAGATTTTTATATTTTTCCCACATTTCTGAATATTTCTGATTTTCGAACGCGGGGACTAGCAGGGAATCTATTTCGGAAATGAAAAATCCAAAGGTAGGAAAGTTCATGGGCCAATCTCCGTTCCACAGTTTTTCAGAAGCATCGATAAGTGTTTTTAATCCCTCCTCTTCTTTATTCTGATCTTTATGGATATCATACAGTTGCAGGGCCGCCACAAGTCCGTAGGGATGACCAGCCTTATTCCTCAGCTGCCCATAATCCCGGGCCAGTTTATCGTAGGTGTCCCCGGCTCTATCGAAGTTTCCGGACAAGAGAAACGACCGGGCCAGCCCCTCAAGAGCAAAGGCCTGATTCTGTTTTGATGAAGCAGCCTCAAAACTCTTCTGGTATTCCACAGTCGCCTTCACATAATCCTTCAAGGAGAATTCGTATCGACCTGCCCTCGTAAATAACGTCTCAAACCGAGGTTCGAACAACTCCAAATCGAAGGAATCAATTAAATATTCAAAGGACACTGATTTCGGGAATACAATCTGATAATCCTCATCGAGGATGAAGTGTCTTCCAGCTAATCCTGACGAATTCTCCGGGAGAGAATATTTTTCCGGCTTGAGGGCCTGTTCCTCATACTCAAATAGCCTGTCCTCGAGGGATTGGAGAGCGGCTTGACCTGAGGTCCAGAGACTGGACTCTAGAAGCCTAGTGACAGATTCCCGTCTCTTAGTAAAGGTGTTGAAACTCAGATACCCTACGATCAGGGTGGGAAGAAAGATAGCGAGGAGAAATATGACAATAGTTTTCCTCTTGTGAATCATCCGCGGGAAGAAAGGTTTTTTCGCTGACTTCAACATTGTTCCAGAATAAGCAGATATCAACTCAATTATATCGAAGAAAATCCTCGAAATGTCAAAATAATGTAAAAAAAGGAACGGCCCCCTAAAAGAGCCGTCCCTCTCAAGCCCCCTTCTGCCAGCTTATTTTTTATCTTTTTTCGTGGGAAGGAAGTTTTCCACCAGCCAGTATTCAACTTTTCCTTGCCGATTCTTTCCATAAGCGATCTTTTTACCGTCGGGAGAGAAATCTGGTGAAAATCCTTCAATATTCATCATTTTAATCTCCCCTCCATCGGAAGGAACTGAATATATTTGCTCTTTGTTTTTTGTAAGCTTTGAGAAAATAATAGTCTTCCCATCCGGCGACCAACTCAAATGGGTGCCAGCTCCTTTCATTTTCTCAGTAATCGACCCGGATTCACCATCGGGAAATTCACAGACCCAAATCTCCTCAGACTCTTTACCTTCATGATCAGCAAACCAATTTATGGAATGAAAAGCCAGTCGTTTTCCGTCCGGCGACCAACGAGGGAATCTAAAACTCTGGCCGCTTTTCTCAATCAGGGTAATTCTCTGAGGTGCTCCGCCCTTGAATGGGATCACGTAGATATCTTTTTCAAATGTTCTTGCGCCTTCTATAGGATTTCCTTCTTTGGATCCGATGTAATCAAAAGCGATATAGGCCCCATCGGGTGACACATCACAGATTTCAACCCACATGTCGAAACCAAGTTCCAATTTTTGCGGCACTCCTCCTTCGACAGGAACTTTCCAGATGCCTCGAGGATCATGTCCAAAAAAACCTCCAAAGATCAGCCCTTTTCCATCAGGCAGCCATGAGGGTCTTGTAATATATCGATTTTCATTCGGATTAGGTACATTTATCGTTAGTTTTCTAGCCTCTCCTCCTCCTGTTGGTATCATCAATAAATCCGCTGCATCCCGAAAAGAGACAAATGCGATCTGCCGGCCATCCGGAGACCAACGGGGATTTCTTTCACGGGACAGGATATTTGTGAGTTGAATTTCCTTTCCGGTTTCGAGATCTTTGATAAAAATATTAGATCCCCCAATGGCCATGGAAATTCCAATCTTTCCTTCTTTTACCCAGCTGTAATTAGTGTTCCGCAAAGGTACTCCCCGGGAAACTTGAATGGGCTCCCCCTCAGGATGTCCATCCAGAGGAATCTTTTTCACCCAAATTTCACGGGATCCACTTCTTGCAGAATAAAAGGAAATCCACTGCCCATCGAATGACCATTTAGGCAAACTGTCTGAAAAGGGATGATTTGTGACCTGAATGGATTTCCCACCTTTCAAAGGCATTATGTAAATATCGTTTTGGGATTCATAGGCTAGTAACTTACCGTCAGGTGATAAAGTCAGTGATGAGAAATCTTCCCCATCCGGATATTTAAAGATGTCTTTCCATTCTCCTCCAGAAACGGGAATGGCACACAGCCCTCTCTTCGGCACCTCGCAGAGTATCATTTTACTGTCCGATGTCCATCCCGTAGGCCAGACATAATTGCCTTCTTTTATAAAGTCTGAATCGGACTCAATGAGGGCCCTGGGTTCTCCTCCTTTTACGTGGACAACATACAAGCCGTTCAAAATATCACCATAGGCAATTGTCTCGCTGTCTGGTGACCAAAAGCACCAGTATTTAAAGCTCGGCGTTTGGGTGAGGCGCTTCTCTTTACCGCTAGCAATCTCTCTCAACCAGATGTCCCCTTCTAGGCCGACCAAAGCCAATTTATCGCCGTCAGGGGAAATGAAACCGTAGGATTTCGTCGTGCTCTCGTATATCTTAGTAACTATGTGTTCTCCAACTCCTTTTTCGACCAGCTCTTTTGCTTTCTGCAGAATAGACAGTTTTTCTTTGGCTACCTTAACTGCCTCTACTTGCTCTGGATAATTGTTTATTACATCTTCGTAAGCTTTTTGGGCTTCCTTAATACCCAGTTTTTCGTAGCACATTCCGATCTGGAGTTGGGCCTTGGCTGCAATTTCCCGTTCTTTTGGAAAGTCCTTGATAATCCTCTGAAAAACTCCCATTGCCCCATCCAAATCCCCACGGGTCTCTTGAAGATAGACAGCTCTCTCAAATAGTTCCTTGGCCGATTCCTGTTTAACCAGACCAGAAAAAAGAAGAGAAACTCCCATCACCAATACTACCGCCATGAAAAAAACTTTTTTTCGATTCATCCGTGTTCCTCCATTTTGTGAGATGCTTTTAAAATAAGCTTAATGAAGGATTGTCGTGTTGAGGAAATATGGAAATTTCGTGAAAAAGCTTCCATGTAAAGACATTCCATTTTTTGGTTTTTCATTTAATCTACAAATTTATACCCGATACTGTGGACACTCTTGATGTGCAGGGGTTTGGAAGGATTATCCTCGATTTTTTTCCGGATATGAGCCATGTGGCTGTCTACAGTTCTGTGCGAAACCGCCAGGTTGTCAGCACCCCAAACTTTATCCAGGAATTCATCTCGGCTGACGACCTGTCCCTTTCTGTCAATCAAGAGCTTAAGAATTTTGAGTTCTAGGGGAGTTAAACCAAGGTCCAAACCGTCCTTACGGGATTCATATTTTCGAAAATCCAATTCCACACGCCCAAATCTAAAAAGTTTTATTTCATTTTGATAATCCTCAACCCGGCGAAGCAGAGCCTTGACCCGGGCAGAAAGCTCCTTGAGACTGAATGGTTTAGTGACATAATCATCTGCACCCAGTTCAAGTCCCAGAACTTTATCCACTTCCTCATCCTTGACAGTCAACATCAATATTGGAGACGTCACTCCCTCTTGACGCACTCTTTTACAGATCTCAAAACCATCCATCAAGGGAAGCATCACGTCCAGAATTATCAGATTCGGCTTTAATGCTAATGCCAACTCCAATCCCTTTTCGCCATCAACTGCTGATGTCACATCATATCCCTGCTCAGACAGAGCATCCTGGAGTATAACTCTGATACCATTATCATCTTCTACGATAAGAATCGTTTTTTTCACCCTCACTCACCTCCTTCTCGGATGGGAAGAATTAGAGATACTTTGCTTCCCTCTCCCGGACGGCTCTGAATTACAACTTCTCCTTCATGAGCAGCCAAAATATGTTTGACCAATGTCAATCCGAGACCAGTGCCTGTCGGAGAGATTGATGAAGCCTGCTTTCCGCGATAAAATTTTTCAAATATCTTCTTCTGTTCACTCTCAGGAATCCCGATCCCCTTATCCAACACAGCGATCTCGACCTTGTCCCCTTTCCGCTCGACGGAGACTTCCATTTTCTTCTCCCTCTGGGAAAATTTAGCCGCATTGTCCAGGATGTTGTGAACAGCCTGGTTCAAAGCTTCTTCATCGGCATAAACAGGAAAACTGTTGTTCTCCATTTGAAGATTTACTGTAAAACCTGAAAGTTTATGCTCTTTTTCAAAACTGTCCACCTCTTGTTGCACCAATTTACCGATATCAATAGATACCGGCCTATATGTCCTTTTTCCTTCCTCGATTTTCGTAAAGTCTAAAACATTCAAAACGAGCCTTTTTAAACGGTCAGAATCGTGCCTAAGAATCCTGTAATATTCCTGGATTTTTCCCTGATCTTTTATCTTCCCGTCCTGAAGATGCTCCAGAATCGCCCCCATGGATGTCAGCGGGGTTTTAAATTCATGGGAGACAGAAGCAATAAATTCTGATTTCAGCTGCAGGAGATTCATTTCCTGCGAAAGCAAACGGATAATAAGGCCCGATCCAAAAAACAGAATTAAAAGCAGAGTTATAATCATCCAGAAAAATATGTTTTTGTACAAGATAAATCCAGATCCAAGACCTTCGATTTTATAAAGCTCTACTCTCCATGGCGGAAAATTATTTAGAAAGAGATCTGTGAAAATCGGTCTCTCTCCCTCAATGTTCTCTTTGCCAAAAACAATTCTATCGGTTTTGTTGGAACGGAAAAGAACAGAGAAACCCTTTGGTAAATTCGCTGCAGACAAAACCTCTGAATCTGCTAGCAGATCCTCTGTTCTTAAAAGAAATCCTAAAAATTGAATTGGAGAATCAGTATTTTCCCCATTCACAGGTGTTGAAAACAGGAAAACATCCTGACTTTCGTGCTCAAAGACACTTTTTTGAATCTGAAATTGTGAGTCGTTTGAGTTGAACGGCCTGACTCCTGAATCTGGCAGGACACTTTGATCGGATAATTCAACCATGTTCCAGATTTCCAATTTTTCTTCTAACCTTTGATCAAAAGCAGCAATTGTGGCTAAAAAATCCACTGGTATATCCTGCTCCACATCTTCTGCGGCCATTTCATTTATAAGTTTTTTTAATGTGTTTGCATACAGCCTGACCTGACTTTCATCCAGCGACCAAGACATTTCCTCGAGCCGCCTGTAGGTGTTGACAAATTCTATGAACAGGTCATTATAATTTCCTGACAGCTGAAGTATATTCAGCATTTCTATACGGGAAGCAAATTCTAACGATCGGCCTGATTCAGTGAGAAGATCTGAATAAAGATCAATGAGTGAATGGTAGACATCCAGAGCATTCTTTTTTTCGTCTCGTTTAATTTCACATCTTGCGATTCGATTTAAAATCCAAGCTTTTACCTGGTTGCTATTGACTTTGTTTTCTATCCGCTGATATTGGATAATCGCATTTGAAAAATCTTTTTGACGGAATTCAGCCATCTCAGCCGCATTAAGATCCGGCTGAATTTTTGTCCATTCTTCCGGGACAATCAAGAGATCTTCTGTTGGAGGGAGAGGTTGATAAGCAGGAAGCCAGTGTTCACCTTTGACATTCCAGATAATAACCTCTCCAAAAATCAGATCATTCCTTAAACGCTCCTTTATGTCTTTTGTGATTTCAGAATAATCAGCTTTGGAAAAAGCCTCACTGTTGAAGAGATCAATTAAATTTGATGAAATTTTCTCGATTGAATCTTGAATTTCTTTCTGTATCTTCCCGACAAAGCCTTGCTGCTCCTCAAAAGTCTGCTGTTGGAGTTTAAATTTTTCATTGCGTAAAGCCCGTAATCCGAAAAAGGCCAGGAAAATTGAAGGCAGAAAGACAACTACAAAAAAAATGACGAGGATTTTTTTGTTTTGAGACAGGACTAGTTTTAGATTATTTAGCATGAATTCCCATGCCCCATATTTTACCGATTCATACTATATCAGGAAACTCGAACATATGTTAAGGAAATGTGGAAATCCGTAGGATTCTCGTCCCCTTTTCCTTCATCCTGAATATCTGGAATGATCTGGATATCAAGACCATTTCAGAAACGACGGGAAATAGTTGGCTGCCTGGCAGACTATTCTGTGTTATAATCTTTTTGAGTAAAAAGAAAGATGAAGCCAAGAATTGAAAAAGATAAGTTGGCAGTCCTCTGTCGAAAGTACAACATTAAATTACTCGTATTACATGGTTCTCAAGCCAAAGGAAATGCAGGGGATAAAAGTGACATCGACATTGGCATTTTAAGTCAAGTAAAACTGGATTTAGATAATCAGCTTGCACTTTTAAATGATTTTGGCGAGATATTCGGAGAGAAATTCGATCCGGTCTTTTTAAACGGAGCCGAACCTCTTATCAGCTACCAAGTCGCACTCCATGGAAAATCCTTATTTGAAGAAAAAGAAGGGACCTTCCAGCGCTTCAAAATCCAAGTTATTGCCAGATATATGGATTCTAAAAAGTTCCGGATAATGGAAAAGCTTTATCTGAAACGAGCGGTCGGAAAAATATAAGTTATGATTGACCCAGATTTAGTTCGGCGAAAACTGGCCCGGTTAAACATGTATCTTGATAAATTAAAGCCTATTGCGGAACACACATTTGAGGAATACAGATCTGACTTCTATATGAAAACTTCTGCTGAAAGGCTGATTCAGTTAATAGTGGAGTGTGCCACTGACGTAAATAGTCATGTTGTTCTAGAGTCAGGCTTGCGCCCCCCTGAAGATTATACATCATCCTTTATTAGAGCCGCAGAAGCAGGGCTTATTACTCAGGCGTTGGCTGATAAACTTAAAGGTTCCGGAGGAATGCGGAATATCATCGTTCATGAATACATGGATATTGATGATCGAAAAATCTATGAGATTTTGCCGACAGCCATTTCCGATTATAAAGAGTATATCCATCAATCGGATGATTTTTTAGACAATTTGGAAAAAGAAAAATAAAAGGGGCGGCCCGTAAACGAGCCGCCCCCAGCAATCCCCCTTTTGCGAACTTATTTTTTGTCTTTGGTTTTAGGCAGAAAGTTTTCCAACACCCATAATTCTTCAGGTTTACGATTGGAGGGAGGGGAAGAAAAAGCGATATGTCGCCCATCAGGATGAACACATAGATGTTCAATAAGACCCCTTTTCAATCCAAGGTTTTGGGGTTTCCCTCCTTCAGAAGAAATTCGCCACAACTCCCACTTCCATTCAGGATCGGATTTAGAAAAGTATATATACCGTCCGTCAGGCGTCCATGTGAGATAAGCAATGAAACCACGTTCTTGCTCAAACCTGTGCAGTTCGCGAGGTTCTCCTCCAGCAGTTGAAATAACCTTTAGAACCCGTTTCTTGGCTCTATTGATTAAGGCCAACCACTGGCCATCACGGGAGAGTGATATAAAAAGATTATCAGAGAGAGCACGATATAATTCCTTTTCTTTGCCTGTATCAAGATTCCGAACCAGTATTTGGTATAGCTTTGTTGTGTCATCTCCATGGACATAGAAAATCGATTTTCCATCTGGGGAAATTTGGGCAGAATAAACATCTTCCCCAGCCTTTTTCTGAATGAGGGGAGCGACATCCCCTGTTTGAGCGTTTATCCGGTGGATACCTTCGCTGCCCCCGCCAACAGTAGCTTGGACAATAATGGAGCTGCCGTCATGAGACCATCGGGGATAACTAAAATTACTTTTAGGCCACAGTTCACGTATTTTCCCAGTTTCAACAGAATAAATACAGAGAACATGCCGGCTATTCATATGTCCACGCAAAGAAGTGTAAGCAAGGTATTTCCCATCAGGAGACCAGGTGGGTGAATAGTTATATCCCTCGTAAGGGAGAGCTAGCTTATTCGGCGGCTCAATGATTTTACCTGTCGCTGGATCGAGTGTGGCGGTGTAAATATTGAATAATAAACGTGAGGTGTTGAAGTAAAACGACCCTTTCTGAGTGAATCCCAGTGGCTCGATTGATCCTATATTCCTCCTCACTAGCTGAGGAGCTCCTTGAGGTTCTCCTTTAGCTACCTGGATAATCCAAGCATCCATAGTTCCTGTGCGTTTGCTGGTAAAGAGGATATTTTCTCCATCTGGCGCCCAGCCAAGGAGACAATCATGGTCGGGGTGTGGTGTAAGAGGAACTTCACGACTCCCGTCTATCGAAAGTAAGAAAATGTCGTACTCTGGAGCGTCTTCTTTTTGAGGAAAATCATAGGCGATGTAGCGCCCGTCAGGAGAAAATAGCGCTCTAAAACTTAAATTAGGAGCTTGGTACACAAGCGTTTTAAGAATGCGAACAGAACCATCTGCAACAGAGATTAATCCAAGCTCACAGGATCCCTTCTTTCTGAACAATTTAGCCAGAATGTACTTTCCATCAGGGGACCAATCGGCAGGCTCGATCCATTCTTCTTTTTCAATTCGATAGAGAATTCGTGGCTCTGAGCCGTCAAGCCCGACGATGCGTAACTCATAGCCATTGTCCTCAGGGAGCCAGAGGTAGACCACTTGTTTAGAGTCTGGTGACCATCTGGAAGTCTGAGGATACCCTGCGGACCAACCTTCTTTTGTTAGATGTTGCTTTTTTCCAGTAGCAATCTCAAGGATTGCAAGTTTGCCCGGTAACCAGTCCACATAGGAGAGATAACGGCCATCAGGAGAAATTTCTCCCATACCTGTTTCAGGAAGAGGGCCTATCTTCCTTATCCTGAATTCCTGATCTCCTTTTTCAGCAACTTGTTGGGCTTTCAAAAGGAGGGATAATTTTTCTTTAGCAATTTTGACTTCTTCAGACTGCGAAGGATAATTGTCGATGACCTTTTGGAAAGCATCCTGCGCCTGATTAATGCTTTTCTGCCCCAGTTTCTCATAACAAATCCCTATCTGAAGCTGAGCCATGGCTGCAATATTCTGCTCTTTTGGATACTGCTTTAGAATCTCATTAAAAAGCTTGATGGCACCCTGCATATCCCCATCTGCATCTTTCTTAAAAACCGCTGCTTCATACAGTTCCTTTGCGGATTGCAGATTATCGGCACTCAGGAAAATCCCAAGGGAGATCACCAAAAAAAAAAGGACACACACACAAACGATAACTTTGATTCTACTCATCAGATTCCTCCTGTGATTTTCATTCCAGGAGAATAATAATGTTTTTTTTCCGGCTTGTGGTTAAGGTTAGACAGAGTTTTCATTGAGTTTATGTGGAGACTTTTTCAACCCTCGAATATATGGCCGACTCCCCTGACGCTGACGAGGTACTTGGGATGGGATGGATCCGGTTCTATTTTTTTCCGGAGGTGAACGATGTGGGAATCGATGGTCCGGGGAGATATGATGGCGTCACTCCACGCCTCATCGAGGAGGTCATCCCGTCTCACTACCTCCCCCTTTCGTTCGATGAAGAATTTTAGAAGTTTGAATTCCAGGGCAGTGAGATGGACTTTTTCTCCGGCTTTTAAAACTTCGTGGCGCTTAAAATCAACCAACACTTCACCAAATTCAAAGATGTCTCCTGTTTTCTTCTCGCCCTAAGTCCGCCGCAGTATGGCTTTCACACGGGCGACCATCTCGCGAGAACCCACAGGCTTTGTGACATAGTCATCCGCACCCATTTCCAATCCCGTGACCTTATCCATCTCTTCTGTCTTGGCTGCCGTGAGCATCAGGATAGGGGTTTTCACTTGTTCTTCCCTCAGTTTTTTGCAAATCTCGAAGCCCGTAAGCTCCGGAAGCAGGATATCGAGAATGATCAGATTAAACTCCTCATTTTTGGCCAGCATGTAGCCATCCCTGCCATTGTCGGCAACGGCCACTTCATACCCCTCAAACTCCAGGTCATCCTTCAATCCCATGAGGATAGTATCGTCATCCTCAACGATCAATATTTTATTCATTTTCTTTCCCCTTTTGACTAGCCGACAGTTTGAGTGTCACCTTGGTTCCTGTACCCACATCGCTCTTTAGAAGAACTTCACCGCCGTGGGCTTTAACGATGTGGTTGACCAAGGTCAAGCCAATCCCGCTTCCTTCGATGTTTTTCTGTACGGAATCCGCCGATCGATAAAATTTATCGAACACTTTGTTTTGTTCGTCTAAGCTGATACCGGCACCACTATCCTGTACTTCAAGAAAAAGATCGGATCCTTCGCAGCGAGCGCGGAAATAAACTACCGGATCCTTCCCTGAATATTTCACGGCATTGTCGAGCAGGTTGAACAGCGCCCTCGAGATCCCTTCCCTGTCAGCATTTATATAAGGCAGGTTATCTGTAATCTCAACATTCAAAGTTAGGGTTTTATGGGCATGATATTCCTTAAACCTCTCAGCAACATTCCGGACCAGATCTTCGACGGATAAACTTTCAAACTGGTACTTTTTCATCCCCGCTTCTATTTTCGAAAAATCGAGCATGTTCTCAATGAGCCGGCTCAGGCGCTCACTTTCATTGCTGATCTTTCCATAATAAATTTTCTTTTTATCTTCTCCTCTCACCCGGCCCGTATCGAGCATCTCGGATAAATACCGGATGGACATCAGAGGTGTTCTGAATTCGTGAGAAACGGTGGAGACAAATTCCGATTTCAATCTGGCCAACTCCAGCTCTTTAGCCGTGCTCCTAATGGCCATAAATCCGCCGAAAAAGAGGACAGCCATTACAACCACAACAACAAGGATATAGACATTTCGCCTCAGGTTGTGCTGCCGAACCGAAGCATTCGGATATTTCTGGAGTATACGGATTTGCCAGGGAGGGAAATTCTGATCGAATCTCAAAACAAAAGGAGATCGGAGACCGACTGCTAAAGAATCCAAAGGCTCATCTCCTAAAACAATGTAACCAGCGGGATTTACAATTTGAAGCAACCAATCCTCAGGGATTGGAAGTTTATCCAAAATTTGTGGGAGTCGATCTTCTACCAGAACAGAATTGTCTATACGGATTCCCAGGATAAGGTCTTTTTGGACAGTTGCGGCAGTGATGAGAAACAAATTATCACCAGCGATCTCAGAGAGACGGGAAAATTCATTAGCCATGCTGTTAAGTTCGAATAATCTGTTTTGAACAAGAGGAATGATCTTTTCAATCAAATTCTCTTCCCTCGTCAATTCTCCGAGTTTGACAGCTGCCTGCTTTTCTAATTCATCCCAGTGGTTCTTGAAGGCCTCGTCCTCCCCGATTTCGCGGCCTTCAGCTTTCCTGGTCTCTCCCATTTTTACAATCATGTTTTGATAGACTTGAAACTGTGATTTGTCCAGGGGCCAATTAGGGCTCACCAGGCGGCTGTAGAATTCCAATAGTATTTGTCCTGTTTTTTCAGGCTCAATCTTTTGAGTGATGGTACCAATCTGAAAAAATGCGATGATCCCAAGGGGAACACCTTCAGAACTCATCTCATTGGAAAAGTCTTTAAGGATCGTTTTGTAGGTGTTTAAAGCTTGGTTGAGATTCCCCGATTTTTTGTAGCATCTGGCAAGGCGATTTAAAACCAGAGCCTTGGAAGAATTTCCCTGAACCGAGTTTGCCAATGTATTATAGGACTGAACAGCCAGAGACAGGTTATTGGTTACAAGTTCAGCCGATTCCGCGGTTTTAAAGAGTGCTATTCTCTCAATTCTTTCCAGATTTATTCCGGCAAGACGCCTCCTTTCAGAGGTAAAAAACAAGGGATTCTTAAGCGGAAGAACTAATTCCTTATCCTCACCGGCCAGAAAGATGTCACCAATAAGGTTCTCGCCTTCAGCCCCTTGGCGGCAGGCTTCTGACAATTTTTGTATATCCTGCTGTGTTTGAATATCCGCTAAGGCAGTCGCTATCTTCTCTTCAATCTCCGAAAAGAGGGAGTCGATTTCGCCGGTCAAAAGAGAGGCATATCTCTGCTGCTCTCTTTCAAGATCCCTCTCTCGTACAAGTTTCTCTCTCTCGGCTTCCCGGACCGCGAGTGTGGACAAAATGAAGCCTAAAACCAGAGTGAATCCGGCAAGTAAAACAATCGATCTTCTCTGCCAATTCAGTTTTAAGGTCATTTTTAAAAGTTCTCAGAAAACAGTATAACGAACATATCAAGATGTCAATTCTGTCCATTCTCCAATTTATTTCTCAGTATAGAACAATTTCATGCTTTTTATGTTGAGAACATGTTGAGTTTGGGTGGATTTTTTTCCAAGAAACGCTCCTTTATTTGCACATGCATTTTATCCTTGACAAAAATGACATATATATTCATACTACAGTATGAATATTTCATACCAAAGGTAGCAGCCATGAGCAAAACGGTCAAATTCGCTGTGAGTATGCCGGAGGAGGTTTTCAAGGAGCTTGAGTCCTTACGGCAAAAGACGGGATGGACAAGAAGTCAATTCATCCGAGATTCTGTCCGTGCTTGGAAGGCTAATTTTTTGAAACCGTCAGGAGTGAAGGAAGAAGTCGGGGAATACAAGAAGGAAGTTTCCATAGATATCATCGATCCGGAAAAACAGCGGCAAAGAGCACTAGCAGCAGCCGGTCGCTTCCGATCAGGCATCAAAGATCTTTCTTCTTTTCATGATAAACATCTTGGAGACTCCTATTTAGTGGTTGCGCCCAAAAGGAACAAAAAAAAGACTCAGTGACATATGACATCTATGAATATCTTTATTGACACGAGTGCTTTTCTGGCCGTTCTCGACGGGAGTGACAGGAACCATAAGGCGGCCAATCCATTTTGGGCACGGATTATCAGTGAAGAAGACGTATTGATATGCCACAACTACATCCTGGTTGAAACATCGGCTGTTCTCTTGCGGCGAATTGGAATGAAAGCCGTCCGCGTCTTCGAACAGGACATCATTCCTGTTCTGCGCATCATCTGGATGACCAAGGAAGTTCATTCCGCAGCCGTCAGCGCCCATCTCATGGCCAACCGGCGCTCTTTAAGTCTGGTCGATTGTGTCAGTTTCGAGGTCATGCACCGAACCGGAGTTCGGAAAGCTTTCGCCTTCGACCGCCATTTCAAAGATTATGGATACGAAATCCATCCATCCTAATATAAATAGAGAGGGAACAGCCCTGGATAGAACCATCCCCCTCAACCCCCCTTTTGCGGGCTTATTTTTTGTCTTTATTTTTTGGCAGGAAATTCTCCATGACCCAGATTTCTGCACCTCCCTTATGGGAAATGAAGGCGATACGCTGCCCATCTGGATGAATACTTAAGTTAAGTATTTTGTCCATAGAT
>SDBU01001280.1_pt1 | contig 36494 bp, 46 predicted proteins | sample 2277071 | NCBI WGS metagenome assembly SDBU01 (sample SAMN10397929, study PRJNA504765) | marine sediment metagenome | isolation source: marine sediment core GS08_GC12, 126 cmbsf | place: Arctic Ocean: Gakkel Ridge, Loki's castle | collected 2008 | reverse complement strand
TGTTACAGACATTAGATCGGGAGAAGGCATTTTTGGATAAGTTTCTCACGATGGACGTAACGCCGAGGATAAAACGATTGCGGGCTCGGTTTTTTGACCGAAAATTGTCCTACACCATAAAAATAAACTATTGACCTTAATACACATTGAAGATATAATAGTTCTCATTTGGCGGAGGCATCAATCCGCCCTTTTTTAGTAATCCGTAGACATCCTCACCATTAATGGGTAAAGCTAAAAGAATCAACTGGGGTAAAAAATATCGCCATCTACCCAAACTGAATCTCATCGAGATCCAGAAACAATCCTGGCATCGATTTCTTAATAAAGATCTTGTCGAAACTATCAGATCAATCTCTCCCATCTCTGACTACACCGGTAACAATTGGCAGCTTGAATTAGGCGATTTGTCTTTCGACCCCCTTACTACCAGTTCTCTTATTGCCAAAAGAAAAGGTCTAAACTACTCCATCCCTGTCAAAATTAAAACCAAACTTACCAACAAAAGAACCGGCAAAATTAAACAAGAAGAAGTCTTTTTCCTCAATCTTCCCACCATGACTCAACAGGGAACTTTCATCATAAATGGTATTGAAAGAGGTATTATCAATCAACTAGTCAGATCTCCCGGAGTCTATTTCACCGGAGAGACAGACCCTTCCACCGGCAAGACCCTCCATAATGCCGAAATTAGACCTACCCGAGGCTCTTGGTTAGAATTTTTCGTTGGTAAAAAAGATGTCGTTTTCGCTCGTATCGATCGTAAAAGAAAATTTCCTGCCACCATCATTCTTCGAGCCGTTTGTCAATTATCTGACAAAGAACTGATCTCTGAATTTTCCGACTTTATTTCTACCACCATTTCGGCTGACAATTCTCAATCTCCTCAAGAGGCCACCCTTGAATTCTATCGAAAACTGCGCCCTGGCGAACCAGCCGTTTTAGAAAATGCCCAAAGATTTCTCCGCGAAAGATTCTTTAATCTTCGCACTTACGAACTTGGTAAAGTCGGTCGTTACAAAATCAACAAAAAGTTTAGCTCCAATTTTAACGACAGTGACAAAGAAAACTGGGTTCTTCGCCGCGAAGACATTGTCTCTACCGTCAAATACCTTATCAAATTACAAAAAGGCGAGGAAACTCAAGTCGACGACATTGACAGTTTAGCCAACCGCAGACTACGCCAATGTAGCGAAATAGTCTGTCAAATTGCCATCCGTCCTGCCTTGGCTCGTTTCGAGCGCATGGTCAAAGAAAGAATGAGCTTAATTTCAACCAAAGAGTCTCCTTCTCCTTCTCAAATGATCAACCCTCAACCATTAATCTCATCCCTCAATAGTTTTTTTAGATCCAACCAACTATCTTCAATTCTTGACAGAACCAATCCTTTGTCTGAACTTGATTTACTTCGCCGAGTTACTGTGGTTGGTATCGGCGGTCTAACCCGCGAAAGAGCCGCTTTTTCCATTCGTGACGTCCATAGTTCTCAATATGGCCGTATTTGTGCTGTCCGATCTCCAGAAGGTCCCAATATCGGACTGGTCACCTACCTGGCTCTCTATGCTAAGGTCAACAATTATGGTTTCATTCTAGCTCCCTTCAGAAAAGTAAAAAAAATTAATGGTCTTCATCAAATCAGTCAGCAAATTACCTATCTTGATGCCGATGATGAATTCAATCAACATATTACCCACCTTGGCATCAATATTGACAATAATAACGTTATTCGCCAAAAATGGGTTCCTTTCCGCTATCAAGGTGAATTTATCGAAGGCCCCCGTAATCTAATAGACTATATTGATCTAGTTCCCAATCAAATTGTCGGTACCTCTGCCTCTCTGATCCCTTTTATTGATCACGACGATGCCACCAGAGCCCTAATGGGCTCCCACATGCAAACCCAAGCCGTCCCTCTAGTTAAAACAGAAGCTCCTATAGTTGGCACCGGTATCGAATCTGCTATCGCCACTGCCATGAATCGAACAATTTTAGCTAAACACGGTGGCAAAATTACCTATGTTGACAGTGATAAAATCATCATTTCTCTTGATAAAAAAATCAAAGACCTCCCCGAAAATATCAGTGACTACAGTCAAGTCAGCCCCGACGGCAAAACTGAAACCTATTTTCTTACCAAGTTTAGTCGGACCTCTCCCTATGGCACTTGTTACAACCAAACCGTTGTTGCTCAAATCGGCGATCGGGTTAAAAAAGGTGATCTCCTAATTGATGGTCCCTCTACCGAGTTTGGTGAGTTAGCTATCGGCAAAAATCTACTAGTCGCCTACCAATCAATCGACGGCCTTACCTATGAAGACTCCTTTTTAATCTCAGACCGGCTGGTTAAACAAGATATTTTAACCAATATTCAAATTTACGAATATGTTTGTCCGGTAGTTGAAACCAAGTTGGGTGGTGAAGAACTCACTAAAGACATTCCCAACGTTTCAGAAAATGAATTGGCCAAATTAACCAGTGACGGTATTGTCATGATAGGTGCCAACGTCGGACCCAATGATATTCTTGTCGGCAAAGTTGAACCCAGAGGTGAAAAAGAGCTATCCGCAGAAGAAAGATTGCTCAGAGCCATTTTTGGTGAAAAAGCCAGAGAAGTCAAAGACACTTCCCGTCGAGTTCCTAACGGAGAAGGTGGTATCGTCATCAGGGTTGACATTTTAAGCAAAGAGAAAGGCGATGAACTTGATCCCGGTGTCAACAAAGTTGTTAAAGTTTATGTCGCTCAAATTAGGCGCATCCAAGAAGGAGACAAAATCGCCGGTCGCCACGGCAACAAAGGCGTTATCTCCCGCACCATGCCTGAATACGATATGCCTCGTTTAGCCGACGGTACCACAATAGACCTAATCATTTCTCCTCTTTCCGTCATTGCCCGCATGAACCTTGGTCAAATACTTGAGACCATTTTAGCCTATGCTGGTTCCAAATTAAATCAAAAATATTCCGTTCCGGTTTTTGAAAAGTATACCGAAGCCCAGATAGCTAAAGAATTAAAAAAAGCTAACCTCCCCACCGACGGCAAAGTCCAACTTTATGATGGTCGCACCGGTTTGCCCTACGACCAAAAAGCTGTCGTTGGTATCGGCTACATGCTAAAACTTGTTCACATGGTTGATGACAAATTCCATTCTCGCTCCACCGGCCCTTACTCCTTAGTCACCCAACAGCCTCTCGGTGGTAAAGCTCGTATGGGAGGTCAACGCCTAGGTGAAATGGAAGTTTGGGCCCTTGAAGCCCACCAAGCCGCCTACACCCTCCAGGAAATGCTCACCCTCAAGTCAGATGACGTCGAAGGTCGTACCAAAGCTTTTCAGTCCATTATCAAAGGCATCCCTATCCCTGCCCCTAATATTCCCGAATCTTTCAAAGTTCTTACCAAAGAACTAGCTGGTCTATGCCTTGACGTTATTCCCACCGGTGTTAAAAAAACCCCACTTCTTTCCAAGTCAGATGATAATCATTCTAAAGAAACCAAAAAAAAGGAGAAAAAATAAATGTTTGATTTTAAAAACATTACCAATTTTTCCGGTTTACAAATCAAGTTAGCCTCCCCCTCAGATATCCTCTCTTGGTCCAATGGGGAAGTAACTAAGCCAGAAACCATCAATTATCGTTCCTGGCGGCCAGAAAAAGACGGTCTTTTTTGTGAAAAAATCTTTGGTCCCAGTCATGACTATGAATGTTACTGTGGAAAATACAAAAAAATTCGTTTCAAGGGAGTAATTTGTGATAAATGTGGAGTCGAGGTTACCACCTCCAAAGTTAGACGGGAAAGAATGGGTCACATATCCCTGGCCGCTCCAGTAGCCCATCTTTGGTACCTTAGAAATATTCCTTCACCCTTATCTCTAATACTAGACATTCCCCAAAAAGAACTCGAGTCCATTGTTTACTTTACTAAATTTCTCGTTATTTTCACTGATAATAAGAAAAGAAAAACTTCCCTTAAAACACTTCAGCAAAACTCACTAAAAAAACAAAAACTGATCGACACTCAAACCAAAAAAGAAACAAAAAAACTCAAAGACCAAGCAAACATAGAAAAGAAAAAACTGGCTAAAAAAATTAAAAACAAAGAACAATTAACTGTCGCCCAAAAAGAAGCCGACGTCAAGCTCAAACAACTCATTCAAAAAGCAGAAAACAAAGCCCTTACCGAAAAAAAACGCATAGAAGGATTAAGTGATTTTCTTGAGGCCAAAGTCAAATCCATCCAAGTTCTTTCTACCCTTTCAGACGAGGAAAACTTTTATCTGACCCAATTCCAAGCTAACAAGTTTTTCAAAGTCAAAATGGGAGCCGAAGCCCTTCTGGCTGTTTTAAAACAACTCAACCTTAAGAAAACCGTTAGAAATCTCAAAGATGAACTCAAAAAAACCAATAGCAAACTAAAAAAGAAAAAAATAATGTTTAAAATCCGAATTTTAAATAGCATGAACGAAAACAAAATTGACCCTTCCTGGACTATCCTTCAACATGTTCCCGTCATTCCCCCGGATTTAAGACCCATGGTTCAACTCACCGGTGGTCGTTTCGCCACTTCTGACTTAAATGATCTTTATCGCCGGCTTATCAATCGTAATAACCGTCTCAGAAAACTACTCAAACTTGGCGCCCCTCAAATTATCCTCCGCAATGAAAAAAGAATGCTTCAAGAAGCCGTCGATAATCTAATAGATGCCCAAAAAAGTCTGAAGAACAAACGTCGCTCCAGAAAAAGAGTTCCTCGTTCTCTTTCCGACCTCCTTCGGGGCAAAAAGGGTCGTTTCAGGCGTAATTTACTTGGAAAAAGGGTTGATTACTCTGGTAGATCTGTCATTGTTGTCGGTCCGGAACTAAAACTTAATCAAGTTGGCTTACCCAAAGAGATCGCTCTAGAAATGTATCGGCCTTTCGTTCTCCATCACCTTATTACTCGTGGTTTAGCCCCCAACATAAAAAGTGCCAAAAACCTAATTGACCACCGCATCAATGAAGTCTATGACATTCTTGAGTCTGTCACCAAAAAAAGCTACGTTCTTCTTAACCGTGCTCCTACCTTACACAAACTCTCCATTCAGGCCTTTAAGCCGGTTCTAATCGACGGTTTGGCCATTCGTCTCCACCCCTGTGTTTGTAAAGGTTTTAACGCCGACTTTGATGGCGATCAAATGGGTGTTCACTTGCCCCTGTCAAAAAAATCCCAAAAAGAAGCCAAAACATTAATGTTACCGTCACAAAACCTCCTCAAGCCATCTGACGGTAGTCCGGTTTCCGTTCCTACCCAAGAAATGGCCGTTGGTTGTTTCTATATCACCTCAATCCGTCAGCAAGACGCCCAAATTGTTGATCAAACCGATTTTACAAACTTACCCTTATTTTCCGATTCCAAAGAAGCCTCCCTGGCCTATCAAACCCAAAAAATCGACCTTCGTCAACTAATCGCCGTCAGACTCACCGGCAAACTCATCAAAACCACCTTCGGTCGAATCTGGTTCAATTCCGTTCTGCCAAAAGAGTTTAGCTATATCAATCAAGCCATGTCTGGTAATAAAGCGGTCAAGGACCTTATTGTCGAGTCAATAGAAATTGCCGGTCGTAAAAAAACAGTTAAACTAATAGACAGTCTAAAAGAGATTGGTTTTACCGGATTTACCCTTTCTGGACTCTCCCTTTCCCTGGTCGACTGCGGCTTTCTCCCCAATAAAGGAAAACTAATTGCCGCCGCCGAAAAAAGAATCTCTGAAGTCGAAGATAATTTCAAAAATGGTCTTATCAGCGATCAAGAAAAACAAAGACTTAGCCAAAGCATTTGGATGGAAATCACCGAAGAAATTGCCGAAAAAACCTGGAAAACCCTGGATCCAGATTCTCCCATAAGAATTGTTGCCGCCGCCGGTATCAAAAGAGCTTCAAAGGATCAGATTAAACAATTATCCGGTATGAGAGGACTAATGGTTGACCCCACCGGTCGCATTGTCCAACTTCCTACCAAGTCCAATTTTAGGGAAGGCCTATCGGTTTTCGAATATGTTACTGGTGCCAGAGGCACCCGCAAAGGACTTGCCGACACCGCCCTCAAAACTGCCGACGCCGGCTATCTTACCAGGAGACTAGTTGACACTGCCCATACTTCCATTATCCGTCTTAAAGATTGTCGTACCCAAAAATTCATCATCATTGACAAAAATGACAAAAATAGAGAAAGACATTTCTCTCGTCGTATCCTTGGTCGTGTTCTAGCTACCACCATTACTCATCCCAAAACCAAGAAAATTATTGCTAAAAGAGGCCAGATAATCGATGAAAGTCTAGCTACCACCATTAATACTGGTCCGATTAAGGCCGTCAACATCAGATCTCCTCTCGTCTGCACCGCCCAAAACGGTCTTTGTCAAAAATGCTACGGTTGGGATTTATCTAATCGAAAACTAGTCAGCTTAGGCACTCCGGTCGGTGTCATTGCCGCCCAGTCCGTTGGTGAACCCGGCACTCAACTTACCCTGCGTACCAAACATACTGGCGGTGTTGTTGGAGTTGACGTTACCCAAGGCTTGCCTCGTATCCAAGAACTTTTCGAAATCAGAACCCCCAAAATACCATCTCCTTTAGCCGAAATTAATGGCAAAATCAGAGTCAAAGAGTCTATTGACGGTTACGAAGTCAAGCTCAGCGGCAAAGACAAAAACAACCAACCCAAAATTATCACCTACCTGTTGCCCAGCAACGTCAACCTTTTAGTTTCCGACGGCGACATTATCGGTCAGGGAGCCCAAATTTGTTCCGGATCCTTAGACGTTCGTCAGGTCTTAGAAATAAAAGGCATCAGTGCCAGTCAAAAATATCTAATCGACAACATTCAATTTGTCTACGAATCCCAAGGTATTGGCATTCACGACAAACACATCGAAGTTATTGTCCGGGAAATGAGTGATAAATACAAAATCGAAAATCCTGGTGACACTAATTTCCTTTATGGTCAAACTGTTACCAGGCCGGTTTATAACGCCGCTAACGCTAAAGCTCAAAAAGCCGGCGGCAAACCTGCCAAAGGCAAAAAAGTTCTCCTTGGTCTTATCCAATCAGCTCTCAGTACCGGCTCCTGGCTCTCCGCCGCCTCTTTCCAACAGACCACCAGCGTTTTAACCGAAGCTTCCCTAATAGCAGAAACAGACCACTTGATAGGCCTTAAGGAAAATGTTATCATCGGACGTCTTATTCCCGTATCTCTCGATCAATCAAAAAAATAAAATGCCAACCTACAATCAATTAGTCAAAAAAGGCCGCCGATCAAAAAGCAAAAAGATTAAAGCCACTGCTTTACGCGGTAATTTTAACAGTATAAAAAATCGTCATGTTTCCAGCACTAATCCTTTCAAAAGGGGCGTAGTTACTGTTGTCAAAACCATGACCCCCAAAAAACCCCACTCGGCCCTCAGAAAAGTTGCCAAGGTTAAGTTAAGTAACCACAATCTAATCACCGCCTACATTCCTGGTGTCGGTCATAATCTAGCCGAACATGGCATTGTCGCCATTCGCGGTGGCCGAGTCAGAGACTTGCCCGGTATTCGTTATCACATTATTCGAGGCAAATATGACTCTGGTGGCGTCGTCGGTCGCCAGCAATCACGCAGTAAATACGGCGTCAAGAAAAATGCCGACTCTACCCCCACCCCCACCGCTCCACCTGCCACTCCCACCCCAACCGAGACTACTACCCCCACTGCTAGTTAATTAATAAAAACATGTCAAGAAAAGGACCCAGCCAAATCAGAAAAATCACTCCAGACACGGTTTATCAGAGCCTCACTGTCAGTAAATTAATCAACTACGTTATGAAGGACGGCAAAAAGAGTATTGCCCGAAAACAGGTCTACCGCGCCCTTAATTTAATCACCAAAAATAAGCCCAAAACAAAACCCCCCGAACTTCTAGAACAAGCCCTCGACAATATCAAACCTAGAATTGAAGTTCGCCCCCGACGCATTGGTGGCTCTGTCTATCAAGTCCCCACCCCCTTACGTAGTCACCGGCAAAACTCTCTTTCCCTCCGTTGGTTGGTTAGCTCTGCCAGAAAAAGACCCAATAAACAATATCACACTTTTTCTCAAAAACTATCTGCCGAAATTCTTGACGCTCTCACCAGTCAAGGTACTGCTGTTGCCAAACGTCAAGAAGTAGAAAAAATGGCTGAAGCCAACAAAGCTTTCTCCCACTTGCGTTGGTGATCTTTTTCGATCATACTATATACAGATGTCTCTTTTTGCTAAAAACCGCTTCGTTCTCTGGCCCAAAGATAAAACCACCGAAATTTACTCCGACAAAAAAGACAATAACACCGTCTCTTTTGATATAAATCTGTGGAAAAAACTAAACCCTGCCGATCTGGCAACCATTTCCTCTTATTTGAAAAAAAATAACATAACTTCCTGTCAATTGCTTCTCCCTCCCAGTATTGCTCCCACCAAATCCTTTTTATACGACAGTTTAATTGACTCAATTGAAAAAAAAGAAGTTGTTGGTCTGGCTCAGAGTTTTGTCTCTTTTGAGGTATCAGCCGATGCCCTCGACTATCAACTCATCAACACCGGCCAAAAAACCATTATCCGTGCCACCATCTACCACCAAGAAAAGATAGATAATCTTAACAGTAATCTTTCTCAATTGAATCTTAAAATTAATCGTCTTCTTCCCGTTTCCGAAGCCCTAAGCACTATTATCAACACCTTTCATCATCAAGAATACTTCCTTATTTATCCCCAAGCATCCAACCAGTTTATCTTTATTTTAGCCAAAGGCGACTCAGTTTATCTTTCAGTTGACCTCAAAGGTCCGCCTCTGGATATCCAAAAAATTACCAACTATTCCAAGCTTTATTTTTCTACCCCCGTCAAAAAACTATTTCTTCCCACTGACCTTAAGATTGACATTGTTGCCACCAGCCAACTCGACCAAACCCCCATTGATACCAACCAAATTGCCCAAAACCTTAACAAGCCTGCCAACTTACCCTTACCAGTAATCGGTATTTTGATTTCCACTCAAGCTACAAAGCCTGATATAATCAAACCAGTGGAAAACTTGAAACCGGCGCCGACCAGTACTAACTCATCCCCAACCATTCCCACCAAAAAGAAAAATATTTTACCCATCATTGCCGTTTTCATTTTTACTGCCGCCATTGCTTCTGTTGTCATCTGGTTTGTTCTAAACAAAAATGATTCCTCCTCCAAAGATCAGCCAGAAACCATTGTTCCCACCGCCGCCCCCCGGCCAACTTCAACCTCTGTCCCCACCTTAGCCGAAATTGATAAAGACATTAAACTACAAGTTTTAAACGCCACCGACATTAATGGTCAAGCCGCCACTCTTAAGAAAGTCTTAACCAATCTAGGCTTTACCAATATCACAGTTGGCAACAGTAAAGAAGCTGCCGACAGCAACCAAATTCAAATCAAAACCACCGCCGAAACCGATATCTCTACCTATTTCAAAAACAAACTAGCCGCAGATTTCCCTGCCACTTTTACTACTCTAAAAGACTCTTCTACTTACCAGGTTGTCTTTATCATTGGCACTGATCTCAGAGACCCCGGCAAAATTACCCCCACTGTTAAAGCCTCCCCCACCACTGCTTCAACCCCCACCACCGCTTCAACTCCAACTACCAGCCAAACAACCACTCCCACTCCTCCCACTTCCACTCCCACTCTCACAACCACTCCCACCAGCGCACCCGCTACCGCCACTCCAGCTGAATAATAAATAATTATAAATGAATATTCTAATAACCGGTGGCCTCGGCTTCATCGGCTCCAATTTCATCCTTTACTGGCATAAACTTCATCCCCGGGACAACATATTTAACTTAGACAAAATCACTTACGCTGCCAATCCCAAAAATTTATCTCAGCTCACTTCCTCTTCAAACTATACCTTCATCAAAGGCGATATTTGTAACCCCAAAATTGTTGATAAGCTCGTCTCTAAAGTAGACATCATAATTCATTTTGCCGCCGAATCTCATGTTGATCGCTCCATTAATAACCCCCTCCTTTTTGTCAAAACCAACGTTTTGGGCACTTATAATCTTCTCCATTTTGCTCACCTTTATAAGATAAAACATTTCCACCATGTTTCTACCGACGAAGTTTACGGTTCTGTCAAGTTAAATTCCAAAAAACAATTTACCGAATCTACTTGCTATGATCCCAGCAGTCCTTATTCAGCCTCCAAGGCCTCATCCGATCATTTCGTTCGCGCCTTTCATAAAACCTTTGGACTTCCCGTCACCATCACCAATTGCTCCAACAATTATGGTCCTTTCCAAAACCCAGAGAAAATGCTTCCCCGTTTTATCACCAATCTTCTAAGTAACAAAAAAATTCCCGTTTACGGCCAAGGCAAAAATCTGCGTGATTGGCTCTACGTTACCGATCATTGCCGCGCCATCGACACCGTTCTTAGCAAGGGCAAAGTAGGGGAGACCTATTGTATCGGTGGCCTTAAAGGTGGTATACCCAATATCCAAGTTGTCAAAACCTTGCTAAAACTTATGGATAAAGACAAATCACAAATAACTTACGTTGCCAATCGGCCTGCTCCTGACAACTACTCTGTTAACTGGTCAAAAATCAAAAAACTGGGTTGGCAGCCTCAAGAAAACTTGCGGTCCGGTTTGAAAAAAACCATTGATTGGTACCGCCAAAATCCAGGCTACTGGCAAAAAAGTAAACTCGAAGCCGAGAAATTTTATAAACGTTCTCAATTAAAAAACAATAATCAAAAAAAATGAAAGGCATAATTTTAGCCGGCGGTCGGGCTACCCGTCTCTATCCTCTGACTAAAATCACTTCCAAACAGCTTTTACCTGTCTACGACAAGCCCATGATCTACTATCCCATCGATACCCTTGTCAAAGCCGGCATAAAAGATATTTTAATTATCATCGCCCCCGATCATTCCGGCCATTTCCTCAATCTCCTAGGCTCGGGCAAACAATTTGGCGCCAATTTTTCTTACGAAATCCAGGAGAAACCCCGCGGTTTAGCCGACGCCTTTATTGTTGGCAAGAATTTTATTGGCTCTGATACTGTCACCATGATTTTAGGTGATAATATTTTTGATCACAACTTTTCCCCCCAAATCAAATCATTTTCATCCGGGGCCATGGTCTTTGCCAAAAAAGTTCCCGACCCCGAGCGCTTTGGCGTAGTTGAATTTGATAAAAACAAAAATGTCATTTCCATTAAAGAAAAACCCCAAAAACCTAAAAGTGATTACGCCGTTGTCGGCCTTTACACCTATGACAATCACGTTATCAAATACGCCCAGTCTCTTAAGCCTTCCGCCAGAGGTGAGATAGAAATAACTAGTTTAAACAATGTCTATCTTAAAAAAAACCAACTTAAAGTCAACATCATCAGAGGTACCTGGGCCGATGCTGGCACTCACGACTCTCTTTTGGAAATTGGAAACATTATGGCCAGAAAAGCCAAAAAAGCCTCACAACAAAAGTAAGTTAACCAATCAGCTTAGCTATCTTTTCTCCCTCAATTACAGCAAAGTTCATTCCCCGATCATTTGGAAATATTTGACTAAAATTTGCCAAATATAATCCCGGCCAAGCCGTTCTATAGTCCAATATTTTCTTTTCATAATTTTTACTGGCAACATGCTGAGCCCAATTAAACCGAAAGCAAGCAACATTACCAACCCTTTTTCTATCAAATTCCGGGTATAACTTTAATAAATAGGTCAAAAATTCATCAACCACCTTATTGTCATCCATCTTTAAATACTTACTATTTTGGGGCACATAAGTTCCCAAATAATAAATATGCTTACCTTTATAATTACTTTTATCAATCAAGTTAGTATGTTGTATAAAAGCCAAAAAAGGCGACTCTAAATCGGTTACATTGTGCCAATAATAATCACTTAAACTTTGTTTGGAAGAGAAAATCACGTTAACAAAACCCAGATAATCAATCTTTTTCAATTTTTTCTTGTACTCCTTAGCCTTCTTTCCCGTCATTTTTATCAAATCAGCCAAAACCTGTCCCGGCACACAGCTTATTACCTTATCAAAAATTTGCCTACCTTCTAAACTTTCCACTTCAAATTTTCCTCTCTTCTCAGCAATCCCCTTAACCTCCGTCTCCAATCTCACTTTTCCTTCACCCTCTTTTATTCTCTCAGCCAATTTTTCTGAAAGCTGCCCAAAACCTCCTTCAAGATACCCCAACCGCTCTCCACCCTCCTCCTTATCTTTTGATTTACCTCGACTGTTAATTCTGGCCCATAGCCAAGCCATCGACACCTCCTTATAATACTGATGAAATTTCCCTCTCATTAGCGGTCGCCAAACCACCTGGCAACTTTTTTCTCCTGCCCATTTTTTCATCCATTCATCTGCCCCCACCCTTACCAGCCTTTTATAATCCCCCAATCTTTGCAAATACACATACACCAAGCCCATCCTCACTTTATCAATCAAACCCAAGGGCTTAAACCTTAAAAGATCTTTTGGGGTCACAAAAGGATAAACTTTACCTTGATAAAACTGTCCAATCGAACTTTCATACCACCCCAGTTTTTTACCCAAACCCAATTCAAAAATTAACCCAATTAGGTTTTCATCGGTTTTAAAAATATGGTGATAAGTTTCTTCCAGGCCCATCCCAGCCAGTTCACACCCCGCTGCCAACCCACCGACTTTCTTTCTTTTTTCAAAAACTGTTAATTTGTATCCTTTTTGACTCAATCTCATAGCCGCCGTCAGCCCTGTTAACCCTCCCCCAACTATAGCCACTTTTTCTCTCATGTGATATTATAACCTGTTACTGATCTGTCAACCCTGTTGCCAAAAGCAACGGTTTTTTTTATCCTTAGTTAATAACAAAAAACAAAAATATATGGCCACCAACATAAAACTACCACAAGACAGAAACGTCTCCATGGATAAAGTGCGCAATATTGGCATTATTGCCCACATAAATGCTGGCAAAACCACCACCACCGAAAGAATCCTGTTCTATACTGGCAAAATTCACAAGATTGGTGTCATTGATGAAGGTACCACCACTACTGACACCATGGAGCAAGAAAAAGAAAAAGGTATTACTATTCAATCCGCCTGTATTACTACTTTCTGGAAAAATTGTCGTTTCAACATTATTGATACTCCCGGCCACGTCGACTTTACCGCCGAAGTTGAAAGATCCTTGCGTGTTCTCGACGGTGCCATCATGGTCTTCGATGGTAATGCCGGTGTCCAGGCCCAATCCGAAACGGTTTGGCGTCAGGCCGATAAGTACCAGGTTCCTCGTCTTATCTTTGTCAACAAAATGGACAAAATTGGTGCCGATCTTGATATGGTTCTCGAAAGCATTGAAGACAAACTAGCCGCTCCAGTCGTTACCATGGTCATGCCCCTTGGCAAAGAACACGACTTTAATGGGGTTATTGACCTTCTTCACCAAAAAATGCTCATCTGGGACCAAGACGACAAAGGCGTCAAATTCACTAGAAAAGATATTGACCCCAAATACCAATCCGCTGTCAATTCTGCCCGCGCCAAAATGATCGAAAAAATTGCCGCCGAAGATGATGTCTTAATGGAAAAGTTTTTAAACGAACAACCAATTTCTGTTGATGAGTTAAAAAAAGCCCTCCGTTCTGCCGTTATTAACTCTCGCCTTTTTCCTATCTACTGCGGTTCTGCCTGGAGAAACAAAGCTGTTCAGCCAATCCTTGACGCTGTAGTTGATTTCCTGCCTTCGCCTCTTGACCTACCCCCGGTTGAAGGCTTTGATCCCGACACTAACCAAACCATTACCAGAAAACACCACCAAGACGAACCCCTATCAGCTCTTCTTTTCAAAGTTCAAACCGATCCTCATGTTGGTACCCTCTCCTATATCCGCATCTACTCAGGTACCCTCCGTGCCGGTTCCCAGGTCTATAACATTACCAAGAAAAAAAGCGAAAGATTGGGTCGCCTCTTACTTATGCATGCCGACAAGAGAGAAAGTATAGAACAAGGTTTTGCCGGTGAAATTGTTGCCGCTATCGGTTTAAAAGAATCCACCACTGGAGACACTCTCTGCACCAAAGAACAACCCATTTCGCTCACCCCCATCCAATTTAGCGATCCGGTTATTTCTTTAGCCATTGAGCCTGCCACCACCGTCGATCAGGAAAAAATGGGCACTGCCTTAAACAAACTAACAAGCGAAGATCCCACTTTTAGAGTCTCTTATGATCACGAAACCGGCCAAACTATCATTGCCGGCATGGGCGAACTCTACTTAGAAATCATTGTCGACCGCCTCAAAAGAGAATTTGCTGTTTCAGTTAAGACCGGTACTCCTCAAGTTGCCTACAAGGAAACTATCAGTACTGCCGCTGAAGGCGAAGGCAAATATATTCACCAATCTGGTGGCCATGGCCAATACGGCCACTGCAAAATCAAAATTGAACCCAAACCCAGAAGTGAGGGCTATGAGTTCGTTAATGCCATCAGAGGTGCCGCCATTCCCAAAAACTTTATCCCTGCCATCGAAAAGGGTATCAAAGAAACTTTGCAAAAAGGAATTTTAGCTGGCTTCCCTGTTACCGATATTAAAGTTACCGTCTATGACGGTAGTTACCACGAAGTCGATTCTTCAGACAATGCCTTCAAACTGGCCGCCGCCGCCGCTATCAAAGATGCCTTTGTCAAAGCCCGGCCTCTCATCCTCGAGCCAATCATGAAAATGGAGGTTAACACCCCCACCGATTTTCTCGGAACTGTCATTGGCGATCTTTCTTCTCGTCGTGGTCAAATCAGCGGCAGCACCGAGTCTGGTAAATCTGCCACCGTCAATGCCGCTATCCCTCTTGAAGCTGTTCGTGGCTATGCCACCGTCATTCGTAGTCTTACTCAGGGTAGGGGATCATTCTATATGGAGCCTTCCCACTACCAACCGGTCCCCAACAGCATTCAACAAAAACTTACCACCTCAAATTCTCCCTCTTCCCCAAAAGAGTAATAAGCAAATTCCGCCTTGAAAAGGCCGAATTTTACTGTTACAATCAAAAAGCTCTTAGGTAAAATTTATCTAATTTTTAAAATTACAAAAAAGGAGAAAATAAATGGCAGACAGTAAAAAATTTGTTAGAAACAAACCACACGTTAACGTCGGCACTATTGGTCACGTCGACCATGGCAAAACCACCCTAAGTGCCGCTATAGCCAAAGTTCAAGGCAATCCAAAATCCTATGCTGATATTGCCAAAGGTGGCACTGTTAGAGACGATTCCAAAATTGTCACTATTGCCATTTCCCATCTCGAATATGAAACCGACAACAGACATTATGCTCACATCGATTGTCCCGGACACGCCGACTATGTCAAAAATATGATCATCGGTGCTGCCCAAATGGATGGTGCCATTTTAGTTGTTTCCGCTCCGGATGGACCCATGCCTCAAACCAGAGAGCACGTTCTTCTGGCCAAACAAGTCAACGTTCCTTCCTTAGTTGTTTACCTAAACAAAGTCGATTTGGTCGACGATCCTGAATTTTTAGATCTAGTTGAAATGGAGATCAGAGAACTTCTCAAAAAATATAAATTCCCCGGTGATGACATTCCTATCATTCGTGGCTCAGCTCTAAAAGCTTTAAATGGCGATGAAGAAGCTATCAAATCAATCAAAAAACTAATGGAAGCCTTAGACAACAGCATTCCTGAGCCCAAAAGAGAACTAGACAAATCATTCCTCATGCCCGTCGAAGACGTCTTTTCCATCAAAGGTAGAGGCACTGTCGCCACCGGTCGTATCGAACAAGGCATTATCAAGGTTAACGAAGAAATCGAGATAGTCGGTTTACGCGATACCACCAAAGCCGTTGTTACCGGAGTAGAAATGTTTCACAAAATCCTTGACGAAGGTCGAGCTGGTGACAATGTCGGTATCTTACTTCGAGGTATCGAAAAAGACGACATTGAAAGAGGCCAAGTCCTATCCAAACCGGGAACCATCACTCCTCATACCGAATTTAAGGCCGAAATCTATCTTCTCAAAAAAGAAGAAGGTGGCCGTCATACCCCAGTATTTTCAGGTTATCGTCCCCAGGTATTCATCCGTACCACCGATGTCACCGGTGAAGTTACTCTCCCTCAGGGCACCGAAATGGTCATGCCTGGCGACAATGCCAATGTCATCGTTAAATTAATCAAAGCTGTGGCTTTACAACCCGGCCAAAGGTTTGCTCTCCGCGAAGGCGGTCTTACCGTTGGTGCTGGTGCCATCACTGAGATAGTCAAATAATATGGCCAAAGGCAACCGCATTCGTATTCGGCTCAAATCATTTGATCACCGAATCATCGACGAAGCGGCCATCAAAATCGTCGAAGCCGCGGTCACCGCCGGAGCCAAGGTTCAAGGACCTATCCCTCTACCCACCGAAAGAAAAATTATTACTGTCCTAACCAGTCCTCATACCGACAAAGACGCTCGAGAACATTTTCAAATCCTGACCCACAAACGTCTTATCGATATTAGCAATACTAATTTGCGTACAGTTGACAGCCTCCAACATCTCGATCTTCCTTCAGGTGTCGCCATCGAAGTTAAAATGTAACCAAGTCTATGATTTCAGGATTTCTTGCAAAAAAAGGGAAAATGTCTAGTGTTTTTTTAGACAGTGGCCAACAAATGTCCACCACCATTTGTTCTTGCCCGCCTCTAATAGTTATCCAAGTCAAAGACATCAAAAAAGATGGCTACCAAGCTGTCCAAATTGCCTATGGTCAAAAAAAACACCTTCACCAACCAATTTCTGCCAAACTCAAAAAAAACAAGCTAAAAATTAAACCCAAAGGTTTCAAAGAATTCAAACTTACTTCCGATAAAACCCCCGAAATTGGCCAAGCCATCCCGGTTGATGCTGTTTTTTCTGTTGGTGATACCGTCAATGTCCAAGGCATATCCAAAGGTAGGGGTTTTGCTGGTGTTATCAAACGCCATGGTTTCCATCGTCAACCTGTCACTCGTGGCCAATCAGATCGCACCAGGTCTCCAGGATCTATCGGCGCCCAAACTCCGGGTAAAGTTCTAAAAGGCAAAAAAATGCCTGGTCATTTTGGTGCCTCCACTCATACCGTCAAAAATCTCAAAATCATAAACATAGACTCCAAAAAAAACACCATCACTATCAGTGGCGGTCTCCCTGGACATAGAAACTCTTGGATTACTATTTCCAAAACAAAATAAATGAACATCCCATTATTTGACATCACCGCCAAAAACATCGGCAACGTCACTCTTCCCGATGCCATTTTTAATAGCAAAATTTCTCCTCAACTTGTTGCTCAGGCTGTTCGTGTTTACCTTAGCAACCAAAGAAAAGCTCACGCCAAAACCAAATCCCGATCCGAAGTCAGTGGTACCACCAAAAAAATGTGGGCTCAAAAAGGCACCGGTCGGGCCAGACACGGTTCTGCCAAAGCCCCAATTTTTGTTGGTGGGGGTGTCGCCCACGGACCCCGTGGTCAGCAAAATTATAAACTTAAAATGAGTAAAAAAATGAAAAGAAAAGCTTTTCACTCCATCCTTTCCCAATTTGCTCAGCAAAAAAGAATTATTGCCATTCAAAAAATAAGTTCCATTCCACCCAAAACCAAACAAGCCGATATTTTAATCAAAAATCTTAAAAAAACCGACAAACTCCTAGCCAAAAGCAAAAATATCGCCTTAATTACCAACAAACCTGTTGTCCCTGCCAAAAGAGCTTTTAGAAACCTGCCCCATATCAACCTTCTAAATCTTAATTCCCTTTCTGTCTACCAACTAAGCCGGCAAAACTTCTTAATTTTTTCCTCCAAAGCCATTAAAGGTTTATCCCAAAAATGAGTCAAAACAGTCTCAATCATATCATCATAAAACCCATAGTCACCGAAAAAGCCCTCCAGGATAGAGAAAATAACAAGTATCATTTCTGGGTTAATCCTTCTGCTAACAAATTTCAAATTAAAGCAGCCTTCCAGACTCTTTTTTCCACCCCAGCCCTAAAAGTTAGAACTTTAATTCTTAAAGGTAAAACTAGAACTGATTGGAAAAAAAGGCTCCCTTTTAGAAAACCTAATCGCAAAAAAGCCATCATTTCTGTCGAAAAAGACAAAAAAATCAAAATTTTATCAACCAAAACTAAATAAAATGGCCAAAACTCATCCCTTAAAAACTATTAAAAAATTACATTCCGGTCGCGATTCCAAAGGCCACATTTCTGTCCGTCATCGCGGCGGTCAACATAAACGTTTTTTGAGAAATATTGACTGGCAAAGGTTTCAAAAAGACCTCAAAGCCAAAGTTCTTGATATTGAATATGATCCTAATAGAACCGCCGATATTGCTTTAATCTGCTATGAAAACGGCTCCAAGTCTTATATCTTAGCCTCCTCAGAACTCAAGATTGGCGATATTATCACCAGTTCTGATTCCGCCCCTATCAAAGATGGCAATCAGTTACCATTAAAATTCATTCCCGTTGGCATACCCATCCACGCCTTGGAATTTAATCCCGGCAAAGGTGGCCAATTAGTCAAGACCGCCGGATCAGCTGCTTTTATTCAAAGTATTGATGGTGCCCAAGCTGTGGTAAAATTACCGTCTGGCGAAATAAGAATCTTCAATTCTGCCTGTCAAGCTACCATTGGCCAGGTTGGCAACGCCAGCCACTTTAATATTAAACTAAAAAAGGCCGGAGACCGTCGTCATCGTGGCTTTCGACCCGCAGTCAGAGGCGTAGCCCAACATCCGGATTCCCACCCTCATGGTGGGGGAGAAGGTCGTAGCTCCATTGGTATGCATCCCAAGACTCCTTGGGGTAAACCAGCCATGGGTAAAATTACTAGAAACCGCAAAAAAGCTTCCAACAAATTAATTATTAAACGTCGAAAATAATATGTCCCGAAGTTCCAAAAAAGGTCCCTACGTTGACGCCAAACTACTCAAAAAAATCCACCAAAATAAAGGCAACAAACCTATTGTCACTTATGCCAGAAATAGTCAAATCCCTCCTGAATTTATTGGCAAAACCTTTGCCGTTCACAACGGCAGGAAATTCATCGAAGTCTATATCACCGAGGACATGGTTGGTCATCGCCTGGGTGAATTTTCCCTCACCAGAACATTTAGGGGCCACGGCCGTGTAGTTAAAAGAGTTATCGAGAAAACTTAAAATGAAAAATTTAATCAAAACCAAAACTACTAAAATGTCCCCTAAAACCACCGCTGTCAAAACAGCCGTCGTTCCCAAAATAACTAAGGTCGTTTCATTCACCAACAAAAACATCAAAATTTCTCCCAGAAAACTCAGACTTCTGGCCAATACTATCAAGAAACTTTCCCCGCAAACTGCCTTAACCCAACTAAAATTCATCAACAGTCTGTCTGCCAGAGTTCTTTATAAGGCCCTTCAGTCAATTATTGCCGATGCCCAAAACAATCACCAGCTCAATCCATCTACTCTCAGCTTCGAAAAAATCCTTGTTGATCACGGTCCTAAATTAAAAAGAATGGACAAATCCCACGGTTCTCGTTTCGCCCGCGGTCTCATCCAAAAAAGACACTCTCGCCTTTTCATATCTGTTAAAGGAACTAGCCAATAAAACATGGGTCAAAAAGTTAATCCCATCAGCTTTAGATTAGAAACCGTTGCCAACAGTCCCGAGTGGCAATCTTCTTGGTATGCCAGCAAAAAAGACTATCCCAAATTAGTACTCGAAGACAAATTAATCAGAGACTTTCTTCAAAAGAAAATATATTCTGCCGGCATTGTTGCCATCAGAATTGAAAGATCTACCAAAAAAATTAAAATATCACTCACCGTCAGCCGCCCTGGTTTAGTTATAGGTCGAGGTGGCAAAGAATTGGAGGCTACCAAAAAAGACATCCAAAATCTTCTTTCCAACAGGAAACTTGACATCGACATCCAGGTAGAAGAATTCAAAAACACTGATCTGTCAGCCAAATTAATTGCCGAAAAAATAGCCTATCAACTTACCAAACGCATGCCTTATCGGCGCATCGTCAACATTGCCATGGAAAGAAGCATCAGTGCTGGCGCCAAAGGTGTTAAAATTGTCCTTTCCGGTCGCATCAACGGCGCCGAAATCAGTCGTCGAGAAAAATTCTCTCAGGGCAAGGTACCGCTTAGCACTATTCGGACCCAAATAGATTATCACCAATGCCCTTCACTAACCCGATCTGGCTACATCGGAGTAAAAGTTTATTTAGCTCTTAGTTAATAACCATGTTGCAACCAGGCCGTACTAAATATCGAAAACAATTTCGCGGTAAAATGCGAGGTAACTCCAAAGGAAATCTTGTTTCTTTTGGCGATTATGGTCTCAAAGCTCTTACCCGTTCATGGGTAACTGCCAACCAGATTGAAGCCGCCCGCCGAGCTATTACCCACCACACCAAAAGAAGTGGCCGTGTCTGGATTCGACTTTTCCCTGACAAACCCATTACCAAAAAAGGTGCCGGCGCTCCCCTTGGTGCCGGCAAAGGTGACGTTTCTGGCTACGTTTGTGTCGTCAAACCGGGCAAAGTCATGTTTGAAATTGGCGGTGTCCAAGAGGATTTAGCCATCCAAGCCCTCAAACTGGCCGCCTCCAAACTTCCGGTTAGAACTAAAATTATCACCAAAAAATGAAAAAATCTGATAAAATTGCCTATCATCAAAAAAATCCACCCCAACTGGAAAAAGAACTTGAAGTTGTTAGAAAAGAATTAGTCGAAACCAGGATAAAACATAGCTCCGGTCAACTCAAAGACACCTCTGTTCTAAAAAAATTAAAATATAAAATTGCTCTCATCTCTACTCTGTTAGGTCAAAAACCATTAAAATCATCAAATTCACATCAAAATACATCACATGAAACCACCCAAAAATAAAACCAAAAACAAGACCTTTATTGGCCAAGTCGTCTCCGACAAAGCCAAAGACACCATTGTTGTCTCCCTTAACTATACTAGTCGACACCCTCTTTATAAAAAAATTGTCAAAAAAAGTAATAAAATCTATGCTCAAAACAATCTTTTGGCTAAAATTGGAGATCACGTCAAAGTAGTCCAATGTCGTCCACTAAGCAAGCTAAAAAGATTTACTACCGTAGAAATTATCAAAACCACTAAAAAATGATTCAACTAAGAAGTATTATTAAAGCCGCCGATAACTGTGGAGCCAAAAGGGTACAAGTTATTCATATCTATAAGGGATCTTTTCACAAAAGCGGTACCATCGGTGACATAGTCTTGGCTACCGTCAAAGAAGCCGTTCCCAACAGTATCGTCAAAAAGAAAGAAAAAGTCAGAATGTTAGTCGTTAGGACCAAAAAAGAAATCAGACGATCAGACGGCTCTCATATTCGCTTCAGCGACAACGCCGGTATCATTATTGATGCCCAAAATAATCCCCGGGGTACCAGAATTTTTGGCCCCATAGCCCGTGAAATTAGAAATTTAGGTTTCTCACAAATTGCATCTTTAGCCAAGGAGGTTTACTAACATGAAAATCATCAAAGGAGACAACGTCAAAATTTTACTTGGCAAGGACACCGGCCGGACAGGGGAAGTTATTCACTGTTTTCCTAAAAAAAATCAAGTAATCGTAAAAGGACTAAACATTTTCAAAAAACATGTCAAGGCTTCCCAAAATCAATCCGGTGGCATTATCGAAAAAGAAGCCCCCTTTCATGTTAGTAAAGTTGCTCTCATTTGTCCCAACTGCCAAAAACCCACCAGAGTCGGCTATCAAGTCGACAAATCCAATCAAAAATATCGCCTTTGCAAAAAATGTCACTCCATTATTAACAAAAAATCTGCTAAATAACCATGTCCGATCTCAAGACCAGCTCTCAAAACCAACTCAAAAAATTATTGGGAAAAGACAGAAACCCATTTTCCTATCCTCGTCTAAACAAAGTAGTCATTAACTACCGCTGTTCCAAAATTGGTGACGATCAATCGGAAATGGCCAATGCCCAAAAAGAAATCATGGCTATCACCGGCCAAAAACCCAAACTCTGCAAAGCTAAAAAATCCGTAGCTGATTTTAAACTCAAAATGGGTCAGCCTCTAGCCTACAAAGTCACCCTCCGTCGCTCCCGTATGTACGATTTTATCAACAAATTGTTTAATATTGTCATGCCTCGCTTAAGAGATTTTAGGGGTATGCCGGTCAAATCCTTCGATCAGCAAGGAAATTACAATTTTGTTATCAAAGACCACACCTACTTCCCCGAGGTTGACCTTGACCAGGCTAAGCAAATAAGATCAGTCCAAGTATCACTAAATATCTCCGCTACTTCCAAAAAAGAAGCAAAAATGTTATTATCCGCCCTAGGATTTCCTTTCCAAAAATAATATGGCAAATGTTGCAAAAATAGTTCGCCAAAACAAACCGTTAAAATATAAATGCCGTCACCGCAACCGCTGTCAAGTTTGCGGTCGTCCCCACGGTTATATCCGTCTTTTTGGTCTCTGTCGGCTTTGTTTCCGCCCGTTAGCCCAATCAGGCTCACTACCCGGAGTTAAAAAAGCTAGTTGGTAATAATATGTTGCAATCAACCTCAATAGACTTTCTCATCAGAATCAAAAACGCTAATCAAGCCGGCAACCTTTCTCTTATCGCTCCCAGCTCAAATTTCTGCGTTAATTTAGCCGAAATTCTCAAAAAACACCGCCTTATTTCCAACTATTCCGTCACCGGTAAAGTCAAAAGAAGTATCACCGTTAAACTTTCCTACACCAACTCCTTACCTGTCATAAAAAGCATTAAAATCTTTTCCAAACCCGGTCGAAGATGGTATGAAAAAGCTACATCTTTACCCTGGGGATCATCTCCAAACAGCCTAATTATTATTTCTACCTCTCAGGGCTTATTATCTCAGCGCCAAGCCAGTGTCAAAAAAATTGGCGGAGAAATTATCGCCCAAATTAACTAAACATGTCCAAAATCGGTAAACTTCCAGTTGCAATTCCCTCAGCCGTCAAAATTAACCTTGATGATCAACAAATTAAAGTTAGTGGACCCAAAGGCGAACTTGTCCTAAATATTCCAGACAAAATCAAAGTTATATTTAACCACCAAGACAACCAGATCGTTGTCAGTCGTCTTACTTCCGACAAAAAAACTAAAGCCAATCACGGTACCACTCGAGCTCACATTAACAATATGGTCACTGGCGTCCAAAAACCTTGGATCAAACAGCTAGAAATCCGCGGTACCGGCTACAAAGCTATCCTCAATGGTGATAAACTTACCCTAACTGTTGGTTTTATCCACCCGGTTGATATACTTATTCCTGCCACCATCCAAATCCAAGTTGAAGATGAAACCAAAATTACCGTCTCTGGTCCAGACATTACCTTAGTCGGTCAGGTAGCCAGTAATATCAGAAAAGCTAAAAAACCAGAACCGTATCAAGGCAAGGGTATCCGTTATGTCGACGAACACATAAAAATTAAACCAGGCAAAGCCGCCAAAACAGAGGATTAAACATGAATTCATCAAAACAACAAAACAAAAGAGCTCTCAGAGTCAGAAGTAAATTAGCCAAAGATATTGGCCACCCTAGGCTTTCTGTTTTTCGATCAAATCTTCATATCTGGACGCAAATAATTGATGATAAGCATGGCAAGACCCTTGTTTCTGCCTCTTCCAAGTCTCTCAAACGACCCCAGGTTTTCACCAATAAAACTGAGCAAGCCGTCGCTGTCGGTCAAGAAATTGCTAAAAAGGCTCTCAAGGCCCATATTAAAAGAGTCAGATTCGACCGTGGCCCATACCTTTACCATGGTAGAATCAAAGCCTTGGCCGACGCCGCCAGAAAACAAGGTCTCCAGTTTTAACCAACATCACATGAACCAAAACTATCAAAAACCTCAAAATTTAAAAGATACCACCACCGAAGAATTTGCCGACAAAGTAATTCAAATTAAACGAGTTTCCAAAAAAACCAAAGGCGGCAACCAAATATCCTTTACTGCCTTGGTAGTCACTGGTGACCGTAAATCCCGTGTTGGTGTTGGTCTGGGTAAAGCCAAAAATGTTGCTGATGCCATCCAAAAAGCTGTCAAAAAAGGCAGAAAAACCCTTATCACTGTCCCCATTCAGGACGGTACCATCACCTCTTCAGTCAAAATTAAATTCAAAGGCGCCCTTGTCCTGATCCGCCCCGGCAAAAAAGGTTCCGGAATTATTGCCGGTGGCCCCGTCCGCTCAGTAGTGGAATTCGCCGGTATCAAAGACCTGACCAGCAAAATCATTGGTTCTAAAAACAAAGCCATTAATGTTTGGGCCACCCTCAAGGCTCTCAATAGTCTTAATGAATACTCTAAGCCAATTAACTAAAACCACCACTAAAACCAAAAAAAGAGTCGGCCGTGGCTACGGATCCGGTGCCGGTGGTCACACCTGTGGTCGCGGCGCCAAAGGCGACAAAGCCAGAGGCAAAACCAAACTTACTTTCGATGGCTCTAAAATCAAAAAATCCTGGATCAAAAGAACTCCTTTTCTTCGAGGTAAACACCGTCTTTTAAGTCAAAAAGACATCATAAGTTTTAATCTTAACCAGCTTGATGGCTGGTTTAAGGACAAGGATATTGTTAGTCTTAAAACTCTTGCCCAAGCTGCCAAAATTCCTCTAAAAGAGTTAAAATCAAATAAGGTTAAAATTTTATCTAACGGAAAAATAACCAAAGCTCTCAAAATTAAACAAATATCACTAAGTCTTTCCGCTAAAAACAAAATAGTAAAAGCTGGCGGTAGCCATAATTAATGAATCAAATCAAAAAATTTCTTTTCGTCTATGTCCAAGGGTTAAAAACTCCCCTTCTTAGAAAAAAGCTACTCTTCACCCTCCTCATTCTCACCACCTTCCGACTCATTGCCCATGTCCCCGTTCCCGGCATAAATCTCGACCTTCTCCAACAATTTTTTGCTCAAAACCAACTTCTCTCTCTTCTTGACATGTTTTCCGGAGGTACCCTGGCCAATTTTTCCATTGTTGCCCTTGGTCTAGCCCCTTACATTAATGCCTCTGTCATGTTTCAACTCCTCACCTTAGTTGTCCCCCAACTAGAAGAACTTAGCAAAGAAGGGGAGTATGGCCGGGCCAAAATTAATCAATATACTCGTATTGCCACCATTCCTATTTCCCTAATTCAATCTATCGGTATGTACGGCATTCTCCGTTCCCAAAACATTATTTCTTCCTTATCCCCATTAACACTAGTTGCCTTAATTTCCAGTATGGTGGCCGGTACCATGATCATGATTTTTTTTGGAGAGCTCATCAATAGTTATGGCGTTGGTAACGGCACCTCCATGATAATTTTTGCCGGTATTATTTCCCGCCTACCGGTAAGCTTGGCTCAAACCTTTTCCATCACCGACTTGACCAATTCCCAAGCCAATATCAACTTACTCATCCTCCTAGTCATGGCTCTGGCCGTTATCGTTGGTATCATCTTCGTCGAAGAAGCCGTTTTGCGTATTCCCATTCACTATGCCCGTCGAGCTCAATCTACTTACCTTCCCATTAAAGTCAACACTGCCGGAGTTATGCCTATTATTTTTGCTGTTTCTTTGGCTACCATCCCCTCCCTTCTGTCCCAATTTATGGCCAAAATTCAACAACCTACCGTAGCCTCGATTGCCTCTTTTATTAATCGTTGGTTTCAGCCCCAAAGCTATACCTATATTGTTTTCTATTTTTTCCTTGTTATCGGCTTTACCTTCTTTTATACCTCGGTGGTTTTCAAACCAAAAGACATTGCCGATCAACTCAGAAAATCCGGTGGATTTATCCCTGGTATCCGTCCCGGTAATGCTACCGAAAAAAGACTTCAATATCTCCTAAATCGTGTCATTGCCATCGGCGCCGTTTTTCTTGGTTTTATCGCCGTCGTCCCCTCCATCATTCAAAAAATTACCCGAATTTCCACCCTAACTATCGGCGGCACCAGCATCCTTATTGTTGTTTCTGTAGTTATCGAACTTACCAGAAAAATTGAAAATATTGTCCAAACCCATAATTATGACAAGCTAAGCTACTAACATGTCAAACAGCCCCTTAAACCTATTCATCATTGGTCCCTCCGGTTCTGGCAAGTCCACCCAAGCTAAAAAAATAGCCCAGCGATACAACTTAACTCACCTTTCCATGGGCCAACTTTTCCGTCAACAAATCAATTCCAAATCAAAAATTGGTCTTCAAGCCCAAAAATATATTAATCAAGGACTTTGGGTTCCCACCCCACTTACTCTGGACCTTCTTCAAACTTATCTCAAAAACATCAACCACCAAAATTTCATCGTCGATGGTTTTCCTCGTCTCCCCGACCAGCCCGCCAAAATCAAGCAGTATCTCACCCTTCACCAGCAGTCTATTACCGCCTTGATTCACTTATCAGTCACTACTCAAGAAATTACTACCCGCCGCCTAAAACACTCTAAACTCGGTCAAAAGTTCCAACACTCTTCCCGCACTGACAACACTCCAGCCGCCATAGCTTCGCGTCAACAACAATATCAAAAAAACATTAATCCCATTCTAGATTTCTTCAAAAAGGAAAACAAACTGATTGATGTTAATGGTAATCGACCGGTAAAACCAATATTTGATGACATTTGCCAACAAATCGATAAATTATTAATTAAATAAACCCTTAATGCCAAACATTCAACCAGATATCGTCAAAGGCTTAGTTACTGAAGTTATGCCCAACACCCTTTTTAGGGTCAAACTCGAAGACGGCAACGAAATTATTGCCTATCTTGCTGGAAAGTTAAGAATACACCACATCCGCATTATCGCTGGGGACTCTGTTAATCTAGTTTTAAGTCCTGATGGCCAAAAAGGCCGAATTGTTTATCGTCTTTAAATTAGTAAACCTTTGATATTACAAGAATTTTAGGGTAAAATACCAAAGTTTATATGAAAGTAAAATCCAGTATTAAGCGTCGTTGTCAAAAATGTAAGATCGTTATCAGACGCGGAGCTAGAAGGGTTATCTGTTCGGAAAAAAGGCACAATCAAAGGCAAGGATGAGAATAGCCGGAGTCAACATACCAGATCACGAACGAGTCGAAATCGGCCTTACTAGGTTCTTTGGCATTGGTCGTACTAAATCCCTGAGTTTAGCCAAAAAAGCCAGTTTAAATCTCGACACCAGAATTAAAGATCTTACCCGTACCGATCTTGCCAACCTAGTTAAAGCTCTAGAAGACTTTCAAACCGAAGGTGACCTTCGTCGTCAAATCCGGGAATCAATTCAGCGCCTTAAAGCCATTAAATCTTATCGTGGCTTCCGCCACACTATCGGTCTACCTGTTCGCGGTCAAAGAACCAAATGCAATGCCAGAACCAGAAAAGGTAAAAGAAAGACTGTCGGATCCCTTACTAAAGAAGCTTGGAGCAAGATAGAAAGCCAACAAAAGGTTTCAGACATCAAGGAAGAATAAAATGACTACCAGCAAAACCCAAAAAAACACCATCAATCAACCACAAAAGCATAGAAATCTAGCTCAGGCTAGACTTTATGTCAAATCCACCTTCAACAACACCATCGTCACCATTTGTGACCACAAAGGGGACGTTCTTACTTGGTCAAGTGCTGGTCACGCCGGTTTTAAGGGCTCCCGAAAATCCACTCCCTTTGCCGCTACCACCGCTATCGAAAAAGCTTTAAATCTTGCCAAAGATTTTGGTATCAAAAGGTTATCCGTTTACCTTCAGGGTCCCGGACTCGGTCGTGATGCCGCTCTTCGCTATCTTCGCGCCAAAAGAGATTTTGACATCGACATGATTTCAGACATCACTCCTATTCCCCACAACGGCCCCAAACCTCCTAAACAGAGAAAAGTTTAACTATGAGTCGCCATAGCCTACATACCAAATGCCGCCTTTGTCGAGCCCAAGGAAACAAGCTCTATCTTAAAGGTGCCCGTTGCTTTTCCAGTAAATGTCCCATCGAAAGAAAAGGCGCCGTTCCTCCCGGTATGCATGGCGTCAAAAGACGTCCCCGAATTACCGACTATGGAATTCAGCTTCGATCCAAACAAAAAGCTAAAAAAGTTTATGGTATTATGGAAACCCAATTCAGGAACTACTATCTTTCAGCCAAAAAACTCAAAGGTATCCTGGGTAATAATTTATTAACCCTACTTGAAAGGCGACTAGACAACATCTTCTATCTTTCAGGTCTTTCTCTTTCTCGATCCCACGCCAGACAGCTAATTTCTCACCAGCACGTCTTAGTCAATGGTAAAACCTTAAATATTCCTTCCTATTCTGTTAAAATTAACGATCTTATAACTTTAGACAAAACATCCATCAAACTTTTCAAAGGAACCCTTCGTCTTGATGAAAAAAACTTTAAAGTTTCTGATTGGCTCGATGTCAACAAAAAAAACTATTCAGTCAAAATGATCGATCTTCCCAAAGAAGATCAACTTAATCAAGAAATTGATGTTAATTTAATTATTCAATATTATTCAAGATAAAAAGGAGACAAAAGTGGTAGACACTAACAAATTTCATATCAATACTATTAAATCTTCAAAAACCTATGGCAAGTACGAACTAAGCCCTCTGGTCAGAGGTTTTGGCCATACTGTTGGCAACAGCCTTCGTCGGGTTCTCTTCATTACCGTTCCCGGGGCTGCCATCACTCGCATTAAAGTCAACCGAGCCAATCATCTTTTTACCACTCTACCTGGTGTCAAAGAAGATTTGATCGAAATTTCCTTAAATCTCAAAAAAATTAAATTCACCTACGACAAAGATGAACCCATCAAACTTAAGTTAGAAAAAACCGGTCCCGGCATCGTTACCGCCGCTGATATCCTCGACCATGATCTTTGTAAAGTTGCCAATCCCGATCAACATATTGCTACTTTATCTGACAAAAAATCTTCATTAAAAATTAGCCTCACTGTCGAAAAAGGTTTCGGTTATACCATGGCCAAAGAACAAAGCACTGACATTGTTGGCGAAATTATTCTTGATGCCACCTTTACTCCTGTTATCAAAGTCAACTACACTGTCCGACCTACTCGTTTAGCCAAAAAGTCCGACTATGACAAATTAATCATGGAAATTTGGACTGACGGTTCTGTTGACCCACTCAAAGCCCTTAAACTCTCTGCCAAAAAACTAATCGATTCTCTCTCTCAAATTTTTGACCCTCAAGAGTTTGAAGAAGAAGTTGTCACCCTCGACTCTTCCCCTTTATCCCTTCTAAAAGATATGTCAGTCGAAGAAATCGAACTACCCCTTAGAGTTACCAACGCCCTTAAAAAAGCCGAATACACCACCATCGACATCCTCATAAAAGATGGTCGAACCCAGGTTGGCAAAGCCAAAAATGTTGGCGAAAAATCGTTAAAAATAATTGATAAATGGCTCAAAGAAAAGAGTCTTTCTTGGGAATAGTCCATGAGACACCGACTTTTTGGCCGCAAATTAGGCCGTAATCATCATCAAAGACAGGCTCTTTTCCGATCTCAGGCTCAATCCATGTTTACCCATGGTTCTATCAACACCACTAGAGCTAAGGCTCTAGCCGTGGTTCCTCTAATCGAAAAAATTTGCCGTCTTTGCCAAAAGGCCGATCTTAGCTCCCGCCGCCGCCTTTTTGCTATATTTCAAAACAGATCTTTTGTCAAAAAAATTGTCGAGATTATCGGTCCCGCCTTTAAGGACCGACAGGGCAACTTCACCAAAATCACCACCATCAAACGTCGTCTTGGAGACGACGCCCTTATCGTTAAAATAGAATTTACCCAGCCGGTTAATTTAAAACCCCAACCCCTATCAGATGAAAAGAATCCACCCAAAACCAAAGGCAAAACCACCCAAAAAGCCAGGCAAAATAAATTAAAGACAAAAAATGAACAATAAAACCACTGTCATCAAAGGCAACAACCCCCAAAGGTTTTGGCACCTTGTTGATGTCAAAGATACTAGCCCTGGACGAGCCGCCACCAAAATTGCCCAACTCCTCATGGGCAAACACAAACCATCCTTTTCCTATCATCGTGACGATGGCGATTATGTGGTCGTCACCAACGCCTCAAAAATCAAAATTACCGGTAAAAAACTAATACAAAAAATTTACTATAGTCATTCCGGTTATGCTGGCAACCTTAAGGAAATCACCTTAAAACAATTAATGGCCAAAGATCCCCGCCAGGTTATCTATCGTGCCGTTAGAGGTATGCTACCCAAAAACAGACTCAGAAAAAAACGCCTTAATCGATTAAAAATCTTTGTTGACAATCACCACAAATTTAGCGACAAAATCATTCACTAAAACTATGCCAAAAAATCGAAAAACTTATATTTACGCTGTCGGCCGCCGAAAATCCGCCGTTGCCACTGTCAAACTTTTTACCGGCTCGGGACCTTCCACCGTCAACAAGATTGCCCTGGATAAATATTTCCCCACCCAATATGCCTTAGATATCTATCAATTACCCTTTTTAGTCACCAAAACCCAAAAAAAATATTACTTTCAAGCCAAGATATTAGGTGGAGGCAAAAAAGGCCAAGTCACTGCCTTAGCTCTAGCCCTAGCCCGAGCTCTCGACAAAGCCGATAACAGTTTCAGAAAAATACTTAGACCTGCCGGCCTTCTTACTGTAGACTCCCGCGTCAGGCAAAGAAGAATGGTCGGTACCGGTGGCAAAGCCAGACGCAAAAAACAATCTCCCAAAAGGTAACAAAAAGAGTACAATAAACCATGTCTTTCTGGCAGCTCATCTCCCTTGCCATTACTCAAGGTATTACCGAATTTTTGCCCGTTTCTTCATCTGGACACCTAAACCTCCTCCAATCTTTTTTAAAGATCACTCCTTCCTTATCTCTTGACGTTTTTCTTAACACCGCCACTCTTCTTTCAGTAATTATTGTTTTTCGCCATCAAGTTAAAGACTTTTTTAAAAACTTTTCCTTTATTGTTATTGGCAGCCTACCCGCTGCCGCAATTGGTCTTCTATTCAAAGATCAAATAGAAGATGTTTTCTCTAAACCTCAATATTTGTCTATTTTTTTCCTAATCACTTCCCTTCTGCTTTTTTCCCAAAAATCTATCAAAAACAAAAACCTCCGGCTTACCAAAAGAAATGCCCTAATAATCGGACTTTTTCAAGCATTAGCCCTTTTTCCCGGTGTTTCCCGGTCTGCTGCCACCCTTTTTGCTGCCCTAATTCTTGGTCTATCTGTCAAAAATGCATTTAAATTCTCTTTTTATCTCTTTATTCCCGCCTCCTTAGGTGCTCTCCTGCTTAATTTCAATCAAACCAGTGTCCTAACATCACTTCAAGCACTACCAGGCCTCACAGCCTTCCTTATCACCCTAATTACAGGAATAATTAGCCTTAACCTCCTTCGTCGTCTGCTAATTTCCCGCCACCTCTGGTTTTTCGGCTTCTACACCACCGCCATTTCCATCATTATCGCCATCCTCACTCCGGCCTAATACGGTCATTATCACTCTTAATCCACCTCCTCCCCAAAATCACTGCTTTCTGAAAAGAAGACTGCTTAATATCAAACCAGATATTAAAAATGTTCCCTTAACTAAGTAAATCAAGACCATTGATACATCTAACGATTTATAAACATCTTCTTCCGGTAAAGTCAGAATCGAATAAAAACTAGCCAAAATAAACAAAAAATAAAACCCCCACTTTCCACTTTCATCTAACTCTTTTAGAGTAACACAAAAACCAACTAGTCAGTCGGGGATACAGGACTCGAACCTGCAGCCTTTCGCACCCCATGCGAACGCGCTAGCCAGTTGCGCCAATCCCCGTTTCAGTCCCCATTATATCTTTTTTATCAAATTTTCCCAAGGCTTTTGCCATTTCGTATTTTCTTCGGGTTTTGCTTATTGACGCCCCCTTTTTAATTTGTTATCACTAACTAACAATCGTTAATTAATTCAACAGCCAAGAATATGCCCAGAATCTCAAAAAACAAAAAGCCATCAGCCCGTGGTCGTCCCAAAAAAGACAATCTTAAATCCCAAAAACTCCAAGCCGTCCGTTTAGCCATGGAACAAATCAAAAAAGAATACGGGGAAGGTGCCATTATGAAAATGGGGGATAGAACCGACATGTCAATTGAAGTCATTCCCACTGGCTGTATCTCTCTTGATATTGCCCTTGGCGTTGGCGGTTTACCTCGTGGCCGGGTTACCGAAATATTTGGTCCTGAAGCCTCAGGCAAAACCACTTTAGCCCTTCATGTAGTCGCTCAAGCCCAAAAACTTGGTGGTACTGCCGCCTTTGTTGATGCCGAGCACGCCCTCGACCCTCAACGAGCCGCCATGGTTGGTGTTGATTTAGACAACCTCCTTATTTCTCAACCCGACAATGGTGAACAAGCCTTAGAAATTGTCGAAACCTTAGTCCGTTCCAATGCCGTTGATGTTATCGTCATTGATTCGGTCGCCGCTCTGGTCCCTCGAGCCGAAATCGAAGGAGATATGGGTGATTCTATGATGGGAGTTCAAGCCCGGTTAATGTCCCAAGCCCTGCGAAAATTATCCGGCGCCATCAGTAAATCCAAAACCGTCATCATATTTACCAATCAACTCCGCCAAAAAATTGGTATTGTCTTTGGCAACCCGGAGACCACTCCCGGCGGCCTGGCTCTCAAATTTTATTCTTCAGTCAGAATTGACCTCAGAAAAACTGCCAATATTAAAACCAGCGATGGCGCCACCATTGGCTCTCAACATCGGGCCAGGATTGTAAAAAACAAAGTTGCTCCCCCATTCAAAGAAACTCAGTTTGATATTATGAACACCGAAGGCATTTCTATCTATGGCAGTTTACTTGACTCGGCCATTCAATTTGATCTGATAACCAAATCAGGCTCGTTCTTCAAAATTGATCAAGATAATATCCAAGGTAGAGAGGCCGCCAAGAAATACTTAAAAAATCACCCCAAGATTTGCAAACAACTGGAAAAAAAGATTTGGAAAATCGTCAGAAACCCCAAACCCGAGGAAAGCAAAGCCAAAAAGTAAATGTCAACAAAGATTATTGCCATCAAGGTTTCCCTTTACTCAGTTAACCGGGCAACATTATTATTTTCCGACAGTTCTTTTTTGCCCATCGACAGTGATTCACTTCAAAAATTATCTCTAAAAAAACATCAAACTCTAAGTCCGCCAAAGATTCAAAAAATCGCCCAAGCCTCAGCCCTCTATCTGTTAAAAAATTATGCCCTCCGTCAAATTGCCATCTCGGCCAAAACCGAAAAAATACTTCAGCAAAAACTGCTTCTTTTTGCCAAAAAAACTCAAAAAAAGTTTCAATTATTATCAAAACTTTACTTTCCCCCTCTTATTCAGCAAACTCTTTCCTACATTAAGGACCGTGGACTACTCCATCCTCAAGAATTTGTTGACCGAATTTTAAGAACCCATCGTTACAAATCATTTTTCTACATCACATCTCTTCTTCGACAATCTGGTGTCGATCCTCAATATTTCCCCGTACTTCAGCCGCAGCAAGAATTTTCCAAAATCAAAAAAATTTTAAACAAAAAAAACATCAAAAAGATAGATTTATCCGATTACAATGCCAAAAACAAAATTATTTCCTCCTTGGCTCGTAGAGGTTTTTCTTATCCGGACATAAAATTAGCAATTGACGATATCAAAAAACTTTCGTAAAATACATAGACCAAGTTTCAAAACTTATAAATTCAAATTACTTTTAATTCTCAAACAGACTCAATGTTATTAGTAGGTAAAATCAATAATCTTTCAAGCCATTAACAAACCTAAACTCCATTTCTCTGCGTCTGTTTTTTCAGAAAAGTAATAGTGGGAGGTGTTATGATCAATATTTTTTCCAAAGTAAAAAGCGTCTTTTCTCGGCCAATTAAAAAACCAGTTCGAGCTAAACCGCGACCACCAGTCAAAAAAACACCTTCTAAACCTGCCCCCAAAAATCGAGTTGTTTATTCCCGTCAAAAACAAACTCCTTCCCGCCGTCCTTCTCCTTCTCCTTCTTCTGTTTCAGCTCGACCAAGTCGACCTAGACAACCATCCCGACCTATCACTGAAGTTGCTCTTCAAACTCAGGCCAAACAAAAAGAAATTTTTCAAAGACTGTCAGCTCTAAACGAAAAAGAAAAATATCTCATTCAAAAAGAAAAACTAGTAGATAGACAAAAGTTGGAAGTTCAAAAAAAATTAACCTCTCTTGAAAATCTTTATAGAAAACAGCTAGCCAAACTGGAAACCATTTCTGGTTTCACTACTGCCCAAGCCAAAAAACTCATCCTAAGTAGTACCGAAAAAAAAATTAAATCTTGGATTGCTCAAAAAATTTCCGAAGCCAAAGTTGTCATCCAACAAAAAGAAGAAGAAACCGCCAAAGAGATCCTTGTTGACGCCATTCGCCACGGAGTTACAGATTATGTGGCCGAATACACTGTTTCCACCATCAGCTTACCTGACGAAAAAATCAAAGGAAAGATTATTGGTCGAGAAGGTCGCAATATCCGTGCTTTTGAAAAAGCTACCGGAGTCGAGCTGGAATTAGACGAAACCAATGATATCCGTATTTCTTCTTTTGACTCTACCAGAAGAGAAATTGCCAAAATCGCTCTCCAAAAACTAATAAAAGACGGTCGCATCCAACCGGTTAAGATTGAAGCCATCATATCTCAAACCAAAAAAGATATGGACAGGATTTTAATAAGTGAAGGTAAAAAAATCTGTCAAGAAGTTGGTGTTTTTAATTTACCCATCGACCTTATCAAGCAAATAGGAAAATATAAATTTCGTTTTTCCTACGGTCAAAATCTTGCCAAGCACACCATCGAAGTTACCAAAATCGCCGTTGCCGTTGCCCACGAATTAAAAGCCGATATCAAAATCGTTCGTCTTGGTGGTCTACTCCACGACATTGGTAAAGTTATCTCTGACCAAGAAGGTACCCACATCGACCTAGGTGTCAATCTTCTTCGTCAATACCGAATAATTCAACCCATTATTGACTGTGTTGCCCAGCACCATGAAAACCAAGACTTTTCCTCCATAGAATCAGTCATCGTTCACATTGGTGACGCCGCCTCAGGAACTCGCCCCGGTGCCAGATATGAAGTCCACGAGCAATATCTTAAAAGAATGAAGAACATCGAAGAAACCGCCAAAAACTTTCCTGGCGTCATTAGTGTTGCCGCTTATCAAGCCGGTCGTGAAGTTATGGTCATCGTCGATCCCGGCAAAGTCAGTGACGACGATGCTGTTATCTTAAGCAGAGATATTGCCGAAAAACTCGAGGAAGAAGCCAAATGGGCTGGCCAAATAAAGATTACCGTCATCCGCGAACTTCGAGCCATCAGTACTATAAATGCTAGCAAAATCAAAAATAATGCGGTTAAAAAAACGGCGTAATACTTGCATTTGGCCAATAATACGCTAAAATTAAACTGCGTTAAAATTTAAAACAATAATGACCAAAAAAGATCTTATTGAAATTGTTGCCCAAAAAGCCCGTCTTAGTAAAAAAGCTGCCAAGCAAGCCGTCGAGACCTTCCTCGGAGAAATCATGAAGGCGCTCGCCAACGGTGAAGTTGTTAAACTTTCAGGTTTTGGTACCTTTCGAACCAAAATGTTCAAAGCCAAAACCATCAAGGCTATCGGCACCAAAGAATCCAAAAAAATTGCCGCTCGTCGTATGCCCCGATACATTCCCGGCACCAAGATCAAAAAAATGGTCAAATAATAAACAAACTGTTGTTGTTTAATCCCATCACTCTTCAGGGTGATGGGATTTTTGTTGACAGTGGTAATTTTTTTTAGGACAATATGATATGTCAGAGAAGGAAAATCAAAAAGGTCTTCGCCCTCTATTAATCCTCTTAATTATTCTTGCCCTGGCTGTTATCGGACTCTACTTTATCAACCAAAAAAATAATCAATTATCCGACACCACCTCCACCACCCCAACCAATTCATCTTCCGACAACCCTGCCGTTCTGCCAACCGGTGATACTTTTACTGGTAAACTAGCCTGCTTGCCTTCAGGCGACCAATATATTTGTATTTACAGTCTTCACTTCCAAGACCACTACTACAAACTAAACGGCCTATCTCAACAAAGTCTTATTGACGCTGAGTTTAATATCGATGATCAAGTCACCGTTACTGGCAAAATCAACCAAGATTCTATCGAGGTTACCAGTATCAGCAGTAATTAGGCCCAAATTCAGGATATAATACCTCATGTCCAAATTATCTATCGGTATTGTTGGTCTGCCCAACGTTGGCAAATCCACCCTGTTTAATGCTCTTCTAGGCAAACAAATAGCTGACGCCAGCAACTATCCTTTCTGTACCATCGACCCCAATGTCGGTATCGTCGAAGTTTCTGACCCCAAACTTCCTGTTTTGGCCAACATTGCCAA
>SDBU01001279.1_pt1 | contig 36512 bp, 37 predicted proteins | sample 2277071 | NCBI WGS metagenome assembly SDBU01 (sample SAMN10397929, study PRJNA504765) | marine sediment metagenome | isolation source: marine sediment core GS08_GC12, 126 cmbsf | place: Arctic Ocean: Gakkel Ridge, Loki's castle | collected 2008 | reverse complement strand
AGGATGAATCCGATCTTGTCGGTACTGAGATAGGTAGTTCCATCCGGGTCGGTTCCCTTGCTGGCTGCCGCGGTGGTATCTGGGAACAGGCTCATGTTATCGGTAGCTGTAGTATCAACCGGGGTGGGCAGTGTTTTCAGCTGGTTGTCCGTCATCATGGCGACGACTGAGCTCTGGATGTTGGCGAACTCGGTTTCCGCCGCCTCCGTTTCACCTCGGCCGATAAACCTTCCCACGTTGGGGATGACCACTGCGGCCAGCACACCGAGGATGGCCACCACGATGAGCAGCTCAATCAGTGTGAAACCCTTCTCGTTTCTCTTCGGTAATTTCATTATTAACCTCCTTCTTCCCTTATTTTATTGCCAAGTTCGAAAACGAGACTACTCCGCAATAGTTTTATCATAAGTTATGGATGAAATACATACAATCCTGCGAAGTAATGATTTTCACGGCGCGGATGACTAATCATTTCGGGTGAGTGGACCTAGGACTTTTCGCCTGGTACCGGACTACTTCCGGTTGTCGGGGACAAGGCCTCGTTTCACGGCGTAAGCGGCGGCCTGGCTGCGGTTTGCCAGGTGGAGTTTGTCCATGATATTGCGCAGGTGTGTCTTTACCGTGTTCTCTGAGATAAACAGGGAGTCAGCGATTTCCTTATTAGTGGCACCCTGGGACACCAGTCGCAGCACCTCATCCTCTCGGGGACTCAGGTTGTCTTCCTCTTCGGCCGTCTTTTTAGCCATGGCATCTGTACCTAAACTCCTGAATTCGGTAAGCAGTTTGGCGGCCATCATGGGGGAAACAATAACGCCACCCTGAGCAATGTGGTGAATGGCCTGAACGAGTTCCTCCGGCTCCGTGTTCTTAAGGATGTAGCCAGTAGCCCCGAACTTGATAGCGTGAAAGAGGTCGGCTTCATTGTCTGACACGGTTAAAACGAGGATACTCACCTGAGGCATTTTGGCCTGGAGCGCCTGTGTGGCTTCCAGCCCGCTGCACTGTGGCATGTTCAGGTCCATCACGATAACATCAGGCACCAGTGCTTCCGCTTTGTCTATTGCCTCCAGCCCGTTGACCGCCTCTCCCACCACGCTGATATCCTTCTGATTTGCCAGTACGGTGACAATGCCGCGGCGAAAGAGGGTGTGGTCATCCACCACTAGTACTCTGACTGGTTCCATTTCACAACCTCACTTTCTCCACCGGCAGTTGGACCCTCACCTCTGTACCCTGGCCGGGGGCAGTCGTGATTAACACGTTGCCGCCAAGCCCCTCGGCCCGTTCCCTGATGATAGTCAGGCCATGATAGCCGGGCGGGTATTTTTCCAGTTCTTCAAGGTTGAAACCCTTGCCGTCGTCTTTAACCAGCATTTCCACTGCGTCCGCGGTGTTTCTCAGTGTTAACTCCACGCCGCTGGCCATCGCATGACGCCTGACGTTGGTCAATGCTTCCTGGGCGATGCGCAGCAACTGAAGTTCCGCCACCGGAGAAAGGCGGGTAAAGGGTTTGACGATCTCAAGCTGCACCGGGATGCCATTATTACTGCTGAACTCCCTGACATAATTGCCAAGGGCGGCGAGAATGGAAACGCTTTTTATTTCGGTACTCAGCTGGTCGATTGATTCCCGGATGTCCTCGTAGGTATCCTGCACCACTTCACGGATTTCATTAAGCTCGGTGAGCGCCTGCACGGAATCCTTTGACGTGAGCAGGTCACTTACCGACTTGGTCTTCAAATTGAGGTAGCTTAATGACTGAGCGACGCCGTCATGAATCTCGCGGGCAATGCGGCGGCGCTCTTCGATGATGGCTTCCCTTTCAATGCGGCGCCGTATATTCAGGTTGATACGATACGGTACGGTGGCAACGACAAAGGAGAACAGCGTGTAAACGATGAGCATGGTCAGGTTATATCCCTGCATTATCCAGGTAAACCGTTCCGTGAACTGGCTCAGGAACAGGTGAGTGAGCGAAAGAGACAGGGAGGCAGTGGCGGCCAGAGCCAGGGCAACTCTCTCTTCGAAGAGCAGGGCAGCGGTCATGATTGGCGTGAGAGAATAAAGCAGGAAGATACTGTTGAGGCCGTTGGTGTAAATAACCAGCAGAATGCAGAGGAGAAAATCACCGCTCAGTATCAGGTAGGTCATGGCACCTCTGGCCTGCCAGCGGAGCGGGGAGAAAACCTTCAGGGCGGTATAGACGCCCAGCGTGCCCAGGATGATATAAAGCTGAACCGCGGGCATGGCGGCCATAGTCGGGGATACCTGTGAGAAGAGCACTGCCAGGGCATACCCCAGAAAGCGGTAAACGGCAAGAAACTGATATGCCTCTTTTTCGTACCGGTACTGCATCTTAAAGTCTTGTTCCTCTGTTCTTGTTGTTAAAATGGTAATTCGCAGGGCCCTCAATGTCAAGACTAGACATAAGCAATTACATTACAGGGGGGGTGACCAATGATACCGTCCCCAAAAGCCAGGATATACATCAGTCGAGGGAAATCAACCCCTGTTTGATAGCGACGACGACCGCTTCCGTACGAGCGTTGGCATTCAGCTTGCGCAAGATGGAGGTAACATGGTTTTTAATTGTCTGTTCACTTATGTCCAGCTCGGCGGCAATCTGCTTGTTCAGATAGCCCTGAGCTATGTACCGCAGGATTTCCATCTCTCTCGGGGTAAGCGGGGAAATGAACGATTCCGCTTCGCTGCGCAACGATAGTTCCTGGAACTGCTGCAGTACCTGCTCTGCCAGCTTGGGTCGGGTGGTCAGGCTTTCATTAATCGGGTGCTCACCGCGGGAAACGCCCCTTATGGTATTAACCAGCTCACTGGCGGTAACCTCCTTGCCTAAATAGGCAACCGCCTGAGCTTTAAGGGCCTGGAAGAGCTGGGCGTCATCCGGATTGGACGTGAGCACCACTACGCCGATTGTCGGCAGGTGCTGTTTTATTTTACGCGCCAGCTTCAGGCCGGCATCTGAAGGCGTATCGATATCCAGCAGAGCCACATCGGGCGGCAGCTTATCGATTATGGAGAGTACTTCATCCGAAATCTCAGCCGTGGCGGAAATGGTAATGTCCCGCACTTTGGAGAGGGAATGCTCTATTCCCTGCCGGAAAAACACCTGCTGACTGATGATAATTACCTGTATTTTGTTCATTTTTAACCACCTTCTTTCACAATTAATTGTCTGTTGCCCCGGTCTCAGGGGAGGCCATCTCCTCGCTTTCCGTGCTCACCGGTGTTCCCGTGGTGCGCTGGATGGCGGTATTAAAAATTGCCACCAGCTTCGGGTCGAATTGAGTACCGGCGCCTCGTTTCAATTCCTCAAGCGCCCCCTCAAGGGGCAAGGCATCGGAATAACTCCGTACCGTGGTCATGGCGGTAAAAGCATCGGCTATCGCCAGGATACGTGCTTCCAGAGGTATCTCCTCGCCTTTCAGACCGATAGGGTAGCCGGTTCCGTCATACCGCTCATGGTGGTGCAGGATACCGGGCAGGCACGAGGCCAGTTCCGGGACACGGCTGGCGATGTTCACTCCCACCTGGGGATGTGTTTTAATTACTTCCCACTCATCGTCCGTCAGCGGGGTTCGTTTATTCAATATCTTTTCGCTGATGCTGATCTTGCCAATGTCATGCAGTAAAGCGCTGGTCTCAAGTTTGGCAATTTCCTCTGGCTCAAGCTCGACAGCTGTGGCCAAGAGGACGGCATACTCCTTCACCTTTCTCCAGTGGCTGTTGGTGTAATGTTCCTTGGCGTCCACGGTTTCCGCCAGGGCAAATATGGCACTCAGCGTGTCCCCATCCCGGCTGTCTACTAAACTTAGCGGAGTATCTTGCAGCTCCAGTAAAGTTCCCGAAGCGCAGTAATTTCGGTTACCACCTTCACGCTTCGCGCGGTATAGCGCGGTATCAGCCGCATTCACTATTTCATCCGCAGTGGCGCCATCTGCGGGCCAGGTTGCCAGGCCAAGGCTGGCGGTTATGGCAATGTGTCCGGCCTTTGCTTTGGAAGCAACCTTGCGGCGGGTACGGTCCGCCACTTGGAGGGCAGCATCAATGGGAGTATTAGGCAGGAGAACGGCAAACTCATCACCGCCGTAACGGAAAGCCTGGTCGGTGCTCCGTATGGTAGCCTTCAGGACGCCGCCAATTTCCTTGAGCAGTTTGTCGCCGGCCGGGTGCCCGTAGTTATCATTGAAAGCTTTGAAACCGTCCAGGTCAAGAATTATCAGCGAGAAGACACCGCCGTAGCGTGAGTGTCGTTTAATCTCCGCCGCCATCAGTTCATCCAGAGAGCGGCGATTCAGCAAATCGGTGAGCTCATCAATCCGTGCCTTCTCTTCGGCTTCAGCATACAGACGTGAGTTTTCGACGGACATGGCAATCTGGGAAGCCAGCTGCTCGAGCAGCGTCATATGTCTCTGCGAGTAGGCATTCGGCTCGCGGCTGGCGACAACAAAACTGCCAATGACTACCCCTTTAACAATGAGCGGGAAGTAGGCGATGCTGCGTATTCCCTGTCGGTGGTGGTATTTTGCGGTGACGAACTGCCCGCTCTGGGTCAGGTCAGGCTCCAGAATTGCCTGTTTATTTATGGCTACCCATTCCGTACCTGTGCCCCTGAGGGGAACTCGCTCCCCAAGTTTCCAGGCCGAGCCTATCTCGGAGTACAGGGCCAAGATATTAATGTGGCTGTCCTCGATGAGAACGATAGATGCCCAGTTAGTATCAACCACTTTCTTCAGCTCGCCGATGAAGCTGTCGTAGATTTCTTGAATATCGAGGCTTGATGTGATGACGGCACTGCAGCGGTTTATCACCGATAGCTCTTCCTCGCGTTCCCTGAGTCGCTCACTGAGGTATTCCTTTTCCATGCTGACGGCAACCTGGTTGGTAACTTCCTCAAGCAGGCGAAGGTCTTCCAGAGAGTACCTGCCGGACTCCTTTTTATCCAGTACCAGGATGCCGATAAGTCGTTCGCGGCTTATCAGCGGCATGAATAGTTCTATCTCATGGGCATTGATTTCCTCCTTTTCCTCCTCCCATAGGCCCCGGAATTCGGGCAGAATGGCCAGGCTCTCTCTGGTCAGCAGCTTGCGTTCCCGCCTCAGGTAATCGACTATCGGACTCTTGCCACTCAAACTGAACTGATAAAGAGAATCATCTTTTCTCTTGGACTCAACAAACTGGGTGGTAAAATCCTGCCCACCGACTTCCGGAAAGAGGAGGCGGGCTCGCTGGCAGCCGACCGCCTTGGTGACCAGCGAGAGAATCTCGCCGCCCTGTTCTTTCAGGCTGAAGACATGGTGTATCTTGCTGGCAAACTCAGATAGTTTCCGGCGATAGTTATAGCTCTGGCCCTGCAGGGCTTTTCCCAGAGTAACAAAGAGCAAGTTGCGCAGCTTGTAAATAAATATGCCGACAGTAACGGCAAGTGCTGTAGCTATGGTGATGGTAACCGGGTCAAACTCCAGACCTAGCACGCTATTAAGGATAACGAACAAAAGCCCGTAGCAGACAATACCGATGATTCCCAGACTTACCCATCCCAAACCACGTCGCAAAACGATTTTGATATCGATTAACTGATGTCTGATAACCGCATAGCTGAAAATAAAGGCAATGATAATGCTGCCAAAATGAGAAAAAGCATACTCTCGTCCCCAGGGGAGAAGGGTAGCTAGGGAAAAGGCAATAAAAACGAATAGACTAAACATTAGCGAGGAAATTTGATTACGAAGCACTGGATTTTCCAAAATTTTCAGCATTCTCCCAAAAACATAGGTCGCTCTGGCTGCCAAGATTACGAGAGGAAGAGCTAGAAAGATAGTTCCTCTTCCGTAATCAAGATAAAGCTTGTCACCGCTGGTAACAATAACCCCCTCGGCGACATAACCCAGTATTACTAGTACGCTAACTATTACCAGCGAAGTGTAGGCAAGTGGTAACCATCGCCCCTGGCCGGGGGCATAGAAAGAAGAAACGAAGACGTATAATTGAACTGCCGTCCAGGTATAAGTAATGAGAATAAGCTCAAGAAGAGGGCGGTTATATTGCGGGAAGAGATTGCTGCGTAAGAAGACACTGGTGAGGCTCCATATCATGGCAGCGATTAGGAATAAGACGAAAAGCCTATGATTCTTATGCCAGGGACGGCTGCCTACCGTGGTGATTAGCAGCGGTATATACGCAACTACGGCGATTAACGGAAACAGGGTGTAAACATTCATTACGAGGTAATTATTACCTCAATCACGAAGGCTGTCAAGCAAAACTAAAGTCTGTTGACCAAAGTGAGCGGGACTAAAGTACTAGCGGACCGCGGCTGTCTCACTCGTGGTCTCAGAGCTGACCCTGACCACCTCTGCCGGTTTCTCCGTCAGCAGGTCAAGCACTCGCTGGGACGGGTTTATGTGGGGCGGCTTGAGGTGTGCCAGGTCGGCTCCTTCAGCCCGCCGTTGCTCGGTGAAATGGGCGAAGGCTCCCTGCGGAAGCACGTTCACCTCAACCTTGAAGTCAATCATATCGGCAAAGTCATCGCGATACAGCATTTTTGTGTCTTTATTATTGCTATCCGAGCTGAGAATCTGCTCTCGTACGGCGGCGGCGATTTCCGCCCCGCTGCCCTGATAGCCATTTTTCAACTCAATGTATAGACTGAGCACCGGCTGCCCTTCCTTCTTGAAGACGGCCCAGTCTTCATAGGCGATGCCGGTGTTCTCAATTGCCTGCCAGATTGTTTTTTCGGTCAGCCGGATAAAGACGAAATCAAGCAGGTCGTCGGCACGCCGCTCAAATGCCATCTGTGGGATGTCAATGCCCAGCCTATCATTATGCAGTGAGGTGATTCGGATCATATCCCCAGGACGGTACCTGGCCAGCGGCCCGCCGTGGAAGTTGCTGATGACGATTTCGTAATTCTCACCGGCCTCCACTTCGTCAAGTAGAACCGTCTTGGGCTGATATTCAGGGTCAAGACGCCACTTGAAGTGTTCCTTTTCCGGGATGAACTCGAGGAAGTTGAGGCTGGGAATGAAGGTCATGCTCTCAAAGTCCCAGGTCTGCGTGGCGATGATGCCACCTTCGGTACCGGTGTAGAGATCCAGTGGATATTTCCCCCACAGCGCCTTTATCTTATCGCGGTAGACGGCACTGTCAAGCCCGCTGCTCATAATGCCTTTCACCGACCATATGTCCTTGGGCAGCATCGGCCGCCGCGCCAGTTTGCTCTTGACTATTCCCTTGGTCAGACGCAGCAATGCCTTGGGTCGGGCGAGCAGGGGGCGGATAGCCACTTTATCGGTTGACTGGCTGAACTTGTTGCCCACCACCACCAGAGCCATAGACAATCCAAAAAAGTAATCAAATCCCTCGGACAGAGCCTGCTTGAAACCGAGCTTTATTCTATCTTCAAAAGTAAGTTCCTCGGCTTCTTCCAGCGGAGGCAGGTACTGGATTGGTGTCTGCATGCTGAGCATGTCCGCCATGGTTCCGGACATGTAGGGTCGGGGAGCAACCGTATACACGATTTTGGGGCGGCCGTTGAGTGGGGAGGTATCCCCCCAGCCCTTGCAGCTGGAGAGCATTCCCACACCGTACATTATCGTGCTCAATTCCTCGGCGAACGCCCGCGTCATGGGGATCCACTTGCTCGGATAATCGCCGGAACGTCCTGAAGTGTGCACCCAGACGGCAGGGTCGGCGGGTAGTGGCGCCTCTCTTTTATCGCTGAGTTCGGGGCAGTAGTCTGCGTAGGTGGTCAGAGGCACCTGCTCGCGAAATTCCTCCACCGTTTCCGGTCTGGCTCCGCGCATGATTTTTCTGCCCAGTGTGCACCCGTTGAGCAGCTTTATCTGTTCCAGGAGCAGCCGCTTCTGTATGGCCATAAACTGCTCCAGAGAGAGCTTGAGGTAGCCACAACACATCTGCCACAGCTCTTCATCCCTTCCCTGCTGTAAAAGCTCGATCGCTTTTGGCATGAGTCAACTCCAAAGCTGGCTTCGCTATCAGGTTGACTATGCCACGTAAAAAACGGGTTGGGAAGTGATTGTGTTCTAGAACATAGTTCTATTTTGCGGTGGAAGTAATGAGTGGGGGATGGTGATTTAGCTGGCAGGGGGGGATGGTTAGGGGTTTTTATTCTTGTTGCCGGAGCTGCCCAGTTCCTGCAGTTTCTGGCTCAGTTCCTGGAAGGTTTTGTCCTGAGGCTGTCTGCCCAGTTCGAGCCCGTAGCTGAGGAAAAAGTCCAGGAAATTGCGCAGCAGTTCCTTCATGCCCGCAGCAAACTGGTGGAACTCCTCTTTATCAACATAATTATTGTGGCCGGCAGGCTCTTTCAACTGGCTGTCAATCAGGAGCTCCAGGAATTCCGAGTAGCCCATGTCGCCGCGGTTATCGTCGATCTTTCTGGCGATATCGGCATCAACGATTAGCATTCTTTTATCTGCCACGCTCATCTCCTTTTAATTGTATTTAAAAAGAGACCTGAAGACCCGGCTGTCCTCAGGTCAATGTTAAACGTGCCACACGAAGGTTAGAAATTGTAATCCTCATCCAGGCCGAGCATTACCTTTATATTGTTTATCAGCTGAAGCAGTTTCAGGCCGCTGTCCGATACCTGGTAGGTCACGGAGGGATTGCCCATCTTCATCTTGTCGATATAGCCGTTAGCCACAAGGTAGCCGAGATACTTCTGTATCTGACGGTAGCTCATATTGGCGCCGTACATGATTTCCGTTTTGCCCGCGCCATTCTCGCCTACTTTGAGCATATCGGCAATAATTTCTATATCGGAACGCCGCCGATTTACCCTCACCACTATCCTCCATTACTTTATTAGCAGGACTATTGTACTAATCATTTCGCTATTTGTCAATAGCATGGGAAAAAGGGTAGTGGGTCAATTTGAAATAGTTTGTGAATCAGATGAAGAAAAACCGTTAAGTTAAGGCTTAAGAAAAATAAATGACTCTGAAGCCGTTTTTACTACGTCCTTCGTAGAGATTCTGGCTTTTGAACTGCAATGCTTCTAGATCAGGCCAATAAGTGGTCATATGTGAATAGTTCAAGGCCCCTTGAACGAACATGCAATTACGTTGATAGAAGTTACTATAGATGCATGAGCCTATGATATCAACAATTTGAAGTCCTACTGTCAATATTGAATTAGCAAACATTGGAGCTTCTAATATCTTATCACATGTCCTCCCTGTGTCATGGCCGAATACAAAGGACATATGAGATTTTGCTACTTCTATGTCAACGTTACTCATACGGGAATCTAAAATCATTATACAGTTAGATTGGTCTGCACTTTCCTCTAAGAATATCTGAAATCTTTCACACAAATATTGTAATGCCATTGCGTAGAGTGACCGTTTGGGTGTCGGATTAAGCGAATTCTTGATAAAAATAATAGAGAACAGATTAGCATCGTGCTCTATGCAAAGACGGATAACTTGTTTAATGAATTGATGTGCTCTTCTGTTTGTTCGATTCCCTGGTCTGGTAAGTTCACTACCCTTAATCTCAAAGTATTCTGCTCTACCAGTCCCAATTTCATTTCGAAAAAAGCGATTCTTGAGCCTTAGGTAATCCCTATCTAATTCTCTCCAAGTGTTATCACGAATGCAAAGAGAATTTAGGCAAAATATTGGCGTTTCGCCATTTAATAATGGCTCATGATGCCCCTCAGGGCTTCCCGATTCATCTACATAAAAGAAATACATAATATTATTAATGTAAAAAACCCACACTTGCGTATGGGTTTAGTAGCGACGCTTGATTTGGCTCCTTTCGAATCCTTGTCCTGCGTCGCATATAGTATTAACATAATATTCATCATTTGTCAAGAGCCTTTAGTACTAATTTTAGGTTTTTAATATGCAAGTCTTACAATATCCTCAATAGTCCAAATGCGCTCACTTACCCCGGCTGCCAAGGCGGGTGTGTTGTTGACGGTAAAACCGAAAAAGACTAAAAAGGGAGCAGTCCCAGATACCAGTTGAGGATATCGCTTCCCCAGAGCAGGGTAATTATGGTTCCTATGGCTAGGAAAGTGCCCGCAGGTAGGTAGTCCAGCCTCTTCTTTTTTTTAGTCAGAATAAGAATAATGCCGACTACACCACCAATTAGAGCGCCCAAAGTAATAGCCACTATTATCATTTCAGAGCCTGTTACCAGGCCCATCAGTATTACTAACTTAAAATCCCCTCCTCCAAATCCTTCAAGTTTGCGAAGCCAGAGGTATAGATAATAGACGGTCAAAATTAACACCAGTCCCATAGCAGCACCCATGACTCCGTTAATAATTCCCTGCCAGGGCCAGGCCAGATTCAGGTCAATCAGCCCCGGCGGAGGTTGAAAGACGGAAATGACCAGTGCCACCGCTATTGCGGGGTAGGTGATCTTGTTCAGTATAAGCTGGTGTTCCAGGTCGATGATGCCGATGACCAGAAACAGACAGCCGTAGAAGACAATAACGGCGAACTGAACACCCCCCTCGAAATGCCAGGAGCTCAGGGCAAAGAGCAGGCCCGTATGCCAGGAGCTCAGGGCAAAGAGCAACCCTGTGCCCAGTTCCACCCAGAAAGGTCTCCAGGGAATGGGTGCCCCGCAGTAGCGACAGCGCCGGCGCAGCCATAAGTAGCTGAAAACGGGCACCAGGTCCACCGGTGACAGCCGGTGCTGGCAGGAGTCACAGTGTGAAGGTGGATGAAGAATCGACTTGCCGACAGGCAGGCGGTCGATGCATACGTTCAGGAAGCTGCCGAAGGCAGTGCCGAATACGGCCAAGACAATAATAAGCGCGATATCCATTTCGCCGTATTTTGAGCGTTTTTTCTCCGTTCGTCAAGGTCGGTATAAAAATTGTCCCCTCCCGGGAGAGTTAGGAGGGGACAAGGTGAGGAGGAGGTAAGCCGTTTGTAAGCGCGGCCTGACGTTAGCATCACTTTTTCAGTCTATCGGGCAGCTTTTACTTTTATTCTACCTCCGCTTTACCCATAAGCTTGGCCACTTCCTCCCGGTCGTTACAGCAGGCAAACAGGCTATCGCCGCTGATGCTGCCGCTCCGGTAGAGGTTTATCAGGGCGTGGTCGAGAAGCATCATGCCCGAGCGGGTCTGCGTTGCGATGGCATTGGGCAGCTGGTGGATTCTACCCTCGCGGATGATGTTCTTGACTGCCGGGCTGGCCAGCATGATCTCGACGGCGGCGGTTCTCCCCGAGCCGTCAATTCTGGGGATTAGAGTCTGGCACAGGATGCCGAGGAGCAGGGAAGCCAGCCGGGTCTGGGCCAGGTGCCGTTCATGGGCGGGGAAAAGGTCGATGATGCGCTCCACGGCCTGTGAGGCGCTGGTGGCGTGCCCGGTGGTCAGGACCAGGTGGCCGGTCTCGGCCACGGTAAGCACGGCGGCGGCTGTTTCCAGGTCTCTCATCTCGCCTACCAGGATGACATCCGGGTCCTGTCGCAGTATATGCTTCAGCGCATCAGCGAACGATAAGGTATCATTGCCGAGTTCGCGCTGGGTGATGGTGCACTTATTGTTGACATACAGGTATTCAATCGGGTCCTCGAGGGTAATCACGCGTTTGCTTTCTATTGAGTTCAGGTAGTTTATCATGGCGGCCAGGGTGGTGGATTTACCGCTGCCGCTGGGCCCGCTGACCACCACCAGTCCCCGGGGTTTCATGATAAGGTCCTGGCACGTCTCGGGCAGCCCCAGTTCGTCCAGCGTGGGAATAGCCAGAGATATGAGTCTGATGGTAAGGATAAGGGTGCCGCGCTGTTTGGCCGCGTTGCAGCGCAGTCGGCCGACATCGGGCAGTGTGTAGCCGAAATCAAGCTCCAGGCGGTGGTGGAAATCAGCCCTTTCTTTTTCCGATGTAATCTGCTGGAAGGCCTGCGCGATGTCATCGGTGGTGAGAGTTGGCCGGTCAGCCTCTGGCTGCAGCAGGCCATTGATGCGGAAAATGGGAGGGTTATCCGCCAGCAGGTGCAAATCCGAGGCGCCCTTATCGGCGGCTAATCGAACCAGAGCCAAAATATCCATGCGCTTATCCTCCCACGCCGAGAATAACACTGAAATCTATGTTATCCTGAGCCGTTATCCTGAGATTGGTAATGGTGATGCTGGAGAACCGCTCGCTGGCCTCCAGCTCTCTCAGGTAGGACAGGAAGTCTGCTTCGCTTGGGGCCTGTCCTTTGATGGTCAGGGCATTGCTGGTATGGCTGATACTGGTCAGGCTCACCGTTTCCGGCAAGCTATTGACGGTTACTTCAAGATTGCCGTTTACTTTCTCGCTCCGCACTTCCAGATTGGACACGGCAGCGGCAAAGTTGCCACCGGAAGTCTCGGCATTGGTGACCTTCAGCTGGAGTTCAGCCATGGCATCGATATATTGCTGCCGCTGGGACATTTTTTGCTGGAGCAGTTGATTGGTGGTATTCAACTGGTTCTGCGTTTCGGCAATATCGGCGGAAGTGCTTTGTGTCATTAATGCCAGGAATAGAAGCAGGCTGACGGCAATGACCGCGCCGGGCACCGCCAGGACTCTGGTCAGGGAGATTGGCTCAGGCTGGTAGACGGTGGGCAGGAGGTTAAGACTGTTTACCGAAAGCCCGGTCCCATTTGATGGTGACATTTTCTTGAGCACCAGGCCCATGTTCGCCATGTATCGGTTCGGGTCAAGTCCGTCAGGGCTCTCAAACGGTGACGGCAAAGGTAAAACCGGCCGGTTCAGTCCGTCCGAAAGCACCTGGCACTGTTCGGCTTCATTGGCCAGTTCACCGGAAGTCCAAACGGGCAATGTGGCCGCAAGGGGTGTTTCGGGATTGTTGGTATTGTAGAACTCAATAGTCCGGCTCACATCTTCTTTGATCAATGAAATCTTCTCCGGCCAGGCTGGTGCTTCATTGGGGAAAGGCACGGTGCGGACAGGTTGGGGAATGCCGCCGGCCATGACGACAATGTCAAATTCGGTGGGCTGGACATCCACCATGATGGCCATCGTGTCCTTTATCATTCTGGCCAGGAGCATCGGTTTCAGGTCCATCAGGTCCGGCTTGAGGCCGGCCAGACGCAGCGTGCTGAACAGGGCGTCGGCGGCAGTACGGGTAATCGCTACCAGAAAGACCTGTAGTTTCCCCTCCGGGGCGGGGATGGATTGCCACTGGAGGTACAGTTGCTCTGGAGAAACCGGCAGTATCCGCTTTGCCTCCCGCCTTATCGCCTCCTCCAGCATATCTTTGGGAAGCTGAGGCAGAAGAATCGGGCGGGTGAGACAGTGCAGTCCACTGACGCCAAGAATAATCTTCCTTGTGTTTATCTTGCGGACCTTGAAAAGTTGCTTTATTTTGGCGGCAACCTCTTCCTGTTTCAGGATGACCGCATTTTTCACCATGCCTGGCTCAAGCGGTACGTCCGCCCATTTTTTAATCCGTTTCCCGTCCGTTACCAGGAGACGGAGGCTGGTGTCGTCAAGGTATAATGTGACCACTTTCTGTGCCATAACTTAACTTTCCTTACGGGTATAAATAACCATCTGGATATTGACGGATGGTTTTTGGTTGCTGGCAGGATCCGTAATATTCATATCCAGAGAACTGATGAAGCCGGTAGATAAGTCTCCGTTGAGCTGGGTAATAAAGGCAACCAGGTTGGACAAATCGCCCTCAACGCTGGCCGTAAGCGGTAGTGCCAGGCAGGGGACACCAGACAATTCCTCATTGGTCATGCCGGATGAGCTGACTTCGGTTATATTGACGCTGTTGGCCTCGGCCGTGCTGAATAATATATCGCTGATGATGATGCTGTTCATTGGCTGGGAGAGCGTTCCCCGGGCAGCTTCAGACTGCTTTATTATTTCATCCAGCTGCTGCTCGAGTTCACTCTGATTGTTCGCGAACTGCTCGATCTGAATCGAACCCAGCCTTGAGTTGGCCAGGGTAAGCTCTTCTTTCAACTGTTTCTTCACGCCAGACTGCTGTGAGTAAACTGTCCACAGGCTCACCAGGGCGATGAGAAAGAAACCGATGGCGATAAAAAGCCAGCTTTTTTTACCTAATTTCACCCTTTACTCCTCAAAATCACGACACTAATCAGTTATTTATCTGCCACGAGGTGATGTATGTTTCACCGCCGCCTATCATTGCCTCCGCCACAATTTTGGCGGTGGTTCTATTGGTTTCCGGGCATACCGCCGTAGCCGTGATGCGATAGGCATTGCCCGTTATTTCGCCAACAGCTCCGATATCCTCCCTGTTGACCAATACCCAGGCATAGTAATCTTCCAGGTTTCCGGTTCCGTCTATGTAGAAGGTCTGTGTTTGCACTGGTTCGGTCTCGGCAATTTGCGGGTATGGAGGGTCGATTTCCCAGTTCAGCAGATAAGCGCCCTGCGAACCCAAAGTCTCATCTGGTTCGTCGGTGGAGAGGTTTTCCGTGAAATTAGCCGCTGATAGTGCCTGGTATGCATACCCAACCGGAATTCTTGCCCCAACCTCCTCCAGCTTTATTGGGGGAGTTCCAGATTCAGCTTGCCAGGTGACCGTAATCGTATATTTATAAGCATCCGCCCCGGCATCCCAGCTTATGTTCCCGGTCACATCAAGGTAATCGCTGTGCTCACCCGGCTCGATGAGTTCTCCGAAATAAATTGTGTACATTCCTTTATCTACGGTCTGCATATTGACCTGCGTGCCATTGATATTGTCCGATAGCTGGCTGGACGGTGACACGCCATTGGCCAGCGACCATAACGCGTCTTCCACGCCGGCCTCGGCAGCATAGGTCCCTTTTATGCCTTCTTCCAGCATGCGACTGCTTTTAACGCTGGAGAAGGTAAGATTGAGGCTCGGCACGATAGTTAGCCCACCGATAACCAATAAGGCCAGCGTTATCGGTAAAGCCTGCCCCAGTTCTCCTTTTAAGATTAATCGCCAAATCTTCCGCATTGGTTTCCCATCCATTAAATATTTGGTCGGTGTTTAATCCGGTATTCTCTCGTCTCCATAGCATTCTTAACGAGGGAAGTCAGCTGCAGGGTCAGTACTGGTGCTTGGTAGCTGGCCTGGCTGGTATCATCGGGGTCACCGGGGTCATAGTAGATATGGTCCGCGATAAGAGTTTGATGATTTACCCCGGCGCTGCTCCAGTGAGTCCGTTTCAGCTTGCCTGTGCCATCGGTTAAATCTTCAAAGAAATAGGTTGAGGTATGAAATATCTCTTCGTCATTATCATCCCACTCTCTCCAGTTGAAGACGAGGAAATCCGGTGGTGTCAAATTATCTGTGCCTACGCTCTGTGCCATTCTGGCATCCCGGCAGATCCAGTATCCCGCATTCTGCACCTGGCGTACTGCGTTTATATGGGTATTGTTGGCCTCGGTACCCTTTAAAATCTGGAAGATGGCGATGGATGCCGCGCCACTCACCAGCACCATAATGGTGACCGCTATAATTAATTCAATAAATGTGTACCCTTTCTCGCTGCGTTTCATCGGTCGACCTTATAGCCTTCCAGATTAAACAGGTTTTCGCCGGAGCGCTGGATGGTTACGGTGATTTTCTGGATGCCATCGTCCGGTGTATGTAGCGGCTCGGCAAAGACAGTGGCCGAATATTGTAAATAGTCCCGGCCATCGGGAACCGGGGCTGCTGAATACGAGGTGGCATTGTATGAGTAGCTGGCGTTTTTCACCCATTCCATCTGGCTCTGGGCAAGGCTCTCGGCGGTGGAGCGCTTATCGGTTAAGAAAACGGATTTGGAAGTTGTGGTCAGGCCATTGAGGAAGGAGACGGAGACAACACCGATGATGACCAGGGCAATAACCGTTTCCAGAAGGGTTATCCCTGCCTCCCGGCGGGTAAAACGCTTTATTATCTGCCAGAATCTTATCATCAATTCCCCATTAAGCATTAAAATCCCTGTCCGTAGATGGAATACATGGCTGAAACCAGCGATAGGGCAAGGGCACCGATGACGAGACCGATAGCCAGTGTCATCACCGGTTGAATCAGTGCGATTATAGAGCGGGTCTTGTCCTCGGCTTCCGCTTCGTAGCTTCGGGCGACCGCCTGTAAAGTAGCATCAAGGTTACCCGTTTCCTCGCCGACCCTGACCATCTGCACCATCATGGGCAGGAAGAGCTTATTTTTACTCATAGGCCGAGATATGCCTTCGCCCTTGATCATATCCTGCTGGACATCAGCCAGCGCTTTGGATAATGCCTGGTTCCGGCTGCCCTGGATGAGCAGAGGGAGGATTTCGGTCAGGGGCAGCCCGGTGCGGAATAACAGTGACATGCTCCGGCAGAGACGTGAGAGCTCAATCAGGAGGCAAGTGCGCCCGAGCAGCGGCAGGCGCAGGATGAGTTTATCCCATTTGGCCCGGCCGTTTGGCGTTTTGATATAGGCATAAGCCAGGCCGAGAACGGCCAGCGCGCCCAGCATGAGGTAGGCCCAGTACTCCTTCAGCTTTCCGGAAAGGTCAATGAGCAACTTGGCTGATGCCGGCAGCTCAACGCCCAGTGAGCTGTACAGGCTGCCAAAGCTGGGCAGGACAAAGGTCACCAGAACGGCGATAACGAAGACCGTAACCACAGTGGTAATCACCGGATACATCAGTGCGCCCCTGGTCTCCTTGGCGGTGGCGACCTCCTTCTCCATGTAATCAGCTACCTGCCTGAGCACCGTTTCGAGGTCTCCGCTCTGCTCACCAACGCCTATCAGCCGGCAGTAGATGGAGGAAAAGACATGGGGATGCTTGCCCAGCGCCTTGGACAGCTGATGACCGGCGCGCAGGTCTGCGATTACATCGCCCAGGACCTTCTTCTGTGCGCGATTTGCTGCCTGTTCCTGTAGCAGCTCCAGTGAGGCCACAATATCTATGCCGGACTCCAACAGCATGGCCATCTGCCGGTACATCAGTATGACCTCTTCCGGCTTAACCCGGAACAGGCCGGCCGTCAGCTTTTCGACGTTCAGAAAGGGAATATATGGCCGGAGGTTGATGGTCTGATAACCGGCATAGCCAAGCAGGTCATTGGCCGCTTCTTCGTTTACCGCCGGAAGCTTGCCCTTGACTATCTCTCCCTTTTCATTATAGGCAATGTACTGAAAAACCATCAGACTCTTTCCAGAGGCATCTCTCCTCTACCCTGGCTGTGATGTAATCTGAATTAGGCTTGATGTCAGTCTGCGGAGTATGCGTTGCGGAGAACTTCAGCGGGGGTGGTGAAATTTTCCTTGACCTTTAACATCCCATCTTTGGCTAAGGGAATCATCCCCTCTTTAACCGCCTGGTTTCTGAGTTCGGTTGCCGGGGCGTCTTTGAGCAGCATCATCCGTATTTCATCGCTTACCTGTAAAATCTCGAATAGCCCGGACCTGCCGTGATAGCCGGTATTGGAACAGGACTTGCAACCTTTACCGCAGAGAAACTCCGCTCGTTTTTCTCCCATTTCGTTCTCGTAGTTCATCTGCTCCACGAATGGAATTGTAGTCATCTGTGCACAATCGGGGCAGACCCTGCGCACCATCCGTTGCGCAACCACGCCGATGAGCGCCGAGGCGATCAGGAAAGGCTCGATACCAAGGTCGAGGAGGCGGAAAACCACCCCCACGGCGTCATTGGCGTGTATTGAAGACAGTACCAGGTGTCCGGTAAGTGCTGACTGTATGGCGATGCGGGCCGTTTCGGCATCGCGTATCTCGCCGACCAGGATAACGTCCGGGTCAAGGCGCAGTATGGACCTGAGCCCGCTGGCAAAGGTAAGGCCAGCCCTGGGGTTAACCTGAATCTGATTGATGTCTTGGAACCGGTATTCCACCGGGTCTTCGATGGTAATAATGTTTCTTCCGGCGCAGTCAAGGCAGTTCACCGAAGCGTAAAGGGTGGTGGTTTTACCGGCGCCGGTGGGGCCGCTGACCAGAAGCATGCCGTAAGGGATCTTGAGCATCTCTTCATACGTGGCCAGGCTCTGGGGTAGAAAACCCAGGTCGGACAGGGTCATGACCGCCCTGGATTTATCCAGAAGGCGTAATGCCGCTATCTCGCCGTAGACGGTGGATACCGTGCCGACGCGGATATCTATTGCCTGTCCGCTTCTGGTGCGTACCGAGAACTGGCCGTCCTGCGGGCGGTGATGGTCGGCGATATTCATCTTGGCCAGAATTTTGATTCGTGAGATGAGCGACGTGGCTGTTGACAGAGGGAGGGAAAGCATACTGTGAAGCGTGCCGTCGATGCGATAGCGCACCAGCAATTTATCTTCCTGGGGCTGAAGGTGTATATCGGAGGCGCGCGCCTTAACCGCTTCATCGATGATAAGGGTAAGCGCCCTGGCCACCGGGGCATCGGTAATCGTGTCCAGCTTTACTTGAGGCTCGGCTTCTTCCGTGTCCAGCGAGAGGCTTGAAATTTGCTTTTCTATTTCCTCGTATGACTGGTAGTTGAAATCTATAGCCTCCTGGACCTCTGCGGCACTGGCCTTCATCGGTACGATGTGCATCTGGCTCTGGGCGGCCAGCGCCTCCAGTGCGATGATATCGGAGGGGTTGGCCATGGCTACATGAAGCACATTGCCGCTTATTTCCAGGGGAATGGCAGCATGTTTCCTTGCCTGAGCCTCGGGGATAAGATGCAGCGCTTCGGGCTGAATTAGGTGCTTACGCAGCCTGGTTCTAGGCGTCTCAATTCGCGTTTCTTCAACATTCACGTCAGGCATCAGATGTTACTTCTCCCGTCTGTCCATATTAAGCACGCTTACAAAGCTATCTTATCCAGCCAGGCGTCAATTGACAATAGCTCTTTGGTCATGGGTAATAAGAGTTACTCTCCTCGTGTTTGCTTTGTGTCCTTTCCTGGGTAAAGATAAAGCTGCGAGGCTGAATAAAGGGTAAAAAGCGGGGAAGAATTTATTAAGAAATTCTAAAATTCAGATCTCAATGTGGTTCATTTTGGATTGGGAACTGGTAAAAAAAGGAGGGAGGCATTGCCTCTCTCCTTTTTCTCGTCTTTTATTGAGAACCAGGTTGTCGGTTAGCCGGCGACCTTGTGGTTGGCCAGCTTCTCCAGTGCCAGTACCAGGGCGGAATGGTCGAGGTCACTATCGCCCTGAGCAGCCAGCGCGTTGAACAGTTCCTGGGCTACGGCGGCACCGGGCAGGCTCATTCCGAGGCTGCGCGCTCCCTGCAGAGCATTGTTCAGGTCTTTTTGCTGGTGGCGGATACGGAAGCCAGGCTGGAAAGTTCGCTCAATTATGCGCTTTCCGTGCAGGTCGAGGATGCGACTCTGGGCGAAGCCACCAAGCAGTGCCTCCCTCACTTTGCTCGGGTCGGCGCCCGCCTTGGAGGCGAAGAGAAGGGCTTCACTGATGGCCATGATGGTCTCACCGACCACAATCTGGTTGGACACCTTGCAGGTCTGACCGTCACCGTTGCCGCCGATGTAGACGATGTTCTTGCCCATAAGCTCGAAGTAGGGCTTAATCTTTTCAAATATTGCTGGCTTACCGCCGACCATGATGGAGAGGGTGGCATTCTGCGCACCCACCTGCCCGCCGGAAACCGGGGCATCCAGCATCTCCACGCCCTTTTCCGCCAGCTTCTTGGCGAACTCCTTGGTGGCAATCGGGGAAATGGAGCTCATATCGACGACAATCGAGCCTTTCTTAACGCCTTCGATGACGCTGTTTTTGCCGAAGAGAGCGGCTTCCACATCCGGGGTATCCGGCACCATGGAAAAGATGATGTCTGATTTCTCGGCCACCTCCTGGCAGCTGCCACAGGCGATGGCTCCCTTGGCTGTCAGCTCTTTGACCGGGGCCTCAACCACATCGTAAATGTGGATCGTGTTGCCCGCCTCCATCAGGTGCTCGGCCATCGGCTTGCCCATTATGCCCACGCCAATGAATCCAAGATTTGCCATTTTGTATGTCTTTCCTCCTTTGTTTAGAATTTTATTTAAAGATAAGGTTTTACCCATCCCAGGCCGTCTTCAGTGGCACCGGCCGGTTTATATTCGCAGCCTATCCAGCCGGCGTACCCTGACTCATCAATGAACTTGAATAAATTGCTGAAATTAATCTCGCCGGTGCCCGGTTCATGTCGTCCCGGGTTGTCGGCGAGCTGAATGTGGCCAATGCGACCCACGTTCTGCTGAATGGTTTTGGTGAGGTTACCCTCCATGACCTGCATGTGGTAGATGTCATACTGCAGCCAGAGATTGGCATGTTTGACTTCCTCAAATAATCTGAGCGTGTCCTGCGTACGCACCAGGTAAAATCCGGGAACATCTTTATCGTTGAGCATCTCAACAAGCAGGGAAATGCCCGCTTTCTGCATGGCATCGGCGGCGAATTTCAGGTTGCTGACCAGGGTCTGGCGCACCTTGTCCGCCGGAGCATCCTTGGGGGTTAAGCCGGCCAGGCAGTTGATACGGGGACACTTTAGCGCTTTACCGTATTCAATGGCTTTTCCCACTCCCTCCTGGAACTCGCTCTCCCGTCCCGGCAGGCAGGCGATGCCCCGCTCCCCGGCTGCCCAGTTTCCAGCGGGTATGTTGAACAAGACCATTTCCTGGCCATATTTGTCCAGTTTACCGGCGATATCTTCCCTGGGCAGCTCGTACGGAAACTGGCATTCCACAGCCTTGAAGCCAGCCTTGGCCGCACGCTCAAAGCGGTCGGCAAAACCAACTTCGGCAAAAAGCATTGACAGGTTGGCACTGAACTTGGGCATATTCATCCCTCCTAACGATTACATTTAATATAAGTGTTTTCAGACAATTCACACAGCATTATAGTGGAAGAGAGGAAGGGTTGCAAGGGCTAGTGCGGGCGGGCCAAGTAATCTTTTCCAGTAGTCCATAACCTCTTATTTCACCCTGACCAGTACAATAATATCTCCCGGCTGTCCGTCGGTGAGCTGGCGGGCATTGCGGAGCTTAACCTTGCTGCCGTGTTTCACCCCGGCGGGAATTTTCACCCTCAGCTTTTTACCCCTCCGAACCAGGTCTTTTTCCAACCCCTGGGCGGCCTGCTCTCTGGTAATGACTATCTCATAGCTGACTTCGGGACGGCGCGGCGTTTGCGGTCGACCAAATACTTCCTCCAGGTTTATGCCGCCCGGCGCTTCAAAACGTATCCTGCCACGGCCACGAGGGCCACTGCTGAACGTCCGGAAGGAAAAACTCCTGCCTCTTAAAGCATCACCGAAGATATTGTCCAGGAAATCGAAGCCCAGGCCGGAACCCCCAAAGTCCTTCATCAGGTCTTCAAAGGTGGTGCGGGTAAAGGGGCTGCCGAAGATATCGCCTATGTTGCCGGCGGTGCCGAACTGGTCGTACTGCTGCCTTTTCTGTGGGTCACCGACAACACCGAAGGCCTCATTGATTTCCTTGAACTTCTCGTTGGCCCATGGCTCCTTGCCCGGGTTGCGGTCGGGATGATACTGCATCGCCAGCTTCCGGTATGCCTTCTTGACCTGCGCCTGGCTGGCATTCCTTGGCATCCCTAAAACCTGGTAGTAGTCCTTCGCCATGATTGATTATCGCCTCTCCCGAACGTATAAGTATATCATAACCGGAGACTCTTGTTCAGGGCGCAGGCAGAGGGTAGAATGGAATGGAAAGAAAGGACGGTGCATCATGGCCGAAGAGCTGGGAAAGATTGAGAAGCCGGAAGCGAAAGAATTCACCAGCAAGAGGAAGCTTTATCTCGTTCCGCTGCTTTTCTCGGGAAAGAATGCGCCAAAAGATTATGTGGAAAAGTGCCAGCGCTACTGGCAGCAGGTCAGCGAGCACGTGGCGAACCTTGAGGCCAAGCTCGGTAAGGCAGGACACATCTATCACGAATCAGTCTATCAGGCGGGCCAGGAAGGGCTTGAGGCAATACAAAAACTGAACGCTGATAGCAGCCGGCTTGCCAGGGAGAAGAGCGATGGCGGTGCCCTGATTGAAGCTGTTGAGGACAGAGCACTGGCCGAGGAAAGCATGGACTGGGAGAGGTTTATCTTGATGGGCTTTATCAGCCAGAAGGTGGCGCAGCGGGTCTCCGAACTATACATTGAAGCGCTGCGGAAGCGATATGAGCATATTGCCGGGCAAATTAGTGAGACGCTTGAGGCGGACGAAGCAGGTTTGCTCTTCATCCGGGAAGGTCACATGGTGCAGTTCCCCGAAGATATAGAGGTGTTCAGCGTGGCGCCGCCGGCGCTTGACGAAATTCACCGCTGGCAGCGGGAGCAAATGGCTGGAGCCAAGAAGGATGAGCCGAAAGAATGAGCGCCATTGACGATTTGACGGCTTGGTAACATGTTTGCAACCGTGAGAAGCCGATACCACTGGGTGATGCTTGTTCTGGCGTTCGGCATCGCCTTTCTGATGCCCCTGTTGAATTTCGGCACCGCCCCCATGGTTACCGACATTATATCGGAAATGGGCCTGTCCCACACCGAATTCGGGCTCATCTTTTCCGTGGCTGTGTTAAGCCTCATGCTCTGCCGTATCCCCTGGGGCCTTCTCGGCGACCGAATCGGTTACCGGAACGCCTTCCGAATAGCCTTGCCGTTCGTAGCTGTTCTGGCCGTAATCCGGGCGCTGGCACCGGACTACGTGACCTTTCTGGTCAGCCAATTTTTCCTGGGAGTTGGGCTTGGTGTAGTACTGCCGTGCCTGCCGCTTATCGTGAAGGAATGGACTCCGCAGCGGCCCGGATTTGCCACCGGACTGTACATCTCCGGCTTTGCCGCTGGCAATGCCGCTGCCTTCGGTCTTACGCCTTATCTGCTGGAGCTGCTGAGCTGGCGTCAGGTCCTGCTCGTCTATAGCGGCCTGGGTATCGTCCTGGCACTTCTGTGGTGGACACTCGCCAGAAGCACCGCAAGGCCGACCACCGGATTACAGCTGAGGAGCTTCGTTGGATTTCTGAAGGACCGGTATATCTGGGCGCTGCTGCTCTTCATGATGGCCAGTGCCGGGAGCTATGATACCATTGCCACCTGGCTGCCGAAAGTACTTGGCGCCAAAGGCCTTGACCCGACACTGGCAACGCTTCTTCCTCTGGGATACCTCCTGGCGGGACCGACAATCGGTTTTGCCCTGGACAGGGTCCGGAACACCAGAACCGTGGTGGCGTCGCTGGGCATTATTGCTGCCGTGGCCATTGTCGGTATCAATTACGCGCCGTTTTATCTTCTCCTGCTCTGCATTTTTGTGGCCGGATTTGCCACGATGGGCGTGCTCACCATTATTCTATCCGTTCCGACGCACCACCAGCGGCTGGCACCGGTGGCTGCCAGCGTGGTTGGGCTTGTCTCCTCGTTGGGGAACTTAACCTCTCTGACCATGCCGGTCCTCTTCGGCTACCTGATTGACGTTACCGGGACGTTTCAGGCTTCAATGTTCACCATCGCGGCGCTGGTTGGCATCCTGCTTGTCGTCGGCTCACGTATGAGCGAGTGATACTATCTTACTCTCGGCTATTGACCCTGTCACCTTGTCGTGTTATGGTACAGTTGTTCTATTATAAAATGTAATAATATATTCGTGGCTTTAATTAATAGCCCCATAAAGGCCGCACTTATGGTAATAATTCGGGGGGAGGTAAAGAATGTCATTATTGATTAAAAATTATATAGATGGTTTAAGCATTTGCTTGAAGGAGCTTTCCCATCAAGATATAGCCGACGTAGCCGATATAATATTTAAGGCATATAAAAAAAATAAGCAGATATTTATCCTGGGTAATGGCGGTAGTGCTTCAACTGCTTCACACTTTGCCCGTGACCTTAGAATGGGAACAGTGGTCAGCGGTAAAAAACGTATACATACCATAAGCCTGACTGACAATGTGGTAATGATTACTTCTCTTGCCAATGATATTGACTATAAGGCCATCTTCAAAGAGCAGCTCGTGGACCAGCTGAATGAAGGAGACGTGGTCATCGGGATAAGTGCTTCCGGTAACTCCCCAAACGTGCTTAGCGCCATAGAATATGCCCGCGAAAACGGGGCAATAACTATTGCCCTTACCGGTTTTGGCGGAGGGAAATTAAAAGAACTGACCGATAAGGCAATCATAGTATCCAGCCATGATTATGGTCAGGTTGAAGACGTTCACCTGAGTTTAGACCATATAATTACCTGCGCAGTCAAGGATAGAATAACTAACGAGTGAACACCCATTTACCTGCCATCTAAACTATAATCCAAACAGTACACTTTTTGTCCACTATTCACAGGGTGATATGCAAAGTTTAGAGATATTCAGTACTCCGTGGATTCTGGCATCTTGCGCGGTACTCTTTGCTGCCTTTGTGCGGGGTTTGTCTGGATTTGGGTTCGCGTTGATTTTGGCGCCACTGCTGCTCCTGTTGCTGAACCCGGTGGCTGTGGTTGTCACCAATTTATTCCTCGGCTTTTTCAGCCATATCGGGATTGTGCTCTGGTCCTTAAAACGGATAGAGTTGAAGCGAATTTACCCGATGTTGGCCAGCAGTCTGCCGGGAATTCCACTGGGTGTCTGTATTATTAATGTGGCAGCACCGTCACTGCTGAAAATAGTAATTGGCGCGGTCATTATCGCCTTTGCCATACCCATGGCTATAGGGTTCCGCAGGACCATCAACAATGAGCGTCTGGGGAGTGGTATAGCGGGATTCTTGAGCGGTATACTGGCCAGCTCAACCAGCCTGGGGGGCCCCCCGATTGTACTCTTTATGCACAATCAGGGTTGGTCCAAGCAAGCTATTCATCCCAGCCTCGCCGCCTATTTCATGCTTCTTACCACCTTTGCCCTGATTGCGCTTTATGTTTCAAATCAGGTGCATGTAGAGACGATTGCAACCGCAGCGTCGCTGCTGCCGGCCATGTTGATAGGCGTAATCGTGGGGGTGAGGACGTTCGACCGGACGGATTCAAGACTGTTCCAGAGGCTGTCCATCGCTATTGTGATTGGCGCTGGCATACTGGGGATACTATCGGGAACGGGGATTTTGTCCCGTTAATCCGCAGTTGACCAGTTGTTTCGCGTCTGGTGGCTCCGCCTGAAGCGCTTACGGTTTCAAGTCCTGCGGTTTGAGTTGTGAAAGCACGGCATACAGTATATCGAGTGCCCTTTCCGATTGCTCCTCAGTGATGGTGCATGGGGGGGCATACCCCAACCGGTTGCCTATAATGCGTAACACGGCCCCCTTTTCTATACCCAGCTTCTGTATGAAATCGGTGAGTTTGGGGTTTGGCAGGCCTTTGCTCTCCTTATCGGTCACAATTTCTACGGCCAGCATGAGTCCCAACCCATCAACCGTTCCTACGTGAGGCAGTGCCATAAACTCTTTCTCCATCCGTTCTTTAGCGCGCCTGCCTACTCTGGCGGCATTCTCAGGGATACGCTCTTTGACATATATCTCGATGCACTTCATGGCCATGGCGCAGCATACCGGATTGCCGGATTCAGTTGAACCGATGGGTAGGAAGTGGCCGGATAGCGTCTCAAAGATATCCCCGGATAACGCCAGCGCACCAAAGGGCAGGTAGCCATTGACGATGCCCTTGGACATACTCAGCATGTCAGGGACAATATTCCAGTGTTCCACGGCGAACATCTTGCCGGTACGAGCAAATCCCGTCATTACCTCGTCGGCGATGAGGAGCACGTTATACTTATTGCATATCTCTCTCACCATAGGCCAGTACTCTGGGGGTGGAGCGATGAAACCTATGGAGCCCTGCTCGGGTTCGGCGATGAAGGCGGCTACGCTATCCTCTCCCTCATTCACGATAGTATATTCAAGGAATTTGGCGCATAGAATGCCGCAGTCGGGATAATTCTTGTCAAAGGGGCAGCGGTAACAGTAGTAGTTGGGTATGTGAAGGTGCCCCGGCGCGGGCGGCATTTCCTCTGTAACACCCTTGGCCAGGTTAGTCGCCCGGGCGACACCGCGGGTCGTACCATGGTAACTGCTGTACAAGCTGATGATTTTGTACTTTCTGGAGCCTTTAGCTTTCCAGTACAGATTGGCTATTCTGAAGGCGGAATCTATGGTATCAGCCCCGGTTTGAGCCCATAGAAACCTGTCCAACCCTTTAGGAGTGATGGCTGACAATTTATAGGCAAGCTCAATGCTTGGCAGGTTGGCAAAGCCGCGCAGCAGAAAAGCGAAGTTTAGCTTGTCCATCTGTTCCTTGGCAGCTTCAATTACCTCACGGCGGTTATGGCCCAGGTTGACATTGATTAACTGGGAACTCAGGTCCATCAGTTTCCTGCCGTCAGTATCGGTTAGCATGATGCCGTCGGCACTCTCAACGACAAAGCTCTGGGTCTTGCCCACAGCGGCCATGCCGTGCAGTATGTGTTCACGATCGTATTTGATTAACTCTTCCGTCCGCATTATCTCCTCCTTTGTTATGAATCCATGGAAAGCTAAGAGTAACCCGCGAGTAATGCCAAGTATATAAGTATAGCAGATTGAGATAAAAATCAAAAACTCGGGTTCTGTTTGCATATGGTTGGAAATAAATTATGCATAAAACACCACTAACGATACAAATGGCAGGCACACTTTAAAATCAAATTTCATTGGGGGGTATTACAAGTGGGCTCTACACCAAATGCCAATAAAACCAATTAATTGACAAATTGGCATTATGCGGTTATTCTAGTAATAGATGCGGATTAGCGCATATAAGCAGGCCCCCGATGAGAGACTTAGTAAAAGCCTTTAAGGCTCTTTCAGACGAGACCAGACTGCGTATTCTGAATATCCTCTTGGAGCGGGAATGCTGCGTCTGCGAGGTGATGCAGGCGCTTGATATCTCCCAGACCAGGGCTTCCCGTAACCTCAGCGCCCTGTATGATGCCGGCTTTCTCAAACTTAGGAAAGATGGCTTGTGGTCCATCTACTCAATAGACAGGGAAGGGATGAAGAAATATCTTCCCGATCTGGTGGAAGCCGTAACCAAAGGACTTGGGGGCAATAAGCTGGCGAGGCAAGATCGGGAGCGATTGAAAAAAGCCGAGAGAGTAGGCCCGGGTTGTGCCGAGAGGATACGTAATATCACGGCGGCCGCATAATTTTTTTGATGATTATATGCGTTAATGCGCAATATAGGAGTTAGTCTTTGTGCCCATTGTAATTGAGGTTCTGTTCGGCGGGCTCAATGCTTTACGAGATTATATCGCCCTCCATGTTCTTACCTGTTTAATACCTGCTTTTCTCCTGGCCGGTGGAATCGTTACCTTTGTCAGACGTGAGGTAATCATTGGATACCTCGGTGCCGCAGCGCGCAAGCTGTCTTCTTTCGGCATTGCTGCCGGAGGTAGCTTCTTCGTTGCCGCCTGCTCCTGTACCGTAATCCCTGTGTCCAGCGGTATATATCACGGCGGGGCTGGCGTCGGCGCCGCTTTCATACTGCTCTGGGTAGCACCGGCGGCCAATATTTTGGCCCTCATCTATACCGGACAGATTATTGGTGCAGAAATGGTCATTGCCCGGTTGATAAGCGCCCTGCTCATGTCCTTCGCGGTGGGCTTTGTGATGGACTACGCCTTTTACGGAGAAGAAAGAAAGCGTGTTTCCACCATACAGATGAGCGGCGGACCTCTGATGAGTCGCCAGAGCATCGTCTTGCTCCTGTTGCTAATCGCCTGGCTGCTGGTACCAAACTATATCGTAACTCACGGCCCGTACTGGCATAAGGTGGTGGTGTGGGCAGTGGGACTGGTAATCGTAGCACTATATGCCTGGAAGGTCATCGGCAGAGATAAGATTAAGGACTGGCTGAAGGAAACGCTGTGGTTTGTGCGCATCATTTTCCCGCTTCTGCTGGCCGGTGTTTTTATCGTGGGCATCATCGGAGCCCTTCTGCCCCGGGAGTGGATTGAGCCCCTGGTCGGAGGTGTCGGGCTCCGCCAGTCATTCATCGCCACCATGTTTGGCGCCATCACCTACTTCGCTACCATGACTGAAGCCCCCTTCGTAGATACGCTTATGAACCTGGGTATGGGGAAGGGGCCAGCTTTAGCGCTGCTTCTCACCGGCCCGGGCCTGAGCTTGCCTAACTGGCTGGCAATCGCCAGGGTTTTCGGGGTGAAAAAAGCGCTGGTCTATGTCCCTACCATTATTGTGCTGGGGACATTAGTGGGCTGGGTGGCGGGCTACATTTTAGATTAGTCAAGATAGTGAATATTACTTTAAGGAGGTGAATGGAATGATGATTGAGGTTTGTGGGCCCGGTTGTCCGCGGTGCCATCAGACGAAGGAAAACGTGATAAAGGCACTGAAGGAGCTGGGGCTCAAAGAAGGGGAGGATGCCCTGGTCAGCGAGGTGAAAGACCCGAAAATGATATCGGCACGGGGCGTGATGTTTACCCCGGCGGTAATCATTGACGGCGTTAAAGTATGCGAGGGCAAAATACCCGAAGCGAAAGAGATTGCCGGCTGGCTGCGAGAGCGGAAATAGCCCGGATTGAAAAGCCTTTACCTTCATTAGATACCAAGCCTGTTCTGTTGCTTAAAATAATAGCAGACAACCGGCCTTGTTTGCTGCCTTGACATTTTTGCCTGGGCGAGGCTGCGTGAAGTAATGCAGGAATAGAGGAGTAGTCAATGCTGATAGCAGAGCTTAAGCCGGAAATAATCTGGGAAACCAGCTGTTGTGCCCAGTGGCGCAGCGTGGTGGCCGAACTTAACTGTGACATTGGTGAAAACCTGCCGCAACTGGCGGGGAAGATAGCTAATGCCGTGTATGAACCAGTTCAAAAAGCCATCAGGCTGAAAAAAGGCAGAAATACTATCTATGTATATCCCGGGAAGATTTATATCCCTTATATAAATGATGAGGAAGAGGGCAAGCAGTTGCTGGCCTGGGCCAGAAAGGTGGTCAATAACGCCTATTCCAAGGTTGAATCGGTAGCCAGAGAACACTAATCAAACACTATGCATTTGAATCGAGAGGAATGAGATGCAAGTCAAAATACATTTGCCTCTGCCCTGGCAGAAATTTGCCAGTACCGCGGAAACTATTGAGGTAAACGGGAGCACGGTCGGCCAGTGCCTTCAGGACATGTTCCAGAAGCTCCCCGCTTTGCAGGGTACCGTGCCCCCCACCGGCTTTGAATTTCATATTAACGGCGAAAAAGTATTTTCCTGGCAGTCAGACAGGCCGGTCAAGGATGGTGACGAACTGATTATTTCGTCTATCTCTGGATGCTGCTAACAGGACTGTAAGAATAAATGAAACTCAAAGGTATAAACTTTGCCGCCAAGATATCAGCAATAGGCACCCTGCTGGTGCTGTTGCTGACGCTCGCCGTGAGCTGCCAGGCAACCGAAGCACCAGCGACTGTCAGTGAAGGGCCGGCTACCTCTGAATTGAATGTTGACCTGTTAGGCACACGGCACACTTATTTCCTGCACGGCGAGGGAAGGCTGGCAGGTAACGTAGTTCTGGAATCTCCCGACCGTAAGGTTACGCTATCAATGATATCAGGCACCACTCTTCTGGATAAAGATGGCAAGCCATTAACCTTTCTCCAGTTACAGGCTGACCCCAACCCACCAAACCCACCGGCAGATGCTCAAATCATTGGCACCGTCAACGATTTAACACCTCATGGAGCAACCTCAAATCCGCCACTGATGCTCACTCTGCCCTATAGGCCAGAGTACTTACCGGAGGATGTTCAGGAGAAAGACCTGTATATCGCCTCGTATGATGAAGAAAACGGCTGGGGTAAATCTTTTTACAAGAAAGTAGACACTGAAAACCACAGAGTGACGGCGCAGGTCAGCACACTCTCTAAATATGCCATTTTAGTCGCGAAGGAATTGCCTCCTCCGCCCAGTCTAATCATGACCTCCCTCGAAGAAGCCCTGTCCAACGGCCGGCCAACCATAGCTGAATTCGGCTCAAGCAAATGCGTCCCCTGTAAAATGATGAAGCCGGTGCTGGAAAATCTGGTCATCATATTTGAAGGGGAACTGAACGTGGTGATTATAGAGGTCTATGAACAAATGAGCCTTGCCCGTGGATACAAGATAATGTCTATACCAACGCAGATAATATTCGACGAGAACGGCCAGGAGATAACGCGACATATAGGCTATTGGTCAATGGAGGAGATACTTGCGGAACTGGAGCAGGTGGGAGTGAAGTAGATGGAAAACTTGCTGGCCGGCATCGGTGAGTTTATCCAAAACCAGTCCTGGATAGCATTTCCCGCCTGTTTCTTGGGCGGAATCGTTTCCAGCGCCAGTCCCTGTGTACTGGCAATGATACCGCTGGTAATCGGTTACGTGAGTGGATATTCTGAAGGGTCTCATAAAAAAGCGATTCAATACTCAATAGTCTTCACCCTGGGATTAACTATAACCTTTACGGTGTTGGGGATAATCGCCGGTGCCATGGGCAGGCTTTTCGGTGATGTCGGTGGCTTCTGGTACTACGTGCTACCGCCGGTGGCAATCCTCCTCGGGCTGCAGCTTCTCGGCGTCTTCAACCTTAATATCGGCCTGCCGCAGCGTTTCGTACCCAAAAGGAAAGCTTTATTTGGCGCACTGCTTATGGGCTTTTTCTTCGGTATAGTAGCCTCTCCCTGTGCCACCCCGGTGCTGGCAGTAATACTCACTTTTGCAGCTACCCGGGAGAATATTGTCTTCAGTGGCGGATTGCTGTTGGCCTATGCGCTGGGGCACTGGGTTCTTGTCCTCGGTGCCGGAATCTCCACCGGCTTCGCCCAGCGAGTGCTTGCCTCCAGGGGAATAAGCAATTTCTCCACATATTCCAAAAAGGTGGCCGGTGTAATTTTAATTGGAGTCGGGATATATCTTTTCACCTATCTTCTATAGATTTACTATGGCAAGACCTGGTATGGCAGTAATGAGGAGGCAGAAATGCTTGAGATAAGAAAGGCAGCCGTTGCCTTTGATGAGAAGGACCTTATGGAGCTGGAACGGATCATGGTTGACAGCGATGAAAAAGCGGCCATGAATTTTCTAAAAAAGTGCGTCTATAACCGAACTCTGCATTCCCAGCAGGGTAGATTGAAGTCGCATCTGGATACAGGCAATCCCATAGAAGGGTTTATTCTGCACAATAAATAACTGATGACTATAATAAAAATAACTGTAACAAAGCACCGTAAACAAAGAAAGGAGTAGATGATGCCCAATAAAGAGCCGGAGTCAGTTGCCGCCAGTCTTTCGTTCCTCGACCGGTTTCTCACGCTGTGGATTTTCCTGGCGATGGGTTTCGGGGTGGGTCTGGGGTACTTTGTCCCAAGCGTAGCCGACTTCATCGGTTATTTCCAGGTAGATACCACTTCAATACCCATCGCCATCGGCCTCATCTTGATGATGTACCCGCCGCTGGCCAAGGTAAGGTACGAGGAGATGGGGCGGGTGTTCCGCGACTGGCGGGTGCTGGCACTGTCGCTGACGCAGAACTATATTATCGGCCCGTTGCTCATGTTTTTCATAGCCATCATCTTCCTCGGTTTCATATGGCCGTATCCCGACTACATGGTCGGCCTGATCATGATAGGCCTCGCGCGCTGCATCGCCATGGTCATTGTCTGGAACCAGCTGGCACATGGAGATACCGAATACGCGGCTGGACTGGTGGCTTTAAACTCCGTCTTCCAGATAGTTTTCTACTCGGTCTATGCTTACTTCTTCATCACAATAATGCCCGGCTGGTTCGGCCTGGAGGGGTCTGTGGTGGAGGTCACCATGGGCGAAATAGCCAAGAGTGTGCTAATCTACCTCGGCATCCCCTTCTTCGGCGGCATTCTCACCCGCTTCGTTTTCCTGAAGACCAAGGGTCGGGAGTGGTATGAAAGCAAGTTCATTCCCAAGATAAGCCCTATCACGCTGGCAGCCCTTTTGTTCACCATTGTGGTGATGTTCTCCCTGAAGGGTGAACTCATCGTGCAGATACCACTCGATGTGGTACGCATTGCCGTCCCGCTGCTTATCTATTTCGTGGTCATGTTCTTTGTCTCGTTCTACATGGGTAAGAAAATCGGTGCCGACTATCCGAAGACCGCCAGCATCGCCTTTACCGCTGCCAGCAACAACTTTGAGTTAGCGATTGCTGTCGCCATAGCTGTCTTCGGCATCGACTCAGGACAGGCATTCGCCGCGGTCATTGGCCCGCTGGTGGAGGTGCCGGCGCTCATCAGCCTGGTAAACGTGGCGCTATACTTCAGGAGGAAATTCTTTGTGGGAGCACCTCAGGCGATGTTAACGAGTGACCCGAAGAGCGGGGGGTAGCCTTGGGATTAACCAAATGAAGAAATCAATCATATTGCCATTAACTGACGAGGAGTTGATCGAACTTCAGCGTATTCTACTGGACAGCGATACAGGCGGCGCACTCGCATTTTTGAAGAACCATCTGGAGAAAAAGGTGTCTGCTGCTATAGCGGGAGAGGGGCATTGAAAGCCCTGGTTTGAGCTCCCGGGACGGAGTGCAGTTCCTCCCAAATTTCAGAAGTGACGCAGGGTCAGTGGATTCAAGATGCCATCGCTGGGGCTGTTTTGTTGCCCGTTGAACGATTGTCTGAATTGTTTTACTTAAAACTTACTTTCGCAGATTCAGATGATCCAATGGCGAATACTTCTGGTGCTGTATGACTATATGGCTTGATGCCGGATTCACATAGTGCCGTACCATCTCCAGAGTAGAGTGCCCCAATATCTGCGAAGCGAGAATACGTCTCCGCCATTAATCAGAAACCTGGTGGCAAACGTGTGCCGGCAGAGGTGAGCATGAAGCCGTTGCACTCCTGATCTTTGTGCCACTCTGGCAAACATCAGCTTTATGCTATTCTCAGTTAAAGGGTCGCCATGAATTGAGAGAAACACGTTGTCGATTCTTGTATGGTTGGGCTCAGGCCATTCGCTTGACAAGGCCAATGTAGGGGTGGACAATACTAGTCAAAATGGGTATAAGGGAGGAGCATGAAACCCGTAATCGGCTTTGTTGGAACCGGTGCCATGGGAGCACTCATGGCACAGAATCTACGTAAGGCGGGCTACCCTTTAGTGGTATACGACCTCAAGGATAAGGCTATGGAAGGTCTGGCCAAAGCTGGTGCTGAAAAGGTCTTTTCAGCAAGAGAGCTTGCTAGTCGCAGCTCTGTTGTGATTACCATGCTCCCTGCCTCCCCCGACGTGGAGGCAGCAGTGCTCGGTCCAGAGGGCGTGATTGAAGGGGCTAAGTCCGGAGATATAGTGATCGATATGAGCAGCTCCTATCCCACAAGTACCAAAATGATCTGTGAGCAGTTAGCGGTGAAGGGTATCAGGATGCTGGACGCACCCGTGAGCGGGGGCACAAAGGGAGCCCGTGAAGGTACCTTGGCGATCATGGTGGGTGGTGAGGAAAAAGATTACGAGGAGTGTCGCCCCATCCTCGAGGCAATGGGACAGAACACCTACTATTTAGGCAAGATAGGAGCAGGTCACACAGTCAAGGCACTCAATAACCTTTGCTCAGCATGCAGTATGGTAATCACCTCAGAAGCTTTGATAGTGGCAAAGAAGCTGGGTCTCACTCCAGAGAAGGTTATCGATGCTATAAACTCTAGCAGCGGGCGAAGCTGGTCCAGCCAATTCAAGTTCCCCACCTTTGTTCTGAACAATACATTTAATTCGGGCTATTCTATCGGTCTCATGAATAAAGACTTGGAGATAGCCACACGCCTTGGCCGAGAAGTTCAAGTTCCCATGTTCGTGGGGGCACTGGTTCAGCAGCTTTACAACTACGCTGTCGGTCGTGGTGGTGGGGATGAGTGTCATACCGCCATTATCAAATTCATCGAGGATTGGCGTGGTGTCAAGGTGAGAAATAAAGAAGGAGGTTAATTGTCATGGTAGAAGCTGATAAGCAGGCTTTCGTCGACAAGATGTACCGGGATCGAGGCTATATCCTCGATTTCCATAAAGTGATGGTGGCCGAAGATTTCGATTTTCTGAAGGCCTATGACCAGTTGATTCAGGCAGGGTATACTAAACAACGAACGCTTGATGCTAAGACCAAAGAAATTATTTATACGGTGATTCTGACGGCGGTGAAGGCAAGCGTAGACCACATCAAGGGTCACATCAAGCTGGCCCTGGACTATGGTGCGACGAAGAAAGAGGTCTTAGAAGCTCTGGAGATATGTATCCCCGCTGCTAGCGTACCTGCCTTCATGATCGGCTTTGAAGCCTGGAAGCAGGTGGTATCACCCCAGAGGGTAGAGCCCTCGCAGCCCTAGCGAGAGCTATGTTGAGAACGGTGTGGGAAGATACCCACTTGGTAGGTTCCATCAGGATAGGTATCATCTTCAAGCTCGGTGTCATGGGAAGTTGTACCGTTGGCTAGGGTAGCTAACTCAGCCGAAGTGCGAATGACCCCCCAAAAAGGAGTCCAGTTATAATGTCCCTTTTTTAACTAATAATTTCGTGCCTAGCTTTCAGGATTGAAGTAAGGCGCACCTTTTTATATCTACATTTCGCAACGATAATATTGATTGAGCAGTGGTGGAGGGAGTACAATCAGGCGATTTGGCGTAAATCAGCTAAAGTAAAGTAAACCAGTGACTGATTACACAACGAATACTTCCCGGGGAGTTTTGTGAATCCTCACCGCACCGGAATCAGTTACTATGTAATTATCGCAACAAAAGGCATAAGCCTCCTTGGTCACGGTCATGGGATGTATCGCTATGTTCATATCCGCCTTAATAGTCATTGTCTCCTCAGGTCTTATACCGGGACGCTCTACCAAATCATATCCCTGTCCATGAGCATATATCCTGCCATCTTGAGGGTATCCCATCTTCACCAGCGCACTATTATGAATCTTTATGAGTTCCGATGGCTTCGCCCCGGGCTTCAGGAGTTCTGCGGTTTGGTCTTGCAGTTTCACCATGTCGGCCCATAATTTTAACAGTGGTTTAGGTGCCTCACCGATACACACGGTACGGCCAAGCTCAGTATAAAAACCGCCGGCACCATTGACCTCTATCATGATACAGACGCTGTCACCATACTGAAGGGTTCGATTCTGAAAGAAGGATGGTCTCTGTCCGACAGGTACTCCTGCTGGTCCTGAGCCAATCATGAGCAGCTGTTCCTCGCTTCCCCAGTTTGTGTTCAATCGATGTATCTCTGACCTTAGTTCATATTCCCTTACCCCGGGCCGAACCATCGCCAAAGTGCCCCCAAACACAATGTCGTTCGCCTCGGCTGTATTCTTAATCAGATGTAGCTCTTCCCCGCTTTTAATCGCTTTTATTTCATCTACCAAATCAGTAGCGTCCTTAAACGTCACGCCAGATAGATTCTCCCTTAAATAGTCAGACAGGGTGGCGGGTATGAAGGCTCTGGCTACCAGGCCAAGCGTCTTAACCTTGAGCTTTTTAAGGGTGTCTACGGCAGCTTTGGCATCCATGGTGTTCGTGTAGTTAAGGGTGAGAAAATAGGGAAGGTTGATACATTCCTTGACGCCATGCAAAGCCCATGCCGGCGGGGTCATTGGCAGGGGAGTCCCTCCATGGGCAATCATTGTCATATCATCATGCAGGGGGAAGATTATCGTTATGGGATAGCTGTTCTCGGCTGGTATATCGGTGAAATAGCGCACATAACCCCCGAGGTACTGATTATTATTCTGCATAATAAGGCAGTCAAGATTCTCCCTTTCCATGGCCTCCCTGACTGCCTTCCAGCGCCTCTCCAGTTCTTCTTCTGATATTGGTTCCCTTAGTCTCTCTTTCCTTAAATCTTCTGGCATAGTTCAATCTCCTTTCGTACAGAGCGTTATGAACGATAAAGTATTTTCTCTTGATTGTCAACAGGTAAGGTAACAAAACGTCATTCTGTGCAATAAAGGAACGATTTTAAATAAGCAGCAGCGCTTTAACAACTAAATATGCCAGTTTTAGGGAGCAGGTTAAAGCCTCTCCTCAAAATCCGTCAGACTAAAATAGTATTCCTGTGTGCCATAGCACTCGACGGCGAAAGATGCACACACGCTTCCCATTTTTGCACTCTGTTCTATATTTCTGCATTGAATCAGACCCTTAATTAACCCCGCCCTATAGGCGTCACCAGCACCTGTTGGATCAACCACTTTCTTTGGTTTGATAGCAGGGACATTTATTTCACCATCTGCTGTACAGACATGGGAACCTAGTTCCCCCAATGTAGTAATGATAGCATTAGTCCGCTGAAGTAGTTCCTTTTTACCCAACCCGGTCTTGTTAATGATCAATTCCAGCTCATAGTCGTTGGAAACCATAATCTTCGAGCCTTCTATACATTGGATAAGGCCTTGGCTATCCCACATTGGTAGTGATTGACCGGGGTCAAAAATGTAGTCGATGCCTTTAGCCTTACACGTGATTGAATAGTTCATCATATCTTCAAGGTTTCCCGGGGCAATGATAGCGATGCTTTCTTTGGGGTTGATCTTATCAAAGTTGAAGGAGGAAGGGTATTTCATAGCCCCA